>Ga0187860_1000151_pt1 | contig 69284 bp, 63 predicted proteins | sample June2016WEW_10_4_FD_132981 | JGI IMG/M metagenome (GOLD analysis project Ga0187860, IMG submission 132981) | Peatland microbial communities from SPRUCE experiment site at the Marcell Experimental Forest, Minnesota, USA - June2016WEW_10_40 | ecosystem: Environmental > Terrestrial > Soil >...
CAGCTTGCGAACAACCTGCTCCGGCGTGTGCCTGCGTCGCGACATGCGATAGCTCCTTCAACCCATTCAACAGGGTCATCGAAGCTCTCACACCCGGCGGACCGAACCCAAGGGGTCCGGCCATTCCCCTTCAGCGCGCCGCGCACGCCCGGCGAGATCTGGCTCGTCGCGGTGATCAGGTAGTGGTGCGCGGCCCAGGCGGTGCCGCCGAGCGCCAGGAACAGCGCGAGCGTGGAGGTCACGTTCGCGTAGGAGAATCGACGGCGCCGTGGCTATCGGCCCGCGTCGGCTTCGCGGTGACGGTGGAACCGAGACATCAGTGCTCCTTACCTGTGCAGAGTGTTCCGCAGCGCGCCCGGCAGGATTTGAACCTGCGACCTCTCGCTCCGGAGGCGAGCGCTCTATCCCCTGAGCTACGGGCGCGGATGCGCGGCGTGCGGCCTTCGCACGGTCCGACCAGGAGCATAGCCGCCTTCACCGGCAGGTAACCTCGGCTGTGATGGAGCTGTCAGTGATGTTCGCCGGTACCGCCGGGTCGGCGCCGAGCGCGCGGCGGGGGCTGCCGGCGCTGCTCGTGCGCTACGGCAGTGAACGGATCCTGATCGACTGCGGCGAGGGCACGCAGCGCCAGCTGATTCGTTCGAGCGGGCTGGTCGAGCTGACCGACGTCTTCATCACGCACCTCCATCTGGACCACTGGCTCGGGCTTCCTGGGCTACTCAAGTCGCTGGACCTGCGTGACCGCGAGCGGCCGCTCCAGATCTACGGGCCATCCGGCCTGAAGCAGGTGATGACGACGGTGCGGCGGGTCTGTGGCCGGCTCAGCTTCGCCGTGAACAGCGAGGAGCTGGAGCCCGACGGCGCGGTGCGGCGTGGCGCGCTCGAGATCCAGCCGGTCAACGTCCGCCACCGCGGACTGGCCTACGGCTACGTGCTGGCCGAGGACGCGCGACCGGGGCGGTTCGACGCCGAGCTCGCGACGTCGCTCGGTGTCGAGTTCGGACCGGACTTCGGTCGCCTGCAGCACGGGGAGACGGTCAACGGCGTGCGGCCGGAGCAGGTCATCGGTGAGCCGCGTGACGGGCGCAAGGTTGTCGTGTCAGGCGACACGGCGCCGTGCGAGACGCTCGCGATCGCCGCGCATCGGGCGGACCTGCTGGTTCACGAGGCGACGTTTGGCGAGGACGAACGTGAGCGCGCGAGCCAGACCGGCCATTCCACGGCCGCGCAGGCGGCGCAGATCGCTCTTGACGCGGAGGTGCGGATGCTCGCCCTGACGCACATCTCCGCGCGTTACAGCGGAAGCGAGCTGCGCGAGCAGGCACGCGCCGTGTTCGCCGAGACCGAGCTGCCGCGGGATTTCGATCTCGTCGAAGTGCCGTTCGCCGAGCGGGGCGCGCCGCGGCTGGTGCGCTCTGGTGAAGCCGTCGTGCCCGCGACATGACGACCGCCTGACGGAGTGATCGCATCCGCGGACTGATCCAACGCCGGCCGGAGCTTGTCGGTCTGGTGGTGCTGATCGGGCTGGGCTTCGCGTTGCGCGTCTGGTTCCTGCTCGCCTGGCGACCGGCGCTGACCGGCTACTCCGACAGCGGCATCTACTTCCAGGACGCCTACCAGGGGGTCTGGGCCGATCCGCTGCGCACCGTCGGCTACGGGATGTTCCTGATCGTCTTGCACTGGATCACGCCGCACCTGCTGGTGGTGACGATCGTCCAGCATCTGATGGGACTGGCCAGCGCGGTGTTGCTGTTCGGGACCGTGCGGAGGATCGGCGGGCCGCGCTGGCTGGGACTGATCCCGGCCGGCGCGATCGCGCTCGACGGCGACCAGCTGTTCATCGAGCACGCCGCGCTCAGCGAGGCGCTTTACGTGTTCCTGCTGTGCACGATGCTGTACTGCGCGGTGCGTGCCTGGCGAAGCGCCGGACGGGCCGCCTGGGGCTGGGCCGCCGGCGCGGGGGCGGCGGCGGCGCTCGGCGTCTGGGACCGCGGCGCCGGCGTCGCGATGCTGCCGCTGATCCCGCTGTGGCTGTTGCTGTGCCGCCGCCGCCCGACGCGGCGCACAGTGGTCCTCGCGGCCGTGTCGCTGGTGGCCGGCATCGGCCTGGTCGAGGTCTACATCGAATGGCGCCACCTCGACAGCGGTCTCAGCGGCCTCACCACCAACGGCAACTGGAACCTCTACGGGCGCGTCGCGCCGTGGGCTGACTGCACGAAGTTCACGCCGCCGCCCGGCACCGCCGGTCTGTGCGTGGCGACCCCTCCGTCGCAGCGCGGCCCCGACAACAGCGCCGCCTACTACATCTTCACGTCGCTGTGGCCGGCGCAGAAGCTGTTCGGGCCGGCGTACGAGGTCTCGCCGAACAAGCACGCGATGGCGCTGCTGTGGTCGTTCTCGATCGCCGCGATCGAAGGGCAGCCGCTCGATTACCTGAACGCCGTGTGGCAGGACACGATCCGGCTCGTCGATCCGAACCATCCGTCCTACGGCAACGGGTCGGCCACCCAGCTGATCAACTTCCTGCTGTCGGGCAACCCCGACGAGCAGAGCGGCGGCCCGAACGAGTTCGTCAGCTACTGGCAGAACCTCGAGTACCCCCACGCGGCGACCTATCACGGCGACATCACGCCGCTGCTGGACTGGGAGCAGGTCACGCGCCTGCAGGGCGCGCTGATGGTGATCCTGCTGCTGGCGATGCTGGCTGCGCCGTGGGCGGTGCGAGGGGAGGCGCGCAGTGGTGCGCGCCTGCTGGTCGTCGCCACGCTGGCGCTGCTGTTCTTCCCGATCCTCACGACGGGCTACGACTACCGCTACGTGATCCCGGCGCTGGGGCCGCTGTTCGCGGTCGGCGCGCTCGCCGGCTGGGGCATAGCCGGCCGCATCGCCGACCGCCGGCCGGCGGCGCGAGCCGCCGCATAGATCACCGGGTGGTGTGCATCCCGCTGCGCTGCTAGATTGGCGGGCGGTTCCTTTAACCGGGTCCAGAGAGGCCAGGAAGGGCGCAGATGCCGGCGGACGGGCAAGAGACGGTCGTTCTCGACCAGCAGGACATTGCGCGGGCGATCACACGGATCGCCCACGAGGTCGTTGAGCGCAACAACGGCGCCGGGCAAGGCGTCGCGGTGGTCGGCATTCATCGTCGCGGCGTGCCGCTCGCCGAGCGACTCGCAGACGAGCTTGCGAGCCTCGCGGGCAGCGACATTCCACGTGGCTCGCTTGACATCTCCTTCTACCGCGATGACCTCGACACACGCCTCGACGCCCCCGTCGTGGGTGCGACGGCGCTCGACTTCACGATCGATGGGACGACGGTGGTGATCGTCGATGACGTGCTGTACACCGGCCGCACGATCCGGGCGGCGATCGACGCGCTGCTGGAGTACGGACGTCCGGCGCGCGTTCAGCTCGCGGTGCTGGTCGACCGCGGCCATCGTGAGCTGCCGATCCGCCCCGACTACGTCGGCAAGAACCTGCCGACCTCGCGTGCCGAGCGCGTCAACGTCAGGTTGAGCGAGATCGACGGCGCCGACGAGGTGACGATCTCGCCGCTTCCAGACGCGGCGGTGCGCGAATGAGGCATCTGCTGTCGATCGAGGACCTGAGCCGCGAGGAGATCAGCGGCATTCTCGACCGCGCCGCCTTCTTCGCACAGGTCGCCGACCGGCGCATCAAGAAGGTGCCGAGCTTCCGTGGCCGGCTTGTCATCAACCTCTTCTACGAGGCGTCGACGAGAACGCGCAGCTCGTTCGAGCTGGCCGCCAAGCGGCTCTCCGCCGACGTCCTCAACGTCGTGTCAACGGGTTCGAGCGTCGAGAAGGGCGAGTCGCTGCGCGACACCGTCGCGACGCTGTCGGCCTATGGCCCCGATGCGATCGTGATCCGCTCGCCCAGCGCGGGCGCTCCGGGACTCGTTGCCGGCTGGACGCACGCCGGCGTCGTCAACGCCGGCGACGGCAAGCATCAGCATCCGACGCAGGCGCTGCTCGACCTCTACACGCTGCGCGAGCGACTCGGCACGCTCGAAGGACGCTCGATCTGGATCGTCGGCGACGTGCTGCACTCGCGCGTCGCGCGGTCCTGCGTCCAGGCGTTCACCGCGATGGGCGCCCGTGTCACCGTCGCCGGTCCGCCGACGCTCGTCCCAGGCGATCTCGCCGCGCTCGGCTGCGAGGTCCGCCACACCCTCGACGGGATCGGTGAGGCGGACGTCGTGTACGCGCTGCGACTCCAGCTCGAGCGAATGAGCGAGTCCTACCTGCCATCGCTGCGCGAGTACGCAGCGAACTACCAGATCGACGCGCGGCGGCTCAGCTCGCACCAGCTGTTGATGCACCCCGGGCCGGTCAACCGTGGCGTCGAGCTGTCCGGCGAGGTGATCGACTCGCCCCAGGCCCTGATCACCGATCAGGTGCGGGCCGGTGTCGTGGTGCGCATGGCGGTGCTGTTCGAGGTGCTGGCAGGCGTGCACGCGCTCCAGGCAGCGGCGCCGGAGCTCGCCGGCGTGGCGGAGCCACAGGTCGCGTGAGCCTGCTGGTCGCCGCTCCAGGTCCGCCGGCGGAGCTGCTGCTTCGCGAAGCGCACGTGCTGGATCCCCGGGCGGGCCTCGACGGCGCTCACGATGTGCTGATCCGCAAGGGCGTGATCGTCGAGCTGGCCGCGCCCGGGAGCGCCAAGGCGCCGGCGGGCGTGGAGAGCATCGAGGCGTCGGGCAAGCACCTGTTCCCGGCGTTCGTCGATCCTCACGTGCACCTGCGGACACCGGGGCAGCAGCACAAGGAGAGTCTCGAGACAGGCACGCGCGCGGCGGCGGCCGGGGGCTACTGCGCGATCGTCGCGATGCCGAACACCTCGCCGGCCGTCGATGACCCGACGCTGCTGCGCGGGCTGATCGCGAGCGCGCGCGAGCAGGCGCGGATTCGGGTCGGCTTCATGGCGGCGCTCAGCGTCGGTCTGGGCGGCGAGCAGCTGACCGAGATGGCGCAACTCCGCGAGGCCGGCGCAGTCGGCTTCACCGACGACGGCAAGCCCGTGAGCTCCGCCGGTCTGCTCCGCCGGGCGCTCCAGTACCAACGCCTGTGCGGCGGAGTGATCGCGCTGCACGAGGAGGACGCGACGCTCTCGCACCGTGGCGCGATGCACGAAGGGGCGGTGTCGGCGACGCTCGGGCTGGCCGGCATCCCGTCGATCTCCGAGTCCACGATGATCGCGCGCGACGCGCTGATCGCCGCTCACGAAGGCGGCCGGGTGCACTTCCAGCACCTGTCGGCGCGCAGCTCGGTGGAGGTGCTCGCGCATGCCAAGGCGAGCGGCGCGGCGCTGAGCGCCGAGGTCTGCCCGCACCATCTGCTGCTGACCGACGAGGCTGTCCGCTCGCTCGACACCAACTTCAAGATGAACCCGCCGCTGCGCAGCGAGGATGATCGCGCGGCGCTGGTCGACGCGCTTCGCGACGGCACGATCGACTGCATTGCGACCGACCACGCCCCGCATTCGCGGGACGAGAAGGCGGTGCCGTTCGAGGAGGCGCCGATGGGGACGACGGGGCTCGAGACGGCGTTCGCGGCGCTGTACAGCGGGCTCGTGGCGCCCGGGACGCTGACGCTGGCCTGCCTCGTGACGCGGCTCAGCGACGGTGCGGCGGTGCTGGAGCTGCCGACGCCGACGATCACGCCTGGCGCGGAGGCGAACGTCTGCCTGATCGACCTCGCGGCGAGCTGGCGCGTCGGCGAGGCCGGCTATGAGAGCCGCTCAGCGAACTGCTGCTTTGCGGGGCGTGAGCTGAGCGCGCGGACGCTGCTGACAGTCGCCGCCGGCCAGCTCGCCTATCGCGCGCCCGTCTTCGCGACGAGCGTCGGATGAGCTACGTCCTGCTCGAGGACGGTGCCCGCTTCGACGGGGAATCCGCCGGCGCGGCCGCGGTCGCGCTCGGCGAGGTCGTCTTCAACACCGCCATGTCGGGCTACCAGGAGTCGATGAGCGACCCGAGCTACGCCCACCAGCTGCTGGTGTTCACCTACCCGCACATCGGCAACTACGGCGTCAGCGCCGGCGCGATGGAATCGAGCGGCGTCTACGCCTGCGGGGCGATCATGCGCGCCGCACGCAACGATGCCGACGCCGCGGGGGCCGAAGGCGGCTGGCTCGATTGGCTGCAGGGACACAACGTTCCCGCGATCACCGGCGTCGACACGCGTGCCCTCGTTCGGCACATCCGCGACGCCGGCGCGATGCGCGGCGGGATCTTCCCCGCCGATGTCGCGGAGCGCGAGGCCGCCGAGCTGATCGAGGCCGAGCCGCCGATGGGCGGCCGTGACCTCGCGCGCGAGGTCAGCCCGCGCGAGCCGTTCACGCTCGAGCCAACGGGCGCCGCCGCGGGCGGCCCGACGGTTGCGGTGATCGATACCGGCATCAAGTCCTCGATCGTCGCGCAGCTGCGCATGCGCGGCGTGCGGCTGGAGGTCCACCCGTGCACCGCCACCGCGACCGAGCTGCTCGCCACCAAGCCTGACGGCGTCTTCATCGCCAACGGCCCCGGCGATCCCGCCGCGCTGGACTACATCGTGGCGGAGCTGCGCGCGCTCGTCGGGCGCGTGCCGCTGTTCGGCATCTGTCTCGGACATCAGCTGCTGTGCCGCGCCGTCGGCCTGGAGACCTACAAGCTGCGCTTCGGCCACCGCGGTGCCAACCATCCGGTCAAGGATCTCGAAACGGGGGCCGTCGAGATCACCAGCCAGAACCACGGCTTCGCGGTCCTCGGGCCGGGCGGGGAGCAGACGATCGTCGGCGACGAGCCGGTGCGCTGGGAGACCGACTTCGGCGTTGCCCAGCTCACGCACCTCAACCTGTATGACCGCACGGTCGAAGGGCTGGCACTCACGGGGGCCCGTGCGTACACCGTGCAGTACCACCCCGAGGCGGGACCGGGCCCGCACGACGCGCTGCACCTGTTCGATCGCTTCATCGAGAGCCTCGGCCGTCCGCGCGCCTAGATGCCGAGACGCGACGACATCTCGCGCATCCTGATCCTCGGATCGGGACCGATCGTTATCGGCCAGGCGGCCGAGTTCGACTACTCGGGGGCCCAGGCGTGCCGCGTGCTGGCTGCCGAGGGCTACGAGGTGATCCTCGTCAACTCCAACCCGGCGACGATCATGACCGACCCGGACTTCGCGCACGCGACGTACATCGAGCCGCTGCTGCCGGGACCGGTCGCGCAGATCATCGAGCGCGAGCGTCCCGACGCGCTGCTGGCGACGCTCGGCGGTCAGACGGCGCTCAACCTGGCCACGGCGCTCACCGAGCAGGGCACGCTGGAGAAGTTCGGCGTCGAGCTGATCGGCGCGAACTACGAGGCGATCCGTCGAGCAGAGGACCGCGAGCTGTTTCGCGCGACGATGATCGAGGCAGGCTTGCGGGTGCCGCGCAGCGCGATCGCCAGCAGCGTCGCCGAGGGCAACGCGGCGCTCGCCGGGATCGGCCTGCCGGCGATCGTGCGACCCGCCTACACGCTCGGCGGTCAGGGTGGCGGCATCGCCCGCAGCGCCAAGGAGTACGAGCAGATCGTCGCCGGCGGCCTCGCCGCGTCACCGATCGGGCAGGTGCTCATCGAGGAGTCGGTGCTCGGCTGGGGCGAGTTCGAGCTCGAGGTGATGCGCGACCACGCCGACAACGTGGTGATCGTCTGCTCGATCGAGAACGTCGATCCGATGGGCGTGCACACGGGCGACTCGGTGACGGTCGCGCCGCAGCAGAGCCTCTCCGACAAGACCTACCAGGAGCTGCGCGACCAAGCGCTGAAGGTGATCCGCGCGATCGGTGTCGAGACCGGCGGCTCGAACGTCCAGTTCGCCGTCAACCCGCAGACGCAGGAGATCGTCGTGATCGAGATGAACCCGCGCGTCTCACGCTCCTCGGCACTGGCGTCGAAAGCGACCGGCTTCCCGATCGCCAAGATCGCCGCCCGGCTGGCCGTCGGCTACACGCTGGAGGAGATACCCAACGACATCACGCTTGCGACGCCGGCGAGCTTCGAGCCGACGATCGACTACGTCGTCGTCAAATGGCCGCGCTTCGCGTTCGAAAAGTTCCTTGGCGTCGAGACGGTCCTCAGCACGCACATGAAGTCCGTCGGCGAGGCGATGGCGATCGGCCGCACGTTCGCGCAGGCGTTCCTCAAGGCGATGCGCTCACGCGAGCTCGATGTGACGGCGGCGACCGACCTCCCGCTGGACGAGCTGCTCGACCGGGTGCAGCGCCCCGGCGCGAACCGCTACGACGAGCTGCTCGAGGCGCTGCGGCGCGGCGCGAGCGTCGCTGAGCTGCATCAGCGGACCGCGATCGACCCCTGGTTCCTGCGCGAGTTTGCCAGCATCGCGCACGACGAGGCAGCCGCGTTCGCCGGGGTGCGGACGTTCAAGTCGGTCGATACGTGTGCGGCCGAGTTCGCGGCGAGCACGCCGTACTACTACTCGGGTTGGGAGCGCCCGGCGGCCGGCGGCGCGCCGACGCACGAGGTGATGCTCTCGGGCCGGCCCAGCGTGGTGATCCTCGGCTCCGGTCCAAACCGGATCGGCCAGGGCATCGAGTTCGACTACTGCTGTGTGCACGCCGCGATGACCGTCCGCGACTGCGGCCGCGACGCGGTGATGATCAACTGCAACCCGGAGACCGTGTCGACCGACTACGACACGTCCGATCGGCTGTACTTCGAGCCGCTGACGCTGGAGGACGTGCTCGCGGTGATCGAGCTGGAGCAGCCGGAGGGCGTGATCGTGCAGTTCGGCGGCCAGACACCGCTGCGGCTCGCCGCCGGTCTCGAGCGCGCCGGAGTACGCCTGCTCGGCACGAGCGTCGATGCGATCGACGCGGCCGAGGATCGCGGTCGCTTCGGCGCGCTGCTCGACCGCCTCGGCTGCCAGGCGGCGCCGTACGCGACCGCGCGGACGCCGCAGGAAGCGCTCGCCAAGGGCGACGTCGTCGGCTACCCGCTGCTGGTGCGCCCGAGCTACGTGCTGGGTGGCCGGGCGATGCAGATCGTCTACTCCCATGAGGACCTCGCCACCTACCTCTATGAGCATGCCGCCACCGGCAGCGACGGGCGTGACATCTACCTCGACCGTTTCCTGGAGAACGCGATCGAGGTCGATGTGGACGCGCTGTGCGACGGCAGCGAGACCTGGATCGGCGGGATCATGCAGCACGTCGAGGAGGCGGGCATCCACTCCGGCGACTCGGCCTGCGTGCTGCCGCCGCACTCGCTCGGGCCGGCGATGCTCGCGCGAATACGCGAGCAGACCGCCGCGATCGCGCTCGAGCTCGGCGTCGTCGGGCTGCTGAACATCCAGTTCGCGGTCGCTGCCACCGACCAGCTGTACGTCATCGAGGCGAACCCCCGCGCGTCGCGGACGGTGCCGTTCGTGTCCAAGGCGATCGGCTATCCACTGGCGAAGCTGGCCTGCCGGATCATGCTCGGCGAGAGCATCGCCGATCTCGGCCTGCCGGCCGATCCGATGAGCACCACCCACGTGGCCGTCAAGGAGGCTGTCCTGCCGTTCAACCGCTTCCTCGGCACCGACACGCTGCTCGGCCCCGAGATGCGCTCGACCGGTGAGGTGATGGGAATCGCCGGTGACTTCCCGACAGCATTCGCCAAGGCGCAGGCTGCCGCCGGCTCGGCGCTGCCCAGCAGCGGCACCGCGTTCATCACCGTCACCGACAGCGACAAGGCGGCAGGTGCGGGGCTTGCCGCGCAACTGCACGACCTCGGCTTCCGGATCGTCGCGACGAGCGGCACCGCGCAGGCGATCGAGCGGATGGGCATCCCGGTGACGACGCTGAACAAGGTCGGCGACGGCTCGCCGCACGTCGTGGACTGGATCGCTCGCGGCGATGTCGATCTCGTGATCAACACGCCAACCGGCTCCGGCGCGCGCAGCGACGGCTGGGAGATTCGTCACGCCGCGCTCGCGCGCGCCATCCCGGCGATAACCACGCTCGCCGGCGGGCAGGCGGCGATCCGCGCGATTCGCGCCGCGAGACAGGGGGAGCCGGCGGTGGTGTCACTGCAAGAAGTCCATCGGACCACTTGATGCCGGCTCCCTTCGGTCGCCGCATCTGCGTGGTACTGAGCCGGGTTGAAGTTGGCGCCTACGTCGTGCTTGAAGTCGCCGATGACTGCGTGGCGGCGGAGCCGGGGCAGTTCTACATGCTGATGGGGGTTGATGGTTGGGGTGGGGGCGACGCGCAGCGGCCGTTTGTCGGGCGCGCAATATCCGCGCTACGCGCGACGGGGGACGGGAGGATCTCGTTCCTGATCGAAGCTGTGGGACCCGGAACCGGCCAGCTGACAGCGAGCGAACGCCTCTGGTTGGTCGGGCCTCTGGGCAGAGGATTCACGCCGCCCGAAGGGGGGCGTGAACTCCTCCTGGTAGGCGGAGGCGTAGGCATCCCGCCGCTGGTCATGGCTCAGGAGGCGTGGGGGGGACGGGCACTTGTCGGCTTCCGTGACGCGCACCATGCGCAGGCCGCCAGCCTGTTCAAGGACCCGGAGATCGCGACCGACGACGGCTCGGCCGGCCACCACGGCTTCGTCACGGACCTGCTGGACCGCGTGCTGGAAGGCCGGGCCGATGTAGTCATCTACGCCTGTGGTCCGCGAGCGATGCTGGAAGCAGTTCGACAGCGGGCCGGGCGTCACAGAGTGAAGGCCCAACTCGGTATAGAAGCAGAGATGGCGTGTGGGTTCGGGTCGTGCTGGGGCTGCGTGGTCGCAACGAAGGACGGCTACAAGCGCGTCTGCGTTGACGGCCCCGTGTTCGATGCGGCGGTGCTGGCGTGATCAGCTTCTGCGGCATCGAGCTCAGGCACCCGATCATCAACGCCTCCGGCTGCTTCGACGTCCTTGCCGCCTACGAATGCTTCGGCGAGCGAGAAGTCCGTGACGGCTTCCCGTTCGCCGCCTACGTGTCCAAGACGGTCACGCTAGAGCCGCTTGATGGCAACCCGCCACCGCGCCTGTGGGAAACCGCCAGTGGGCTGATCAACTCGATTGGCCTGCCGAACCCGGGCATCGAGTGCTACATCGCGGAGCACCTCGGCGAGTACGCGAAGCTCGGCGTGCCGCTGATCACGAACATCATGGGTGCCAGCGCCGCGGAGTTCGCCGCGCTGGTAGCGGCGCTCGAGGGCCACGACGAGGTCAGCGCGATCGAGCTCAACGTGTCCTGCCCGAACGTCGCGACGGGGCTCGACATCGGCGCCGACCCACAGGGCGTGCGCCTACTGCTTGAAGATCTACGGCCGCTTACGCACAAGCCGCTCATAGTCAAGTTGACGCCGAACACCGCGGATGTGGCGGCGTGTGCCGCCGGCGCCCAGGCGGGCGGAGCGGACGCGGTGTCGCTGATCAACACGCTGCGCGCGATGGCGCTCCGGTCGGACGGGACGCCGTGGCTCGGCGGGCGCACCGGCGGGCTGTCGGGCCCGGCGATCCACGCTGTCGCGCTCGCCCAGGTGGCGAGCGTCGCCGCGACGGTCACGATTCCGATCGTCGGGATGGGCGGCGTGGCGAGCGGACGCGACGCGGCAGCGATGCTGGCAGCTGGCGCCACGCTGGTTGGCGTCGGCACGGAGAGCTTCCGCGATCCGGCGGCCGGCAAGCGGATAGCTGCCGAACTTGCACAGCTTTCTGCGGAAAATGCGGCATGACGGGCGATGTGCATCGCGCGGGCGCGCCAAAGTGCCTGCAAAGCGCCTCAAACGGGGTCTGTGATAGTGAAATGTGCGAACCTCAAGTAGACATCGAGATGAATTCGTGGATTCATCCTTGAATGGCGCTTGGGAGTCGATACACTCGCCGCCCATGCCGTCCGGATCGAAGACGCTCCACAAGATATGAGCACGCCGGAGCGATCGATCAACCAGCGGTTGGAGGCGTTGGCGCGCGCCAACGAGATCCGCTCCCAGCGGGCCCGGCTGAAGCGCGACCTGAAGGCGGGCCGGCACTCGATCGAGCAGCTGCTGTCCAAGCCGCCGGAGTACGTCGAGACGGCGAAGGTGTCGGACATCCTGCTCGCCGTGCCCAAGTACGGTCGCGTGAAGGTCAACAAGATCCTGCATCACTGCCGCATCTCGCCGAGCAAGACGATCGGCGGGCTTTCCGAGCGCCAGCGCAGCGAGCTGGTCTCGATGCTCCGCCGCTGACCGCACCGCTCGCTACCGTGCTCGCAGATGTCGAGCGTGTATGTGATCACCGGCCCGTCGGGCGTCGGCAAGGGGACGCTGATCGCGGCGCTGCGCGAACGCCGCCCCGAGCTCGAGCTGTCGGTCTCCGCGACGACCCGCGCGCCGCGGCCCGGTGAGGCGGACGGCGTCGCCTACTACTTCCTGTCGGAGGCGGAGTTCGACCGCCGGCTCGCCGCGGGCGAGTTCGTCGAGCATGCGGCCTACGCCGGTCACCGCTACGGGACGCTGCGCGGCGAGCTCGCGCGGCACACGTGGCACGGCGCGTCCGTGTTGCTCGAGATCGAGGTGCAGGGAGCCCGCCAGGTGCGCGCCGCGATCGCCGACGCCGTGCTCGTGTTCATCGCGCCACCGTCGCTGGAGGTGCTACGCGAGCGCCTGATCGCGCGCGGAACCGACGATGCCCAGACGATCGATGAGCGCCTCGAGGCGGCCGCTGTCGAGCTCACCGCGCGCGCTGAGTTTCCCCACGTGATCGTGAACGATCGGCTCGCCGCGGCGATCGACGAGTTGGAGGCGCTGTACGTGGCTCACGCCCGTGCGAGCGGAGCGTCGCGCTAGCGGGCTCCGCGCGCACGCTAGACTCCGTGGCGTGATCTCTCCACGCATCGATGCGCTGCTCGAGCACGTCGACTCCAACTACGCGAGCGTGATCGTCGCCGCCAAGCGCGCGCGGCAGATCAACTCGTACTACCAGAACCTCGGCGAGGGCAGCTTCGATGAGTTCCCGCCGCCGATGGTCGACACCGGCTCGAAGAACTACCTCACGATCGCGCTCGAGGAAGTCGCCGCCGGCAAGCTGAAGTACCACTACCGCTAGCGGGCGCATGCCAAGGCTGCTCATCGGCGTGAGCGGTGGGATCGCTGCCTACAAGGCGCTCGAGCTGGTGCGCCTCGCAACGGAGGCGGGGCATTCGGTTCGCGTGATCCAGACGCGCAGCGCCCAGCGCTTCGTCGGTGCCGCCTCGTTCGCTGCGCTGAGCGGTGCCGCGGTGCTGACCGGCGATTTCGAGCGCGACCCGCTGCGCGGCTCGTTTCCGGGCGACCCGTTGCCGGAGCACGATCCCGCGAGCCATCTCGAGCTGGTGCGCAACGCCGACCTGTTCCTGGTCGCCCCCGCCTCGGCGAACACGATCGCGAAGCTCGCCCACGGGCTCGCCGACAACCTGCTGAGCACGGCGGCGCTGGCCGCCGGGTGCCCGCTGCTGGTCGCCCCGTCGATGAACAACCGGATGTATGAGCACCCGGCGACCCAGGCCAACCTCGCGCTGCTGCGCGAACGGGGGGTCGGTGTCATCGAGCCGGGCATCGGCCGTCTGGCGACAGCCGGCGAGCACGGGGTCGGGCGGCTACCCGAGCCCGCGGAGCTGCTCGCGGCCTGCGAGGCGCGCCTGGCAGTCAGCCAGACGTGGGCCGGCTGGCGTGTGCTGGTGACGGCGGGCGGCACCCGCGAGCCGATCGACGCCGTCCGCTACATCGGCAACCGCTCGTCCGGGCGGATGGGCTTTGCCGTCGCTCGTGCGGCAGCGCAGCGGGGCGCTGACGTCGTCGTCGTGGCCGCCAACGTCGCGCTGCCGCGCGAGCGCGGGATCCGCTACGTCGACGTGGTGAGCGCCGACGATGTGGCGCAGGCCTGTGCAGCGGAGTTCAGCGACTGCGACCTGCTCGTGATGTGTGCCGCGATCGCCGATCTCCGCCCCGTCGAGCCGGCGAAAGGTAAGCTGCCGCGAGCCACGAAGCAGCGCGTCGCGCTGGAGCTCGAGGCGACTCCGGACATCCTCGCCGGGCTGGCCGAGCAACGCCGTGAGGACCAGCTGCTCGTCGGCTTCGCCGCTGAGCACGGCGCCGGCGGGCTCGAGCGCGCGCGCAAGAAGCTCGCGCGCAAGCAGGTCGATCTGATCGTCTACAACGACGTCAGCGATCCGGGCATCGGCTTTGACTCGGATGAGAACGCGGTCACGCTGATCAGTGCGAGCGGCGAGCGAGCGCTCGGCCGGGCGCCGAAAGCCGACATCGCCAGCGCGCTGCTGGACGCCATCGAGGGGCTGCAAGGCTAGGAGCGCCGGCCGGCGGGCGGCGGTGGCGGTGCTATCCTGGCCCGACAGCTTTCGCGCCGGCGCGGTTGCGACGGCGGTCCTTCACCGGAAGTGGGCGCTCGCCCGCTTTTTTTTCGTCATGAACCAGTTTCAGAGCGACATCGAGACGCGAATCGCGGGCTGCGAGCCCGACATCGAAGTGCTGCTCGTGGAGCGGTCAGGCACGACGCTGCGGATCTTCATCGATTGTCCGACGGGTGTCACGGTCGCCCACTGCGAGCGGGTCACGCGCGCGCTCGCGGACCTGCGTGAGAGCTATGCGATCGAGGTGAGCTCGCCCGGCCCGCAGCGGCCGCTCGCCAAGCCCGAGCACTTCCAGCGGTTCGTCGGTCGGCGTGCGCGCGTACGGATCGCCCGCGACTGCGAAGGGTTCGCGCAGCGCAGCCTGACGGGTGAGCTCGTCGGCGCATCGAGCGAGAGCGTCACGCTGGCGGCTGCGGATGGCATCGTCGCGATCCCCTATGAGGCGATCGAGCGCTCGCACCTGGTGAGGGAGTAGCCGATGTCGCGCGAGATCCTCGACGCAATGAACTCACTCGCCCGCGAGAAGGGCATCGAGCCGGAGAAGCTGATGGTCGCGCTCGAGGATGCACTCCTCTCGGCGTACAAGAAGCAGCCTGGAGCGGCCAAGTACGCGCGCGTCGAGATCGACCGCGAGACCGCCGACTTTCGTGTCATCGAGCTGATCATCCCCGAGCGCCTCGAGGCCCATCTGATCGTCGAGTCGATCGACGAGGGGACGACGATCGACCCTGAGACGGGCGAGATGCGCGAGCCCGAGGAGCCTGAGATCGATCCGGCGAAGTTCGAGCAGTACCGCGACCAGATCGAAGAGCGCGACGTGACACCCGACGACTTCGGGCGGATCGCCGCCCAGACCGCCAAGCAGGTGATCCTGCAGCGGATCCGCGAAGCCGAGCGCGACATGATGTACGAGGAGTACCGCGACCGCGTCGGCGAGCTGATCACGGGCATCGTCCAGCAGTCGGACTCTCGCTACACGCTCGTCCAGCTGCGTGAGCGGGTCGAGGCGCTGCTGCCGAAGTCAGAGCAGGTCGACGGTGAGCGCTACGACCACTCGCAGCGCATCAAGGCGGTCATCAAGGAGGTCTCGCCGGCGACCAAGGGTCCGAGCATCATCGTCTCGCGGCGTGACTCCGAGCTGATCAAGAAGCTGTTCGAGCTCGAGGTTCCGGAGATCGCCGACGGGCTCGTCGAGATCGCCAACGTCGCCCGCGAGCCGGGTTACCGCTCGAAGATCGCGGTCATCTCACACGCCGACGGCGTCGACCCGGTCGGAGCCTGCGTCGGTCCGCGTGGCTCGCGCGTGCGGATGGTGGTCTCCGAGCTGCGTGGCGAGAAGATCGACATCATTCCCTACAACGACGAGCCGGCCCGCTTCGTTGCCAAGGCCCTGTCGCCGGCGCGCGTGCGCGAGGTGCTCGTCGATGACAACGCCAAGCAGGCGACGGTGATCGTCCCGGATGACCAGCTGTCGCTGGCGATCGGACGTGAGGGCCAGAACGCGCGGCTCGCCGCGCGGCTGACCGGCTGGCGCGTGGACATCAAGTCGGAGAGCGAGTTCGCCGCCGAGGAGGCCGAGCACGGCTACGAGGAAGAAGAGACGCAGGGGCGCTGCGCCGCGATCATGTCCAACGGCCGGCGCTGCCCGAACGCGTCGCTGCCCGGGTCGCGCTACTGCGGGCTCGAAGCTCACCAGGCGCTCGAGGGCGCCGGGGCCACGGCGCCAGCGCCGAACGGCGAAGCGCCGCCGCCCGACGGCGAAGCGCCGCCGCCCGACGGCGAAGCGCCGCCGCCCGACGGCGAAGCGCCGCTGGCCGAGCGCGGCGACCTGCCGGCGGAATCCTAGAGTCGGTCCGGGCCCGCGCGGGCGCGCGTTCGCACGGGCCTGCCGGCATCCCTCCACCCACGTTCAGAACGTAGAATCGATCGGTTGATGACCACCAGACGCGTACACGAAATCGCCAAGGAGCATGGGATCGCGGCGAAAGACCTGATCTCCAAGCTGCAGGCAGCCGGCGTCGACGTGAAAGCTCCGGCGTCGAGTGTCGATGAGGCTGTTGCACTGAAGCTGATCGCCGGCGAGAAGGGGGGACGCGCGGCGAAGGGCGCCGGCTCGAAGCCGGCCGGCGGTGCGGCGAAGGCGGCCGGCGGTGCGGCGGCGAAGAGTGCCGCCGCCCCGGCGAAGGCGGCCGGCGGTGCGGCGGTGAAGAGGGCCGCCGGTGGGAAGGCTGCGGAGGGTGGCGCGAAGAGTGCCGCCGGCGGCGCGAAGGGCCCTGGCAGCGCGGCGAAAGATGCTGCGGCGGCTAGCCCTGCCGCGCCACCGGAGGGTCGGGCTCCGGCGCGCGCTGCCGCACCGGCGAAGGCGAGTACACCAGCGACAGCGGCTGGCGACGTGGTTGGCGAGCGCGACAGCTCGGCGGTGCCGGCCGCGGCGGCCGGTGGCGATGACGCGGGCTCACGCAGCCGCCCGACGCGTGACTCGAGGACTGGAGAGCAGCGGCCGGGCGCGATCGGACCTGGTGGCCGCCGGCGCGTCGTGATCGACTCACAGGCCTCGCGCCGCACCACGGGCGGTCCGGCCTCGCAGCCGCCGCGGCGTCCACCGCGGCGCGGACGCCGTCGCCGCGGCACCTACGACGACAGCGTCGCACCGATCGACAACAGCGCCCTCGGCGCGACCGATCTCGTGCGGATCAACTCGGGCTCCACCGTCAAGGACGTTGCCGAGTACTTCGGCGTTGCGGTGCCCGAGATCATTCGCAACCTGATGGCATTGGGCGAGATGGCGACGCTGACGCAGACGCTGTCAGACGCGGCGATCGAGACGCTCGCCGAGGACTTCGGCAAGCAGGTCGAGATCGTCCACGCTGCCGACGACGTCGCCGAACCGGTGTTTGAGGACGCCGAGGAAGACCTTGTCCTGCGTCCGCCAGTGGTGACGATCATGGGCCATGTCGATCACGGCAAGACGTCACTGCTCGACGCGATCCGCCAGACCCGTGTTGCAGCCGGCGAGGCTGGCGGGATCACGCAGCACATCGGCGCCTACCAGGTGCGCCACGGCGGACGGGCGATCACGTTTCTGGACACCCCTGGTCACGAGGCATTCACGGCGATGCGGGCGCGCGGCGCCCGCGTGACGGATGTCGCCGTGATCGTTGTCGCGGCAGACGATGGGGTCAAACCGCAGACCGACGAAGCAATCGACCACGCGCGAGCGGCCGGAGTCCCGATCGTGGTCGCGGTGAACAAGATCGACAAGGAGGGCGCCCAGCCGGACCGGGTGCGCACCGAGATGACCAAGCGTGGCGTGCAGCCAGCCGAATGGGGTGGCGACGTCGAGTTTGTCGACGTGTCGGCGAAGACCCAGGAAGGCCTGGAGTCACTGCTCGACACGATCCAGCTCGTCGCCGAGCTCGAGGAGCTGCGCGCGAACCCGAGCGCTCAGGCGTCGGGTGTCGTGATCGAGTCGCGCCTTGACCCGGGTCGGGGGCCCGTCGTGACACTGCTCGTGCAGCGGGGCACGCTGCGCGTCGGCGACGCCCTCGTAGCCGGCGCCAACTTTGGCCGCGTCCGCGCGATGCACGACTTTGTCGGCGGGCGCGCGCCACAGGCCGAGCCTGGCGAACCGGTCGAGGTCCTTGGATTCGATGGTGTGCCCGAGGCCGGCGAGTTCGTGCTGGCCGTCGAAAGTGAGCGCCGTGCCCGCCAACTCGCCGGCGAGCGCGCCAACCGGCTGAAGACCGAGGCCCTGGCCCGGCGTTCAGGTCGCAAGGTCTCGCTTGAGGATGTCTTCCGCCTCGCGCAGGAGGGCACGGTGAAGGACCTCAACCTCGTGCTCAAGGGCGACGTGTCCGGCTCGGTCGAGGCGGTCGAGGATGAGATCGCGAAACTGCCCCAGAACGAGGTTTCGGTCAACATCATCCACCGTGGCGTCGGCGGCATCAACGAGTCCGACGTGATGCTCGCCGCGGCCTCCGACGCGGTGATCCTCGCGTTCAACGTCCGGCCGGTCGGCGATGCACGCGCCGTCGCTGAGCGCGAAGGGGTCGAGATTCGCGGTTACTCGGTGATCTACCGTGCGATCGACGAGCTGCGGGCGGCGATGCAGGGCATGCTCGAGCCTGACGAGGTTGAGGAGACGGTCGGCCAGGTCGAGGTGCGCCAGACGTTCAGGGCGTCGCGGATTGGCACGATCGCCGGCTCGTTCGTGACCGAGGGCAAGGTGACACGCGGCGCACGCGTGCGTGTCGTACGCGACGGGACGGTCGTCGCCGACACCACGATCGCGAGCCTGCGTCGCTTCAGCGAGGACGTGCGCGAGGTCTCCAGCGGCTTCGAGTGCGGCATCGTGCTCCAGGGCTTCCAAGACATCAAGGACGGCGACGTGCTCGAGGTCTACGAGACGCGCAAGGTGGAGCGCGCGCTTGGCTGAGCACGCCCGCCGCTCCAGATGTGCTCGGCGGGCTGCGGGCACGGTCCACTAGACCCGCTAGGACGTCTAGGATGGCGAGTGAGCGCATGCGCCGGGTTGACGAGGCGGTCCGCCAGGTGCTCGCGGACGCGCTTGCAGGAGAGCTGAAGGATCCGCGTGTCGGATTCGTAACCGTGACGGACGTGAAGACAAGCCCTGATCTCCGAACTGCGCGCGTGTACGTGAGTGTGCTCGGCGACGACGCTGCCCGCGTTGCGTCGCTCGACGGGCTGCGTCACGCGCACGGCTACCTGCAGGGGTGCATCGCCAGCGAGCTGCACCTCCGCCGCACGCCCACACTCGAGTTTCGCTACGACGAGACGACCGACCGCGCTCAGCGCGTCGAGGGACTGCTCCGCGAGGGTGAGCAGGGGGCCTGAGACGATGTCCCCGCTCGCTCTCGACGCGCGCAAGGAGCTGCTGGCCGCGATCTACGCGCACGAGCGTTTCCTGCTCGTGACGCATGAGAACCCGGATGGCGACGCGCTCGGCTCGCTGATCGGGATGCAGGCGCTGCTCCGTGCGCTCGGCAAGGACTCGCTGATGGTGATCGCGCCGGAGGACTTTCCGCTTCCCAAGGAGTACCGGTTCTTCTCGCTCGACGGACTGGTGACAACCCCGCCCGAGGACTTCGAGGAGCGCACGATCGTGTTTCTCGACTGCGGCAACCTCGACCGCAACCCGCTTGCGGAGCTGCGCGACGCCAAGGACCTCCTCAACATCGACCACCACCACGACAACACGCTGTTTGGCACGATCAACTATGTCGGCTCGGGCGCGTCGTGCACCGCCGAGCTGGTGTGGGATCTAACGCGCGACGCCGGCGTCGAGCTGACGACGGAGATCGCCGAGGCGCTGTACGTCGGGCTTGTCACCGATACCGGCCGCTTCTCCTACGAGAACACCACCCCCCGAGCGCACACCATGGCCGGCGAGCTGATCGCTGCCGGGGTCGATGTTGCCGCGATGTACCGGCGCATCTACGAGGGGGTCCGGCTGGCGAAGATCGCGCTGCTCTCGCGCGCGCTCGCGACGATCACGCTGTACGCGGACGGGCGTCTCGCGGTGGCCGCGCTGGGTGCCGAGGACTACACGGCAACCGGCGCCGACGATAGCGACAGCGAAGGCATCATTGATCATCTTCGCGCCCTGGAAGGAGTGAAGGTCGCCGTCCTGATTCGTGAGATCGTTGGCGATGGCCGGCACGGCCAGCAGAAGGTGTCGCTGCGCTCGACCGACAACGACAACGATGTGTCGCTGATCGCGCGCGCGCACGGTGGCGGCGGGCATCGTCGCGCAGCCGGCTTCACGAGCGATCTCACGACGGCCGAGTTGATCGACGCGATCCGCGCCCAGGTGTGAACGACACCATCGCCGCGGGGATACTTCTCGCCGACAAGCCCGCAGGCATCAGCTCCCACGACGTTGTGGCGCGCGCGCGCCACGCGCTCGGACTGCGGCGGATCGGGCACGCGGGAACGCTCGACCCGTTCGCAACCGGTTTGCTGATCGTCCTTGTCGGTCGCGCGACACGCCTGCAGCGCTACTTCATGGCGCTGCCCAAGACCTACGACGTGGTGGCGCAGCTCGGCGCGCGATCGACCACCGGCGATCCGGAGGGAGAGGTGGTGAGGACGGGCGTGTTCCCGCCCGAACCGCTGCAACTCCCGCACGGGCGTATCCTCCAGCGCCCGCCTGCGTACTCCGCGGTCAAGGTCGACGGGGAGCGCGCCTACGCGCGCGCCCGCCGCGGCGAGACGGTCGAGCTTGCCGAGCGCGAGGTGGAGGTCTTCGACGCTCGCGAGATTTCGCGCGAGGACGACCGCGTGTCGCTGCGAGTCGTCTGCTCCTCGGGAACCTACGTGCGTTCGATCGTGAGCGAGCTCGGCGACGCGTACTGCCTGGAGCTTCGCCGCAGCGCGATCGGTCCGTTCGACGTCGATGGTGCGTGGCCGACGCAAGGTCCCGTGAGCCTGCTCGATGTCGGGGAGGCGTGCGCGCGTTTCATGGAGGTCGTCGAGGTGGGGGAGGCGGACGCGCTGGCGATTAGCCATGGACGGTCGATCGGCGCCGCCGGCGAGGTCGGTCCGGGACCAGTTCTGCTTGTCGGCGCGACCGGAGCGCTTGCGGTCGCCGAGCTACGCCGTGGGGTCGCCGGGCGACCCATGCTCGCCCCGAGCGTCGGGCTTCACGACCAATAGATTGCGCGCGTGAAGATCACCGACCTTGCCGATGCCACGGCGGCCACGGGGTCGGTTGCCGTCGGCACGTTCGACGGTGTTCACCTCGGCCATCGCGACGTGATCGCCGGTTCGGACGCGGTGCTCACGTTCGAGCCGCATCCGGTGACTGTGATCTCCCCGCTGCAGCGGCCGCGCTTGCTCACACCACTCGCGATCAAGGCCGAGATCATCGCGTCGCTCGGTGTCGACGAGCTGGTTGTGGCCCGCTTCGACGCGCACTTCGCGTCCCAGCCCCCGCAGCGTTTCATCGACGACGTGCTCGTCGGGCGGCTCGCGGCGAAACGCGTGTCAGTAGGCGAGAACTTTCGCTTCGGACGGTCGGCGGCAGGCGATGCGGCGCTACTGGCGGCCGATGGGCGCTTCGAGGTTCGCGTCGTGCCGCTGCGCGAGATCGACGGCGACATCGTGTCCTCCAGCCACATCCGCTCGCTGGTCGGTGCCGGCGAGGTTGCCCGCGCGGCGCGGCTGCTGGGGGCGCCTTTCGAGCTGCGCGGGACGGTCGTTGAGGGCGATCGGCGGGGGCGCGAGCTTGGCTTCCCAACTGCCAACCTCGTGCCGCAGGCAGACTTGGCATGCCCTGGCCACGGTGTCTACGCGGGGTGGGCCAACGGCCATCCGGCGGCCGTCAACGTTGGCGTGAGACCGACGTTCGCATCGGGCCGCGGTGTGCTGGTTGAGGCGTTCCTGATCGATTTCGACGGCGACCTGTACGGGAGCGAGCTTCAGCTGCGGTTCCTGCACAAGCTGCGCGGTGAGCGTCGTTTCGAAAGCGTTGCGGCACTCGTCGCGGCGATGGGAGACGATGTCGCGCGCGCACGGGCGATTTGTGCGTCTGCTAGCGTTGACCCGCGATGACCCTGACGGCAGAGCGCAAGCGCGAGCTAACTATCGAGCATGGTGCGAACGAGCACGACACCGGTAGCACGAAGGTGCAGATCGCACAGCTGACCGAGCGGATCAACGAGCTCACCGAGCATCTGCGCTCGCATGGCCACGACCATCATTCGCGTCGCGGGCTGCTGATGCTCGTCGGCCGCCGCCGCCGGTTCCTCGACTACCTGCAGCGAACCGACCTGGAGGGGTATCGAGCGTTGCTGACGGCGCTCGGCCTGCGCAAGTGAGGTCGTTGCGAGGCGGGCTGCGCCCGCCCGCTCCCCCCGCTGGGTTGTGATATTTGCGGGCTTTGGCAAGCCCCGATCCTGTGTGTGGAGACACGCGGTATCGCGTCGCCAGCTGAAGCATCCGTGCCGGCGCGTCCGGTTTGCGCCGCACACCGGCTAGGATTAGCCGGTTCCGCCAGAGATAAAGACAAGCAGCGCCGCGACCTAAACGCGGCCAGAGAGGCATCACATGAGTAGTAAGGGCATTACCCGGCTGTCTGTGGACATCGCCGGAAGTGAGATCTCGTTCGAGACCGGACGGATCGCAAAGCAGGCCGGCGGCGCCGTCGTCGTTCGCCAGGGCGACACGATGGTTCTCGCGACAGCAACCGCCGGAGGCCTCCGCGACGCGGACTTCCTGCCGCTCACCGTGGACGTCGAGGAGCGAATGTATGCCGCGGGGAAGATCCCCGGCTCGTTCTTCAAGCGCGAAGGACGCTCAGGCGAGAAGGGCACGCTCACCGCAAGGATGATCGACCGGCCAATCCGGCCGCTGTTCCCCAAGGGCTGGCGCTATGAGACGCAGCTCGTCGCGATTCCGCTGTCGGTGGACCACGTCCACCCCTACGACATCCTCGCGATGAACGGCGCGTCGGCGGCGCTGATGATCTCCGACATCCCACTCGCAACCCCGGTCGGCGCAGTCCGCATCGGCAAGGTGGACGGCAACTTCGTCGTCAACCCGCGTGAGGAGGACCTGACTGGAGCGTCCGACCTGGATCTCACCGTCGCCGGGACCGAGGACGCGATCTTGATGGTCGAGGCTGGCGCCCGGGAGATCCCCGAGGCCGAGATCCTCGACGCCCTCGACATCGCGCATGGCGAGATCAAGAAGCTTTGCGCACTGCAGCGCGAGCTCGCCGAGAAGGTCGGCAAACCGAAGCTCGAAGTCGTCATCCCGCAGATCGACACGACACTGCTCGACGCCGTTCGCGCATCACACGGCAAGGCGCTCGACGATGCGACCCAGGTCGAGGACAAGCTCGAGCGACAGGCCGCGACGAAGGCCGTCGAGGCTGCCGTGCTCGAACAGCATGCCGGTGCACCAGACGCCGACGACTACGACGAGCGCCGCGCCGCGGTGCAGCTCGTCTTCGATCGGCTGGAGCGGTCGATCATCCGCGAGCGGATCGCCGTGCACAAGAAGCGCCCCGACGGCCGTCGCGAGAACGAGATCCGCGAGATCACGATCGAGGTCGGCGTGACACCGCGCACCCACGGATCGGCGCTGTTCACACGCGGACAGACACAGGCGCTCAGCGTCGTCGCGCTCGGGACGCTGAAGGAAGAGATGCGGCTCGACACGCTCGGGCTGGAGACGAAGAAGTACTACTGGCACCACTACAACTTCCCGCCGTTCTCGGTGGGTGAGGCCGGCCGACTCGGGGGACCGAAGCGGCGCGACATCGGTCACGGCGCGCTCGCCGAGCGTGCTCTCGTGCCGATGATCCCGTCGATCGAGGACTTCCCCTACACCGTCCGCGTCGTCTCGGACATCTTCGAATCGAACGGATCGTCATCGATGGCGTCGGTCTGCGGGTCGTCGCTGTCGCTGATGGACGCCGGTGTGCCGCTGGTGCGCCCGGTCGCTGGTATCGCGATGGGACTGATCAAGGAGGGCGATGACTACATCGTCCTGACCGACATTGCGGGCGTCGAGGACCATCTCGGTGACATGGACTTCAAGGTCGCCGGCACGGAGCGCGGGATCACGGCGCTGCAGATGGACATCAAGATCACGGGTGTCACCTTCGACATCCTCCGCGACGCGCTCACCCAGGCCCACGAGGCGCGCGCGGTCATCCTCGGCAAGATGGCCGAGGTGATCCCTGCGCCGCGCGAGGCGCTCAGCCAGTACGCGCCGCGGATCGAGAAGGTTCAGATCGATCCGAGCCAGATCGGCTTGCTGATCGGCAAGGGCGGCGAGACGATTCGCGGCCTGTGTGACGAGTTCGAGTCGCAGATCGACGTCAACGACGACGGTCAGGTGCTCATCTACTCGGCCAACGGAGACCTCGCCGACGCGCTCGTCGAGCGGATCCGCACGATGATGAAGGAGGTGGAGGTCGGCGACGAGTACCTCGGCAAGGTCGTCAAGACGACCGCGTTCGGCGCCTTCATCGAGCTGTCCAAGGGCACCGACGGTCTGCTGCACATCTCCAACGTCTCGCCCGGCAAGCGTGTCGACACGGTCGAGGAGGCGCTCAACAAGGGCGACGAGATCAGCGTCCGCGTGGTCGAGGTCGACCGTGAGCGCGGCCGTATCGGCGTGCGTCTCGCCGACGACCCTGAGATCGCCGGCAAGACGATCGACGAGCTGGCGGCACTTGCAGCCGCCAAGAGCGGCGGCGACCGTGGTCCGCGCCGGCCGCGCGAGGGCGGCGACTCCGGACGCAACGGCGGCACCCGGGGCTCGGGACGTCCGCGTCATCGCGATTAGCTGGCGGGCTGCCACTCTCACGGCAGCGTGAAACCACCTGAACCGCATTCGATGGACAGCGCGCACGTCATCACAGAGCTGGACGGTGGCGTGCGCGTGGTGACCGAGCGCGTCCCAGCCGTGCGCTCAGTCGCGTTCGGCTTCTGGATCGGCACCGGGTCGGTGACCGAGAGCGAGGAGCAGGCGGGGCTTTCCCACCTGCTCGAGCACATGCTGTTCCGCGGGACCGCGCGCTACGCCTCCGAGGAGATCGACCAGATCTTCGACGCGATGGGCGCCGAGCTCAACGCCGGTACCGCCAAGGAGACGACATCGGTCTATGCGCGCGTGCTCGACATCCATCTCGAGCGCGCGTTCGACGTGATCGCGCAGATGATCAGCGAGCCGGCGGTCAGCGGTCTCGCCGAGGAGCGCGAGGTTGTGCTGGAGGAGATCGCCATGTACGAGGACGATCCGCAGGACCTGATCTTCGACGTGCTCGGCGAGGCGGTGTTCCCCGGCCATCCGCTCGGCCGGGCGATCCTCGGCCGCTCCGAGGTCGTGGCCGGCGCGACGCGCGAGCAGCTCCTCGCCTTCCACCACGAGCGCTACTTCCCGCAGAACATCGTCATCGCCGCCGCCGGCTCAGTCGAGCACGACCAGGTCGTCGCCTGGGCGGAGGCTGCGCTGAGCAAGGTCTCGGCGCCCCAGCGCGACCTCAGCTGGCCCGCAGATCCGCCGCCAGGCGGGCCGCGGACGGTGTTCAAGAACAAGGACACCGAGCAGTACCACGTGTGTTTCGGCGGTGTCGGCTTGGCGCGCAACGACGAGCGCCGTTTCGCGCTTCGCGTGCTCGACAGCCTGACCGGCGGCAATGCGTCCTCGCGGCTGTTCCAGGCGGTGCGTGAGCAGCGCGGCCTCGCCTACGCCGTGTTCACCTTCCAGGCTCTCTACGCGCACACCGGGCAGGCTGGCCTGTATGTCGGGACGCGCGCCGACAACCTTGTCGAGGTGGTCCGCGTGATCGCAGACGAGCTCGCCCGCCTACGCGCGGAGACCGCGAGCGAGGAGGAGATCGCGCGCGCCAAGGACAACGTCAAGGGCCGCGCCGTGCTGGCGATGGAGTCCACGACGGCGCGCATGGAGCGGTTGGGGGGGAGCGTGCTGGCCGAAATGCCGATCCTCGAGATCGACGAGATGATCGAGCGGATCGACGCGGTGGACGGCGAGCAGGTGAGGACGCTGGCAGCCGAGCTGTTCGACCCGGAGCACCTCTGCGCGGCCGCGATCGGACCCGATGAGGGGTTGTTCCGCGGCGCTGTCGAGCCGCTGCTCGCGAACGCGGTGCGCGCGTCGTGATACGCGTCGGCGTCGCCGGCGCCGCGGGGCGCATGGGTACCGCCGTCTGTGCGGCGATCGACGCCGCCGACGACCTCCAGCTCACCGGCCGCGCCGATCCGCTGCTCGGCGTGGAGCTCGCCGCGATCCTCGCCGACTGCGATGTCGTGGTCGACTTCACGCGACCGGACACCGCGCTCGACAACGTGCGTAGTTGCCTGGCCGCGGGCGTTCACGTCGTCATCGGCACGAGCGGCTTCGACATCGCAGCGCTCGACGGGCTGGGCGGCGCCAACGTCTTTTTCGCCCCGAACTTCGCCATCGGTGCCGTGCTGATGATGCGTTTTGCCGCGCAGGCCGCGCAGCACATGGCGGCGGCCGAGATCATCGAGCTGCACCACGATGGCAAGCTCGACAAGCCGAGCGGGACGGCTGCGCGCACCGCCGAGCTGATGGCGCAGGCGAGTGGGCGCCCGGCGCCGCCGATCCACTCGGTGCGGCTCCCTGGGCTGGTGGCCCACCAGGAGGTGATCCTCGGCGACGTCGGACAGACGCTGACGATCCGCCACGACTCGCTCGACCGCGGATCCTTCATGCCCGGAGTGCTGCTCGCAGTGCGCGCGGTCCAGACGCTCGAGCGCTCACCGCTCGTCGGCCTCGAGCACCTGCTGTTCGAGGAGTGAGTGAGGGGGTGCGGCGGCGGGCCTGCGCCCTCGCCGCACCCCCTGCACGTCTGTGCCCTAGCTGACCACCTTGAACGTCGCGGTTTGCGTGGCGCTGGTGAGCCCATCGAGGCTCGCCTTGACGGTGACGGTGTAGCTCCCCTTGGGCAACGTCTTGCCGCCGACGCGTCCGTCGAACGCCACGGAGTTGGCGCCGGCAGTGTCCTGGTGGGTGAAGCTGCCCTCGTCAACTGTGCGTGTGCACGCGGTTGTGTGCTTCGGCCGCTTGCCGTCCTTTGGAAGCGCCTTGCACGGCGAGCCCTTCCTGGCGGCGCGCGAGCCGGAGAACGTGCCGGTCACCGTGAACGTCGTGATCGCGGCCTCCGTATCGGTGTAGTCGATCGTGCTGCCGCCGCCTGAGATCGTGACGAACACCTGCGGACTGAACGCGAGCCCGCTGAGCGTCGGTGCCACGGGCGTCGAACCGCCGCCCGACCCGCCGCCCCCATTGGAGGCGGGCGGCACGTATTCGTAGGCACCGATGTCGCAGCGCGGCCCCTGCGGCCGCACCGTGCCACGCTGGTCGGTGGTGAGGACGTTGCCGAGCGCGTCGGTGCAACCGGCCGGGTCGCCGGCGTCGATCGCCGAGCTCCCCGCGAGCAGCGCCACCGTCTGCGTCGGTCCGCCGTTGCTGGCGAGCGCGCCCAGATCGGTGTCTGACTGGCTGACGAGGTCCCCGGCAGCCGCGAAGCCGCACGTGTTGCGGTCCTCCCAGTTGTAGCCGAGGTCGGTCGGTGGCGCACCGTCGAGGTAGCAGTTCTCGCCGCCGGAACCGCCGCCCAGGAGGCTCCCCTCGGCGATGATCGTGTCGTGGATCGTCATGAATCCGTCGTCGTAGAGGTCGCCGCCGTCGTTGCTGCCGTAGGCCTGGTTGGCGAGCAGCGTGTCGCTGGCCAGGGCCAGCGTGCCACCACTCGTGTAGATGCCACCGCCGTAGCCATCGCCCACGGGCGACGTCGCCTCGGCGGTGTTCCCGTCGAGCGTGCTGTTGACAACCGCGACCGGGAGCCCGTCGGCGTAGAGCCCGCCACCCTCGGACGCCGAGTTCGCGGTCAGCGTGCTCGCGGTCAGCGTGGCTGGCGACTCCAGGTACAGCGCGCCGCCGTAGCCGTTCGGCGCGCTGTTGGCGGTGAACGTGTCCGACGTCATCGCGAGCGCTCCGCCACCATAGGCCGAGATGGCGCCACCGGAGCCGCCGTCCGGCGAGGCGCCGGTCCCTGCGTAAGCCGCGCTGTTGCCCGAGAAGACGTCGTTGGCGAACGATCCGGCAGCGCCTTCCTGGATGAAGACTGCCCCGCCGTAGCCTCCCTCCGCGCCGACTACGTTCGACGCTGTCACGGAGTCGCCGCTGAACGTCGTGTTGCTGGCCTGCACGTAGCCGCCGATGCTCAACGCGCCCCCTTGGGCGTCGGTCGAGTAGTTCTCCGAGCCTCCGGGCTTGGCCGCGCCGGTCACCGCGCTGTCGTCGGTGAAGGTCAGACCCCCGGATAGCATGAGCTGGCCACTGTTGCTGTCGATCGCACCACCCTGACCGCCGGAGCCACCGTCAGCCGAGCCATAGCCGCCACCGCCGGCGCTGTCGTTCGCGAATGCCGAGCCGTCGTCGATCAGCGTCGTGGAGGCGTAGCTGTAGATCGCGCCACCGTCACCGCCGTTGGCCGCTTCGGTCGACGACGTGGCGGTTCCGCCTTGCGCCTGGTCGGCGGTGAACGAGCCGCCGTGCACGACGAGCTGCCCGTAGCCGCTGTAGACGGCTCCGCCTGAGCCGCCGCCGCCGCCTTCCTCGTTGCCGGAGGTTGCTCCGTCGGCGACGTTCGCGTTGAACGTGTCGCCGTTCAGCGTGGCGTTCGCCGAATCTGCAGAGATGGCACCGCCGTAGCCGCCGTAGCCGCCGTAGCTGTCGGGGCCGTCGGTCACGGTAGCCGAGGCGAGGGCCTGGTTGGGGGTGGTCGCGCCGAACGTCGAGTTGGTGACGGTGAGCGTTCCCTCTTCGTCGTAGATCGCGCCGCCCTCGCCGGCCTCACCCTCGCCATAGGTGTAGCTGGCACCCTGCCCGGCCAGCGCCTCGTTGCCGTCGAAGCTGCTCGTGCCGATCGTCGCGAACGCTCCGTAGTACGCGTAGATCGCGCCGCCGGCGCCTTCGGACCCGCCACTCTCGGGTGCTGCAGCGCCGCCCTGGGCGTCGTTACCGGTGAACGCCGATCCGGTGACGCTCAGCGAGCCATTCGAGTAGATCGCGCCGCCCCCGCTCCCGTTGCCGCCGTACTCGCTTCCGGCGCCGCCGCTGCCGGCGATGTTGGCGCTGAACGTAGAGCCGGACACGTTGAGTGTCCCGCTGTTGTAGATCGCGCCGCCGTATCCGCCCGACGCTCCGTCTGGGCCGGCGCTTGTCCCGCCCAGTGCAGTGTTGTTGGTGAACGCGTCGTTAGTGAGCGACAGCGTGCCTTCGTTGTAGATCGCGCCGCCGTCTTGGCCCGCTGGAGCGCTGCCGCCCTGGAAGGTGATCCCCGAAATGGTCACCGTCGCGCCGAATTCGATGTGGAGCAAGCTGCTGCCACCGCTCTGCGTGATCACGGGAGTCGTGGAGGGGGCCGCCGCGATCGTGACGGGGTTGCTCGTGCTGATCGTGAGCCTCCCGCCGGTGAGACCGTAGGGACCCGTTCCGAGCACGATCGTGTCTGGCTGCGTGTCAGCGTTGACGTAGTTGATCGCCTGGCGCAGCAGGCACGGCGAGCCCGGACAGCTGCCGGTGCCGCTGCCATCGCCGGTGCCGGTGACGGTGATCGTGGCCGCGCTGGCGACCGCGGCGCTGGCAAAGACCCCCGCGCATCCCAACGCCAAGACGATTACGACGCGACGTGCCACTCCGCGACCTGCGGACATCTGAATGCCACCCCCATAGGCGGAGCGTCGCGCACGCGCCTCTCGCGTGGCGCTCGCTCCGCAATACTCGAATTGACAGCGCATGGTAGCGATCCGCGCGCGTCGCGCAAGACCCCCCAGGGTTTCGCGACCCGCACCGCCGCCCGCGCCCGGCACGACGCTCCGGCGGCGCCATCCTTCGCCGGACGCTCCGCGCGATTCGGTCGCCTGAAATACTGCGGGCATGGAGGACCTCGGCAGCGTCATCACCGCGATCGTCACGCCGTTCGACGAGCAGCTGCGCGTCGATGAAGAGGCGTTCGTCGCGCTGATGGCGCACCTTGCCGTCAACGGATCAGACGGCTTCGTCGTCGCGGGCACCACCGGCGAAGCGGCGACGCTCGCCGACGGGGAGCACCTGGCGCTTGTCGAGCTGGCGGTCCGCGAGCGCCCGCCCGGCGTCAGCATCATCGCCGGCGCCGGATCGAACGACACGCGCCACGCGACCTACCTGACCGAGCAGGCCTGCGCGCTCGGCGTTGACGCCATCCTGTCGGTCACGCCCTACTACAACCGCCCGAGCCGCCGCGGGATCATCCGCCACTACGAGGAGGTCGCCCGCGCGAGCAGCGTCCCGGTGATCCTCTACAACATCCCGTCGCGCACCGCGACCGACATGCCGAACGACCTGCTGGCCGAGCTCGCCCAGATCGAGCGGATCGACTTCGTCAAGCAGGCCAACGACGACAACCTCGCCCCGGTCGACGGCCTGCGGATCTACGCCGGCAACGACGGCACGTTTGCCCGCACGCTCGACATGGGGGAGCCCGGCGGGATCTGCGTCTCCAGCCACATCGTCGGGCCCGAGATGCGCCGCATGGTTGACGAGCCGGAGCACCGCGCCGAGATCGATGCGTCGCTGCGCGACGTCTACAAGACGCTCTTCCTCACCGCCAGCCCGACCTGCACGAAGGCTGCGCTCGAGCTTCTCGGCCATCGCGTCGGCGGCCTGCGGCTGCCGCTGCTCGAAGCCGACGACGCTGAGCGCGCCGCCGTCCGCGCGATGCTCGAGCGCCATCACCTGCTGGGGACGCTGGCCGCGTGAGCGCACTGCGGGTCTTCGCGCTCGGTGGGCTGGGCGAGATCGGCAAGAACATGACCGTCGTCGAGCAGGACGACCGGATCGTCGTCGTCGATGTCGGGCTGCGCTTCCCGACGCCCGACATGGTCGGCATCGACCTCGTGCTGCCCGACTTCTCCTACCTGCGCGAGCGCGCGTCAGACATCGAGGCGATCGTCGTCACGCATGGCCACGAGGACCATCTCGGCGCGCTTCCCTGGGTGCTGCGCGAGCTCCGCTCGACCGGGCTGCCACCGGTCTACGGCGGCCCGCTGACGATGGCGATGGCGCGCTCCAAGCTCGACGAGCACAAGCTGCGCGACGTCGAGCTGATCGACATCGCGCCGGGCGAGGAGGTCGATCTCGGCGCCTTCAAGCTCGAGCTGGTCCACATGACCCACTCGATCCCCGATTCGTGTGCGGTGGTGTTGAGCGCCGAGCTCGGCAACATCCTGGTGACCGGCGACTACAAGTTCGATCAGACCCCGGTCGACGGCCAGCCCGCCGACGTCTCCCGCCTCGCCGAGCTCGGCGCGGAGGGCGTCCTGCTGCTGTGCGGCGACTCCACCAACGCCGACCACGAGGGCTTCTCGCCATCGGAGTCGGTCGTCGGGCCGCACCTCGAGGAGGTCTTCTCGCGCGCCGACGGACGCATCATCGTGACGAGCTTCGCCTCCAACATCCATCGCGTCCAGCAGGTCATCGACGCCGCGGCGGCGCTCGATCGCAAGGTCGCCCTCGTCGGCCGCTCGATGCGCAAGAACGTCGGCATCGGCGGCCAGCTCGGCCACATCGAGCTGCCGGCTGGCATCATCATCCAGGGGCGCGAGATCGACGACTTCCCCGACGATCAGATCGTCATCATCTCCACCGGGTCCCAGGGCGAGCCGCTGTCGGCGCTGCGGCGGATGGCCTACCGCGACCACCCGCAGGTCCAGCTTCGCGAAGGCGACACGGTCGTCTTCTCGGCGACGCCGATCCCCGGCAACGAGCGCGCGGTCAACGACACGGTGGACCGGCTCTACCACGTCGGCTGCGACGTGATCACGACGCGCGATGCGCCGATCCACGCCTCCGGCCATGGCTTCGCCGAGGAGCTGAAGCTGATGCTGAACCTCGTCAAGCCACGCTTCGTGATGCCCTTCCACGGCGACTTCAAGCGGATCAAGCTGCACGCCAAGCTCGCCGAGGCCGTCGGCATCGACCCATCGTCGATCTTCCGTGCCGAGAACGGCATGGTGCTCGAGCTCGACGCACGCGGCGCGCGCTTCGGCGAGCCCGAGCGGGCGGGCATGATCTTCGTCGATGGCGTGGACATCGGCGACATCGCCGACGCGGCGCTGCGCGACCGCCGGATGCTCTCCGCCGACGGCATCTTCATCGTCGTCGCGACGATCTCCGAGCAGAGCGGCGGCTCGGTCGCCGACCCCGAGGTGATCTTCCGCGGCGTCCCCTTCATGGACGAGGCCGGTGAGCTCGCCGACGAGATCAAGGACACCGTCGAGGACTCGCTCGAGCGTGCCCACGCCGAGGGCATCCGCGACCTCGAGGTCCTCACCGAAACGCTGCATGACCATCTCGCCGCGCTGATCTACGAGCGCCTGCGCCGCCGCCCGATGGTGCTCCCAGTCGTCGTCGAGGTCTGAGCCGCCGTCGCTTTGGGCGGCCACCGCGCCGCGTGACCGCGGCTCTTCGCGGCGCGGCTCGTGTACTCTGAACGCATCCGCATTGGGGGCCTGTGCGTCGGTGTCGTCCTCGTGCTCGCGGGAGCTACCGCGAGCTCGTCCCTCGCCGCGTCACCGCAGCGCGCGAAGGCGAGCATCGCGGATTTCACGGCTTCACCGGCGTCGCTCGGCGCCTCTGGCGGTGATGTGCGCCTCAAGGCGGTGGTGCACCACGCCGTCAAGTGCCGCTTCTCGGCCGACGAGACGCTCAGCGGCCTCCCATCGACGAAGAGCTGCAGGTCGGGGAAGGCGTCGCTGGAGATCACGCTGCCGGCGAACGCCGGCACCACGCTCCGCTACTACTTCATCTTCGTCAGCGCCAAGAGTGCGGACGGCAAGAGCACGGAGCAGCGTGTGGTCGTCGTGGAGCACGCTCCGCCGGCGACCGCGCCTGCTATCACGACGCAGCCGACGAGCCAGACCGTCGTCGCGGGCCAGGACGCGACGTTCACCGCGGCGGCTTCGGGCAGCCCCACGCCGAGCGTCCAGTGGCAGGAGTCAACCGATGGCGGCGGCACGTGGGCTGACGCGGCTGGAGCGACCGCGGCGACATTCACGTTCCTGACCAACTCGAGCAACAACGGCATCGAGCTTCGCGCGGTGTTCACCAACACGGCCGGCTCGGCCACCACCAACGCGGTCACGCTGACGGTCGGAGTCGCTCCTGCGATCGTCCAGCAGCCCGGCAGCGGCGAGACGCTGCCGTCGGGCCACTCCTTCATCCTCTTCGCGGGCGCCTCGGGGACGCCAACGCCGAGCGCCGAGTGGCAGGAGTCGACCAACGCCGGCAGCACCTGGGCGAACGTCGGCGCCGGATCCTCCAGCGTATCCAGCGGGGTCACCTACGCCAGCTACTCGTCCTACGCGAGCGCGCTCGGCTCCAACACCGAGTACCGGGCCGTATTCACGAACGCCGCCGGGACAGCGACGAGCAACGCCGAAGTGCTCACCGTCAACCCCGCGATCAGCTACAACTGGTCGGGCTACGTCGCGACGGGGGAGACCTACACCTCGGTGATCGGCAGCTGGCTCGTTCCGGCGCTGAACTGTACGGGCGATCCGAACGCCGTCTCGTCCGAGTGGGTCGGGATCGATGGCTACAACCAAGGCGACACCGGCAACGTCGAGCAGGACGGCTCGGAGGCCGACTGCGTCTCGGGAACGCCGACCTATCACGCCTGGTATGAGATGTACGGCAATTCGGGTCTCTTCGGCGGCGCCCAGGACCCCATAGCCCAGCCGGTCGCCGCCGGCGAGCGGATCACGGCGACGGTGGGCGTCACAGGATCGGACTGGACGTTTGAGGTCACGGACGTGGCCGAGCCATCGGGATCGATCAACTGGAGCTTCATGACGCACGTAACGTACGCGCCGGTGCCCGCGCTACCGCAGAGCTCGGCTGAGTGGATCGTCGAGTGCACGAGCGGCTGCAGTAGCCCATTGGCGGACTTCGGCACCGTGCACTTCACTGCGGCGACGGCCTACGGCAACGGCCAGGACGGCGCGATTACGTCCTTCCCGTACATCGCGCTGGAGATGCTGAACGGCTCCAGCGATCCGATCGCCGTGCCCGGCCTGCTCAACGACGTCGGTGAGGGCTTCAACGACACCTGGTCCGCCGGCTGAGCTCAGCCCGCGGCTCGCCCGGCGAGCCGCACGATGAACCGGGCGCCCTTCCCGGGCGTGCTGCGGACCTCGATCGTGCCGTTGTGGGCCCGCGTGACGGCCTGCACGATCGCGAGTCCGAGGCCGAACGAGCCGCCGCTCTCGCCGCCGCCGCGCGCGAAGCGCTCGAACAGGTGCTTGCGCTGCTCGGGCGCGATCCCGGGGCCGTCGTCGGCGACGACGAGCTCGGCCTGCCCGTCGCGTAGTCGCCGTGTCGTGACCTTGATGTGCGTCCCCGCGGGCGTGTGGCGGATCGCGTTCTCGATCAGGTTGATCGCGACGCGTTGAAGCTCGTCGGCGCTGCCGACGAGCGGCGCCGGGCGGGTGTCGAGCTCGAGCTCGTGATCCTCGGCGCTCGGTTCGAGCTCGCCGGCGGCGGCGATCACGAGCTCCGCGAGGTCGAGCGGTGCGGCGGGCGTCGGCTGCCTGACATCCGAGCGCGCAAGCAGCAGAAGGTCGGCGACCAGCCGGCGCATGCGCTGCGTCGAACGCAGCGCCGAGCGCGCCGCGTCGCGCTCCGGGCCGCGTAGCGACTCGGTGAGCAGCTCGAGGTTCGCGAGCACGCTCGTGAGCGGCGTGCGCAGCTCGTGCGAGGCATCGGCGACGAACGCCCGCTGGCGTTCGAGCGCCGCCTCGGTTCGCGCGCGTGCGTCGCCAAGCGAGCTGAGCATCGTCGCCAGCGTACGCGACAGCTCGGCAACCTCATCGTCGGCCGTCGGCTCGGGTAGCGTGAGCGTCGGGTCGCCGGTCCGCTCGATCTCGGCGGCGGCTTCGGTGAGCTCGGCGATCGGCAGGATCGCCCGTCGCGCGACGAGCCAGCCGGCGCCGAACGCGATCGCGGTGCCTGCGAGCACGCCAAGCAGCAGCAGCAGGTCGAGCTCGTGGATCTCGTAGTCGAGTGAGGCCAGCGGTAGCGCGAACTGGATGATCACAAAGTCGCCGCCGCCGATATAGAAGCTCTTGGTGGCAACCCTGTAGCCGTTGATTTGGGCGACCGGCACCAGCGGTGAGCCGAGATAGGGGGCGTTCGCAGACTCGTCCAGGAGGTTGCCGTCGAGCGTGTAGATGCGTATCACGCCACCGTCGATGCTTGCGAACGCGGTCAGGTCGGGGGCGTTCAGCTGTCCGGAGATGAAGTCGGGGTGGAGATCGCCTGCCAGGTGGAACTCCTGCGTCGTGACCTGGGTGTCGAGGTCGCCGCGCAGCCGGTGTGCTGTGAGCGTGCGGACAGCTGCGCCGAGCACCACCAGCACGACGAACGTCACGGCGCCGACGCTGACGGCCAGCCGCAGGCGGATCGGGAGCCGCGACAGCGGCGTCCGCATCCTCCCGTGCTTAGGCGCGGAGGACGTAGCCGGCGCCACGGATCGTGTGCAGCAGGCGCGGCTCGTCTCCGGCTTCCAGCTTGCGCCGCAGGTTGGAGACGAAGACCTCGATCGTGTTGGTGGTCGAGAACGGGTCGTAGCCCCAGACCTCGTCCAGCAGGCGCTGGCGCGAGACGACGATCCGCTCGTTGCGCATCAGGTATTCGAGCAGCTCGAACTCGCGTTGCGTGAGCTCGATGTTGCGCTCGCGCCGCGCGACCTCATGGGTGTCGGGGTTGAGCAGCAGATCGCCAACGCGCAGCGGCGCGCTGCCACGCGGCGGACGGCGCCGCAGCAGGGCGCGGATGCGCGCGAGCAGCTCCTGGCGCTCGAACGGCTTGACCAGATAATCGTCGGCGCCGGCGTCGAGCCCGATGACTCGCGCCTCGAGTGCGTCGCGTGCGGTGAGCATGAGGATCGGCACGTCATCCTCGCTGCGCAGCGTCTTCGCGACCTCGATGCCGTCCATCCGCGGCAGTCCGAGGTCGAGGATCACGACATCGGGGAGGAACGCGTGAGCGTCGTCGAGCGCGCTGACGCCGTCACCTGCGAGGCGGACCTCGTAGCCCTCTAGACGGAGCGAGCGCACCAGCACGTCGGCAATGTCGGCGTCGTCCTCGACGACGAGGACGCGTGGGGCGCGTGCATAGTCGTTCATCGCACTCGATGTTAGGACGTGCGGCGCGCTGAGCCCGCGATCTTTAGCGGCCGTTGAGCGCGCAGGCAAATCGTGCGGCGCGTCGAACGGACAGGCGATGGCATCGCGCTCGCCCACCACGAAGCGTCAACCACGCAAGCCCGCAGCGAAAACGCGTTCGCGATCGACGGCTGCGGCGAAGCGAGGCTCGCGCCGGCGCCGGCCCCGACGGCAGCTGCGCTCGTTCAGGTTCGATCAGCGCGGGTTCGACGTGCTCGGCCTTGGACTGGTCGTGCTCGGCGTGTTCATGGGCTGCGTGCTGTACGCGCACTGGGACGGCGGTCGTGCGGGCAATGCGGCCGCCCACGCGCTCGCCTGGCTGTTCGGCGATGTGCGCGACGGCGTGCCGGTCACGCTCGTTGCGCTCGGTGCGCTGCTCGTGCTGCGGCCGATAATCGGATCGCTCCGGCCGCTCGGCGCCAGCCCGGTTGTGCTGTTCGCCGCTGGCACCCTCGGCCTTGCCGCCAACACGCTCGACGTCTCGGGGGCGCCGCCGCCCGCGCACCTCTGGGCATCGGCCATCTTCGAGCACCGCGGTGGCGTCGTCGGCCAGGCTGAGCTGTGGGCCACCAGCCACCTGTTCGGGATGCTCGGCGCGAACTACCTTTCCGTCTTCCTGCTGCTCTCCGGCGCAGCGCTGCTGAGCGGTGGTGGGGTCGCGCTCGCGCTCCGCACGCTGGGATCCGGCTTCGCTGAGGTGGGGCGCCGCATGCCGGCCGTCACCGAGCTTCGGCGGCCCGCCCGCTCCGCGAAGCGACCGACGCCGGCCGAGCCGATCTTCCCGCCGGAGCCCGCTGAGCGCGAGCTGATCGTGCGGGCGGGCCACGTCGAGGCGCCGCCCAACGAGTTCGCCGACTTCGAGCCGGTCGACGCTGCTGCGCCGTTTGGCACGCTGTTCGTCGACGAGGTGCGCGCGACGAGCCATCAGGGCGAGCCGCAGCCACACCAGGCGGAGCTCACGCCACAGGGTCGCTTCCGCGCCTTGGTCACCGACGATCCGAGCTTCGAGTGGCGGCTGCCGCGACCGGCGCTGCTGACTCGCTCCAACGCCGAGCAGACCAGGCCTGACACCGCCGGACAGGCCAAGGTGGCGGCCCGCCTGGTCGAAGCGCTCGGCCACTTCGGCGTCGAGGCGAGGGTTGTCGGAACGGTCGCCGGCCCGCACATCACCCGCTATGAGCTACGCCTCGCACCGGGCATCAAGGTGGCGAAGGTGGCGGCGCTGAAGGATGATCTGGCGTACGCGCTTGCCGCCACGGACGTTCGAATCCTCGCGCCGATCCCCGGCAAGCAGGCTGTCGGCGTCGAGGTCCCGAACGCCAAGCGGCGGATCGTGCGCCTCGGTGACGTCTACCAGGAGCCGCCGTCCGATTGGTCACCGCTGACGGTCTGGCTCGGGAAGGATGTCGCCGGCCGAGCGATCGGCGCCGACCTGACCAAGATGCCCCATCTGCTTGTCGCCGGCACGACCGGGGCCGGCAAGTCGGCGGCCGTCAACGCGATGCTTGCGAGCATCCTCCTGCGCGCCACGCCGCACGAGGTGCGCCTCGTTCTCGTCGACCCCAAGCAGGTCGAGCTCAACCACTACGACTCGATACCGCACCTCCTGACGCCGGTGATCACGAGCCCGCGCATGGCCGCCAACGCCCTGATGAACCTCGTGCGTGAGATGGAGCAGCGCTACGGGATCATGTCGATCGCTCGCACGCGCTCGCTCGTCGAGCTCAACCACAAGCGCCGCGCGCAGGGCCAACCACCGCTGCCGTACATCCTCTGCGTCATCGACGAGCTTGCCGATCTGATGATGGTCGCCCCGGCGGATGTCGAGGACTCGATCATCCGTCTCGCGCAGAAGGCTCGTGCCGTTGGCATCCACCTCGTCCTCGCAACGCAGTCGCCACGCGTCGACGTGATCACCGGGATGATCAAGGCGAACGTCCCGTCGCGCATCGCGTTCGCCGTGTCCTCCCAGATCGACTCGCGCGTCATCCTCGACCAGAACGGGGCCGAGTCGTTGCTTGGCGCGGGCGACATGCTGTTCGCGCCGATCGGCAGCTCGGTCGCCCAGCGCATCCAGGGCGCCTATATCGACGAGTCGCAGATCGCTCTGCTCACCGACCACTGGCGCCGCCAAGGTGAGCCGGAGCTGCGCGCCGAGCTGCTCGAAGAGGTCGAGCCGACCGAGGATGAGGCGCAGGCCGGCAGCGACGGCTTCGATCCCGACGAGGATCCCCTGCTCGGTGCGGCGATCGAGCTGGTTGTCGAGATGGGAACCGCCTCGACATCGATGCTCCAGCGCCGCCTGAGGCTCGGCTACACGCGCGCCGGCCGCCTGATCGACATGCTCGAGCGCCGCGGCATCATCTCCGGGTACGAGGGGTCGAAGCCCCGCCAGGTGCTCGTCAGCGAGGCCGATCTGCCACGTGTGCTGGCCGCGCTCGACGGTCGCGTGCAGGCCGGCGCCCGGTCCGGCGAGCCCGCGCCACTCGGCAGCTCCGAGCGCGCCTGAGCCGCCGCCGAGCCTCGCCGGCCTGCGGCTGTACGCTTCGCCTTCGAGATGGCAGACATCGGACCGACGCTTCGTGAGGCTCGCATGCGCGCCGGTCTCGACATATCGCAAATCGAGGCTGCCACGAAGATTCGCGCGAAGTACCTGCGCGCGCTCGAGAACGAGGAGTGGGGCCTGCTCCCAGGCTCGGCGTTCACGCGGGGCTTCCTGCGCTCCTACGCGGAGATGGTCGGCCTCGACTGGAGGCTGCTCGTCGAGGAGTACAAGCGCGAGTGGGAGGAGCCGAATGAGCTCGATGTGGCGCCGGTCCGCCCGACGATCGGCTTTGGCGCGATGGACAGCGAGGACGGCGTCCGGCGCTGGCGGCTGCGGCCGCAGTGGATCGTCATCGGACTGCTGCTGTGCATCCTGGTTATCGCGCTGATCGGGTTGACGAGGGGCTCAACACCGAGCAACGCGCCGACCGCCAAGGTCCCCGCGAGCGGTCCAACCAGCCTGTCGAGCGGCGCCGCGACCAGCCCGACCGGCGCCACCACGCCCAGCTGTGCGAGCACGCCCGGCGGGCGGCTGCCGAGCGGCTGCGTGGCGCTGCGGATCGAGCCGACCGCGTCGGTCACGGTGTGCCTGGTCGGCGATGGGGGTGCGGTCCGCATTCCGGACCGCACGCTCAGCGCGTATGCGGCCCGCTCGCCGACCTACCACTCGCGCCAGTTCATCGTCACGCTGAGCAACTCGTCAGCCCGCCTGGTGATCGACAACACGTTGTTCGACATTCCGTCGGTCAGCGGCGCTGTGCGCTTCCGGATCACTGCGCACAAGACGGTGGCGCTGACGGCGCCCGCGCATCCCAGCTGCACGTGAGCGCACGCGCGGCGATCGTCGTCACCGGCACGGAGGTGCTTGGCGGCCGCGTGGACGATCGCAACGGCCCCTGGCTGTCAGAGCGGCTCGCCGAGCTCGGTGTCGATGTCGCGCTGCGGACGATCGTCGGCGATCGGGCGGGCGATCTGCTGGCTGCGCTGCAGCATTGCTCAACGCTGCCGGTTGCGCTGATCGTCACCAGTGGCGGGCTCGGCCCGACCGCCGACGACCTGACAGCCAGCGTGGTCGGCGAGTTCGCCGGCCGCGAGATGGTCCTCGATGAGGCACTCGAGCGGCGCATCGCGGCGATCCTGAGCGCGCGATCGGGGACGCCCACGGCGGAGCCGACACGCGCCGCCAACCGCAAGCAGGCAGTCGTCCCGGACGGCGCCACGGTCCTCGAGCCAGTTGGCACGGCTCCCGGCCTCGTCGTGCCGCCGGCCGCTGGCCGCGACGGGCCGACCGTGGTCGTCCTGCCAGGGCCCCCGCGCGAGCTCCAGGCGATGTGGGAGGCGGCCGTGCGAAGCGAGCCGTTCGCCATGGCGGCAGCCGGACGCACGACGTACATTCAACGCACGCTGCGGCTCTACGGACCGCCGGAGTCGCAGATCGCCGCGACGCTCCGCGCCGCCGGGCAGGCGGGCATCGACCTCATCGCGCTGGAGGTGACGACCTGCCAGCGTCGCGGCGAGATCGAGATCGTCACTCGCTACGAGCCTCCCAGCGCCGCGGCCTACGAGGCGTTCCAGGCGCTTGTGCGCGACCGCCACACGGCCACGCTGTTCTCGCAGGACGGCAGCACTGTGGATGACCAGGTGGCCGCGCTCGCGCGCTCCGGGCAGCGCACAGTGGCGGTCGCGGAGTCCTGCACCGGCGGCCTCGTGGCGGGGCGGCTCACCGCGCAGCCGGGGTCGTCGGCCTACCTGCTCGGCGGAGTCGTGGCCTACTCCAACGCGGTCAAGGAACGGCTGGTTGGCGTGCCGGCGGAAACGCTCGCGTCCCACGGCGCCGTGTCGGGCGAGACTGCGCTCGCACTGGCCGACGGCGTGCGCGAGCGGCTCGGCAGCGACATCGGCGTCGGTGTCACCGGCATCGCCGGCCCCGACGGTGGCGTCGCATCCAAGCCGGTCGGACTCGTCTGGGTCGCTGTGACCGCCGTCACCGGCGAGCGGCTCGTGCAGCGGGCGCAGTTTCCCGGCGACCGCGCCGAGATCCGCGACCGCGCGACGACGCTCGCGATGCACCTGCTGCGCCGCGTGCTGCTCGGCGAAACCGACGCCACGGCGACGTGACCGAGCACGCGCGGCTGTTCGTGGCTGCGAGCTTGCCGGGGACGGTGAGGGCCGACCTCGCGCGCTGGGCGCGTGGCGCCGTCGCCGGCGCCTCCGGAGTGCGCCGCCTGTCGCCGGAGTCGATGCACGTCACGCTGTGCTTCCTCGGCGAGCAGCCGCTGGCCTGTGTGGAGGAGCTCGCGGGCGTGCTCGGCGGCGCCGCAGCGGAAGTCGCCGTGATCGGCGAGATCGTCATCGGTCCGCCGGTCTGGTTGCCGCCGCGGCGCCCGCGAGCGCTCGCTGTCGAGCTCGGCGATCCCGGTGGCGGCCTCGCACAGCTGCGCGCAGCGCTCGCACGGGACATCGCTGCAACGATCGACTGGACTGCGGGTCGCGAACGGTTCCGTCCGCACGTGACGGTGGCGCGGATGCGTCCGTCAGCACGCCAGCACGACAGCGCCGGCGTGCTCCCACCTACGCCGCAGATCAGCTTCATCGCGGACACGGTGGTTCTGCTGCGCACGCACCTCGAGCCGGGCGGGGCGCGCTACGAGGCGCTCGCAAGCGTCGGGGGGTGGGGCGAAGGCGCCGCCCTCGATTGACGCGTTCCGTCCGCGTCGGGCCGTAGCGTGCTGCTCAGAACTATGCGACGAGGAGCTTCACAATGACCGTGACAGAGGACGAGAAGGCAGCAAAGGCCCGCGTGGCTGCGCTGCAGGGCGCACTCAGCCAGATCGAGCGCGAGTTCGGCAAGGGATCGGTCATGCGGATGGGGGATGAGGGCGCGCAGGTGCGCTGCTCCGCGATCCCGACCGGCGCGCTGTCGCTCGACCTCGCGCTCGGCATCGGCGGCGTGCCGCGGGGACGCATCGTCGAGGTCTTCGGACCGGAGTCGTCAGGCAAGACGACGTTGATCTACCACGTCCTTGCCGAGGCGCAGAAGCTCGGTGGTACGTGCGCGTTCATCGATGCGGAGCACGCCATGGACCCGCTGTACGCGCGCCAGATCGGCGTCAACATCGACGAGCTGCTCGTCTCGCAGCCCGACTACGGCGAGCAGGCGCTCGAGATCGCCGACATGCTCGTGCGCTCCGGCGCCGTCGATGTCGTCGCCATCGACTCGGTTGCCGCGCTGACGCCGCGGGCCGAGCTCGAAGGTCAGATGGGTGACCAGAGCGTCGGTCTGCAGGCGCGAATGATGTCGCAGGCCATGCGCAAGCTCGCCGGCAACCTCAATCGCACGCAGACGCTGTGCATCCTGACGAACCAGATTCGCGAGAAGATCGGCGTCATGTTCGGCTCGCCGGAGACGCAGCCCGGCGGACGCGCACTGAAGTTCTATGCCTCGCAGCGGCTCGACATCCGGCGGATCGAGACGCTGAAGGACGGTGCCGAGGCCGTTGGCAACCGGGTGCGCGTCAAGGTCGTGAAGAACAAGGTGGCGGCCCCGTTCCGTCAGGCCGAGTTCGACATCGAGTTCGGCAAGGGCATCTCGACCGAGGGCTGCCTGATCGATCTCGGCATCGAGCACAACATCGTCACCAAGTCCGGCTCGTTCTTCTCCTACGGGGACGAGCGGCTCGGCCAGGGACGCAACAACGCCAAGGCCTACCTCAGCGAGCATCCCGACCTCGCCAAGGACATCGAGGAACGCATCTATGCGGCGGTTGGGGTATCCGCCACGCTCGTCGAGCCGATCGAGCGCGATGACGCGCTCATGCCGGTCGCCAGTGACGACGAGGGGCCGCTGGACTTCGAGAAGGAGGCTGCCGAGATCACCGTCGCGGACGAGCGGGCGGCGTAGTTGCTGGAGCCCGCGGTCGACGCCGACCGGGACGACGCGGACGCGCTGACCGACGCGCTGGCCCGCTGCTACGTGCTCATCGGGCGGCGCGAGTACAGCACCGCAGAGCTGCGCTCGCGGCTGGAGCGGGTCCGCCTCGATCCCGAGACGATCGATGCGGCGCTCGCGATCGTTGCCGAGCAGGGCTACCTCGATGATGCCCGCTACGCGCGGCTGCTTGCGCAGGATCGACGTGCGATCGACGGCTGGGGCGTGGAGCGCATTCGTGCCCGACTGGTGCGTGCGGGGGTCGACCGCGAGCTGATCGACGCCGCTCTCGCCGGCTACGACGAGCCGAGCGAGCTCGCGGCTGCGGTGGCGTTGCTGCGCCGTCGCTTCCCGACGCCGCCGGCCAGCAACCCGGAGCGCCAGCGTGCCTTCGCACTCCTCGTCCGCCAGGGCTACGACAGCGATCTAGCCTACGAGGCGCTGCGCCGCCACGAGGCGGACGCGGCTGCGCCGACGGGCCCCGCTGTTCAGTCTGTCGTGCGACGCCGGTAGAGGTGGGCGGCGAGCGGCGCGAACACCGCGATCAACACCACGGACCACAGCAGCGAGGCAGCGATCGGGTGCTGCATCGGCCAAGCGTGGATCGCTGCCGAGGGGTTTGGGTTCCTAAACAGCTGACGGCCGGCGGCTGTGACGGCGCTGACGGGGTTCCAGTTGGCGATCACGCGCAGCACCGCGGGCATGCGCTGGGTTGGAACCAGGGCGTTGGACACGAACGCCAGCGGGAAGAAGATGACGAGGCCCATCCCCTGGGCCGACTCGGGGCTCTCGCTCAGCAGGCCGAGGCAGGCCAGTGTCCACGAAACGGCGTAGCTGAAGAAGAGGAAGATCGCGAAGGCGCCGATCGTTGCGCCGATGCTGCCTTCCGGCTGCCAGCCGACGATCAGGCCCGTGCCCGCGACGATCGCCGCGCAGATGATCGCCGTCAGCAGGTCGGCCAGCGATCGGCCGACCAGCACCGCCGGTCGCCACATCGGCAGCGTTCTGAAGCGGTCGATGATGCCGCTGCCGAGGTCGGTGCTCAACCCGACTGCAGTCCCCATCGCCGAGGTGGTGAGGTTCATCGCGAGCATGCCGGCGATCGCGTAGTCCGTGTAGCTGCCGCCGTGCGGCAGGACGATTCCCGAGCCGAACACGTACACGAAGAGGACCGTGAAGAGGACCGGCTGGATCGTGACGTCGGACAGTTGCAGCGGCTCGCGCGCCACGTGCACGAGGTTGCGCCAGGTGAGCACCGCAATGCACGAAAGGTGCTGGACGAGACCGGATGTCCTGGGAGGACCGCTGGTCGGCTCGCCACTCATGGGGTCCTCGCCTCCTCGTGCGGTGCGCTGCCGTCGCCATGGCTGGCGGTCACGTCCGCGTCGGTCGGGTGGCCGGTCAGGCTGAAGAACACGTCGTCCAGCGACGGCGGCTCGATCGCCACGTCGTCGACGGTGACGCCGCCGTCGTCGAGCGCGCGGACAATGCGCGTCGCCAGGCCGCCGGCACCTGGCACGGGCGCCCGCAGACGCAGCCCGTCGTTGCTTACGTGCACCTCGCCGGCGACAAACGGCCCGAGCAACGCCGCCGCCTCGGCGTGCGGTTCGCTCAACGTGATGTCCAGACGCGCCCCGCCCGTTGTCGCTTTGAGCTGGGCCGCCGTGCCGGTGGCGATCGCGCGGCCGTGGTCGACGACGACGATTCGGTCGGCCAGCTGGTCGGCCTCGTCCAGATACTGCGTCGTCAGCAGCAAGGTCACGCCATCCGCGGCGAGCCCGCGGATCACGTCCCACATGCGCAGCCTGATCGTGGGGTCGAGCCCGGTCGTCGGCTCGTCGAGGAACAACACCGGCGGGCGCGTCACGAGTCCGGCTGCCAGATCCAGGCGCCGGCGCATCCCGCCCGAGTACTCCTTGAGCACCCGATCGGCGGCATCGGTGAGGTCGAACTGCTCCAGCAACACCGCTGCCCTGGCGCGCGCCTCGGCGCGCCGCAGGCCGCTTAGCCGTCCGATCATCCGCAGGTTCTGGCGTCCGGACAGCAGATCGTCGAGGGTGGCGTCCTGGGCGGTCACGCCGATCTTGCGCTGCACGTCCGCCGGCTCGCGCAGCACGTCATGGCCGGCGACGCGCGCAGAGCCGGCGTCGGGGATCGTCAGCGTCGTGAGGATGCGCGACGCGGTCGTCTTGCCGGCCCCGTTGGGTCCGAGCATGCCGAGGATCGTCCCCGCCGGGACTTCGAGGTCGAGCCCGTCGAGCGCAACGGTCTTCCCGAATCGCTTGGTCAGGCCGTGCGCCTCGATCATCAGTTCGCTTGACACGCCAATAGTCCTTACCGGCCGGCTAGTTGGGTCGTTCCAACCATATATTGTCTACTAGCCGGTCGTCAAGTAAGCTCGGTGGCATGCTGGAGACCGGGCGATCAGCGCAGGACGAGGATTGGCGGCGCCACACCGTGGCGCGCCCCGCGCCGGGCTTGACGCGCGAGCGGATCCTCGACGTTGCACTCGAGTTGTTCAACGATCAGGGCTATGACAAAACGTCGTTGCGCGAGATAGCGGCGCGCCTCGGCGTCACGAAGGCCGCCCTCTACTACCACTTCGAGCGCAAGGAGGACCTGCTGCTCGAGCTTCACCTGCGCCTGCACGCGATCGGGCTCGAGGCGCTCGAACAGCTGGAGCTGCTCAACGAGCGGCAGATCGTCGCGCTATGGCCGGCATTGCTAGACGACTTCATCGAACAGGTGCTCGCCAACCGCAAGCTGTTCCTGGTGCACCAGCGCAACCACAGCGCGTTCGAGGCACTCGCTCGACATGAGCGGCACGTGGCGGAGCATGAGGGCTTGGAGCAGGCGTTGCGTCGGATCTTCGCCAACCCGGCCATTCCGCTCGCCCAGCGGGTGCGCATGACGTGCTCGGTTGGAGCTGCCATGAGCGCGCTGATGGGCGCCGACGAGCTGTTCGCCGACGTCTCCGCCGCCGAGCTGGCCGAGGCCGTCCGCGACGCCACGCGCAGCCTGCTCGCGACCAGCTAGCGAGCGGGATCCGTACCCTTCGTGGAGTGCGGCGCTACCACGTCACCACGTTCGGCTGCCAGATGAACGAGCACGACTCCGAGCGGATGCGGGGGATGCTCGATGCGCTCGGCTACGACGAAGCGCCGACACGCGCCGAGGCTGACGTGATCCTGTTCAACACCTGCTCGATCCGTGAGTCCGCCGACAGTCGCCTGATCGCGCACCTCGGCGAGGCCAAGCGCCTCAAGCGCGAGGACCCGACGCGCGTGATCGGCGTCGGTGGCTGCTGGGCCCAGTCGCTGAAGGACGAGGTGTTCGAGCGCTTCCCGTTCGTCGATGTGGCGTTTGGCCCGGGACAGGTGAATCGCCTCGCTGATTTCCTGATGAGCGACTCGCTGAGCGCCCAGGGATACTTCGAGTTCGAGTCGTTCACCGGGCATCTGCCTGCCAAGCGCAGCCGCGACGTGCAGGGTTGGCTGCAGATCAGCGTCGGCTGCAACTGCCGCTGCTCGTACTGCATCGTGCCGTCGACCCGCGGGCGGGAGGTGAGCCGTGCGCTCGATGACCTCGTCGCGGAGGCCCGCGCGATGGCGAGCGACGGTGTTCGTGAGGTCACGCTGCTCGGTCAGAACGTCAACTCCTACGGGCGCGATCTGCGTCCGGCGCCGGTAAGCTTCGCGCAGCTGCTCGCCCAGATCGACGCGATCGACGGCATCGACCGCGTGCGCTATACGAGCCCGCACCCGAAGGACATGCGCGAGGACGTGATCCGCGCTCACGCCGAGCTTCCGTCGCTGTGCGAGCACATCCATCTCCCGCTGCAGTCGGGGTCCTCGCGCGTGCTGCGTGCGATGCGGCGGACCTACGACCGCGAGCGCTACCTCGACCGTGTCGCGCTGATCCGCGAGCACGTCCCCGATGTGGCGCTCACGACGGACATCATCGTCGGCTTCCCGGGGGAGACCGAGGAGGACTTCGAGCAGACGCTGAAGGTGGTCGATGCGATCGGCTACGACGGCGCGTTCACGTTCCTGTTCTCGCCGCGCCGCGGCACCGAGGCCGCGACGCTGACGGCCGAGTTCGTGCCGCACGACGTGAAGCTCGCGCGAATGGAACGTCTGCTGGAGCTCGTCCAGCGCCGCGCGCGCGAGCGCGCCGAACGCTTCGTCGGGCGCACCGTCGAAGTGCTGGTGGAGGGCGCAAGCCGAACCGATCCGGAGCGCTTGCGTGGCCGCAGCCGCCACAACCGCGTCGTGAACTTCGCCGGCCTGGCGTCGCCCGGCGAGCTGGCGATGGTCACCATCACCGCTGCCACCAGCCAGACGCTTACCGGCGAGGAGCGCCTGGCAGCCCGGCTGTACGGCTAACCCCGCCGTCTCACCGCTTGTCCGCTTGGGCGCTTTCGAACCGAAGCGCGATTCGATCGCCGCCGGCCAGTCGCGTTGCGCGGGCCGCCAGCTCAGGTGCAAACGAGGCGAAGGTCGCGCCGGCGCGCATCCCGAGCGGCGCGACGACAACCTCACCGCGGTTGTGCCGGATCGCACCGACGAGCGCGTCCGTCACCTCGTCGGGGCGGCTCGTGCCGACGCCGCGCGGCAGCTCGACACCGGAATCGGCGAACATGCCGACTTCGCTGACGAACCCCGGGAGCACCAGCGACACGCCAACGCCGCTGCGCGCCAGCTCCGCGCGCAACGCAAGCGCGAATCCGCGCAGCCCGAACTTCGTTGCGTTGTAAAGCGACGAGCCTGGCGTGGCGGCCTTGCTGGACAGCGAGCCGACGAAGACCATGTGCCCAGCGCGGCGCTCGGTCATCCGCGCCCCGAGCTCGCGGGCGAGCACGATCGGCGCACGCAGGTTGACCGCGATCGCGCGATCGATGTCGTCGAGCTCGAGCTGGGCCAGCCGACCGGAGCCAGGGAGCGCCGCGTTCGCGACCAGCAGATCGATCGCTCCGACCTGTGCAATGAGGCGCTCCAGCTGGTCGGCATCGCTCAGATCGGCGACGATCGTGTCAGCCCCCAGGGCGGCCGCAAGCGCATCGAGTGCAGCCTCCCGCCGGCCGGTGAGGACAAGCTTGGCTCCTTCGCTGGCGAGCCGCCAGGCGAGCCTGCTGCCGATGCCGCCCGTCGCGCCGGTGAGAAGCGTGCGCGCGCCGGCGATCTGGAAGCGCTCAGCCATTGCCGGCCACGATACTCCGAGCGTGAGCCGCCAGATCATCGCGCTGTTTGGGCCAACGGGGGTGGGCAAGACCGCGATCGCGATCGCGCTGGCAGCCCGGCTGCGCGATCAGGGTGAACGCCCGGTCGCGGTATCCGCCGACGCGCTCCAGCTCTACGCCGGCCTCGAGTTCCTGACTGCCGCTCCGAACGAGCGCGAGCGTGCCGCGCTCGAGCACCGGCTCGTGTCGTGCGTCCCGCTGCGAGCTCGTGTCAGCGTCGCCGAGTATGCGCGCCTCGCCCACGCCGAGATCGACGATCTGCTCGCCGCGCAGGCGACGCCGATCGTCGTCGGCGGCACCGGCCTGTACCTGCGCGCCGCTCTCTGTGACCTCGACCTGCGCCCGCCACCGGCGCCGGGCGTGCGCGAGCGCTGGGCCCGGGAGCTCGACGAACACGGGGCCCCGGCTCTGCACCAGCTGCTGGCCGCCCGGGCCCCGTGGGCGGCGGAGCGGATCGCGCCGACTGACCGCCACAGGGTTCTCCGGGCGCTCGAGCTGGAAGAGATGGGGGCGCTCGTCCCGCCGGCTGAACGCTCGCAGCTGTGGAGCAGCGAGATGCGCCATCCGACGCGTCTGGTCGGCCTGACGATGGAGCGCCGTGCGCTGTATGCGCGCGTCGACGCGCGCGTCGACGCAATGGTTGCCGCGGGCGCCCGTGAGCGCGTCAAGGCCATCGAGCGTGACGGGATCTCGGCGACGGCCCGCAAGGCGCTCGGCTTCGAGGACCTGCTGGGCGGCGACGGCGAAGCGATGAAGCGGCGTACACGCAACTACGCGCGGCGTCAGATGACGTGGATGCGCAAGCTTGCAGGGGTGGAGCTGATCGATGTCACGGGTCGGTCTCCTGACGAGGTCGCCGCCGCACTGCGATGATCGCCGCAGTCGATCACGCACCTGAACGGAGACGCATGCGGTTCGAGAAGTGGCAGGCACTCGGCAACGACTATCTGATCGTCGAGGTGGCAGAGCTGCCGTGGACGCTGACGGCGCCACGCATCGCACGGCTCTGTGACCCGCACCTGGGGGTCGGGGCCGACGGGATCCTGCTGTTGGATCGCAGCGAGGATCCGCGGTACGTCGCGACGCTGCGCATCTTCAACCCGGATGGCTCGGAGTCCGAGCTGTCGGGCAACGGCTCGCGCGAGGCGATCATGTACTTGCGCCAGCGGGGTCACACCGATCGCGACGAGTTCGCGATTCTCACGCCAGCCGGGCCGGTGCGGCCCCGGATCACCGGCCCAAACACGTGTGCCGTGGATCTCGGTCGCGCGACCACGACCTCGAAGGACTTTCCGTCAGGCCCGCCGGATGGCGCGGGCGAGCTTGTTGCCGGCGGCCGCAAGTGGCGCTTTCAGCACGTCTCGATCGGAAACCCGCAATGCGTGATCGCCCACGAAGACCTCGATGGTCTGGATCCGCAGGCGCTCGGCCCAGAGATCGAGCACAATCGGCTGTTCCCGAACCGCACCAACGTCGCCTGGTACCGGGTGATCGCGCCGGATGCGATCCGCGCAAGGATCTTCGAGCGCGGCGTCGGCGAGACGCTCGCCTCGGGGACCGGCGCGAGTGGCGCGGCCGTCGCGCATCATCTCGCCTGTGGTGCGCAACGCGTCACGGTGCTGCTCGACGGTGGCAAGCTTGAGGTCGACGTGGCAGCGGACTTGAATGTAACCCTGACTGGCTGGGCCGTGCCCGTCTACGAGGGCGTCCTTGCCGACCAACTCGTCAAGGAGCTAGATGAGACACAGTGATCGCCTCGAGCGAATTCCGCCGTACCTGTTCGCCGAGCTCGAGCGGAAGGTCGCTGCGAAGCGCGCCGCCGGAATCGACGTGATCTCGCTCGGGATCGGTGATCCGGACACGCCGACCTACCCGCCGATCGTGGAGGCTGGGCAGCGCGCAATCGCGAGGCCCACGACTCACAGCTACCCATCCAATCGCGGTCGCGAGGAGTTTCGCGAGGCAGTCGCCAAGTTCTACATGCGGCGCTTCTCAGTCGAGTTGGATCCGGACGGCGAGGTGATGCCCGCGATCGGCGCCAAGGAGTGCATCTTCAACCTCAACCTCGCGTTTCTCGATCCTGGCGATGTCGCATTGGCCGCGGACCCTGGCTATCCGGTCTACACGGCTGGACCGCTGCTCGTCGGTGGCGAGGCTGTGCTGATGCCACTCGAGCCCGAGCGCGGGTTCGTTCCCGACCTCGATGGCATTGACGCCAAGACGCGCAAGCGTGCGCGCATGATGTTCGTCAACTACCCGAACAACCCCACCGGTGCGGTGGTGCCTGACGGGTTCTTCGAGCGGCTCGTCGAGTTCGGAGCGGCAAACGAGGTCTTGATCGTCCATGACAACGCCTACTCCGAGACCACATTCGACGGCTACGTCGCTCCGTCGTTCCTCGCAACGCCGGGTGCCAAGGAAGTCGGTGTCGAGGTCTTCTCACTGTCAAAGGGCTACAACATGACGGGTTGGCGGTGCGCGGCGATCGTCGGCAACCGTGACGCGATCGGCTCGTACTGGCGTCTCAAGACGAACATCGACTCCGGCTTGTTCGACGCTGTTCAGCTCGCCGGCGCGGCGGCGCTGTCACCGGCCCTCGACCCTTACGTGCGCGCGATGAACGCGACCTACCAGCGGCGGCGCGACCTCGTCTGCGCAGCGCTCGCGGGGCTCGGCGTGAACGTCACCCCGCCCAAGGGCACGATCTACATCTGGGCACCCCTACCCGACGGCTTCGCGACCGCCGCCGAGTACTGCGAGCACGTGCTCGAGCAGGCTGCCGTCGTCATCTCGCCCGGTGGCGCCTACGGACCCAACGGCGAGGGCTTCTTCCGCATCTCGCTGACGACCCCGGACGACCGCCTGACCGCCGCGATCGAGCGGCTCGGAAAGCTGGCGCAGTGAAGCCGGCGCGCGCCCGGCAGCGCGCGGTTTGCATCGCTTCGCAGACGGAGCCGGCTGACCTGCTGGAGCTCGAGGAGCTGCTGCGCACGGCGGGGGTCGCTGTTGTCGGGACGCTCGTCCAGCGACGGGAGCAGCCACACCCAAATAGCTACCTCGGCCCCGGGAAGCTCGAAGAGCTCCGAGCGCTGGCCGCCGAGCTCGACGCGAACGTGATTGCCAGCGACGACGAGCTGAGCCCGCGTCAGGAGCGCACGCTCGAGGAACGCCTGGGGATCGCCGTGGTCGACCGCACCGCCGTGATCCTCGACATCTTCGCGAGTCACGCGGGCAGCGCGGAGGGCAAGCTCCAGGTCGAGCTCGCGCAGCTGGAATACAACCTCGCACGGATGCGTGGGCTGTGGACACACCTTGAGCGTCTCGGTGGTGGTGTTGGGACGCGCGGACCCGGCGAGACGCAGATCGAGACCGACCGCCGTCTCGCGCGCAACCGCATTGCGACGCTTCGCCGCCGCCTGCAGGCCCTTCACGGGACGCGCCAGGTGATGCGGGAAGAGCGGGAGCGCGCACAGATCCCCGCCGCGGCGCTCGCCGGCTACACCAACGCCGGCAAGTCGTCGTTGCTCGCGGCGCTGACCGGCGCAGATGTCCCGGTCGCGGACCGCCTCTTTCACACGCTCGATCCGACCACTCGGCTGCTGGAGGTCAACGGCCGCAGCTACCTGCTCACCGACACCGTCGGATTCATCCGCAAGCTGCCCCACCAACTCGTTGACGCGTTCGCGGCGACGCTCGAGGAGACTCGCCGCGCATCGCTGATCATCCATGTCGTGGATTCCAGCGTGCCCGAGGAGGATCGCGAAGCGATGATGCACGCCGTGGAGAGCGTGCTCGAGGAGATCGGCGCAGGCGACATTCCCCGGCTGCTCGCCCTCAACAAGGCCGATCTGCTCGACGGCGAAGGCCGCGCGCGCGCTCCCAGCGGGCGCCGTGATGCGCTGCTCGTGTCGGCCCACGATGGTGAGGGGCTTGATGAGTTGCGCGAGCGGATCGACGCGACATTCGTGCGAGCGCTCCGGCCCGTCGAGCTGCTGATCCCCTACAGCGATGGTGGCCGGCTGGCAGAGTTGCACGACCTCGCCGGTGAGCTGCACCGCGAGGACACGCCACACGGCGTCAGGGTGACGGCGCTGCTCACGCCGTCGAACGCAGCCCGGTTCGCCCGCTACGGCGCTGCGGAAGCGTCCCGCAACGGCGAACCGGGGCCGTGACGCTTCAGATTACGCGGCTCGTGGCGCACGCCGTCCTGCCAACGCGCGCCTACGACGGCGACGCCGGTCTGGACCTCTACAGCGCCGAGGACGCGCGGATCCCCGCCGGCGCGCGCGCAAACGTTGGCACGGGCATCGCCATGGCGATACCCGCCGGGCACGCCGGGCTCGTGCTTCCACGATCAGGGCTCGCGGCGCGCCACGGGATCGCGCTCGTCAACGCTCCCGGCCTGATCGACGCCGGCTATCGCGGCGAGCTGAGGGTGCTTCTGCTCAACACGGATCGCCGCGAGCCATTCGAGGTCCACGCCGGCGATCGCATCGCGCAGCTGGTGATCGTCACGCTCGCGTCGCTGGCGTTCGAGGAGGTCGCTGAGCTCAGTGACGCCGAGCGTGGCATGCGTGGCTTCGGCTCGAGCGGCTGAGCTCACAGGCCCGCGGCGTGGCGCGCGTTGGCGTGCGCCGCCTCCTCCAGCGCGTCGTCGAGCGGTGCCAGAGCACTGACATCGCAGCCGAGTGCAGTGGCAATCAGCCAGTCGCAGAGCCAGGCGTTCTTGGGCAGCAGCGGGCCGTGTACGTAGGTCCCGATCACGTTGCCGGCCCGGGCACCCTCGAAGCCGCTGTGACCGTCATTGCCGCAACCTCGCAGTACCCGCCCGAGCGGCTCCTGAGCCGCCGCCAGCACCGTCCTGCCGGCGTGATTCTCAAAGCCGACGATCTCGCTGCCCTCCAGCTCGACAACGATGTTGCCGATCAGCCGGGGTCCGTCGTCGCGGACCGTGCGCACGTCGAGCAGGCCGACGCCCTCAACGTGCTCGGCGCCAATCTCGTAGTAGTGGCCGAGCAGCTGGTAGCCGCCGCAGACTCCGAGCACGATTGCGCCGCGCTCAGCGGCGACTCGCAGCGCCGGCGCCTTGCGGCTGACCAGATCGGCGGCGCAGAGCCGCTGGTCGGAGTCCTGGCCGCCACCGATGTAGTAGATGTCATGCTCGTCGTGCAACGGCTGATCGACGGTGCTCGAGGCGAGGCGAAACTCGATACCGCGCCAGGCGCAGCGGCGCTCGAGCATCAGCAGGTTGCCGCGGTCGGCGTAGATGTTCATCAGCTCGGGGTACAGCGCGCAGACTCGAAGCACGGGTGAGCTCACGCCACCGCCGCCTCGAACAGCAGGACCTCGCTGCCGCTGTGCTCGGCCGTCGCCGCGACGCGGCGCTGGCCTCGATCGACGAAGCCCGCCAGAGCGGCCTCGCCGCGGAGCGTGCGCGGGTCGAGGCGAGCGAGTCGTGTCACGTCGATCGACACCGATTCGCGGTTACCGACAACGGCCGAGCGGCGTCGCTCGAGGACGACCTCGTCGCTGGTCTGGCGGAGCGCGGTCGGCGCACTGGCGTAACGGATGCCGGCGAGCTCGAGCACATCGGCGTCGAGCTCGACCTCGAATGGCTGCACGTCGTTGCCGAGCACTGCGATGGCGAGTGTCCCGGCGCCGCGGAGGGCGCCGTGCGCACAACGCAAGAAGGCGCTGCGGTCGGAGAGCAACTGCACTGTCTGCATCGCCACGATCGCGAGGCTGACGCTCACGGCGAGCGCGAAGTCGCAGGCGTCGCCGCAGACCACCTCCACCGGCAGCTCGTGCGCACGCTCCGTCAGCTCGCGCGCGAGCTCCGCGTCTCGCTCGAGGGCGATCACATGATGGCCACGGCGCGCCAGGTCGAGCGTCACGCGGCCCGTTCCGGCGCCGACATCGAGAATCCCACGGCTTCCGTGCGCCACTGCGAGCTCCCGCCACAGCGGCAGGTCAGCGCCATAGCCTCCGCATTCGAGGTCGTGCCAGATGATGGACGTCCCCGTCACCGGCGCGTCCAGGAGCTCGTCGTGTGCCCGCGACGGGTCAGCACGTCGCGCAGATCGAGCATCGCCGTATACGTCGGCAACGCGTAGAGGGTCTGCCCATCCGCGCCGGCGAGAGCCTGATCGAGCGCGCGCGACAGCTGCTGCTCGACGGAGATGCGTGATGTCGGAACGCCCGCATACTTGAGGCGCAGCGCCAGCTCCGGCCCGCGCGATCCGGCACACGTCACGTGTCCCACGCGCGCTGCGAGATCCTCAAAGTCTGCGTCCCAGATCCAGGAGACATCGCGGCCGTCGGCCTCCTGGTCGTTCAGGAGGCCGAGCACATGGTGCTGACCGGGCTCGAGAGCCAGCGTGCGGAGGACCTCGTTGGTGCCTGCAGGGTTCTTCACGAGCAGTATCTGCACTTCGTGCCCGTCGGCGAGAACGCGCTCAGCCCGTCCGAAGACCGCGGTCGTGCTGGCAAGCCCGGCGACGATCGTCGCCAGCGGGATCTCGAGAGCGGTCGCGAGCGCCGCGGCGGCCAGCGCGTTGTAGACGTTGTACAGGCCGGGCAATGACAGTGTCACCTCGGCATTGCCGGCGGGGGTCCGCAACTCGAAGTGCGACGCCCGCACACCGTCGAGCGTGACGTTGTGGGCACCCACGCTCGGCACCGGCCGCGTCTGACCACAGCGCGAGCAGGCGTAGACGCCGAGATGGCCGATGTAGACATGCTCATAGCGATAGGCCCCGCCGCAGCGACGGCATTGCTTCGAGTCCGACGCGTGAGAAAGGCCGCCGCGACGCGCGACGCGCGGATCCTCGATGCCGAAGTACAGGGGCTGCTCGGCTTCCGCTCCGAGCTCGGCTACCAGAGGATCGTCTGCGCCGAGCACCAAGCGGGCGGGCGTGGCCGCAGCGACCTGCGCCCAGCGCTCGCCGATTGTCTCCAGCTCGCCGAAGCGGTCGAGCTGATCACGGAAGAGGTTGCTGAGCACGATCGCCCGTGGCCGCAGCGCCGCAACGACGCTGGGGAGCCAGAACTCATCGACCTCGAACAGCCCGAGCTGTGCCCGTGCAGCGGCACCGTGCACCGCGCCACCAAGGAGCGCCGACGCGATGCCGCCGGCCATGTTCGCGCCGGCGAAGTTGTCGACCGTCGCGAGCTGCGCATGCGCCAGGATCGATCGCGCCAACGCCGTCGTCGTCGTCTTCCCGTTGGTGGCGGAGATCGTGACGCTGCCGGCTGACAGGCCGTCCGCGAGCTTGCCAATCGCGTCGCCGTCGAGCCGTAGCAGCAGCTTTCCGGGAAAGCTCGTGCCGCCGCGGCCGGCGCGCCGCAACGCGCTGCCGACGACTCGCGCAGTCGCGACTTTCGCGCGGAATGCGTTCACCGGAGGGACCCGTTAGCGGTCAGCTGGTCCAGCCCTGCTCGGCCATGAACGCCGCCACCTCGACAGGCCGGTCGGTGATGATGTAGGCGTCGATCATCGCGCCGTCGCTGTTGATCGTGATCGCCAGACCAGAGGCGACCGGTCGGACCTTGGAGATCGCCGCCACCGGACGACCCGAGCCCATGCGCGGTGTGACGCGACCCGTCGCCACTCTGTGTACGTCTGGGTGATCGGCGAGCCGGTCGAGCAGACGCCGGTATGACTTCGTCGAGGAGTGCTTGTGGTGTGTGCGTTTGGGGCTCATGAGCTGGGCGGCCGCGCAGCCACCACACCTCATTATCCGTGTGCTCTCTCAGGCGCCTGCGCGGGCCTTCGCCTGCGCCGCGGCTCGCTTGCGTCGGCCAACCTGCGTGAGGATCGCGAACACGATGATGTCGAGGATCACACCGAGCAGGACGCCGGGTGGAAGCGCCATGCCCCCGAACGGCAGGGCGATCAGCTCAACCACCCCGAGACCCGCCGCGAGAACGACGATGATCACAGCGATCACCACGAGGATGCCCCGAACGCGGCGCACGAAGCCGGCCCCCCGTGGGGGCGCGACGAGACCCATGAAGCGGAGCCCGAGCAGTGCTCGGCGGCTCGGTGGCTCCTGTCCGAGCTTCTCTACCGCATCGCGCAGGTCGTCGGCGCGGCGCTCAGCGAGCGCGAGTGATGCATCAGCCATGCGCCGGATCTGCATCCGTTCCTGTGGTCGCGCGGCAGCAATCGCGCGTTGGAAGTAGCTGCGTGCGGCTGGGGCGTCGTAGCGCTCCGCGGCGCGACCGCCGAGAATCGCCATCGCGATCGAGCGATATTTGGTTTCCGTCTCGAGCTGCTCGTCGCTGCGCGCCTGCATGTTCTCCATCAGCTGCGGGCTGACGCTCTGCTCGATACGAATCTGGCGTTGCTTCGGTGGCACCGACGCGAAGTGTAGAGGCCCACCCGGGAGATATATTCCTGCGATGGTGAGCGCACGTCCGGCACGCGGCAGCAGGGCACACTCGCGCCGTCTGGCGACGCTCGGTGCCGCGGTCGCCTTCATCGCGCTGCTTGCTCCGGCGAGCGCGAGCGCGACTGGCTCCGGGACGCCGCTGACGACGACGCTGCCGACGCCGACGCTGGGGGCGACCACGCCAACGCTTGGGTCAAGCACGCCGCCGGGGCCCGTGACGGTGCCCGCCCCCGTGACCACGTCGAGTGGTGGTGGAATCACCAGCGTCGAAGAGGCGGCGATCTTCGTCGTAGCGGGACTCGTCATCTTCAGCATCGCGCGGATCATCGTCAACGACGCGCGCCGCCACGCGCCCGCCGGCACGGCGCCGAGCATCGATCGACCGCGGGGATCGGTTGCGCCGCTGGAGCACCGCTTGAAGCGCTCGCGCGCCAAGGCAAAGCGCGCGCGACGCGCGCGACGCGCCGCACGCTAGCCGGTGGCGCCTAGGTGCGCGCCCGGCGCGTCGCTTTCGTGCGCTCGGTCTTTGACAGGATCGCTTTGCGCAGTCGCACCGCTGTGGGTGTGACCTCGGCGCATTCGTCTGGGCGCAGCAGCTCGAGCGCTTGGTCAAGCGAGAGCGCGCGATGGGGCACGAGGCGAACCAGGACCTCCGCGGTCGAGGAGCGGATGTTGTTGAGCTGCTTCTCCTTGCACGCGTTGACGTCGAGATCGTCGGGGCGTGCGTGCTCGCCGACGATCATCCCCTCATAGACCGCCTCGCCGGGCCCGACGAACAGCGTGCCGCGCTCCTGCAGGTTCATCAGGGCGAACTGCGCAGCGGTGCCGGAACGATCGGCGACCAGCGCACCGGTCGGGCGGCCGTGAAGCTCGCCGGCCCACGGCTCCCAGCGGTCAAAGACGTTATGGGCAAGTCCGGTGCCGCGGGTCTCGGTGAGAAACTCGGTACGCAACCCGATCAGACCGCGTGCCGGTACGAGGTACTCCATCCGCACCCAGCCGGTCCCGTGGTTGACCATCTGTTCGAGACGCCCCTTGCGTAGCGCGAGCAGCTGGGTGACGACGCCGATGTACTCCTCCGGTACGTCGATCGCGAGACGCTCCACCGGCTCGTGGCGGTGGCCGCCGATCTCACGCGTGAGAACCTGGGGCTGGCCGACGGTGAGCTCGAAGCCCTCGCGCCGCATCAGCTCGACGAGCACTGCCAGCGCGAGCTCGCCGCGGCCCTGGACCTCCCAGGTGTCCGGGCGATCGGTGTCCAGGACGCGAACCGACACGTTGCCGACGGTCTCCTGCGCCAGCCGGGTCTGGACCGCGCGAGCCGTCAGCTTGGCGCCGCTTTGGCCGGCGAGGGGCGAGGTGTTGAGGCCGATCGTGATCGACAGCGACGGCTCATCGACGGAGATGATCGGCAACGGGCGCGGGTCATCGAGATCCGCCAGCGTCTCGCCGATCGTCACGTCCGCGAGACCCGCGATCGCCACGATGTCGCCCGGTCCCGCCTCGTCTGCGCTCACCCGGTCGAGCGCCTCGGTGACGTAGAGCTCGCCGATCTGGGCGCGCTCTGTGCTGCCGTCGGCGCGGCACCAGGCGATCGCGGCGCCGCGACGCGCGACACCATGTCGGATCCGGCAGAGCGCGAGCCGGCCGACATACGGCGACGCGTCCAGATTCGTGACGAGAGCCTGGAAAGGATGGTCAGGGTCGTGCAGCGGCGGCGGAATCCGCTCCAGCAGCAGGTCCATGAGGGGTGCCAGGTCGCTGCCGACCGTGCCTTGCGCGAGCGACGCCCAGCCGGCCTTTGCGCACGTGTAGACGATCGGAAACTCGATCTGCTCCTCGGTCGCGTCGAGGTCGAGGAACAGCTCGTAGACCTCGTCGAGGACGTCGCCGATGCGCGCGTCGGGGCGATCCACCTTGTTGACGACGAGGATCACTGGCAGACGCGACTCCAGAGCCTTGCGCAGCACGAAGCGCGTCTGCGGCAGCGGCCCCTCGCTCGCATCGACGAGCAGCAGCACGCCGTCGACCATCGTGAGACCACGCTCGACCTCACCGCCAAAGTCCGAGTGGCCGGGTGTGTCGACGATGTTGAGCTTCACGCCGCGGTAGTGGACAGAAGTGTTCTTCGCGAGGATCGTGATGCCCTTCTCGCGTTCCAGGTCCATCGAGTCCATGACCCGCACCGCGACATCCTGGCCGACGCGGAATGCCCCCGACTGCCAGAGCATCGCGTCGACAAGGGTCGTCTTGCCGTGGTCGACGTGCGCGATGATCGCGACGTTGCGGATGTCTTCGCGCGGTACTAGCAAGAAGCCCCAGGCTAGTGACCGCAGGCGATCGCCGCGCCACCGGCTCTCAGCAAACGCCCAGAAGTCACTTAGAGTTGCCAGAAGCAGCGGCCCGATCATCGTGACCTCGTGCGGCCAACATGAGGCAGGCGCGACGCTGGCGTAGTCGAAAGGAACCAGATGGGTGCAGGCGTGGTGATAGCTGGCGGTGGCCTCGCGGCACAACGCTGCGCGGAGACGCTAAGGCGTGGCGGCTACGGCGGCGGCGTCTGCATCGTGTGCGGTGAGCCTTGGCTGCCCTACGACCGCCCGCCGCTGTCCAAGGAGCTGCTGGCGCCGGGAGGTGGGCAGGAGGCGTCCACGTTCCGCTCGGCGGAGTGGTACGGAGAGCGGGAGATCGAGCTTCTGATCGGGGTTCGCGCGCGCGGACTCGACTGCGACGCGCACACGCTGGCGCTAGACGACGGCCGCACGCTGTCGTTCGAACAGTTGGTGATCGCGACCGGGGCGCGACCAAGAACGCTGTCGATGCTCGAGGGCTACACGAACGTCAGCACCCTGCGCACGCTCGACGACGCGCGCATCCTGCGCGAGCTGTTTGCCCGTCGCGGCAGGCTTGCCGCGATCGGCGCCGGTTTCATCGGACTCGAGGTGGCGGCGGCGGCGCGCAGCGCTGGCGCAGAGGTCACCTTGATCGAGATCGAGGCGCTTCCGTTGAGCGGGCTGCTCGGCGAGCAGATCGGGCGCTGGTTTTCCGAGCTGCACAGCCGCGCGGGTGTCGAGCTGGTCCTCTCGCAGCCCGTGAGCGCGGTCAGCGGCGAGGGGGAGGTCACGGCCCTGACGCTCGGCGATGGTCGCACGATCACGTGCGACCACGTGCTCGTCGGCGTCGGCGTCGTGCCGGACCTCGCCTGGCTCGGAACGTGCGGTCTGCCAACGACCGGCGTGCCGACCGACGCGAGCGGACGCTCGGCGCTGCGTGACATCTTCGCCGCGGGTGACGCCGCCGCGGCATTCGATCCGTTCCTGGGGCGCCACGCGCTGGCTGGGCATTGGGAGGCCGGATCGCGTCAGGGCGCCGCCGTGGCCAACGCGATCCTTGGGAGGGAGCCGGCCGCTCCACCGCTGCCGAGCTTCTGGAGCGACCAGTACGGCACGCGCATCCAGTATCTCGGCCACGCGCAGGCCGCTGACGCGATCAGCATCGACGGTGACCCTGCCCAGGACGACTTCGTCGCGGAATACACGCGCGATGGCGGGCTCGTCGCGGCTGTCGTCGTCGGGCGACCGCGGGCGGTGCCCGCGCTTCGTGATCGCCTCAGCTACATGACCGAAAGGATCCCCGCATGACGCTAGTCGCTGTGATCGATGCGCAAGCCTGTTCCGCTCACGGCGACTGCGAGGACCTCGCGCCGGAGATCTTCCGTGTCGAGGACGTCGCGGTGGTCGTTGGGGACGGCCCGGGGGAGCTGATGATGGCTGCAGCGCAGGCCTGCCCATCGCTCGCGATCCGCATCTTCGAGCAGGAGAGCGGCGCCCAGGTCTACCCGTAGGCGCCGAGCTGGTGCGGGCCTGCCCGCCCCAACAGCGCGGTCAAGCGGCGCGTAGGACAATGGCGGGCGGTGCCCTCGCGCAGATTCTCACCGCTCTCCCTGCGGAGTCCCCGGCCGCCACTGCTGGTCGGCGTTCTCGTCGCGGTGGGTGGCACGACGCTGGAGACGCTCGCGATCTACCCGCTGAAGCACGTTGCGCCGGTCCTCTCGCTCGGCGTTGTGTACTTGTTGGCGGTCATCGTTGTGGCGACGTACTGGGGTGCTGCCCTGGGGCTCGCCACCGCGCTGGCGAGTGCGGTGGCGTTCAACTACTTCCAGCTGCCGCCGGTCGGACAGCTGGCGCTCGCCGACTCCCGCAACTGGGTGGCGCTGGCCGCGTTTCTGGTGGTTGCCGCTGTGACGGGGCTGGTCGGAAGCCTCGCGCGCAGCCACGCCCTAGAGGCGGAGCAGCGCCGTCGTGAGGCGGATCTGGCGACTGAGATGGCGCGCGTGCTGCTCGGCGGATCACGTCTCGATGTGGCCCTCGGTGCCACCGCGCAGCGGCTCGCAAACGCGATTGGCGTGACATCTGCGGCCATCGAGCTCGGAGTAGCCGAGCCTGGCCAACGGCGTCGCACGTTTGCGCTGCGTGACGGCGAGTCGGTGATCGGCACGCTCGTGCTCCCGGCCACGCTGGGCGTCGCCGAAACGGAGCGCGTGAGCGCGCGCATCGTTCCACCGTTGCAGTCCGTGCTGGCGGCCGCGCTGCACCGATCCGAGCTGCAAGCCGAGGTCGTCGAGACTGCGCTGCTGCGGCGCAACGACGAGATAAAGACCGCGGTCCTGCGGTCTGTGTCACACGACCTGCGGACTCCGCTGACGGCGATCCTCACAGCGGCGAGTGCCATCGATCCCAACACGGCGGCGCCGGCCGAGGCGGCCGAGGCGCGCGCGGTCGTGCTCGAGGCCGCGACGCGGCTGTCCCGTCTTGTCGAGAAGCTCCTTGATCTGTCACTGCTGCAAGCGGGGAATCTCGAAGCGCGCAGCATCGCCTACTCGCTCGAGGACGTCCTCCACGAGGCCGTCGCAGACCTCGAAGCCGACAGCGACCGTGCGCTGTTTCGCCTGTCCATTGACGAGGATCTTCCGCTGCTGGCCGGTGACCCAGGGCAGCTCGAACGTGCGTTTGCCAACCTGCTCGAGAACGCGGTTCGCTACTCGGGCGACAAGCCCGTGTCGGTGCGCGCGCACGTCGTCGGTGAGCGTGTGCGCGTGCGCATCGTAGACCAGGGGCCGGGAATCCGTGCGAGCGAGCTCGACCGGATCTTCCTGCCGTTCTATCGCTCACCCGACGCGGCGGGGGCTCATCAGGGCTCGGGTCTCGGCCTTGCGATCGCCCGTGGCTTCGTCGAGGTGAACGGCGGCCGGATCACCGTCGAGTCGCTACCCGGTCAGGGGACCAGCTTCGTGGTTGAGTTTCCGCTCATCGAAACGCGGCACGAGGTTGCCGGCGAAGTGGTGCCGCCGCGCGCCGGGACGCGAGCCCCCGCCTGATGTCCGGCGAACGGATCCTCGTTTGTGATGACGACCCGCAGATCCTCAGGGCCCTGCGGCTCGTTCTACGGACTGCGGGCTACGAGGTGCTCGCTACGGCGACCGCGGATGAGGCGCTCGATCAGGCCGCCCTGCGTGGCCCTCACGCGGCGATCGTCGACTTGATGTTGCCCGATCGTCCCGGCATCGAGCTGTGCCGTGAGTTGCGGGAGTGGAGCGAGCTACCGATCATCGTGCTGTCAGCGGTCGACGACGAGGAGACGAAGATCGACGCGCTGCAGAGCGGCGCCGACGACTACGTGACGAAGCCGTTTGCCCCCGGCGAGCTTGTCGCCCGCGTACAGGCGGTGCTGCGCCGGGCCGGTCGCGCCGAGACGGAGCCGCGCATCGAGGTCGACGGGCTCGTTGTCGACCTCGCCGGTCACACCGTCGCGCTCAATGGGGAGGAGGTTCGCCTGACGCCGATCGAGTTCGCGCTGCTGCGCGTGCTCGCGATGAACCGCGGTCTGCTGATGACGCACCGCAAACTGCTCAGCGAGGTGTGGGGGCCTGAGTATGTGGACGCCACGCCGCTGCTGCGCACGCACATCGCGAACCTGCGGCGCAAGCTCGCGCGCGGCGACACGCGCCGTCACTTCATCCGCACCGACTCCGGCGTCGGCTACCGCTTCGGCGTCTGAGCGTGGCGGCGACCGCGCAGCCGGCTGCGGCGTAGCGGCGTGAAGCCGATCTGGCCACCGGAGCGGATCACGATGATCTCGCCTGTCACGTGCTCGAAGATCCAGCCGATGTCGTTGGGGTGAAAGCCAGCGTCGGTCGCGTCGACACCGGCGACGACCATCGTGTCGAACTCCTCGTGCGTTGTCAGCTCGCGCAAGGCGTGGCGGAGCGTCCGGCCGCGTTCGATGCGTGAGTCGACAGGCACGCCGGCAAGCACGGCGCGGTGCTCGATCGCTTCAAGCAGTGGCAGCGCGCCCTCGCACTGGCGGGGCAGCGCCGTGTCGAGTGGGAGGTGCATCGGGACGCGCGCGAGATAGGCCGGCACGAGCGTGGAGCCTTCGTGGCGGGCGATCCGCAGCGCTGCGTCAAGCCCGCGCACGGACAGGCTCTCGGCGATGAACGGGAAGAGGATCCGCGAGGCGGAGGGAGTGAGGCGCTTCGCATGGCGCGCACGCAGCTCACGCACGATCACGACTGCGAGCAGCGCTGCGAGCACCGCGGCGAGTGTGGCGGTCAGCGGGCTCATTGCAGCGGCGCCGCGGGGCGTTGTGTGCGGTCGGCGACGATCCGCAGGTCGATACCAGGAAGATCGCGCAGCAGCTCGAAGGGCAACGCCGGCCTGGAGAGACGGTGGAAGGCGTTGCGCGGGCGGGGGGTCCCCATCAGGATGTAGGTGGTGCGACGGTCGTGCGCGACGCGTGCCGCGACTCGTGCCACGCTATCGCCCTCCTCGACTAGGAGGTGCACGCCGAGGACCGAGGCGAGGCGCCGGATCGCCGTAAGCTCAGGCTCACGCTCGAGATTCGCGGCTGTCCCGGGCTTGGCGACGTGCAGCAGGTCGAGCTCGCCGCCCAGGCGCTGCGCCGAGCGCCAGGCGCGCCGGACCACGCGCTGGGAGGAAGGCGAAAGCTTGATCAGCACGAGCAGGCGCTCGCCGACCGCCTGCGGCGCCGCGGTCTCGCTGAGGCGCTCCTCGCGAACGGGCGCGGACGGCGTGAGGCGCTTGGACTCGACCTCGTCGGCCACCTGGCGGAGCGATACCTCGCGCAGCGCCTCGAGGTTCTCAATCCGGAAGAAGTTATTGAGGGCGGGTTCGACGCCCTCGGGCTTATAGATCTTGCCGGCCCGCAGACGGTCGATCAGTGCCCGTGGGGTGAGGTCGATCAGGACGACCTCGTCGGCGGAGTTGAGCACCGCGTCGGGGATCGTCTCGCGTACGCGGGTGCCGGTCAGCTCCGCGACCTGATCGTTGAGGCTCTCGAGGTGCTGGACGTTGACCGTGGAGAGGACGTTGATGCCGGCGGCGAGGATGTCCTCAACGTCCTCCCAGCGTTTTGTGTGCTCGACTCCGGCGTTGTTGGTGTGCGCGAGCTCGTCGATCAGGCAGAGCTCAGGCCGCCGCGCCAGGATTGCCGGAAGATCCATCTCCTCCACCGTGGTTTCGCGGTGCGGCACGAGTCGCCGGGGGACGATCTCGAGTCCGCGCGCCTGGTCCTCGGTCTCGGCGCGGCCGTGCGACTCGAAGTAGCCGATGACCACGTCCCGGCCGCTGTCGGCTTCCGCCTGAGCCTCTTGAAGCATGCGGTAGGTCTTGCCGACGCCTGCCGCCATGCCCAGGAACACACGGTGTGAACCTCTTCGCGGTGACTCTGTCAACGCCTGGTCCCGGAGGCGCTAGGAGGCTCGCTCGCGGCCGCTACCCGCCGAGGAGGTTGTGCACGATGAGGTCGATTGCCTTGATCCCGATGAACGGAGCGATGATGCCGCCGGCGCCATAGATCACCAGATTACGCCTCAGCAGCGCGCTCGCGCCGATCGGCCGATATGCGACGCCGCGCAGCGAGAGCGGGATCAACAGCGGGATGACGAGCGCGTTGAAGATGATCGCGGAGACAATCGCGGACTCCGGCGTCCCGAGATGCATGATGTTGAGCACGGCGAGCGGTCCGTTGCCGTGGCCGGTCGCGTAGGTGGCGATGAAGATCGCGGGGAGGATCGCGAAGTACTTCGCGACGTCATTGGCGATCGAGAACGTGGTCAGCGCACCGCGCGTGATCAGCAGCTGCTTGCCGACTTCGACGATCTCGATCAGCTTCGTCGGGTTGGAGTCGAGGTCGACCATGTTGCCGGCCTCGCGGGCTGCCTGAGTGCCGGTGTTCATGGCGACACCGACATCGGCTTGGGCAAGCGCCGGGGCATCGTTGGTGCCGTCACCGGTCATCGCGACGAGCCGGCCCGACGCCTGCTGCTCGCGGATCAGGGCGAGCTTGGTCTCGGGTGTGGCCTCGGCAAGGAAGTCGTCGACGCCCGACTCCTCGGCGATCTTCGCCGCCGTGAGGCGGTTGTCGCCGGTCACCATGACGGTCCGGATGCCCATCGCGCGCAGCTGATCGAAGCGCTCCTTCATGCCCTCCTTGACGGTGTCCTTGAGATACACGACGCCTAGCACCTGGCTGTCGCGCGCGACCGCGAGCGGCGTGCCGCCCTCGCGACCGATCCGGTCGAGCTGGATTTGCAGATCTAGCGGGGCCTCGCCGCCTTCGCCGCGGACCCACTCGACGATCGCGTCGCCGGCGCCCTTGCGCAGCTGCTGACCAGCCCAATCGACCCCGCTCATCCGGGTCTGTGCGGTGAAGGGGACGAACGTCGCGTCGCCACTTGACATGTCGTGCTCGCGGATGCCGTACTGCTTCGCGAGCACCACGATCGAGCGGCCCTCGGGCGTCTCGTCGGCCAGCGAGGCAAGCTGCGCTGCCTCGGCGAGCTCCGCCTCCTCGACGCCGGGCATCGGGATGAACTCCGCTGCTTGGCGGTTGCCGAGCGTGATCGTCCCCGTCTTGTCGAGCAGCAGCACGTCGATGTCGCCTGAGGCCTCGACCGCGCGCCCCGACAGCGCGAGCACGTTGCGACGCACCAAGCGGTCCATGCCGGCGATGCCGATCGCCGACAGCAACGCTCCGATCGTCGTCGGGATCAGCGCGACGAGCAGGGCGATCAGCGTCGTCTCGGAGATCGACGTGTGCGCGAACAGCCCGAACGGGCGCAGCGTCGCGACGACGATCATGAACACCAACGTCAGGCCTGCGAGCAGGATGTTCAGCGCGATCTCGTTGGGCGTCTTGCGCCGCGCCGCGCCTTCGACGAGCGCGATCATCCGGTCGAGGAACGACTTGCCGGGCTCCTGTGTGATCTCGACGACGATACGGTCGGAGGTGACGCGCGTGCCGCCCGTGACGGCGCTGCGATCGCCTCCAGACTCGCGGATCACCGGTGCCGACTCGCCCGTGATTGCCGACTCATCGACGGTGGCGATGCCCTCGATGACGGTCCCGTCGCCGGGGATCAGCTCGCCGGCGACGATCACGACGACATCGCCGCGCTGCAGCTCGGCGGCCGCCCGTGTCGAGCCGTCCTGCAGCGTCGCCATCGTCTCCTTGCGCATCGAGCGCAGCGTGTCGGCTTGGGCGCGCCCGCGACCCTCGGCGAACGCCTCGGCCATGTTGGCGAAAACAACGGTCAGCCAGAGCCAGATCGAGATCGTGAACGTGAACCACGAAGGCTCGTAGCCGCCGAGCGACTTGCCGCCGCCGAGCTGGATGAACCAGGTGGCGGTGGTGATCACTGCGCCGATCTCGACGACGAACATCACCGGGTTGCGAATCTGCACGCGCGGATCGAGCTTCTTCACGCTGTCGAACAGCGCCCGCGCGACGATGTCACGGCGGAAGAGCGAGATTGCGGCGCGTTCCTGCGTGGCTGGATGCGTGGACATCTAGTGGCTCCCGTTGCTGATGCGATCAAGCGCGAGGTTCAACTCGAGCACGTCGACGCCGGGCTCGCCGAGGAAGCCAAGGCTGCGACCGGTCGTGTACTTCGCGATCAGGCCGTCGACTTCGGCGAGCGACAGGTGGCGCACGGTAGCGACGCGGTAGGCCTGGATCTTCGCGTTCGCGACCGAGATGTCGGGGTCGATGCCGGATGCCGAGGTGTCGGCGGCGTCCACCGGCACCTGCGCTGCGCTGGTGACCGCCGGGTCATAGAGCTGCTTGTTTGGCGCCGTATTGAGCGCCAAATAGGCGGCGATGTTGGCCTGAATCGCCTGCTTGGTGATGATGCTGTTCGGCCCGTAGTTGGCGAACGAGCTGCCGGCGGCGTTGTCGGCCGGCGTGGTGCCGGACGGTCGCGTCTGGAAGTAGCGCGGGTCAGGCTGCGTTACAGGCGCACCCTTGCTCATCTCGACCTTGCCGTTCTTGCCGATGACGTCTTCGTAGAACTGCTGGCCGATCAGTGCTGAGCCGACCACGACGCCGTCCTTGTGAATGAGCGAGCCGTCAGCCTTCCCGGGGAAGATCAGCTGGCCTACCCCCAAGACCAGCAGCGGGTAGGCGAGCCCGAACAGGACCGTGACCACGACGATCGCGCGCAGCGCGGTGAGCAGATCGCGTCGCATCAGTGGTAGAGGTGTCCGGTGACGGCCTGCACGATCGGTCCGAGCAGGAGGGCGGGGAAGAAGGTCAGCGCGCCGACGAGGATGATCACGCCGATCAACAGGGCGACGAAGGTGGCATTGGTGGTGCGCATCGTGCCCAGGCCCGCAGGGCTTACCCGCTTGCCGGCTAGCGCCCCGCCAATCGCGAGCGCGAAGAGGATCGGCGCGTAGCGTGCGAACACCATCGTGAATCCGCCGAGTAGGTCGGCGAACGTGACGCCCCAGGAGTGGAGGTTGCCGATATTCGGCTGGTTGAAGCCGGTGTAGCCGGCGAACGCCGAGCCGTTGTTGTTGGCCTGCGAGAGATAGGCGTAGAAGGTCTCGGAGAAGCCCTGTGGTCCGCCTGTGGCGACCGGGGCGATCGATGCGCGCCCGGCTGCGCTCGCAGTCGCCAGCGCGGTCGAGAACAGCGCGGTGAGCGGCGTGATCAACAGCCCCAGCACGACGAGCTTGATCTCCTTCGCCTCGACCTTCTTGCCGAGGTACTCGGGCGTTCGCCCGACCATCAGGCCGCCGATGAAGACCGCCAGCAGGACGTACTCGAGCATCGAGTACAGCCCCGTGCCGACGCCGCCGAAGATCACCTCGCTGGCCGACAGGTTGGCGAAGGGGACCGCCCCGCCGAGCCCGGTGAAGGACTCGATTGCGCTGTTGACGGCGCCACAAGACGTGACCGTCGTGACCGTGTCGAACAGCGCCGAGTCGGCGACGCCGAAGCGCTGTTCCTTGCCCTCGATGTTGCCGCCGGTCGAGTTCGCGATCACATGCGTGTGCAGGCCGGCGGCGTGCTGCGCCGGCGAGCCGTTCGCCTCCGCTGCGTAGGCGACGGTGACGCCGGCGAAGAACATGACGAACATCGTCGAGAAGATCGCGAGCGCCTGGCGGCGCGAGCCGACCATCTTGCCGTAGGTGAAGACGAGGCCGGCGGGGATCGCGAGCACCAGCAGCATCTCGTAGAAGTTCGTGAAGCCGTTGGGGTTCTCGAAGGGATGCGCCGAGTTCACATTGAAGAAGCCACCGCCGTTGGTGCCGAGCTCCTTGATCGCCTCCTGGGAGGCGACCGGGCCCATCGCAATCGTTTGCGCGAGTCCACTGATGCCGTGCACGCTCACGTAGTGCGACAGGTTGTCGATCACGCCCTGCGACATCAGGACCAGCGCGCTGACGAAGGCGATCGGCAGCAGCACGTACAGCAGCGTGCGAACGAGGTCCGAGTAGAAGTTGCCGAGGCTCTTGCCGGAGCGGCTGACGATCCCGCGGATCAGTGCGACGGCGACGACGATGCCGACCGCAGCCGAAGCGAAGTTCTGGACGGTCAGCCCGACCATCTGGCTGACGTACGTCATCGTCGTCTCGCCGCCGTAGTACTGCCAGTTCGTGTTCGTCATGAACGACGAGACGGTGTTGAACGTCACATTCCAGGGCGCCGAGTAGAACTTCGCCCCGCCATAGCTGTTCAACGGATCGAGCGTCTGCGCACGCAAGATCAGGTAGAGGAGCAGCCAGCCGGCCAGCGAGAAGATGATCAGGCTCTTGGCGTAGGACTTCCAATCCTGCTCGCGCGCTGGATCGACGCCGAACATCCGGTAGACGAGCTTCTCAGGGCCAGCTAGGAGTGGCGTCAGGAAGACGCGCTGACCGGTGAAGACCTTCGCCATGTAGCCGCCGAGCGGCGGCGCGATCACGAGCAGTACCGCGCAGAAGGCGAGGATCTGCAGCCAGCCGTTGACGGTCACGGCGTTCCCTAGAACTTCTCGCCGCGAAGCAGCGCGTAGAGGAGATAGGCGCAGATCAGCACGGACACGACGAGTCCCAGGAAGTCGGCGCCGCTCATGTGGCCGATGAAGGCGGCGAGCGGCGTCACACCCGGTCGATCCCCTCGATCAGCAACCACAGGACGGCAAACATCACGATGCCGAGGAAAACTGCGAGAACGTCGTTCACGCGTCGCAGCGTAGGCTGAGCGTCGTCAAGGCCGCGTCAAGAAACGCGCCAACCGTATGGAGATTTCGTGAAGACGGCCGGCGCCGGTCAGCTCACTCAGGCGTTACGATCGTTGGCGGGCGCTGTGGCGAACGGCACGATCAGAGCGGGCGCATGATGCGCCGTGTGGGACGCCGGCGGGGCGTGGCGATGCTCGCGTGCCTAGCTGGCCTCCTCTGCGCCGTCACGCTCCTGGGTGGACTGGGTGGCGAGGCGGCAGCCGACGTTCCGCTGGCGGTCAGCGCCTTCCCGACACCGACCGCTGGCGCCGAACCCGACGCGATCACGTTGGGACCGGATGGAGAGCTGTGGTTTACGGAGGTGAGCGCCAACAAGATCGGTGCTCCGGTCCATTGGGTGGTGAATGTCATCGCGGCAGGTCGATTGTGATGCCGGCGCAGCACAGGTAGATGAGGGCGATCAGGGGGTCGGGGGAGTGGAAGCCGAAGCTGCGGTGTGA
>Ga0187860_1000159_pt1 | contig 66405 bp, 57 predicted proteins | sample June2016WEW_10_4_FD_132981 | JGI IMG/M metagenome (GOLD analysis project Ga0187860, IMG submission 132981) | Peatland microbial communities from SPRUCE experiment site at the Marcell Experimental Forest, Minnesota, USA - June2016WEW_10_40 | ecosystem: Environmental > Terrestrial > Soil >...
GCAGGCGGGAATTACAGATCATATTTGGACAGTCCAAGAGCTTCTGACATGGGCCGGAGACTGAAATGGCTTGCCAAATTCATACGGTCGCCACCATCATCAACACGGAATTAGAGCAGCACCAGCTTCTGGCATAGCGCCCCCCTGAGGAAACGTGATGAAGCGTCTGGCGTGCTGGTTTGTTACCTGTGCGATCCTGGTTTCGGTGGCTATTCTTGGCGGCTGCGGCGGCGCCGCGACCATCACCCTGACCTTCCCCGGCGGGACGGCTTTGGCGATTGACCAAGGCCAGAGCATCACGATCAACGTCACCGCGACGAACGATGGCGGTGACGGTGTGAACTGGGCATGCACGGGCGCTGCCTGCACGACGCTGGCGAGCATGACAACCACCTCGGTGCAGTTCAACGCAACAGGCGCGACCGGCACAGCCACCATCACCGCGACATCGATCAAGAACACCACCATCACGAAAAGCGTCACGATCACCGTCAATGCCCTGCCGAGCGTCACCACAACGCAGGGGCAGCTCACGGTGGCCACAGCCGGGGTCGCCTACAGTTTCGCGTTCACGGCCACGGGCGGCTCCGGGAACCTCACTTGGAGCGCCACGGGGCTTAGCGACGGCCTCTCGATGAGTGCGAGCGGCACCATTTCCGGCACGCCGACGACGCAGGGAACGGTCACATTCACCGTTACCGTAAAGGATTCGAGCGCAGCGGGACAGGAGTCGCAGACCAGCGGGACGCTCACCATCACCGTCAATCCCGCGCCGGTGCTGAGCATCAGCAAGAGCCACGTGGGCAGTTTCACGCAAGGCCAGCAGAACGCGACCTATACCGTAACGGTATCGAACGCGATAGGAGCAGGACCGACCGTTGGAACGGTGACGGTAACTGAAAGCGTTCCGTCAGGCGAGACGCTTGTCTCAATGGCCGGAACGGGTTGGACCTGCCCGGCGAACGGAACCACCTGCACGCGCGGCGACGCTCTCGCAGCCGGATCGAGCTATCCCCCGATCACGGTGACCGTGAACGTGACGGCCAACGCGACAACGCCGCAGGTCAATCATGTCGGCGTTTCGGGCGGCGGATCAGCAAGTGCGAATGGCACCGATTCAACCGTAATTATCTCGCCTGTGCTGAGCATCACCAAGACTCACGTAGGCAGCTTCACGCAAGGCGAGCAGAACGCCACCTACACGGTCACGGTCTCCAACATAGGAACGGCATCGACCAGCGGGACGGTGACGGTGACCGAGACGGTTCCGTCAGGCGAGACACTTGTCTCAATGGCCGGAACGGGTTGGACCTGCCCGGCGAACGGAACCACTTGCACGCGCAGCGACGCCCTTCCGATCGCATCCAGCTACCCGACGATCACGGTAACCGTGAATGTGTCGGCAACCGCACCCACGCCGCAGAACAACCAAGTCAGCGTCTCTGGCGGCGGATCGGCGAGTGCGAACACCAGCGACTCGACAGTCATCGTCGAGCCGGTGCTGGGCATCACCAAGACGCATACGGGCAACTTCACGCAAGGCCAGCAGAATGCCACCTACACGGTGACGGTCTCCAACTCGGGGACGGCACCGACCAGCGGGACGGTGACGGTGACCGAGACGGTTCCTTCAGGCGAAACGCTTGTCTCGATGGCGGGAACAGGCTGGAGCTGCTCAAGCAACACCTGCAACCGCAGCGACGCCCTCGCGATCGCATCCAGCTACCCCGCGATCACAGTGACCGTGAATGTGGCGGCAAGCGCGACCTCGCCGCAGAACAACCAGGTCAGCGTCTCGGGCGGCGGATCGGCGACGGCCAATGGCAGCGACTCGACCACCATTGTCGAGCCGGTGCTGAGCATCACCAAGACGCACACGGGCAACTTCGCGGTGAGCCAACAGAACGCAACCTATACCGTGACGGTCACCAATAACGGCACGGCGGCGACCAATGGGACAACCGTGGAGGTTACGGACACGATTCCCTCAGGTGAAACGCTCGTCTCGATGGCAGGGACGGGCTGGACCTGCCCGGGTGGCGGAGGCGCGAACACCTGCGATCGAAGCGACTCGCTGGCTGGGAGCGGCGCGAGCTATCCGACGATCACGGTGACCGTGAATGTTGCGGCAAATGCGACTTCGCCGCAGAACAACCAGGTCAGCGTCTCGGGCGGCGGATCGGTGACGGCCAATGCCAGCGATTCGACCACGATCACCGGCGGTTCGTCCGCCGAGAATTGCACGGGCGCGCCAACGGGCCATGAATCCACGCTCAATGGCCACTACGTTTTCCTTTTCCAGGGATGGAGCGGCAGCGGCACGGGAACCCCGCAAGCGTATGTGGCTAGCTTTGCCGCCGACGGATCGGGGCACATCACAAATCTCGGTTCGGGCGTGGGCGGCGAAGTGGACACTAACGGCCTCGGCTCAAACGGCCTACAGCACTTCACCCTCAACTCAACTAGCGCGGATGCGACAGCCCTGTACACCGTCGGCGAGGATCCTACGGGCGCAGGAGACCTCGGCTGCGTCGTGCTTACACAAAGCGGCTCCCCAGGGCCAAGCAACGCAGCCACATTCCGCTTCTCGCTCGGCAAGAAGAACGGCAGCAGCATCTACACCAAGGGCCGGATCATCGAGTTCGATGACACCACGGGAACCGGATCGCGAGGCTCCGGCGTCATGCTGCTTCAAACGACGCCCTTCGCCACCCAGGCCCAGAGCTACGCGTTTGGGGCCAGCGGCTGGGATTCGACCGGGAGATCGATAGCGTCGGGTGGCTTCGTCACAGTCAGTTCCAACGGAACCATAACAAACCTCACTTCCGACTTCGACGACGCAGGTACCGTCGATGACGGCCTTGCCGGACCAATCCTCGGTGTGGCCGGGAGCAACGGGTCCGTCGGCACGCCCGATGCCACGGCTGGCCGGTCAATCGTGACTACCAATTTCCAGATCGGCTCCAACACGGCCACCTCCAACTTCGCGGCATATCAGGTCGACTCGAATGAGTATTTCTACATCTCGACCGATGCCGTGTCGTCCAATATTCCGCTTCTCTCCGGCAGAATTATCGCTACCCACGCCGCCGGAGGCTTCAGTAATTCGTCGCTAAGCGGCAACTACGTCATCCACGGAACCGGGAACGACGGCGGAATCGCGACTGCGTCCCTCGGCCCGTTCACCCTCTCGAGCGGAACAATCAGTGGAACAATCTACAACTACGAGTCGGGGAGCGCGGAATCGACGTCGACTCCCAGCGGGACCTATGCGGTCGCTTCCCAGTCCGGACGCACACCGCTCAGCGGTTCCAACATCGGAAACCATCCGCCGATTCTCTACGTGACCACGCCCAGCTCCTCGACCGAGCCAATCTCCGCGTTTCTCGTGGGAACTGACTCTTCCGGACTGTTCGGTTTCGTGGAGGCATCGAGCGGAACGTTCACAACCGCCGGATTGGCCGGGAACTACTTCTTGGCAACGGAGAATCCCGGCGACAACACGGTCAGTGACTCGGTCGGGGTTCTGACCATCACGTCTTTAGGAGCCATTACCGGAACGCAGGACAAGAGCGGGAGCGCGGGCCTCTCCACGGGCTCTCTCAGCGGCAACACCGTTACGATCACCGATTCGAACGGCACAGGTAACTTGGGCACCAACACCTTCGCCATCACCAATGGGGAGAGCATCTTCTTCTTCGATGCAGGCACACCTCAAGGCAGCAGTTCGGCGAAGATCAACGTGATTGAGAAGCAGTAATATCAGCCGTTCCGAGGATCAAGAAGGGCCGGCGCGGGTGGGTGCCGGCCCTTCTTGTTTGTTTCGTCGCCGGCTTGGCTCTTCCCTAACGCGCGGGGCTTACTTGGCGGCATTCGTGGCTCGGATTCCCGAGTCCCTCTCGTCGCGGAACGGGAGCTTGAATTTGCGCGCGATCTCCGGCCAAAACTCGCGGAGCACGTCGTAACCAATGTTCTGGGCCACGGAGGTGCCCACACCCTCCGCCGTCGGAGCGAAGCCGCGGCGGCGATCCGGGTGGTAGACGTTACTCAGCGCGAGCGCGCTCGTCGTCCCCAGCCATTCGGAGTAGTTGGGCATCTCCGTGCCGTCTTCCCTGTGGGCGACGACTGCATGCTCCGCCGCATGAAGGAACCGCCTCCCGAAGGAGCCATGCGCTAGGCGGTAGTAACGCGGGTCCTCTGAAAATATCGCAGGGTATGCAAAGTCACTAAAAAAGTCGGACTGGGCCTGATCGATGAGATTAAATCCAACGCGCTTGCCATAGCCCGCCGCGCCCTGCCCGTAGGAAGGATCGTCGTTCTCCGCCTGGCTGATCCCCGAATTGAATGCAGCGCCTAGAAACGTGACCGGGTCGATCGTATCGTTGAGGAACAGAATGAATTTGTCTTTCAGTTCGAGAGTGCAAAGCTTTGCCCCCGGCTTGTAGTTCCGCGGATGCACCGACTTGCGTTCCAATCTCCGCCCGAACACGCCCACGACTTTCTCCAGCGGTCCGCGATAGTCCTGCCAACTCACCACCTGCGGCGGCTGAATGCAAGTGGGCGCGACGTTTTGCTGGGTTTGGGTTTGCGCGGGTGCAGGCGCATTGGGCGGCTGTTGCTGCTCCGGAGGGGGTTCCTGCGCACGGACCGTGGCGCAACCGGTGACAGCCATCAGCAGACCGATTCCTGCCCAGGCGCCCCAGGCACAATGTAGTGCGCAATGTACTGCGCGAGCGATGGGTTGCTTGCCCTCTTCTCCCAGGGTTGCTGCTGCGGCATTGTATCAGCCTCCGGCCTCAACGGGAGCGGCGGCAAAGGCAAGACTAGCGCTGGGCGGGCTTGGGGCCGGAATCGGAAGCGGCGCTAGCGTTCGAGACGCTGGCCGGGCCAGGCGGCGGGGTGGAGGATTGGGGCTGCGGCGTCGGCGAGGCGGAACAGCACGACGAAGCGGGCTTGTCCCCCGGCGAAAGAGAGCCCGGCGACGACATGGAACAACAGGCCGGCGTGACGGGCCTGGGCGCCGCGACTCCGGCGATGGCTGACCCGAGCCCAAGCTTTTGCAGCGTCGGGGCATCGAGTTTGCCCGTGGCGTCGATGCCGTTGGCAGACTGGAATTTCTGCACGGCCTCGATCGTGTTCGAATCCCACTTGCCGTTGGGGTCCCCCGCATAATAGCCGCTGCGGGCGAGCGCCGACTGAATCTCCGAGATGCGATCGGGCGTCGGCGCCTTCTGCATGGGCTCGCGCCTCGCGCGGCGACTCTTGCTTTTCTTGTGGCTGGTTTTTCGGCTGGTCGAAACCGGCGCCGAGGAAGCCGTCGAGGAGCTCGCCTGCCGGGCGATTGCGGAGGTTGCGGCCGTCATGGACACGCATGCAAACGCGAGCGATGCGGCCACGGACAGCCATTTCATCGATGTCTTCATTAGAGGGAAGGCTCGGCTCGCCAAACACCGCCCCCGTGGCGAGCACGTCCAATTATCGCGGCTCGGCCCACAGCCCACAACATGCGAGCCGCGCGAGTGCGCCTATCTTGCAACGCTCAAAGGTCGGCCGCCCCTATTGCGCCTGCGCCGACGGCACGGCCCCTGCCAGATAGAGCGTCAACACCCGATCGTTGTCCGAACGCCGCGCGATCCTGAAGAGCACGTCGTCGCCGGGCTTGAGCTTCGCCATCTGCGCCTTGTAGTCCGCCAGCGAAGCCACCGGCACGTGGTTGACTTCGATCACCACGTCCCCGCGCGAGAAGCCGACGTCCTCGGCAAAGCTCGCGGGATCGACCTGCGTGACGACCGCCCCCGTCAGCTTGCCCATGCCGAGCTTGTGCGCGAGATCAGGAGTCAGCTCTTCGACGTGCAGGCCGAACTGGTTGGCTTCCTCGCCCTGGTCGGGCTGTTCACCGCTGTCCTGCGCCGACTGCGGGAAAATCTTGGAGCGGTCGGCGACCGTGAGCGTTACGTCCTTCGCTTCCTTGTCGCGAACGTATCGGAGCTGCACCGACTGGCCGATGGGCGTCTGTGCGATCGGGTTGACGAGATCGGCTCCAGTGTGCACCGGCTGCCCGTTCACGGTGGTGATCACGTCGCCCGCCTTCAGTCCTACCTTGTCGGCCGGGCTGCCCGGTTCGACGGCCTCGACCACGATGCCGTACGGCGCGCCAAGTTCCTTCATCAAAATCGGGTTATTGCTGTTCTCATCCTGGAAGGTGACGCCGATCGAGCCGCGGACTACCTTTCCGGACGTGACGAGCTGGTTGTAGACCGTGATCGCTGTATTCGAGGGAAGCGCGAAACCGACGCCTTCAAAGCCGCGGCTGCCCGTGTAGATCGCCGTGTTGATGCCGATCACTTCGCCCGCCATGCTCACCAGCGGGCCGCCGGAGTTGCCGGGGTTGATCGCGGCGTCGGTCTGAACGAAGCGCTGGAACTGGTGGCCGACGTTCGAACGGTCCTTGGCGCTGACGATCCCCGCCGTCACCGTGGAATTCAGACCAAAGGGACTGCCAAACGCGAGAACCCAGTCGCCCACCTGCACGCCGTCGGAATTGCCGAGCTTCGCGACCGGAAGCTCATGGTCGGCTTCGATCTTGATGACGGCCAGGTCGGTGTCTTTGTCGCTGCCGATGACGCGCGCACTGTAGCGGGTTGCATCGCCGTCCATGGTCACCTGAATCTTGGTCGCCCCGTCGATCACGTGGTCGTTCGTGAGGATAAAGCCCTTCTTGTCCACGATGACGCCAGAGCCCAGGCTGCGCTCCGCGTCCGGCGCGTTATCAGGCGAATCGAAGAAGCGATCGAAGAAATCCTGGAAGGGATCATTTTCGCCGTGCGGCGTCTTCCCCGAACTCTTGGGCTTTTCGACGATCTGCGTGGTCGAGATGTTGACCACCGCCGGCCCCAGGCTCTTCGTGATGCTGGCAAATACGCCGGACAGCGAAACGGGATCGGGCACCGCCAGCAACGACGCTCCCGTGGGGCCCTGCGCGCGAGTGGCCAGCGCGCGAACCGAAAGCACCGAGCCGATCAGAATGCCGACGCCCAGCGTCAGCGCAACGAGGAGGGATGCAAAAACTTTGCGGCGTCTTACCCAGTTCCATAATTCCTGAAGTTCAATCCCCATCCTCGTACTCCTTTTCCGCGTTCCCTGCCCGATCGTTTGAGTATAACACTCCTCATAAGATCGCAAGCTCGGGACAAAACGGCCCGGTTGCCGTTGTCGCCACGGCACAACAATTCGATGCCGCCGGCGGTGCCTGGGCTTCTCAAAACAGGGATCGGCCGCTAAAGTTTGCCAAAGTGCGGCCCGGTGGATAGAGTTGTCACCGCCTTGGGGGTGGTTTTGGGGCGGGTTGGGGCGGAACGGGACACCAGCCTCATTTACTCAAGCATTGACTCAGGAGCAGGGGCGGCACGCATGAAAGTGGACTTTGGCGTCATCGATCACGTCGATAGGCAGGACCGGCCCATCCACGAAACGTATGACAGCCGCTTGAAGCTGCTTGAACTCTACGACAAGGCCGGCTTCAGCACCTATCACCTGACTGAGCATCACTTTACGCCGCTCGGGCTCGTCCCCTCACCCCTGATTTTCATGGCCGCAGCGTCGCGGATCACGGAGCGAATCCGGTTCGCGCCGCTGGTCCTGATCGCCACGCTGTATAACCCGCTGCGCCTGGCGGCGGAAATCTGCATGGTCGATCATCTGACCAAGGGGCGATTCGAGATCGGCACCGGCCGCGGGGTCTCTCCGCTCGAGCTCGGGTTTTACAACGTGAGCGAGGCCGAGGCGCCCGCCATCTACTCCGAGGCGATGGCGGTGCTGATGGCGGCCCTGACGCAGGACGTGGTCGACTATCACGGCAAGTATTTCAACTTCACGAACGTCCCGATCGAAATGAAGCCGCTGCAACGACCGCATCCGCCGCTCTGGTACGCGACGAACAGTCCGGAGAGCGCCGCGCGAGCCGCGCGCCAGAACATGAATATCGTCACGCTGCTCCCCGCCGCCGGCGCCCGCAAGGTGATCGCCGAATACGTCGAGGCGTGGCAGGCCGCGCATGGCGCGCGGAGCATCATGCCCAGGGCCGGCATCACGCGGTTGATTTACGTCGGCGAAAACGAACAGCAGGCCGAAGAGCGCGGCATGTTCGGGTTCAGCGGCTTCTACGACAAGATCGCCTATCTCTGGCGGAAGTACGACGTGAAACACCCGGCTCTCTCCGAGGTGTCGCACGGAAACAAAGACATGATCATCACGGGCACACCGGCAACCGTGCGACAAACGATCGAACGGCAGTTGGAAGAATCCGGCGCGAACTATTTCGTCCCGCGCTTTGCCTACGGCGATCTCACGCACGAAGAAAGCGTCCGTTCGCTCGAACTCTTCACGCACGAAGTGATGCCGCACTTCCGGAAGTAGCTTGGCTGCGAGGATGGTGGAGGGCACAAAACCGCGCTCACGCGGGCTTGCGCGCCGCCATCCAGAGCGAATCGCTCGTCGGCAGACGATCGAGCAACGGACGCGGCAACGGCTCGAATCCGGCTTCGCGAAGCATTTTGCCGAGCGTTGCCGGAGTGAAATAGTTGCAGTGCGCGGGGATGTGGTAGCCGCACCAGTCCATGCCCATCACGCGGCGGTTCCAGCTCGCGTAGTTCGGAGTTTTAATCACGGTGACGCCGCCCGGCTTGAGTACGCGATACGCGGCGCGGAGTCCCGCGAGCGGCTGCCATTCGTGCTCGATGTATCCGAATTGCGTGACGATGTCGAAGGCCTGCTCCGGCAGGACGCGCTCCGCCACCTCCGTCACCGGCCCTTCGAAGATTTTCTCCGGCGAAGTTCGCTGCCGCGAAAGCTCGGCGCCCTGCGGGCTCAGCTCGATTCCCGTCACGTCGAAGTGCTTCGCCGCCTGCGCGAGGAAACGCCCGTCGCCGCAGCCGAAATCGACGAGCTTCCCTTCCCTCCTCCAGCGCAGCATCTGCGAGAGCAGGCGTTCGGTCGGCTCGGGACGCAGCCAGCTCGTGCAGCGCGAGAGGAAGACCATCACGGGCTGTTTTTCCTTGCGCCGCGAGGACTCCTTCGTGTATTCCTCAACCCAGTCGTGCTCCCTGGCCTGCACGTCGTAGGGAAGCTCGCTTCCGAGAAAAACCATCTCGCAGCGAGCGCACTGGACGATATCCCACCGGTCGCGGCGCTCGAGCAGCTTGCGCTCCAGCCCGCCGCACAGCGGGCACGGCCGTTTCGTGGCGCCGGTCGAATCGTTTGAATCGCGTTGGGAGGGGCACACGGTCGCGGACGCCTCGAAAAGAATCCGTGATTCTAGCACGCGAAAAGTCCCAGGCGGGCGAATCGAACGCCGCGCCCGCAACATCGAATCGCAGAAGATGAGCGCCGTCACGGCGGGGGCGCCATCATTGCAACGGTATCTCAAGTGGAGAGGAGACAACCTGTGAGCAACATCGCGCTCTTTGGATCAACCGGCATGATCGGGCAGCGCATCCTAAGCGAGGCGCTTTCGCGCGGGCACAACGTCACCGCGATTGTGCGCGACCCGTCGAGAATCTCCGATAAGCGGCCCAATTTGACCATCAAGGCGGGCGATATCCTGAAGCCCGACAGCGTCGCGGCTGCGGCAGTTGGACACGACGTGGTCGTCAGCGCCTACGGCCCGCCTGCAACCGATCCTCAGCAGGTGGTCGCGGCGGCCGGGTCGTTGATCGAGGGAATCAAGACCGCGAACCAGAAAAGCGGCAAATCAATCCGGCTCATCATGGTGGGCGGCGCCGCAAGCCTCGAGGTTACGCCCGGCGTAATCCTTCTCGACGCGCCGAATTTTCCCCCGGCCTGGAAAGGGATTGCGTCCGCGCACCGCGACGCGCTCAACCTGCTGCGAAAGGAAGCTACCGGGGCCGGAATCGAGTGGACCTGCTTCAGCCCTGCCGCCTTGATCCAGCCGGGCGAACGCACCGGGAAACACCGCACCGGCACCGACCAACTCGTCGCGGACGCCAACGGCGAAAGCCGCATCTCCGCCGAGGACTACGCCGTCGCGCTCCTCGATGAAATCGAGAAGCCGCAATTCATCGGCAGGCGCTTCACCGCCGCCTACTGAACTCCCGCGTTCACCACTTCGGGTTTCCGCAGGTGAAGTTGGCGGCGTCGTACGGATCGCCGCTTCCCTTGTAAATGGCCACCTGCGGGTAGGGACACGCCGGATGCGTCCGGTCAACCTCGCTCCCGACCTTGTGCGAGTTAACGATTTTGTCCGGCGCGACATTCGTCTCGCGCCATTTCTCGACTACAGCCAGGGCGTCGAACGTGCCGTTGTCGCCCATCCCGAATCCGGGGCACATGCCCATGCCCGGCACCATAAACAGGCGCACGAAATCATGCGTCTGACTCGCGCCGCCCATGGCCGCCAAAACGCTGTCGTAGTAGTCGATCATGCTTCGCGGGGGAATGATCGCCTCATCCCACGATTGGTAGATCAGCAGCTTTCCGCCGTGGTCCTTGAACGCCTTCAGATTCGGATCGTTCGAGTTCAGTAGCGCGCCGTCCTTCGAGTCGGCCAAACGCGTATCGCGGTCCACGTCGAACGTGCGGAAGTCCCAATTCGGATTTTCGAAAACGATGCTCTTGAAAAACCCGGTGCTGATGCTCAGCGGCTCGGGACCCGCGGCCATCAATCCCCACCCAAGCTCGCTGCCGGGATCGAAACCGGGATAGATTGGCTTGCCGTCCGCGAACTTCGGCCCGGCGTAAATCAGCTTTGCCGTTTCGATCTGCGGCCCGGTGAGGCAGGACGGCAGATCCGCCTTGCCCGGGCACCGGATGGTCTCCGGATTGAAGTGGCAGCGCGTGGGGTCTTCGATGAAACCATCGCGAACGCCGTCGAGAGCGTCGCACGCGTCCAGCGCCGCGCGATGGATCACGGGATACTTGCTGGGCGGGATGTAGCCCGGCGCCTTCACTCCATTCTTGAGCGATACCCACGTGGTGTACTCGGACATCGCCTGGAGGTGGGTGATGTAGTACGCGGGATCGCCTGCGGCGATTCCGTCAAAGTCCGTGGGGTACTTCTGCGCTTCGGTCAGCGCTTGGTTGCCTCCTTCGTGGCAACTGCTCCAGAAGGACAGTTTTGCAGACTTCCCGTAATACGCCTGAACGAGCTGCTTGGCCGCGACGGTCGTTTCGTGGACCGCGCGGTGTCCCCAGTCCGCAACCTTTTCCGGGTGTCCGATGGCCCAGACGTCGGGCGCTTCGCTGGTCGCGCCCACGTCCGAGTGACCCGTGTCAGTCGATGCACTGGCGGAGCCGCGGGCGACCTCGCGGCTCAATCCCGCGTAGCTGATCGATCCGATGAATCCGGGGTTCCCGATGCCGATGTAGTTCCCGTCCCAGTTCGCAGGTAACGGGAGCCACACCTCGAATCCAATATGCGAATCGCTCGTCGGCGCCGAAAAGCCGGCCACGCGGCAGAACGGAACCGAAACCTTCAGACCGGCGGGAGTCCCGAATCTTCCGCCCGTGCTCGGTACTTCGAAATCCGGCGGCGTGCTGATCGACGTCGCCAGCGTGATCGTGACGTGTGGAATATTGAGCGACGCCAGACTCTCACACGACTGCTGCGCCCCCGCGCCCGGCGCAACAAACAAGAACCCGGCTAGCACGGCCAGACAAAACATTACGGACAGACGACGCCTCATCGAATCCCCCCTGCGCGGCGCTGCTAATTTTCTAGACTCTTGGCCGCGCTTTCGACACGATTCCCGATCCAACCAGCATTCCCCGATTCGGTCGCGGATTATACACCCGTTCTTCAACCATCAAGCCCTTACGCACGCGTCAGTCGGCTAACCGGAAACCGGCCCAAGTCCACAGGGGCTCGCGCTTGCAATTTTTGTGCGTCGTGCTAGCTTGTTTGAAGGGGGTTTGGGTGCTGCCCAAACTCACGAAGATTGTTTTGTGAAGGATTGCGAAGGAGCTGAACGTGGCGACGCAGCACGAGGACAGATTGGAAGTCAGGACCGGCTGTTGGTGGCGAACCGAAAGCCGCAGCCGCATCGCCTTCGTCTGCCACGCCCCCTCTCTTTCGCCCCTCAGTTCAGCCCTCCAACGCATCGAAATTCGAATCGCTACACTGTCGAGTAGAGACCGATCTAACTGATTGAAAACAAACCATGAGAACCAATTCGAATCGCTACACTTCGGGGCCCCAAACGGCACGGTCACAATTTGGGCCGCAGCTCGCTGGAGAGCGGCGAGCTCCCGGCTCGAAGAACTATGGGACGAGTCGAACGCGCACGACCGTATCCTCCTTTCTTCGTATCCTTTTCCGGTTCGAGACCGCGCACAACCGAATTTATATCGATCGCAACAATTATAAATTGGACTTGCGAGCGCCAGGGGAGAACACTGGCGATATGAACGCAACGCCTGACGCCAATCTAAGGAGTCCGATCTAACTCATGGCTCCGCGCACGCTTTACGAAAAGATCTGGGACGCACACGTCGTCCACGAAGAGCCCGGCCAACCCTCGCTGATCTACATCGACCGTCACTTAATCCACGAGGGCACCTCGCCTCAGGCGTTCGCCGGACTGAAAGCAGCGGGACGAAAAGTCCGCCAGCCGGAGCTGACCTTCGCGGTGATGGATCATTCCGTCTCGACGAAAAACCGCGCACTGCCGCTGCTCGATCCCGACGCCGTCGCGCAGTTCGAGGCGCTCGCGCACAACTGCCAGGAGTCCGGCATCAACCTCTTCGACATGCAGAGCCGCAATCAGGGAATCGTGCACGTGATCGGCCCGGAACTCGGCATCACGCAACCCGGCTGCACGATCGTCTGCGGCGATAGCCACACGTCCACGCACGGCGCGCTCGGCGCGCTGGCGTTCGGCATCGGCACCAGCGAAGTCGAGCACGTGCTCGCCACGCAGTGTCTCTCTCAATATAAATCGAAGACGCTGAAAATCGACGTGCAGGGCAAGCGCCCCCGCGGCGTCACGGCGAAGGACATCATTCTCGCCATCATCGGCAAAATCGGGATCGCCGGCGGAAACGGCCACGTGGCGGAATACACGGGCGAAGCGGTGCGCGGGCTTTCGATGGAAGGCCGCATGACGATGTGCAACATGACGATCGAAGGCGGCGCGCGCGCCGGAATGGTCGCGCCGGACGACACCACGTTCGCCTATCTCGAAGGCAAGCCGTTCGTCCCGCGCGGGAAAGATTTTCAGGAGGCGGTCGATTACTGGAAATCGCTCGCGACTGATCCCGGCGCGAAGTATGACGACACGGTCACGCTGCGCGCCGACGATCTCGCGCCGATGGTCACCTGGGGCACAAATCCCGGCATGGTCACGCAGGTGACGAGCCGCGTGCCCGACCCAACATCGTTTCGAGATCCCGTCGACCGCAAGGCCGCCGAAGGCGCGCTCGCCTACATGGACCTCAAGCCGGGCACGCCCATCGAGGACATTCCCGTGGACCGCGTCTTCATCGGCTCGTGCACGAACTCGCGGATCGAGGATCTGCGCGCGGCCGCGCGCGTCGTCTCCGGAAAGCACGTCGCGAAATCGCTCAAGCAGGCGCTCGTGGTCCCCGGTTCGCGCGTCGTGAAGTTCCAGGCGGAAAAAGAAGGCCTCGATAAAATCTTCCGCGATGCCGGATTCGAATGGCGTGACGCCGGTTGTAGCATGTGCATCGGCATGAACGACGACGTGCTGCCGAGCGGCGAGCGCTCCGCCAGCACTTCAAATCGCAACTTCGAAGGACGCCAGGGCAAGGGCAGCCGGACGCATCTGGTGAGCCCGGTGATGGCCGCCGCGGCGGCAATCGAAGGCCACTTTGTGGACATCCGCAAGTGGCAGGGCATGGACGGAGCCGAATAACGATGCAACCCTTCACAAAACATACGGGTCTCGTCGCGCCGATCGATCGCGTCAACGTCGATACGGACCAGATGGTGCCGAAGCAGTTCCTCAAGCTCCTAACGCGCCAGGGCTACGGCCGAATCCTGTTCTACGACTGGCGCTACCTCCCGGGCGAAAAGCCGAATCCCGATTTCGTCTTGAACTTTCCGCGCTACAAGGGAGCGAGCGTCCTGATCGCGCGCGCGAATTTCGGCTGTGGGTCGAGCCGCGAGCACGCGCCGTGGGCCATCCTCGATTATGGCTTTCGCGCCATTCTCGCGCCGAGCTACGCTGACATTTTCTACAACAACTGCTTCAAGAACGGCATCCTGCCCGTCACTCTCACGGACGAGCAGATGAACGAGATCTTCAAGCGCACCGAACAGAACGAAGGTTATCGCGTCACCGTCGATCTCGAACAGCAGATCGTCACGGACGACAAGGGCCTGCGCTATTCCTTCACCGTCGATCCGTTCCGCCGTGAATGCCTGCTGAAGGGTCTCGACGACATCGGCCTCACGCTCGTCCACGAGCCCGAAATCGCCGCCTACGAAAAGAAGAACCTGCGCATCCCCGTGATGCACGAGCAGCTCGACGTGAAGTACCACCACAACTAGCCGCGCGGGGCTCCGTCTCCCTTCGACTATTTCGCACGCGCCGTTCTGATGAAGGCGACGACAAACAGGACGCCGAGAAGGCCGTGGGTCGCGGCGTTCGCCGCCAATTGCGGTCGCGTCGTTTGCCCTTTCGTGTAGAGCACCAGAAGCGTCAGCATCCAGAGCGCCTTTTCAAGCACCGCCGGAATCATTAGCAACCGAAACTGCTTCGGATTCCAGCCAATCAGGAAGAAGGCGACCTGCCACGCCACAAGCGTCGCGAGTAGACCGTAGTAGGTAGCGGATCCTGGCGTGCGATATAGCGGGATGATCGCGGCCGCGCCGAAAGCTCCTGCAATCCAAAATACGGCCCTTGCGAATTTCATCTTGAGTTCACTCTCCCTTTAAGCCGCAACATCCCTGATGTGCGTGGCGATGTACCACTGATTGTCGAACGGGTCCGCAATAGCTTCAGCCTATTCCGCTGATTGCTTTTTCAATAGGCAAATACCCTGCCACGGACGCGAACCCTGTTTGCCCTTGGACTCCGGCAGCAGCGCCATCAAGCGCATTTGAAAAGGCAGTCGTTTCAGACGCGCCCCTGTTTTCAACAGCGAACGGACATCGACGGGCGTCCACCCGTAGCGCTCAAAAAAAAGAGGCCCTTCCTCGGGGCCGAACTTCAGCAAGGCGCCACTCCTCCCCAGTTGGGGGTTCACAACTTTCTGGGCCATGCGTAACAAACCTGGCGAAACCAAGTCAAGCACCCAGCGGTGAAGACCGGGAACGGCCGCCAGGTCCTGAGCCAGTGCGCCAACCTCCTCAGCGGTTAGATAGAGGATGAGGCCTTCGGTGACAACCAGCACCTTGCTCCCGCCTTCAACCAGTTTTTCGAGGACGCGCCGCCGAGCCGTCCGGTCGGAGAGATCAAGCGGCGCGCGCTCAAGCGAACACGCCGGCTTTTCATCGCGGAGAATTTCTTCCTTGTAGGACAGGATGTCCGGAAAGGTCCACCTCGATCCATCGAAGTGACGCAGGCAACTCCATCCGGTAGGGCCTCGCGTCCAGGCCTGCGGCCAGGTTGATGACCAGATCGACTCCCTGCTGAACCTGTTCGCTGATGAATGAATCGAAGAGATATGTGCGCGCCGCCCATGTCCAGGCTACTTCGTCACCGAACGACATGGACTTGGCGATTCGCTCGCCGCGTTCGCCTGCCAGCCGCCGCGCGAGAGGATCGCGAAACACCGCGTCGGGCCGCTCCGTCTCTCGCGCGCGATACACGGCGACCCACAGTGCCGTGTCCGAAATATTCCGGATTAGGGGTCCGGTGCCGCTCATCGGTGGCCCTCCCGGCGGGACAATACCATATCAGAGGGAAACGTCCTTGATGTGCGTGGCAATGTACCACGTGTTGCCGAACGGATCTTTCACTCCGCCGTTGCGGTCGCCGTAGGGCTGGTCGGCCGGAGGATTGAGCGAGGTGGCCCCGGCCTTGAGCGCGCGGTCGTAGACGGCGTCCACATCGGGGACGTACAGATAGAAAGTGCTGGGCATCGGCTGATAGGGACCGTGCGCTTCGCCCATTTCGACTACCGAGTCTCCCACGCGGACCTCGGCGTGATGCACCACGCCGTCGGGAGACGCGTACTTCGCCTTCTCCTCGGCCCCGAATGCGCGCTTCATGAAGTCGATCATCGGCTCGGCGCGCAGCGGGTGCAGGTAGACGTTTACGTTGTTCAGCCCCTTGGGCACGTGAGAGGGGCCTCTGTGCGTCGCGATATACCAGTGGTTACCGAATGCGTCTTTCACGCCGGCGCCGCGCTCGCCGTAATCGTGATCCTGCGGTTCGCCGATCGAAGTTGCTCCGGCTTCGAGGGCTTTTTGATAGACGGCGTCCGTGTCGGTCACATAGACGTGGAGCGCCTGCGGGCTGGGCGCGCCGGTAAATTCGCGGCCGGGAATGCCTCCGCCCATCATCAACATCGAATCGCCGATGCGGACCTCCCCGTGGACACCGCCCGCCGAACCCACACCGCGAAACGTCTCCTCGGCTCCAAACGCTTGCTTGGCGAACTCAATCAGTGCCGGCCCGTCGATTGCGACAACGTACGGCGTGACTGTATGGAAGCCCTCGCGGACGGGTTTGACTCCAGTAGCCGCCATTGTTGCTCTCCTTGCCAATTCGGCCTTTAGGTGTGCCTTGAAATCCGGGCGCGGAAGATTGTGCAGGTCGCGGATGACCTCGATTACGGGCGCCAACTTCATATCGAACGGGCGCGCGGCATCGGACTGCGAAAGCGGCGCATCCGGGCGCCCAAGGAGCGCCTCAACGACTTTGTCGAGTTGTTCGCTCAGCGTTTGCTTAGCCATTTCCCTTACCTACAGTCCGCTTCGTGCGCAGCGGCTTTGCCATGCTCTCCCGTAGATTCTGCAATCCGCGAAATTGAAGCTGTTTCACCGCGCCTTCGCTGCGCTTGATTTCCTTCGCGATCTCGCGAATGCTGCGCCCTTCCGCAAAGCGCATCTCGATGACGCGCCGCTGGTCCGCCGGCAATTTCGCGACCAAGGTGAACAGGCGGGCCTGGCGCTCGATCTCTTCCGGATTCGCAGCGGCGGAATTGTCCCGAGGATCGTCCGCTATCGGAGTTCCCTGCTCTTTCGCCGCGCGCTGCCAGCGATCTGCAATCGCATTAGAAGCGATCTTGTAAAGCCACGCCGCAAAGGGCGCACCGCGCCATTCGAATTTCCTGATGTTGGCAAGCGCATCGCGGAAAACCTCGGCGGTCACATCCTCAGCATCATCGCGATTGTGCACACGCCGGGTGACGAACGCATACACGCGTTCAAAGTTCCCTTCGTAAAGCTCCGTGAAGCGGGCGGGGTCCTTCTGCGCCCCCTCGATCAGAAGCTGCTCGCGAGCATCTTTCTTCGGTGGCATCGATGCGTGTCTTCTCTAAGATAAACCGCGGCGGCGCAGAAAGGTTACGGTCCAAAATGCGGCAGCCCGGCTACTCGATGGCGCGAGCGACCGGCTCGGGCGATTCGCCCACGGCGGGCGCGGGGCCCTTCAGCTCCGCGAGCAAAATCCCGGCGAAAATGAGCGCTGCGCCGATCAACGCGCGTCTGCCAAACTGCTCGCGAGCCAGCAGCCAGGAGGTCAGCGCCGCGAAAACCGGCTCGAGGCTAACCAGGATCGCCGTGTGCGACGGTGACGTATGTTGCTGCGCCCATGTCTGGAACGAGAAGCCGATCACCGTCGATCCGATGGAGGTGACCAGGACCGCAACGATTACCGTGCCGTTCCACACGAGCCGTGGCTGTTCCCATCCGGCAAGCGCGAGGAACGGGAGCGCTAGAGTCGCTAACACCGCGGTGGTGGCAACCTGCAGGAATGCGAGCGCCCCGACGGAGTGATCTCCCACATGCCGCCCGATGAAAATGATGTGCAGCGCGAACATCACCGCGCAGCCGAAAACGATCGGATCGCCGCGATTCAGCGCGCCGAGGCCTCCCGAAGGCACCGTCAGAAAGTAGAGGCCCGCGAACGCCGCCGCCCCTCCGGCCCATATCCAGACGGTAATGCGCCGGCGTCCAAACGCCGCGAGCAGCAACGGCACCAGCACCACGCACATGCCCGTGATGAATGCAGCTTTTGCGGGCGTCGTGTATTGCAGGCCGAAAGTCTGAAAAATGTAGCCGCCAAACATGAAGAGGCCGATCTGCACGCCCGCCCACGCGGTTTTCAGGTTCAGCCGCCGTACCGAGCGCCAGAAGATGATCCCCATCAGCGCCGCGGCCAAACTGAACCGCACGGCGATGTACACAACGACCGATACATCGGAGAGCGCGTCCTTGACCAGCACGAACGTAGCTCCCCAGATGAGCGTGCAGAAACTGAGAGCGAGGTCTGCGCGCGCGCGTTGGCTCGATGTTGTCATTTGCCGGTCACGGCGCGTCCGAGTCTATGCGGCGGGCGGCGCAACGGCAAGGCAATGGACCATGCAGGATCTGCGCGAACAGACGATCAGGCAGGCGTGCAACAGCGAGACTCTAGGGCTGAATGCCGGCGAGGGCGACCGTCGCGAGAAACAGCCGCTTCAGGCCAAGCTCGCGTCCGGCGGGGTCATACCACTCTTCGGGTGTGTGCGATCCGCCGCCGCTGCCTCCGCCGCCAAGCGCGACAGCAGGAATGCCCAGCGAGAGCGGGATGTTTGCGTCGGTCGAGCTGCGTTCGAGGCGGGAGCGATTGCCGAGGTAGCTGTCCACGCTGCGGATCGTGGCAATCAGGGGCGAGTCACCGGGAAGCTTCCCGGCGGGACGCGCGCCGACCGACCGGAAATTCAATTGCAGCGCGTCGCCGGCGGCATCCGAATCGGCAAGCTCTTCGCGAACACCTGCCTGCATCGCGTCGCGCAGCGCGGATTCCAGGCGGCTGAGTTCGCCTTCCTCCTCCGAGCGGAGGTCCACCTTCACGATGACGCGTGCCGGAATCGAATTCACCGACGTGCCGCCTTCGATGACGCCGAAATTGAACGAGCTACGCGGCGCATCCGGCACGCGCACGGCGGAAAACCGGACGATGCCGCGCGCCAGGGCCGTGATCGGATTCGGATTGCCGAAGTCGGACCAGCTATGGCCGCCGGGGCCGGCGACGCTCACTTCAAAGCGGCGCGAAGCGATGCCCTGCGTGGTGATGTAATCGGTGGACGGCCCATCGACGGCGATTACCGCGGCCAGGCGCGAACTGTAGGCGCCCACCAGCGCGCGAATCCCGCGCAAGTTCCCTTCGCCTTCTTCGCCGACGTCTCCGGCCAGAACGATCGTCTTCTTCGTGCGCAGGCCCGATTCCGAAAGAGCGCGCGACAGTCCCGCGAGAGCCGCAAGACCCGCGCCGTTGTCGGAGATTCCCGGGGCGGAAAGGCGGTTGCCGGCCCGCTTCACGCGCACGTCGGTATCCGCTGGAAACACGGTGTCGAGATGCGCGACCAGGAGGACGACGCTCGCCGCGTCCCGCGCCACGTCCGAACCGGGGCGCTCGCCGATCACGTTCCCCGTCTTGTCCGTGCGAACCTCCAGCCCGCTCGCCGCAAAGATTTCCTTGAGGGCTTCGCCGCGGCGCGCTTCGCCGAATTCCGGCGCGGGAATTTCCGTGAGGCGAATCTGCTGATCGGTCACCCAGCGGGAGTTTTTCTCGAGCCATCCGAGACCGCGTGCGCAGCGCGAGTCCTCGGCGAGTTTTCCCACGGAATCTTCGGTCGCGCGCGCAGAAAAGGTGGCCATCGAAAACAAGATACAGTAGATGAAGGCGAGTTTCACGAGATTCGTGCGGCGGATTTTATCGCCAGTCGTCGAGGATGTACACGCCGGCGCGGTTGTAGCCGCAGGACGCACCGCCGGTTTCCATCGCGACTCCCTGCGATTCGGGGCGAAACCCGGCCGAGATCATGGCCTGAAAAGCCTCGCGGCGCGCCACATTCACGCCCGCGGTGATCTTCTGCGCCCAGGCGGAACGCGCAAACTCCTCGACGGCCTCGAGCAGGCGCGCGAAATTTGCCTCCACGCGCGGGCCGGGCCGCGCCGCCGCGAATTTCACGTAGCAGACGCCGGTGCCGGCTTCGGTGTGCGGGCCCGTGTGGCACACCGCGAAGGCCGCGAGTTTCGCGTCGTCCCACACAAGGATCGTGTTGCCCAGCTTCTGTTCGGCAACGGCGCGGATTTCCCGCGCGACGTCGAGCCCTTCGAAGATCGCGTCCGTCACTTCGCGGCACGCGGCAACGAGCGGCTCGCGGTCGGCCAGCTTTGTCTCCGAGAAACGCGAGGTGTCCGGCGGCGCCGGCTTTGGCGCACCCGCGACGCCTTTCGCCATGTTCGACACGAGGTCGCGCGGCCAGAAGCCGAACCTTTGATACAGCGCCATGTGTTTCGGGCTGTGCGCGAACGTGTAGAGGCCCATGTGCCGGTTGCCCCAAAGGCGAAACATCTCCATCGTGGCGCCCATAAGCTGCTGCGCGACGCCGCGGTTCCAGTATTCCGGCTCGACCGTCAGCGGGCCCAAGAATCCGAAGCTGCCCCAGTTGGTTGCGAAGCTCGACCCGATCAGCTTGCCATTGTGCTCGGCGGCAAGAACCGCGGAAGGGTCGGCCCTCCAGCGGGTGCGCGCGTAGTCAGCGTCGCCCATGAACTGGCCCGGGTTGGGCATGCCAAGAAACGTGCCGAAAGCTACGCGGATGATGCGGTCCGCCTCCGGCAGCTCGTGTTCTGCGAGCGGCCGGACGATCACTTCGGCGCGGGGCTGGATTTGCGGTGTCGCCATAGGTCTATTAGAACTTCGAAAGCCGCCCCTGGCAAGCGGTGTCGCTAGCGCCGCGCGGGCGAATGAACCAGCGCGAGGATCTCGCCTTCGCTTAGGATGCGCGCCGACTGCTTGGCCGCCGTGAGGATCCGTTCGACCAGCTCGTCGCTCGCGGGGATGCCGCGCTTCCCGAGCCAAAACACCACATTCGACCGCCCGCTCATCGGCCCGACTTCGATCACCTGCTCGAGACCAAAGAGGTGCGCCGGCACGCCGCTGTAGATCGCGTCCGCCAGTTTCGAATCGTGCTTCTTGTTGGCCTTGGCGATGGCAGCAGCGTGCACTCCGGTGGCCGTGCGAAAGGCATCGCGCCCCACCACCGGATAGTTCGGCGGGATCACCGTGTCCGTCGCGCGCGCGATCGTCTCCGAGTATTTCTTGAGTTGCGAGAGGTCGCGGTCGATCAGCCCGAGCAGGCGCAGGTTGACGAGCATCACTTCCATCGGCGTGTTCCCAACGCGCTCGCCCAGCGCTAGCGCGCAGCCGTGCACTTGGTCCGCGCCCGCAGCGATTGCGGCGAGCGAATTCGCGACGGCCAGACCGCGGTCGTTGTGCCCGTGCCAGTCCACGCGGATTTCCTCGCCCGACGGCCGCACGACCTCATCGATCACGAAGTTCACCAGGTTAAATGCGCCGCGCGGCGTCGCGTGCCCCACGGTGTCGCACAGAACGATCGCGCCGGCGCCCGCGCGAATCGCCGTCGAGTAGAGCGCCACGACCGTCGATGGGTCGGTGCGAATCGTGTCTTCGGTCACGTACATCACCGGCAGCCCGGCCGACACCGCGAACTCGACGGACTCTTCCGTCGTGCGCTTCAGGTGATCCACGGTCCAGTCTTCGACGAGCCGCCGGATCGGGCTCGATCCGAGAAACATGGCCGCTTCGATCGGCTGGCCCACGCGCTCGCAGACGTCGATCATCGCCTGGATGTCCTGCTTGTGCGTGCGCCCGCCCATGTTCGCGCGAATCTTCATGCTCGAGCCGGTGATTTCACGCGCCAGCGCTTCGGTATCCGCAAACGCGCGCGGGCCGGCGCCCGGCAGACCGATATTTACCAGGTCGATGCCGAGCGCCTCCATCAGGTGCAAGATTTCGATTTTCTCGCCGATCGAAGGGTCGCGCACGGACGGATTCTGCAAGCCGTCGCGCAGCGTCTCGTCGTTGAGCATCACGCGCCGGCCCGGCGGAATTTCAGGGCCGGAGTGCGTGTTCCAATCGTAGATGAGTTCGTCGTTCATCGGACGCGCGCCGCCATCCTCATGCGGCGATTCTACATGAAACGAAAGCGGAAGGCGGCGGCCGCGAACTAAGACGCCGTCACGCGCCGGCGCGCGGCCACCAACGCCAGCGAATCCGTGGGATCGGGATATTCGAGCGAAACGAGGTACAGGCCCTCCGGCGGCATCGTCGGGCCCGACCGCGAACGGTCCCGCGCCTCGAACAACTGCGGAATATCGCCCGGGGCAATCCTTCCCTTCCCGGCCTCGATCAGCGTCCCCACGATCTTGCGCACCATGTAGCGCAGGAACGACTGCCCGCGCACCACGTACGCGATCTCCTCGCGCTCCGCCTCCCGCACGATCTCCGACGAGTGGATCACGCGCACCACGGTGCGGTCGCGGTCGTCCTCTTCCGAGCCTGACGATGCCGCGAACGATGTGAAATCGTGCTCGCCCTCGAACTGCCTCGCGGCGGCGACCATGGCGTCCTCATCGAGCGGCCACGGATAGTGCAGCGCGCGGCGGTGCTCGAAAGGCGGCAGCACGCGCCCGCGATAAATCCGGTAGCGGTAGGTCTTCCCCTGCGCCTGCCACCGCGCGTGAAATTCCTGGCTAACTTCTTCGGCCGCGACGATCCGAATCGCGGGCGGCAACAGCGCGTTCATGGCACGTTGAAATTCCATCGCGGATAGCGCCGACTGCGTCTTGAAATGCGCCACCTGCGCCAGCGCATGGACGCCCGCATCTGTCCGGCTGGCTCCGTGCACGGTGATCTTCTCCTGCGTGATCTTGCGCACGGCGTCGTGGAGCGCCCCCTGGATCGTGGGCACACCGGGCTGGAACTGCCAGCCGTGGAAGTCCGCGCCGTCGTACGCGATGGTGAGTTTGATGTTGCGCATACCGCCCTGGGGCGATTATCGCACGGGAGGCGCGCGGCGCGGGCGGTTCGAGGCGCACCGGAAGGCGGCAGCGGCGCAAGAAATTGGCTGGAGAAAAAAAGAGGGGGCCCTTGCTTGGGATCAAGGGCCCCCATGGGCCGCGTTCCTTGTGGTCCGGTCTAGGCGTGACCGGACCTGGGGTCATCCATCCTAGCTTCCCTCTCAGAGGCAGGTGGGAACGGCCCGCGCCGCCCCGTGAACTGGGCCCCTTCCTCCCCATTCACGCGACGGTTCGGATCGTTGGAACGCGACCCGGGCTCCTCGTACTGCAAATGATCGGCCCATTGCCTATTGGGCTTTACGACTATTTTTCAATGACTTCGAGATGCCCACTGCCGCTGTGCCCCGCCCCGGATTCCCATTTCGGGAATTGGCTTCCCGCAATGGCCCGTCGCACCATGGAAATAACAACCCTCTGCTCACCTCATTGTGCCCCGCCCGTCTCTGCTTCATAATGGGTTGGGTATCCGCGAAGGCATGAAAAGATCATCCATCATCGTGTTGGCCCTTGCGGCATGTGCGGTTCTTCTCGCTGGCGTCGCGGCGGTCCGCGCGCGCCGTGTTTCCGCAGCCAATCGGTCCACCGCCGAACATCGCCCGCCCGCGGCACAGCAGCAGGGCGAATCGGATGGCGACGATCCGGTCACCGCCATCCGCCTTGCGCGCAATCCCTCGCCCATGCCGCCCTTTCTCGTCAATGACCTCGACGGCAACGTCATTTCCACGGCGAGTCTTCGCGGAAAGGTTGTTTTGCTGAATTTCTGGGCTACCTGGTGCCCGCCCTGCCGCGACGAACTCCCGGAAATGATCGGACTGGCCAACCGCTACAAGGACCGGCTCGAAATCATTGGCGCGTCAATGGACGACTCGCCGCCCTCCGAGGTCGCGGCGTTCGCCAAGGAGGCCGGGATGAACTACCCGATTGTCATGGGCAGCCGCATCTCGGATGAATACGGCGGCGTCCCGGCGCTGCCGACTTCCTTCGTGATCGATACCAACGGCCGCGTCGTGCAAAAGCACGTCGGACTGTTCCCTGTGGCCGTCTACGAGAGCGAGATTCGCGCCCTTCTCGGCCTGCCTGTCAGCCTTCCCGTCGAGACCTTCAACGACACGGGCCAGATCTTCCTGAAGAACGCTGCCCTCGCCACCGATCTCCCCGGCGTTGATTTCACCGGACTCACGCCCGCGGAGAAGCGCGCGGCGCTCAAGCGGATGAACACGCAAATCTGCACCTGTGGCTGCAAGCTCACGATCGCCCAGTGCCGCATCAATGACGAAACCTGCTCCACCAGCCAGGGACTCGCCGTAAAGATCGTTCGCGCGATCATCGCGGCTCGGACCTCACACACAGCCTCCGCCGTCAGGCAGTAGCTTTACCCTTCCTCGCTCCAGCCCGGCCGCTCGCCCGGTCTGGCTAGCCCCTCGGTAGCGGGCCGGCTTCCGGCTAACGGCTTTATCCGGAGTTGAGCGACATAATCGGCGAACGGTTGTGCATGTCACAGTAGTCTGTGACAGCCGTCACAGCAATATTACAGAATCGAGTTCATGTGTTGTTGGGGGGAGGTGAAAAGCCGCGAGAGGTGTACCATGGCACAAAATCAAGGACAGGCCCTGCTCAACGCTCTGAAGTTGGAGCTGAAGTTCTACGAGCTAGGTGGGTACAAACCGGTTCGGGGAAGGCTTCCGGCGCGCGCAGGCGAGAATGATCCGATTTCGATTCTCTCTTTCCACGAAAACATACCGGAGTCGCGCAAAGAGCTTTCGGTCTTCCGGGATTCTCCTTCGTGCCTGAACTATGGCTTGCCAGAGAGAGAGCATCCATGTTCGGAGTGCTGGCTCATCGATTTCGTTCCGGCTGAGAAGCGAGGCGAAGCGGTCCCGTGCCACCATATTCCGCTGAACGAACGCGGAGATACCGTGGCGACCCTCGGGGGGCCGGGTGACGCGCCGGACGTTGAGGAAGCCGTGCTCGATTGGCTTCGCAGGACGATTCACCAGCTCGAAGGGGCACCTCCGCAATCGCAACAGCCGGCGGCGTGAGGCTAGGGAAATCGCTGACTGCCGGCGAATTGCTACCGAACCTGCCCGGCTAACCGGAGAAGTGAAATTTACTTCTCAAATACGCGAGCAGGCGTGATATCGCAGGGCGTGAATTCAAGTCGATTTTCCATCGGGGCGGGTTGGACTCGCCGTTCCTCTCACGAAACAAGAATCACAAACCCTCGTGCCGTCTTTTAGCGTGAAGTCAACTCTTCGGCCCGTGTCAATCTCCGCCCCACATTTTCCGCATCGGTCTTCGTTTGATTCGGGCATGAGCATCTTCCTATTTGATCACGGGTCGCGATTCGAGCACACCCTATGTCTGGTTACCGCGCTTGTCGGGACCCAGTGCTTTGAAATGGCGTATTCGACGCGATTCGAAAGAGTTTTCTCAAAGCTGGTGTGACAAGGCCCGCGAGCGGGCCTTGTCACAAACCGCAGCCGTCAGCGATGGGCCCCGCCTCTGAAACCACCACCGTGAAATCCACCATGCGGCTCGAAACCGTGTCCGTACGGCCCATGGAAATCCCCAAAATGGTGAGGCGCGTGGCCCCAATAACCGTAGTAAAAGAAGGGAGACCGATAGACTATAATCGGCGAATAGAAGCCCCAGCCGAATGGACTGTAAAAGATTCCGTCAGCTGGAATAAACGTCCAGACTCCAAACCACGGATCCCAATACCACCCCGTGCCGTACCAGCCGGGACCATACCAGCCCGGTCCTGGGCCAATATAACCGCGCGCTTCATCGACAGTAGCCTCCGACAGATATCCCGACCGCAGAGCGCTCCAACGAAAGAAATCATCTTCGTACTGACGAGTATCGAAGCCCTGCGCCTTCAGTTTGCCGGCGGCATTGAGCGTAAGCTCTCGCTCTCCTGTCAGCTTGATGTTCTGGCCTTTGGCATAGACCTGCGCGGTGCCCTTGAATACACGAACCTGCTCGTGGTCTGCATCGAAGTCATACAGCCCATTCTTCAACAACTGCGTGCTCACATCGTTTTGATCGATTCGAATATTGTTTTCTTTGCGGATGTCCAGGACCTCCACCATGGCGCGGCCCTTGTCCAACTCAACCTCGGTGTTGGCCAAATCCGGTGAGATCATCTTCACGGAACTGTTGTCGGCTACCCTCAGGAAAACACCCGGCGTCAGTAGAATCTCAACCTTGCCAGCCTGAGTTGTAAGCGACTGCCCTTTGTCCAGTTCGACCGAACCCACTGAGTCGGGACTCAGAGCTTCGTTGCCAATCGAGGCTTTACCCTCGACGTAGTTGATGTCGCCCGGACGCGCCGGGTGTGAATTCTGGGTCTGACCGCGCGCAGGACCAGATACTTCCGTTCCCAATAGCAGGGCGGCAACTGCTATGGCTGTTATGAAAAAAGTTCTCATTGTTTTGCCCTCCATTTTGTTAGATGCAACATTCTCGCTCGCCGGCACCGAGCTAAAACCCGCGTCTCAACGCGTCGCGCCAAACTTCCGGTTGGGGGGCAGTCAGGGCGGGGCGCGAATCGTAGTGCGTTCCCGCCCCGCTACTTTTCTGGCCGCTATGCTGTTTTAGGCTCGATGCGAACTGCCCTGGCATGGGCTGCCTTAGGCAGTTCGATGTTCAAAATGCCATCTTTCAAAATCGCGCTCACCTTCGAGCTGTCAACCTCCGCTGGCAGGTCAACGACCCGTAGGATCTCCTTCGCGCACCGCTCGGAGTAGATGGTCTTGCCCTTCTTGCTTTCTTCTTGGGCTTCGTGTTTACCGGAGATCGTCAGCTTCCGTGGTTCGACATCGATCTCGAGTTCCTTGGCGCTGAACCCCGGCACTTCTGCCCGAACTGTTAGGTTGTCATTGGATTCTGCAATTTCCAGGTGTACGGGGTGAAGCAGTTCGGACTCGGCACGGAACCAATCCTCCAACTCGTGGCCGAGCCACCTGCCATTACTGTCAAATATCTCGAATGCTCTGCGAGCGAGCGCGTCGTGGGTTTGCTGGATCTGGTCGAAAACATCGCTGGTGGCGGACTGTTTGACTGGTACAGGCCCCTTGGCCGGCTGCATTGCTGTTGCTGCTTGTGGGTTCATCTGTGTCCTCTCGAATTGGGTTTCCCCTGACTACACCCCGACTGCCAGTTAGATTGCCGAGAACCGTGGCGTCACACTTCGGTCTGCGGGATGTATGTCTTGCGGCACAGGAACCGTCGCCCATGGTGGGCACGGCGGAAGGTGTGTGACTAGACGCTCGGAGTATACACCCGTTTCCGCCACCGACTGTACGATCGCTCGGCCTCGATTCAGATAACGGCGGCGACTAGTGATTGCAGCTAGGCCCGGATGTCGGTTTATCGGAAACTGACCCCTACGAGCCCCTCGCCGCGTTGATTTCGATATTGCCCCGCGTGATACGATTCGAACGCCATAAGAACCGTTTTGCTTTTGATCTGCTCCAACATCTTCAAGCCTCCGCGGTACGGCAGCAGCAGGATTACCCTTCCTCGCTCCAGCCCGGCCGCTCGCCCGGTCTGGCTAGCCCCTCGGTAGCGGGTCGGTTCCCGGTTCCCGCACTTATCGGGACTTGAGACTTGCCGTAGATGAGCCACTGTTGCTGAGCCAACCGAGCCAGCAGTGTCACATACATTGGGGGTTAACTCGTGGCCGGTTCAGGCACAGGGTCCGCTTCGAGGGACTCTCGAACTGCCCGGACGAGATCATTTAGTGTGAGGGGTTTCTGCAGGAGTCGCCAGCCTTGCTTCAGGAGATCATCGTGCTTAGCCGCAAACTCGGAGTAGCCGGACATGTACACCACTTTCACATCTGGACAAAGCGCAACGACGCGATCAGCCACTTGAGGGCCGCTCATTCCCGGCATCACCACGTCCGTCAGGAGCAGCTCGATCTCCCGGGATCTTTGCCCCGCAATCCTCAAGGCTTCCGTCCCGTTAGCTGCCTCCAGAACGGTATAGCCGCGCCCTGTAAGCGAATGCAGGATGAGCGTGCGCAGCGCTTCGTCGTCCTCGACAAGCAAGATCGTTCCCGAGCCACTCTCAGTTCCGCCGCTATCATGAACCGTTACTTCCGCGGTCTTTTTCTTGGTCCGAGGCAGCAGCACTTCAAACGTCGAGCCCTTTCCAGGCTCGCTGGTGACCCAAATGAAGCCGCCGCTTTGTTTCACGATTCCGTATACAGTTGCCAAACCCAGGCCCGTTCCCTTGCCCTGCTCCTTGGTGGTGAAGAACGGCTCGAAGATGCGCGATTGGATCGCAGCATCCATGCCCACGCCAGTATCGGTAACGGCAAGCCGGACGTACGGGCCGGGCGACATTTCCGGGTGCCGGCGAGCGCAAGCCTCGTCCACGTCCACGTTCGCGGTCTCAAGAATGATTTTCCCGCCCTGCGGCATGGCATCACGGGCGTTCACTACAAGGTTCACGATCACCTGTTCGATTTGTCCCTGATCTGCCTTCACCTGCCCTAGCTTCGGGTCGAGTATGTCGATCAGCTCGATATCTTCGTTGATCAAGCGCCTCAGCATTTTCTGCAGATCGTCCGCTACCGAGTTCAGGTTCAGCACCTTGGGCTCCAGAACCTGCTGGCGGCTGAATGCCAAGAGCTGTCGCGTGAGCGATGCGGCTCGGCGTCCAGCTCTGCCGATTTCCTCAGCCTTTTTACGAAGAGGATCGCTCGCATCCAGCCGGTCCGCAAGATCGCCCGCATAGCCCATGATCACCATCAGCAGGTTGTTGAAATCGTGCGCCACTCCGCCTGCCAGTTTTCCGACAGCTTCCATTTTTTGCGCGCGCTGCAACTGTTCTTCGAGCTGTCGCCGCTCGGTGACGTCTTGCGAGATTCCAAAGGCGCCAGTGACGCGCCCCTCGCTATCCTGAAGGAGGCTGAGGCTGAGGGAAACCGGCATGTCCGGTCCTTTCTTGCGACGTTGCAGACATTCCCCTCTCCATTTGCCCTCGCTAAACATGCTGGTCCGAATCTCTTCGGCCAGACTTGCCGGATTACTCGCCGAGACGAGCGTTTCGTCGAATGACTTTCCCAACAGTTCCTCTTCCCGGTACCCAGTGGCCTTAAGAAGAGCCTGATTCACAAACGAAGCACAGCCTTTCTCGTCTGTCATGCAGATCATTTCCCGGTTGATTTCCAGCGCGTGGGCAAGCCGCACGGCACGATCTTCCACCTGTCGTTGCTCGGTAATGTCTTGTGAAACCCCAAAGTTGCCGGTGACACGGCCCTCGCTGTCTCGGAGAACGCTGATACTCAGGGAAACAGGCAGGTCGGAACCGTCCTTGCGGCGCACCAGACATTCCCCTCTCCATTTGCCCTCGTGACTGAGGCTCGCTCTAAATTCTTCGGCCAGGCTTGTGGGATTACTCGGGGACAAAAGTGTTTCGCGGAAGGTTTTGCCAAGGATCTCCTCCTCACGGAACCCAGTAGCTTGGAGGAGGGCCCGATTTACGAACACGGCTCGGCCTTCCGCATCGCTCATGGAGATCATGTCCTTGTTGTTCTCCATCGCGTGGGCGAGCCGCAAGAGGCGTTCCTCGGAACGCTTGTTTTCGGTGATATCACGAGCGGCCAGGTAGAAACATTGCTCGGAAGGTGACGAGATCGAGGACCACGAGAGCCACCTGTAAGAGCCGTCCTTGCACCGGAGGCGGTTTTCAAACGAAGTTGTCGGGATGCCGGCAAAAGCTTTCTCGATATCCGCAAGCGTAGCCACGCGATCGTCCGGGTGAAGGAATGCGGTGGGCGATTCCGCCATCAGCTCTTCCGGAGAATAGCCGAGTGTCCTTTCCCACGAAGAGTTCACGAACTTAAGTCGGTCGTCGAACCCGAGCACAGCAAGCAGGTCATGCGTGACGTCGAATAGCCGGCCGAAATGATTGAGCAGCGGGAAATTGGCGGAGGCCGGAGTCGGAACTGCCCCGCTTGCCGAAAGAGGCCCATGATCTTCGCTGCCTTGGTTATTCATACATGCTCGGTATTCACTTACGTTAGGCCGGCCGCTAGTATCAAGCAATAGTACGATCGATTTACTGCCGCTGAGTCGGCTAGGTGGTGTCACTGCGTGGCGCCGCAGGGTGCGCTACAGCAACTAATCCTTGTGGTCCCAGAGCTGCAACTCCCGATTAATCGCGTTATCGGAAACTGACCCCTACGAGCCCCTCGCCGCGTTGATTTCGATATTGCCCCGCATGATACGATTCGAACGCCATGAGAACCGTTCTGCTTTTGATCTGCTCCAACATCTTCATGACGATTGCCTGGTACGGCCACCTGAAATACCGCAAAGCTCCGCTCTTCGCCGCGATCGTCGTCAGCTGGCTGATCGCCTTCGCCGAATACTGCTTTCAAGTCCCGGCGAACCGCATCGGCTACGGTGAATTCACAGGCTTTCAGTTGAAGATTATCCAGGAAGTCGTCACGCTTTGTGTGTTCGTCGTCTTCGCGTGGGTCTACCTGGGCGAACGCGTCAAGTGGAACCACGCTGTCTCGTTCGCGTTTCTGCTTGGCGCCGTGGCTTTCGCCTTCTGGGGAAAGCTGTAACGCCTTCGGGAGACTGCGGCCGGAATGTGCGGATGTCCGGCCGGGGGCGCCCGCGCCGGGCGGGGCGGGCGCCGCAAGCGGCCGGCCTTAAGAGTTCTTACCTGTCGTACTCCAGACAAATTCGTAGCTGACGGATCGCTTCATCGGTGGCGCGAAGCGCTTCCACGCGATGTCCGCCGAAATCGTGATTGGCGTGCTGCAAATGTTCCCGAGCTCTCTGAAGCGCGCCAATCGCCTCGCGGATTTCGGGATGAGGCTCGGGCGCCGGTGCAGCCGCCGCCCCGGGTTGCGGTTGCGGCGCGTGCGGCGCCGCCGGCGCTGCCGCGGGAAAAGTGAGGGCGAAAACGAGCGTCAAAACCGCGACCACTCCAAGAAACCAGTTCTTCATAGAACGTTCCTCCTGATTTGAACTTTCGTCTGGCCGATTAAGTTGAGTTGGGTCCCAAGAATCTCCAGATATTACCGCGCCGGCGCGCGCTGCGCTCTGACGTCCTTCACCCATGTCACGAAACAATCAAGCGCCGGACTGGCTCAGACGTCGCGGACCGCGTTGGTGCGCGGCTTCAGCAGCGATGGGTTGAGGATGGGAATCAGCGCGACGAAATCGCGCATCAGCATGTTCCGCAATTCCGCGAACTCTCTGTGCTCCAGCGCCGGCGCAAAACACGCGGGCAGCTCACGTCCGCCGCGCGAAGGGTCGAGTCCGAGGCAACGCAGGAAGCTCGCGAGATACAGTTCCTCGGGACTCGACTCGTCCCAGGAATTCCGCTCTTCGCCCGCCTCGGCCAATTTTGATTCGTCGCGCCCGAAAAGTTCAGCCACGCCGCCCGGCTGTTGCCGCAGCAACCACATGTAGACCACCACCTTCAAGCGTTCCGTGCCGAGCAGGATTGCCGCTTCCTCCGCGCCCGCGATCGACCCTTCCGGCGAAAGCACCAGCGAAGCACTTAGCTTCATCACCAGGGATTCTAGGTCGGAATGCGCGCGAATCTCTTCGGCGACCGCCGCGGGATCAACCGTTTCGTCTTCGAGCAGGCGCATCCATCGCGCAACCGTCTCCAGCGGAACCTTGCGGCCAGCCCAGCGCGCCTTCGACTGCTTTTCGGCCTTGCGCCGGGGGCACATCAGACGGCTGCGGCCTTCGCGGTCATAGGCGCGGTTGCGCGCTGCGGGCCCGGCTTCGGCCGCAGACGCCCTTCGGTGAGCTCCCGCAGCCGCACGCGCAGACGCGCGAGCGCTGCCGAATGAATCTGCGAAACGCGGGACTCCCCAACGCCGAGCGCCGCGCCCACGCGCTTCATCGTGAGCTCCTCGAAGTGGTAGAGCGCCATCACCTGGCGCTCGCGCTCCGAAAGCTCGCCGATGGCCATTTCCAGCAGCCCCGCTATTTCCGAGCGCAGCGCCTGCTGATACGGGTCCTCGCAGGTCGAACCGGCGCGAGGCTGAACCCTTTCGTCGCTGCCCGGCTCGTTCACCTCGGCTTGCAGGCTTCTGACGTCCAGACCGCGCAGGTCGCTCCGAAGCCTTTGCAAGGTCCCGAGGCCGACGCCGAGCTCGGCCGCAATCTCCGGCTCGCTCGGATCGCGCCCGAATCGCGCCTTGCAGATGTGAATGGCCTGGTCGAAACGCCGCGCCTGACGCCGCAGCGCCCGCGGACTCCAGTCGACCTGGCGAAGGCTGTCGAGAATGGCGCCGCGAATGCGGAACTCGGCGTAATGCTTGAGCTGGACGTTCTTCGTGGGATCGAATTTCCGCACGGCGTCCAACAGGCCGAGAATCCCGGCGTGGACCAGATCCTCGAGGAGCACCTGCGGCGGTAAACGGTCGTGGATGCGCCGCGCAATATATTGCACGTGCTCCATGTGCTCGAGCACTATCTGCTGGCGCCGCGCTTCGTCGAGCTCGTTGACGGATGGAACCGCCGCGACGACCTCTTCCACCGGCGCGCCGGACGCATCCGAATCCGCCGTGACTCGATCGCCCCAAACCTTCGCGGCGGCCTGCGCGATCGGCGACGCGGGATCGAACTCGTCCATCCGCGGTCCGTCCGTGCTCGCGCACAGACTGCATGAAGCCTCTTTCGCCTCGATGCTCCTCGCGTCCCGCTTGCGCGCGTACCCTGCACTTGACGCTGACATGCTCCGCCCTCCCAATAGATCGATTCGAGCCTGCACCTGATGCACACGGCGAATCCGCGTCAATCAGATGCTGTCCAATTCGATACACAGTTCGTTGCGTCAGAAGGGGGAACTGCGAGATGTACCATTTGAATTTAATGAAGCGCCGGTAGCGTGTCAAAGGCAAATTTACGCAAGGTTAAACAGTTGCGAGAAATGAGAAGCTCCCATCGGGCCTTACGGATGCGTCATTTTTTCGGGTCGCACGATCTCGTCGAACTCCTTTTCCGTCAGGTAGCCGAGCTTGAGGGCCGCTTCGCGCAGGCTCAACTTTTCGTGGTGGGCTTTCTTGGCAATCTCCGCGGCCTTGTCGTAGCCGATCTTGGGCGTCAGCGCGGTGACGAGCATCAGCGAGCTGTTCACGTAGTGCGCGATGCGCCCGGCGTCGATCTCCATTCCGGCGACGCAGTGCTCGCGGAACGAGCGGCACGCGTCGGTAAGGAGGCGCACCGAGTGCAGAAAGTTGTGGATGATCACCGGCTTGAAGACGTTCAGCTCGAAATTTCCCTGCGAGCCGGCGAAGCCGATCGCGGCGTCGTTGCCCATCACCTGCACGGCGACCATGGTCATGGCCTCGGACTGCGTGGGATTCACTTTTCCGGGCATGATCGACGAGCCCGGCTCGTTCTCAGGCAGCACCAGCTCTCCCAGGCCGGCGCGCGGCCCAGAAGCGAGCCAGCGGACGTCGTTCGCGATTTTCATCAGCGAGGCGGCCAGCGTCTTGAGCGCGCCGCTCGCGAAAACGATCTCATCGTGCGCGGAAAGCGCGGCGAATTTGTTCGGGTGCGATTCGAACGGCAGGCCGGTCAGCTCCGAAATTTTCTTCGCGGCGCGCTCGGCGAATTCCGGATGGGCGTTTAGGCCCGTTCCGACGGCCGTGCCGCCGATGGCGAGGTCGTATAGCCCCCAGAGGGTCTCCCCGACCCGGTCGATATCGCGACCGAGCAGGCTCACCCAACCGGATATTTCCTGGCCGACGGTGAGCGGCGTGGCGTCCATCAGGTGCGTGCGGCCGATCTTGACCACGCTCGCGAATTCGCGAGCCTTCGCGTCGAGGGCGTCGCGCAAGCACTCGACGGAAGGAATCAGGTCCTGCGCGACGCGCGAAGCCGCCGCGATGTGCATGGCGGTGGGAAACGTGTCGTTCGAGGACTGCGACAGGTTGACGTCGTCGTTGGGATGAATGGGTTTCTTGCTGCCCATCACGCCGCCGGCAATTTCGATCGCGCGGTTCGAGATGACTTCGTTCGCGTTCATATTGGTCTGCGTGCCGCTGCCGGTCTGCCAGATGCGCAGCGGAAAGTGCTCGTTGAGTTTTCCGGCGATCACTTCGTCGGCAGCCTGAACGATCAGCCCGGCCTTCTCGGCCGAGAGTTTGCCAAGGTCCTGGTTGACGAGCGCCGCAGCCTTTTTCAGGATTCCGAACGCGCGGATCAGCTCGGGCGGCATCGTGTCCGTGCCGATTTCGAAATGGATCAACGAGCGGGCGGTCTGTGCGCCGTAGTAGCGGTCGGCGAGAACTTCGATCTTGCCCATGCTGTCGGATTCGATCCGAGTTTTTGTTGTTGGCGCTGCTGGTGCAGGCGACACTTTGGCGTCCACGCGGTCTTCCCTCCTTGCGGCTTCCGGGGTGACGCCAACAGCATACTGCGGAATCGCCCTCGCGCGCATCTCCTCTCGCGCCGCCGTTCGGGAGCAGTGAAGGGTGAAATTGTACCCCTTGCTACCGTGTCGATTAGAATGTGCGCCCATCGTTTGTTTCCAAGAAGTTGCAGCCGTTTCTAATCGCCAGAGTGTCGATTAGAACGCCGTGATTTGCTGCGGCCATTCGGGACCGGCAAACGCGCTCAGAAAGACCCCTTTTCCATTGACGGGTAAGAGGCACCACGATCGTTTGTTCTGAATGAGTTACAGCGAAATCTGCTCGGCAGCCAGTGACGGGTAGAAGGCAGAGATGGGACGGGCCCCGCGACTCGCGCTGCCCGCTCGGGACGGCGACCATCGCCGGGTCATCGGAGGCGGAGCATATGACTGCGGAGACACGCCCGCGTCCTTCCCCGCCGCCGGGGCCGTTCGTTTTTGTCGATGATGTTTTTTCTTTGCGCATCGCTGCTTCGACGCTAGCACACAGCTGCGCCATGCGAAACTGTACCGGAGTACAGAAATTCAGGCGGGAAAACCTGCGCTCGGGGAGAAGTTGGGTGGGCATGCCGATGGCCATCGTCCTAAAGCCTCATGTCCGCTAGGTATTTTCCACACTAGAAATCGCTTCGGGCTTGACGGCACAATAGTCCTTGACCGATATATCCTAGTACTAGGATACTTGAAATGGCAAGGCCGACACAGGCATCCAGCGAAAAGCCGCTCTTCTGGGTCGGTTCGTCAAAGCGAGACTTGCTGGCATTTCCGGAGGAAGTGAAAGACGACCTCGGCGTGGCCTTGAGTGTCGCTCAGTTTGGCGGCAAGCACCCCGGCGCAAAACCGTGGAAGGGAGAAGGCCCCGGCGTACTCGAAATCGTCGAGGATAACCGGGGAGACACGTATCGGGCGGTTTACACCGTTAGATTTGAAGGCGCAATCTATGTGCTCCACGCGTTTCAGAAGAAATCGCCGAGCGGCAGAAAGACATCGAGGACGGATACCGAACTGATCGCTCAACGGCTCCGCATGGCCAGGCAAGACTACGAGGTGCGATATGGCAAGGCGAAAGAATAAACCGGAAATCACTCCCAGTTCAGGCAATGTTTTCGCCGACCTACGCCTACCAAATGCGGAGGAAAAGCAAACAAAGGCGCGCCTTGCCGTCGCCATCAACCAGATCATCGCGGGACAAGAGCTTTCGCAGGTGGCGGCAGCGCGGCGCTTGAAAATCAATCAGCCCAAGATTTCAGCGCTGGCCAATTACCGCCTTGAAGGTTTCTCCGTCGAGCGGCTGATGCATTTCCTTACTGCACTCGACCGCGACATCGAAATCCTCATCCGCCCGAAGCCTCGCTCGCGCAGGGCAGCGCGAATCCTCGTCACCGCCGCGTGATTTGGGGCCTTGCGCCCGATGCCTGCGCCTGCAGTCCAGTATGGATATCTCGCTATTGCGCTGCAGTACTTTATCTATAATACTGCTACTCTAATAAACTGTGAGGTGTCCTCATGAGTAGTGCTGCCGCTCCTGCCCAACCCAGCCTAGGCAGTGATCTTTGGGCTCTAGCCCAACGGACTGCGGGGGGTCGCGGATTTCAGTTCAGCCCGGAATGTGCCAGCGAAGTGCAGAATCTTATCCAAAGCGGCGTCGCGACATTGGCTCAGGACGGCGCTTTGGGTAACGCCGCGGCGATTGCCGAAGCAAAGAATGCGGTAGATCGGCTGGTCGACAAGATAATTGAATTTGCAATTGAACAGCAACGTCGTCAGACCATCAAAGGAACTGAGGCAGCCAGCACAAACATGCTGCATGGGCATAACTTCTTCAGCGCTCGCATGTGGTTTTGTCCCTGCTACCCATTCTGTTAAGGTTTCGCGATGAATGAGCGCCAAAAGAAGGCCTTCGATTTCGCGGCGGATCTCACCAAGCAGCTGATCACTCTATCGACCGGAATTGTAACGATTACTCTACTGCTTTCCAAAGATTTTTTCGGACCGCGGCTCCTTGCCGTTGCGGCTTGGGCATTCTACCTGTTCTCAACGGTTTTTGGCTTGTGGGCATTGATGGCTCTCACTGGCACCCTCGCTCCAGTAAGAACGAGGAAAGCGAGAAGAAACGCTTCTGGGACCTCGACATCCTCTGCTTCCACCGATGACAAAGAAGAAGAGGAGTTTGAAATTGGCGACAACGTCCGGAAGCCATCCACGCTGCAAATCCTAAGCTTTGGTTTGGCAACTGTGCTGACTCTCGCCTACGTGTGCGCCACTTTTCTCCATCCAGCGAAGGCCGCCCCTCCCCCAGTGAACAATTGCTGTTGTGCGTGCCAACCAACTTCCCCCGCCCGCTGAAGGCGGGTGGCCAGTCGTTGCGCCGCATGTCTGGGATTGCTAGAAGGGAATGTCGTCATCAACGTCCATTGCCTCAGGTCCACCGCCTGATGCCGACTCCTGCGACGGCGACAGGATTTCGACTAGCCGTTCGCCCTGTGCTAGTAGCTGGTCGTAGGTCATGACCATCATCCCCGAGAAACGTCGATTCAGACCGTGTAGAGCACGGAGCTTTAGTTCATCCCAATCGTGTGATCGTCCGATTACGACAATGGCTCTTGGATGATAGGCGACAATCTCTGGGTGATCCCGGAGTCCATTCGCAGCTACTTCATGGAGGACGTCGAGGTACCGGTGGCACTGTCCAATCGCCTTGGCAACATCCGACGAGAAGTAATAATTGCGATGCGCGTCGTCAAACTGCAAAACACTCATGTCAGGCCTCTTCAGCTCAATTAAGTCTCGATAGCCTGCGATTACAGTTGGTAGAAGTAAATCGAGGCGGTCACCCGTGGAAATAGCTCGAACGAGGTCTCTGACAACATACGCGTTACCAAACGCCCATGAGTGATTCTCGCACCAAGCTTGATAAACACTCTCATCGCACTCGCCGCTCATCAAGTTCTCGCGGAGTTTCGAAACCGCCTTCTGCATCTCGCTTAGCCGTATTGCGCCCCGCAACGCCGTGAGGAGTTGGGCACTCAACTCGGCGTTTCCTAAGTGCTCTATTATTTCCGGTTGACCGAGCACTTTGGCAAGCGCTTGTGCGACTTTGACTGGATCGTGAGTTCCCAGTTGGGCCGTGCCCTCGGACAGGCGCACGACCAAATAGCTCCCGTCCTCACCAGTTTGGGCGACCTCTAGATGGGCCTGAATCGCACTAAGAAGTTTTCGTGTAGCTTCTTCAGTCAAGGACAAAGACTTTTCTTCAATTACCGCCCAACTGTACGGGGGATCTCTCTTCAAGTACGAGACAAGCTTGATTGCCAGTTCTGTGTGATCGGTGTGGGGAATGAAGAACGGAACGACCACGACTCTTCGTCGTGAGGAATCTCGGAGGATTACAGGATCGCCGTATTTTACCCTTCCGGACTTCGCCGAGTGTGTCGTGATAGTCTCGAAATCATCGTTTCCCTCAGTCATATTGGCTTAGATATTACCCCATTGCCTGTCTTTTGGGGAGCGCCGGGTGGCCCATGCGCCGAGGTCGATGGCTAAGTCGGGCCGAAGTTGCGAGCCGGGGCACCCCTCGCTTATGCTGACCTACAAGCGATGAGCCCAACTACAGCATCCAAAGAGGGCAAGCCGAGCGAGCTACTTACGAAGGTCGAAGAGTTGCTGGGTGGCCTAATCGCTGCCGCAACGAGCGGCGGATTTGGTAACGAAGAATATCAGCGTCTAAGAAAGCAACTGCTCGCCGTCCCGCGGGTGAAGGAACAACTTCCAAGCTTCCTGAGAACGTGCCGGGACACAGGTGCCTTCTGGAGTTTCATCAAACCCGTGCACCCGCAGTGGGAGGGACGCAGACAGTACCTTCGTAATGCCTTTGAGCCGGCCATCAGTATGCTCGAAACCGAAGCGGCCTCTCCGACTGAGGAGAACGTTTCGAAGGCTATCGCCAAGCTCGATTCGGAGCATGTCGCGGAGGCTTGGCGCAAAGCGCTCGATCGCATGAATGACGATCCAGAGGGTGCTATCACGGCCGCTCGAACGCTCGTCGAGTCGGTTTGCAAACACGTTTTGGATGAGGGCCGAATAGACTACGACGAGAAAGATGATCTGCCGAAGCTTTATGGCTTGACGGCTGAGCTATTGAACCTGAGCCCTAGCCAACATACAGAGCAAATCTTCAAACAAATACTGGGCGGCTGCAAATCCGTCGTCGAAGGCCTTGGAGCGCTGCGAAACAAGCTTAGCGACGCACACGGCAAGGGTAAGAAAGCACCGAAGCCCTCTCCTCGCCACGCTGAATTGGCGGTAAACCTCGCTGGCAGTATGGCCACCTTCATTGTCTCAACCTGGGAAGCGCGGAGTGTCGTCTCCAAACACTGAAAGGGCTAGGCGTCCTCCTCGCCCACTGCCGACAATTCCAGAACAAACCTTGCCGGATTGTCGTCACCCGGTTTTCGACACTGGCGAGCCAACGCCTCCTGCTCTCCAGTGTCGAGCGCGGGCATCTGCGACCGCGCTCGGAGAAGGGCGCAAGCCGACCCGCCTGAAGGCGGCCGCTACGAAGGCTAAAGTCGATCTGGGAGCCCTTCCTGGCCGGGCATCCGTCACGGCGGACTCTGCCCTAGGCGGCGAGGGGGAGAGTTTTGCGCGCGGCGATTTCCGCCTCGGCCTGCAACCAATCTTCCAGGGCGTGGCCGTCACGTTTACCGCGCCGCTCGTAGAGTTCGTAGGCCCGCAGGCGAATTTGGTCTTCCTCCTCGTCGAAGGTGGCATCCAAGCGGCGGAAGAGCGTCTTCCATTCATCGAGGCTCAGGAGCGGCGGGAACTGCCCGCCACGCTGGGTGTTGCTCTGGCCGTAGGCCCAAAACGTGGGAAGAACCTGCTCCTTGCCCGTTTCGACCTCGCGGAGCACTAGCAGGAACGGGTCGTAATGCTCTTCGTCGGCGAGGCGCGTCCTTAAGCGAACCGCTCGCGTGACGATGAAGCTGTATTCCTTTTTGCTGGGATCGCTCGCGTAGGCGTGGCTGATTTTGTATTGAAGCTGCTTGCCGCACTTCTTGCAGACACCGATGGGCCGCGCCTCGGAGAGAGCAATGGCGGCCTCGTGAATCGGAATCGACTTCGTGGAATGGCCGTCTGGACAACTGATCCCAGAGGGCATGAGTTGGACCTCCCCGACGGTGACCTCGTTCGGTCACCTTGGATGCAATGAAGTTTACATCGAACGATTCGGATTGGGTCGTCGTCTTTTGGATCGATTGGAGAAATATCAGGTAGGGCACAACTGAAGGCGTGCCCTGACGGAAGGAAGAGAGATTCCTCGCCCGCCGCGGCGGACTCGGAATGACAACGAAGTACGGGATTGCGGGCGCAGGTGTTGGATCGGGCGGCAGCCGTCGCGAGCCATTTCCAGAATCCGGCTCGCGACGGCATCCCGCCCGCGTTACAGCGAACAACTAAAACAGCGGCTGTATGTCCGCAAAGACATGGCTCACCAAGGTTGAATTGGTTACATGGCACGCGAAGCAGTTCGAACCGTTCGCGACAAACGCAGTGGTGCCTTGCTGGTACGTTTCCATTGTGGTGTTGTTCAATTGGCTGGTGCCGACCGTGTTCCCGCCCGTGTTTCCAGGGTTTCCGAAATTACTGGTGGGAGAGGCTCCTCCGATGGTCCAGGTCGCCCCGGTCATGAAGTAATTGTTGCGCACGTCGCCGCTCGGCATCATCGAGCTAATGCTGTTGTTGATGGAAATGATTTCGGTGTTCGAAGCGGCGGCAGTGGAGTCCAGAGGGTTTGGAGATGCGTTTGCAGCCCCACCCCACGGCTTGATCCGCATCGTATCGCTCGGGCTGATGGTTTGACCGGAAACGGCTGTGATGTCGGCACCCGTCAGGTTTTGCGCGTGCACAATATTGAATGGGCCGCCAGAGCCGCTCGTGGAGAACAGCCAGGTTCCCGCCGTATTTTGAGGCACCGTCTTGGTTCCGGCGGTCGAGTTATACGAGTAGGCCGCATTGGGCGCGTTGCCGAAGTGTTCGAAGGTGGACCATATCATTTCCGGATGCCCCGCCGTGCTTCCGACCACGTGGATGCCGACCAGGGCCAGCTCCACCGTTTTCTGGCCGGTCACGGTCCAACTGGTGCTACTCGACGTGTTGTAGGTCGGTATGGTCGCTTGCATCGTGATATAGCTGCTCAGGTTGGGGAGTCCTGCGGCCTCGATCCATGCCGATTTCACTTCGATGGCCAGGGCGTTGGGATCGGGGAATGTCACCCCGTGCGCCGAGGCGAAAGCCGTGATCTGGGCCAGATTCGCCGCCGTGGTCGGAAATGAGTTGCTCGGGGTAATCTTGCCGTCCTTCGCTCCGGTGAGGAAGTAGGCGTAGACGTCATTCACGATGGTGGCGTAGTAAACGAGCGAGCCGTTCTGCGCTACCAAGACACTCAGGTCAGCCTGGCCTTCTTCGGTGTCAATCACGTTGCCTGATGAATCCAGGAAAATCGGAATCCGGTTGATAATGATCCGTCTGACCGTGCGCACCTGGGCCGCAGCCTTCAGGGTTAGCGCCTGAGTTGCGATCGTCTTGCCAGCCTTGTCCAGGAAGACTGGTTTCCCGTTGGCTCCGAGTCGCACGCTTTCGATCGCGATCATCTTGCCTGCCTTGCTGCGGATGAGCGGCTTCGTGGCGGGCTCGACCTGCGTGCTTTCGATCTCGAACAGTCTTCCGGCTGTGTCCGTAATGACCGGCAGATTGTGAGGGCCCACCTGCGCAGCCCGCAAGGGGAAGGCCCTGATCAGGCCCGGCGTGTGCGGAATCAAGGTGCGCTGGCCACTCGCGTTGAGGGGCGAAACATCATAAAAGGTCGGCGAGTCGAAGATTCGCCCGCCACCGCCGCCATAGGTGGCTGGGGCCGGCGAAGTGAGCCACAGGAACATCTGCTTCGACCACTGGTAGAAGCTGCAATTCGGGACATTGGGAAAGGTGACACTGTTTGCGGGATTCACGACTCCGTTGAGAGTCACTGTCCCCGATTGGAACCAACCTGCGAATGTCGCGGCTGAGACGGTGCAGGTAGCCTGAGCGTCAGTTGGAATAGATTGTGCGGTTGCCGGAGATGTCCATGCCGATGCAACTGCCATCAGCATCAGTGCTGCGGCTGAAATACATACTGCCATTAGCTTGGTTCTCATGCTTTCGCTCCTGCTTGGATTTGGCCCGCAAGCGGTAGCACAGTATATACATCTCTATAATATGTCAAGATATGCTAATACGCGCGTATGGGGATATCTCCGGGGCCCTCGTCAGGATCAGTTCCACCACGGCACACGACCGCGGGCGGGCCGCTGAACTGCCCGCCTCCCGACTTCATCGGGGCGGGTTCCGGCGGGCGCTGCGAAAATCGACACCGCCGCGGAATGACGGAATAGGGATCCCTCGTCGGCCAAAGACCGGCCTCCTCGGAATGACAGGAAGTGAGGGCGCGGGTGTTGAACGGGCGGCGCGTTGCCAAGGATCGTTGCGCGAAAAGCCCCAATCTCACAAAGCGAGGATTGGAGCACCCGAAAAACCGGAAACTAGGCGCGGGCGACGCGGTTCGCGAGCCAGTCGCCCACTTCGCGAGTGGTGAGCGATCCGCCGAGATCCGTGGTGGTCTTGCTTGCGCGGATGGCGGCGCGAACGGCGTCGTCTATGGCCTGCGCTTCCGCTTTCCATCCGAGATAGGCGAACATCATCGCCGCAGCCAACACAGCGCCCATCGGATTGGCGATGTTTTTTCCGGCGATGAGCGGCGCGGAGCCATGAACCGGTTCGAACAGCGAAACCTGGCCCGGATGAATATTGCCGGAGGGCGAAAGCCCGATTCCTCCCGCGAGCTGCGCGCCGAGATCGCTGGCGATGTCGCCGAAGAGGTTGCAGGTGACGATCACGTCGAACTGCGATGGATCGCGGACCATCTGCATCACGAGATTGTCGATGTAGAGGTGGCTGGCCTCGATCCCGGGGTACTCGCGGCGGACTTCGGCGAAAACGCGCTGCCAGAGATCGTGGCCGAAGGCGAGAGCGTTGGCCTTGTCGCTCATGCAGACGCGCCGGAGGCCGCGCTGGCGCGCGAAATCGAACGCGTAGCGCAGGATGCGCTCGACTCCCTTGCGCGTGTTGATGTCCTCCTGCGTGGCGATTTCGTCGGGCGTGCCCTTCTTGAAAAATCCGCCCATGCCGACGTAGAGGCCCTCAGTGTTCTCGCGCAGGACGGTGAAGTGAATGTCTTTCTCCGTGCGGTCCTTGAGCGGCGTGAGACGCGAATCGAAGAGCACGCAGGGCCGCACGTTGACGTACAGGTCGAGCTTGAAGCGCAGACCGAGCAGGATATCCGCGCCGTGCTGGTTGCCCGGCACGCGCGGATCGCCTAGCGCGCCGAGGAGAATCGCGTCGTAATCGCGGCGGAACATTTCGGGCGCGTCGGCCGGCAGCGTGGTGCCGTCGCGCAGGTAGCGATCCGCGCCCCAATCGAATTCGGCGAGCTCGACTTCGCGGCCGCCCGCAGCCGCCGCAGCCTTCAACACCTTCACGGCCTCCGGGATCACTTCCTTGCCGATGCCGTCACCGGGGATCAGGGCGACGCGCTTGCGGGATGAAGATGCGGTTTCCGTCATTCCGTCGCGGAAGCTAGCACGCGTGCCGGATCGTGTCAAACTGAGGAAAGGATGATCCATTCAGGGCAATTCAGATCGATTCAGATATGCGACCCATTGAAGAAGTTGTTATATACTCCCGGCGGGCCGAAGCTGAGGGGTGGGAATCCCGGCCCGTCGGTTCAGATCAGGCAAGCTTCGTGGCGGCGAACGCGTCGCTGCAAACAATCCGATTTCAATTCCAAAGCATATTTCGAGGAGGCAGCAGATGAAGAAGTTTCTTGCGGCTGTTGGACTGGCGGCGATTTTGGCGGTCCCGTCGTTTGCGGCGACCACAACCTGGCAAATCGATCCGATGCACACGAACGCGCAATTCACCGTGCGGCACCTGGGGATTTCGAACGTGCAGGGCGAATTCACAAAGATCAGCGGCACGGTGATGCTTGACGATACGGACATCTCGAAGTCGAGCGTCAGCGTAACGATTGACGCCACTTCGATCGACACGCGCGTATCGAGGCGCGACGACGACCTCAAGAGCGAGCACTTCCTGAACGTCGCGCAGTTTCCCACGATCACGTTTCAATCGACGAAGGTAGCCCAGAGCGGCAACGGCCTTGCTGTGACCGGCAACCTGACGATTCGCGGCGTGACGAAGGAAGTGACGCTCGATGTGACCGGCCCCACCGCTCCCGTCAAGGCCATGGGTGGACTCCGCCGCGGCGCAGCGGCCTCCACGAAAATCAACCGGCAGGATTTTGGCGTGAGCGCGGACCCCGGAATGGTGGGTGACGAGCTCGCGATCCAGATCGACCTGGAAATGACGGCCCCGGCGCCGGCACCAGCGCAGTAGCCTTTCGCCACCACCACCGCAAGACTTCCCGGCCCGGAGGCGTGAACCTCCGGGCCGCTGCGTTTTTCCATTCGCCCGCTTCCCTACGAAGTTCTCTCCACAAGAAACACGCCGACCAACACCAGCGCCCCGCCCGATACGAGATGCCCGGTCGGGCGCTCTCCCAAAAACGCCATCGAGAGCAAGATCACGATGAAGGGCTGCAGGTAGTTCACGGCCGCGACCCGCGAAGGCTCCATGTGGCGCAGGAGCCAGTAGAAAAGCGTGTACGCCGCGACCGAACTGAAAACCGCCATGTAACCCAGCCCCGCCCATCCGGCCCAGCCGACGCTCTTCCAATCGAGTGCGATCGCCTGCCGGACGGCGAGAGGGAGCAACATCACGGAGGAGGCGGCCAGCGTGAACGTGTTGAACGAAACCGCGTCGTACTTTGCGGGACCCGTGCGGCCCATCATTCTCTTGCCGAGGACGCTGTAGACCGCGAAGCCCGCGATGCCGATGAGGGTGATCACGTCGCCCACGATGGACGGCGTGCCCCCGGTTGAGCCGGGCTCCGCCTCAAGCAGCAGAACGCCGACAAGGGCAACCGCCATCCCGGCGATTTTCGCGGGCGTGAACGCCTCGAGCTTCATGGCCCGCGCAAACAGCAAAACGAGAATGGGCGCGAGCGCCACGATCAGAACCGAGCGCTCCGAAGTCGTGTAGTTCAGGCCAACCGTGTAGAAGCCCTGATTCAAGATGACGCCGAGAAAACCGAGGTAGGTAAAGGTCCAGAGATCGCGTAGGCGCAGCGGACTCCGGTCGCGGCGCGAGAAGTAGATGGCCAGCATCAGGACTGTCGCCAGCTCGATGCGAATCGACGCGAGCGACAGCGGATCCATGTGACGCAAGGCAATCTTGCCCGCCGTGTAGTTGAAGCACCAGACGAGCAGCATCGCGGCGAGTCCCAGGGCCAGCAGAAGAGAACTCGGGCGGCGAGGGGCGACCGAAGCGGATGGCGCGGTCGTTGCGGTTGCACTTGTCGTGGAAGAGGAGGCCAAAATCTATTCGAGGACCTCGCGGCGCTTGGTGAGCGACTCGATGCGGTCGATTCGCGGCGCGTAGCCGATGCCGGGCGCGAGCGGCACGCGAATCGTCCCCTGCGGCGAGACATCCACCTCCGGCTCGATGATGTCCTCGCTCCAGTAGCGGCGGCTGGCTGAGACGTCGCCGGGAAGCGAGAAATTCGCGAGCGACGACATCGCGATGTTGTGCGCGCGGCCGATCCCCGATTCGAGCATTCCGCCGCACCACACGGGGATCGACTTCGCCTGGCAGAGGTCGTGAACCTGCCGCGCGGGAGTGTGGCCGCCCACACGCCCGAGTTTGATGTTGATGATGCGGCACGCGCCCATTTCGATTGCGGCGCGCGCGTGTTCCACATCGTGGATGCATTCGTCGAGGCAGATCGGCGTATCGAGCTGGCGCTGAAGTTGCGCGTGAGAAAAGATGTCGTCCCAGCCGAGCGGCTGCTCGATCATCATCAGGTGAAATGCGTCGAGCCGCTTCAGCAGCGGCGCGTCTTCGAGGCGGTACGCCGAGTTTGCGTCCACCATGAGACGCACACGCGGAAAGCGCTGGCGCAGAACGCGCGCCGGCTCGACATCCAGCCCCGGCTTTATTTTGATCTTGATGCGCTGGTACCCGGCGGCCAGCGCCTCTTCAACTTTCGCGATGAGACCGTCCGTCGTCGGCTGGATGCCGATCGAAACGCCGCAGGAAACTTCGTCGCGCGTGCCACCCAGGAGCCTCGCGAGCGGAACGTTGCTCTGCCTCGCTTCCGCGTCCCATAGCGCCGTCTCGAGCGCCGCCTTGGCCATGTTGTGGCCGCGGACCGGAGAGAACAGATCCCACACCTCTCGCGCGGCGGTGATTTCCCTGCCCCGCACCAGTGGCCACAGATAATCGCGAAGGATGAGCCACGCGGTCTCGACCGTCTCGTAGGAGTAAAACGGATTTTCACCCGCTGTCGACTCGCCCCAACCGACAACGCCATCCACGCCCGCTTCGACCAGCAGGATGCGGCGCAGATCCGACTTCCCGAAGCTCGTCTCGAACGGCGAGAGCAGCCGAAGGTGGATTTCCCGAAGCGTGATCCTGCGAACTCGCATTGTTTTCCCTCAGCTTTCGCCGGGCGGCGGAAGCCGCAAGCCGGCGATCGAGGCCGCCGGCTCGAGAATATATTCCGTCGCGCCCCCGCGCGTCTCGACGCCCGTGGCAACGTAGTCCTTTGCGAACCATTTCCGGAACTCCGCGCGCACGCGGGCCTGGATCCGCACCGCCTCCGCGCGATCGCTCGTGCAAATGGCGGCGAAATTCGTGGGAACTTCGATGCGCGCGGCTGGATTCTTGAGCGGCATCGGGTCATCGGCGAGAATCGCCTTCACTCGCGCGGAGTCGAGCCACCATTCCGCCACGAGCCGATCGGTCGGGAGGCCTCCATGCAGAGGGCTCGCCGTGACGCCATAGCAATCGGGAATATAGCGGCGGGCGACCGCTCCGAGGCGCTCGAAATTGAAATGCGCGTTCTTCAATTCGAGCGGGTCGAAGGTCCACTCGACCAGGTCGATACCGCGCTTGAGCGCATCCTGACGCTGGAAGAACTTCAGCCGGCGCCCCACGCCGCTGTCGCGAAATTCGGGAAGCACGGCGGTCATGTGCGAGTGCAGGAATGGCTTACCGGAGCGCACACCCGCAAGCGCCAGCGTAAAGCCGATCATCTTTGCGCCGCTCGCGGCGCCGTCAAACGCCCCGAGCACCTGCCCTCCCGTATGGTGCGCGACCACGAAGATGGCGGATGGCATAGCGATCTCCTCGCCCCAGATCGCGTGCTCGAGGCGAACGCATTCCTCGTATTCCGCGAGGGCCGCGCAGTGGCGGATTTCGATTTCAGGTGCGGGACGAGGCTGAGTCATCACGAGCGAGAACAGAGTATAAGGGAAACTTCCGGTGAGATTCACTGGAAACGGATGCAAGCGGCGCCGACGAGGCTTGCCGCCGCGTCAGAGCGGCTTCGTGCCGGCGAAGAACGCCAGTTCGCGCCACTTCCAGTGGCAGTCGACATCCTGGAAACCGATCTCGCGCAGCCACCGCAACTGCGTCTCGAGATCGAGCAGCTTATTCGACGGGTCCTCGTTCGCCGTGGAAATCGCCCGCAGGAACGCGGCGTGAAGCCCCGAGGTCGGCGATGCCACGTGCTCGAGGTTGCAGAAGACGCCTCCGGGCGCGAGCAGGTCGAATACCTCGGCGTACAGGGCGCGCTTCCGTTCGTGCGGCACGTGGTGAATCGCAAAGCTGGAAATGACCGCGTCGAAACGGCCCATCGCCGGCAGCTTTCGCTCGAGATCGTGCGCGACTATGGTGACGCTTGGGTCGCTTCCGAAGGTCTCGCCGAGCGCCTCCAGCATCGTCGGTGAAAAATCGAGCGCGACGAACTGAGCGTCGGGCCGCGCGGCCTTCACCAGCGCCAGCAGCCGGCCGGCGCCGCTTCCCAGATCGAGAATGCGCTTCGCGTCAGGCGGCACGAACTCGAGGAGAGTGGCTTCGCCCTCAACGCGGTGAGGAATCGAATCCGCGCGCCGGAGATACTCGAGCGCGTGGTCGGGGGATGACCACAGATTCACTTCGGGCGATGTCGCCATGCCCCCCAGTTTTCTCCGCTGGAGCATTAAAGTCCAATTTATATTTATTTCGATGGATATAAGTTTTGTTGCGCCGGCTTTCGTCCGGGGAAGGCGGGAAAGAAGTCTGAAGAAGAGATGCTAGTCGTGCTGTTTGGACTCGTCCCAGAGCACTTCCATCCGTTCGCGCGGGAGATCGGCGAGGGGGCGGCCTTCGCGCTCGGCCGCCGACTCCATCCACTGAAAGCGCCGCTTGAATTTACGATTCGCGTTCTTCAGCGCGATCTCCGGATCGACGCCTAGGAAGCGGGCGATATTGACCCCTACGAAGAGAAGGTCGCCGATTTCTTCCTCGATGTGCTGCGTCAATTCCGTATTCTTGGGTGCGGACTTCAAACCCGCCCCTACAACCGGCCACGGCAGAAGTGATTGAAGTTCGCGCTTCTCTTCCTCGAGCTTTTCGAGGATGCCCGAGAGGTTCTCCCAGTCGAAACCGATCCGCGCCGCGCGGCGGGTCAACTCGCCGGCCTCGAGCAGCGCCGGAAGCGACCGTGGCACGCCAGCCAGGATCGAGTCTTCCGCGGCCTTCCCTTCCCCTGCTCGCTCCTCGCGCTTGATCTGCTCCCAGTTCTTCAGAACGGCCGCCGAGGTCTTCGCCTCCACGTTGCCGAAGACATGCGGATGCCGCCGGACCATTTTTGTGTGCACCGATTCGATCACGTCGGAAATCGTGAATCGGCCGGCCTCTTCGGCGAGGATCGCATGGAAGATCACCTGAAGGAGCAGATCGCCGAGTTCCGAGGCAAATTCCCCCGGATTGCCCGAATCCATCGCGTCGAGAACTTCATAACTCTCTTCGATCAGAAATTTCCGGAGCGATGCGTGCGTTTGCTCGCGGTCCCACGGGCATCCATTTGGCCCGCAAAGCCGCGCCTGAAGCGCGACCAGCTTCGCAAACCATTTTCCCGCGGCCCTGTCCCGCGCGCTAACGTCGATGCGGGCCCGCGCCGAAGCGCGGCGGCGTGGCCGCTTTCGCGCGCGCCGTTTTCTCGAATTCTTTCGTTTCGCCGCCATGAAATGTTTGCTAGACCTTTCGCTTGGCACACGCCAATTTACAGGGCGCGACGACCCGCCGCAACTCCGGTCCTGCCGGGGGAGTCTGGCTTGTAGCTACTGAGGGCGGATGCTAGAATTTCACATTCAAGCCTTTCATCAACACTGAGGACTTCACAAAGTGGCCGACCCCAAGCAGGACGAGAGCTTTAAGGTAGTAGACCGGCGGATGTTCACCGAACAGGGTGAGCTGCGCAAGGATGCCGTTGAGCAGGAGCGCCGCGACGAAGAGGCCGCGAGCGCCCGGAAGGCCGCCGCGCCGACGGCCGCGAAGTCTGCTCCGGCAACACCCGGCTCCGCGGCCCCGGCTCCTCCAGCCGACGCGCCACCGGCTGAGGCAGCCGATTCGATTGCGCCGTCGCGCAGTTTCCAGATGCTGGTTGATTTTCTTGCCCGGAATGCCGCGGCGATGCTCGGCGGAATGGCCGATCCGCGAACCGGTCAGCCGTTTCTCGACCTCGAAGGGGCGCGGGAAATGATCGACATGCTCGATATGCTGCGGGAAAAGACGCGCGGAAACGTCGCGAAGGCCGACGATGAGTTGGTCATCGAGGTGGCCGGCAGCCTGAAGCTGACGTTTATGGAACTGTCGAAAGCAGCCGCCGAAGCCATGGCAAACAAGGCCGGAAAGCGGTAACCACGCGGATTGGTGGAATTTGGTTCGAGTCTGCGGCTTTGACGCGCGGTTCGTAATCCTTCCTGCGAATTCATGCCTTCACTCCAACTGACGGTCCTTGGATCGGGCACCTCGATGGGCGTGCCGACGCTCGGCTGCCACTGCGCCGTCTGCGAGTCGCCCGACCCGCACGACAAACGGACTCGCCCCTCGGTGTTGCTCTCGTATGACGGGCGAAACGTGGTCATCGATACTACGCCGGATTTTCGATACCAAGCGATGCGCGCCCGGATCGACCGGCTCGACGCTGTTCTTTTCACGCACGGGCACGCAGACCACGTCATGGGGCTCGACGACATTCGTCCGTACAACATGAAGCAGCGAGGGGTCGTGCCGATCTATGCATCCGCGGACACGCTCGCGATTCTGCGGCGCCAGTTCTCATACATTTTCGACGATGCGCCGGCGGAGAGCACGGTGCCGCTCGTCGCTCTGCACACGATCGACGGGCCGTTTGATCTGTTTGGCACGCGGATTATTCCCATCCCCGCGATGCACGGCTCGCAGGGAGTGCTGGGATTCCGTTTCGGCAAGGCAGCCTATCTCACGGACTTCAGCCGCGTGCCCGAAAGCTCCAAGCCGCTGCTCGCCGAGCTTGATGATTTCATACTCGACGCGCTCCGGTACGTCCCGCATCCCACGCATTCGACCGTCGAGCAGTCTCTGGCCCTGGTGCGCGAACTGAAACCAAAGCGCGCTTGGTTCACGCACATCTGCCACGATCTAAGCCACGCCGAGGCAAACGCCCGGTTGCCGGAAAACGTGCGCCTGTCCTACGACGGGCTCCAATTCGAGGTTCGAATCTGATGGCGCTGGCGGTTCTGCATTCGGAGGCCGAATGGGTGGCGCGATTCGGCGAGCCGCGGAGGCCCGCCGTCTTGACGGTCGGAAACTTCGACGGAGTCCACCTCGGCCATCAGAAAATTCTGGGCACCGTTGGAGCGCTGGCCCGGCAAACGAACCGCGTGCCGGCGCTGCTGACGTTTTACCCGCATCCTTCCAAGGTGCTGAGGCCTTCGGAGGCCCCACGGCTACTGATGACGCTCGATCAGCGTCTGGACGCGATCGGCGAAACCGGGATTGAAGCGGCGCTCGTGCTGCGTTTCGACGCCGAACTGGCGAATGTGAGCGCGGAAGATTTCGTCCGGCGGTTTCTCGTTGAAACATTGGCCGCTCAAGTCGTTCTGGTCGGAGGAGATTTTCGCTTCGGGCACCGCCAAGCGGGAGACGTGAAGTTGCTCGCGGAGCTTGGCAAGCACTGGGGATTCGCGGTTGAAGTCGTCCCACCCGTGATCGAAAACGGCATCGTCGTTTCGAGTTCGGCAATTCGCAGCGTCGTGTATGAAGGCCGCGTCGAGGAAGCGCGGCTCCTTCTCGGGCGGCCGTACGCGCTCGCGGGCGAGATTCGAACGGGCACGGGCCAGGGACGCAGCCTGGTCGTTCCGACGCTGAATCTGGCGACCGAGCAGGAAGCGCTGCCGAAAAACGGCGTGTACGCGACAGAGGCGATCGTCAACGGCAAGGAGTACCGGGCGGCAACGAACGTGGGCACGCGGCCGACGTTCGACGGGGCTCGCGTGACGATTGAATCCTACCTTTTCGATTTCAACGAAAACCTTACCGGCGGCAAGATGGAAGTACGCTTCTGGTCGCGGCTCCGCGACGAACGCAAATTTTCGGGCCCCGATGCGCTGCGCGGACAGGTGCTCAAGGATATCGAAGCGGCGAAGGATTATTTCCGGGAGTTGGAAACCAAGAGCCCTTAGCGCGCGGCAGTTACCGCTTTTCGCGGCAGTCGTCGCACAGGCCGCCGATTTCGGTGCGGCTGACTGTAATTTCGATGCCGCAGTCGCGCGAAATCTGGGCCTTCAGGTCTTCGTAGAGCTGGCTTTCGAACTCGCGCACTTTTCCGCAGCGGATGCATGCGACGTGGATGTGGTCGCGCTCGGCGTGGCTTTCGTAATAGTGGCGGTGGCCTCGAAGATGCAGCAGGTCCAGCTCGTCGATCAGGCCATGCCTTTTCAGCAGGTCGAGCGTGCGGTAGACGGTCACTCGTGTGATGCCGGCGTCGATTTTCTGCGCTTGATCGAGGATCTCGGCCGCATCCATATGGCGCGCGGCGGACTCCATCACCTGGAGCACCACGCGGCGCTGGCGCGTCAGGCGGATTCCGCGCGCGCCCAGCTCTCGCTGGAGATGCCCGGCCGGCTCGTGAACGTTGATGCGTTCGCCGGTTGAGACCCGATGTGCAGGCGTGGCGGCCATGGAATTCTCCGGGACAGTATATCAGATGCCGTTCGACCGGGCGGGATGCCACACGCGCGCCCGCGGAAATGTGAGGGTTGGCTGTTACTGGCCGCGCGTCTGAATGACCCGCAGGATGTCGCTATACATCACGAAAGCAAAAATCCCCAGGAGAAACACCAGTCCGACCTGGACGAAGCGCTCCTTAAAGGAAAGGCTTAGGTCGCGTCCGAGCGTTCCCTCGATCGCGAGCATCAACACGTGCCCGCCATCGAGGATGGGGATCGGCATGAGATTGAGCAGGCCGAGGTTCAGGCTGATTGCGGCCGTTAGCTCGAGAAGCGTCAGCGGGCCGCTCTTGGCGGCTTGACCGGACAGCTGAACGATGCCCACCGGACCAGCCAGATCGTGCACGGAAACCTTGCCATTAAAGAGTCCGACGAGAACGCCACCGATTTGCCGCGTCTCGAAAACCGTTTCCAGCACCGCATCTCCGGCGGAAGCCACGATGCCGCGGCGCACGAACCTCTCCGGAACGCTCCAGGCCCCGATCATCCAGGTCATCTGGCCGGACTCCGGATTCTTCATGTAAACGGGCGTGATCGAAATGGGAAGCTCCTGGCCGTCGCGCCGGACGACCAAGTGGATCGTTTGGCCGGCGGAGCCATGGATGCCATCGATGAAATCTTCCCACGTGCTGAGGGGCTTGCCTTCCATCGCGACAATTGTGTCGCCTGCCTTCAGCCCAGCCCGCTCTGCCGGCGATCCGGCCTGGATGTTATCCACCATCGAGGGCCGGTACGGCATGCCCTTCACGGTGTAAATTCCCCAGAGGATCATCAACGTCACGAGGATGTTCATCACGGGGCCCGCAATGGCGATGAGGAAGCGCTGCCAGCGCGGGCGGGAAAGGAACTCGTACGGAGCACCTGTGCGCTCCTCGACCGGGTTGTCGCCCGCCATGCGGACGTAACCGCCAAGCGGCAGCGCGCTGACGCGATAGTCCGTGTCGCCGCGCTTCACACCCCACAGCCGCGTACCGAAGCCGATCGAGAACACGTCCACGCGAACTCCGCAAAGCTTCGCCGCGACGAAGTGCCCCCATTCGTGAACCAGAACCAGCACGCCCAGAACAACGGCGCCAGCAATCACATCCCGTAAGAAATTAGTAGCCATTTGATCCTTGATTTGTATTCTACAAAAATCCGGGCACGTTTGGAATGAGTCACGCGAAAGACACGTACCAAACGTGCACTCCGGGGGCGCCGGCGAGTTCTCGCCCGCTACGAGCGCCGTTTGACCTCGAGCCGCGCCAGCCGCCGCGCCTCGGCATCGGCCGCCAGGACGTCGTCGATGTTCCGGAGACCGCCGCGCGGCATGTCTTCCAGCACGCGCTCGATCACCGCCGCAATTCCCGGAAACGGCAGCTTGCGATCGAGAAACGCCGCCACGGCGATTTCGTCCGCCGCATTCAGGGCGCAGGGGAGAGGCCCCCCCTCGCAAATCGCCGCTTTCGCCAGCTCCAGGCACCGGAACTTCCGCGCCGGAACCTCCTCGAAGTCGAGCCTCTTCAACGTGGCCCAATCGAGTTCACAATTCTTAGATGCAACTCGCTCGGGATAAGTTAGCGCGTACTGGATGGGCATGCGCATGTCCGTTGGACCCAATTGCGCCAGAATGGAGCCGTCGACAAACTCCACCATCGAGTGAATTGTGGACTGCGGATGGATCACAACCTGCACGTTGTCCAGTTCCATGCCGAAGAGCCAGCAGGCCTCGATGACCTCGAAGCCCTTGTTCATCAGCGTGGCGGAATCGATCGTAATCCTCCGGCCCATCTTCCAGTTCGGGTGCGCCAGAGCCTGCTTCGGAGTCACCTTCGCCAGGCGCGACACCGGCGTCTTGCGAAACGGCCCGCCCGAGGCCGTCAGGACCAGCCGCTTCACTTCGCGGTGTTTTCCCGCGCGCAGGCACTGATGGATGGCATTGTGCTCACTGTCAACGGGCAGCAGCGAAACGCCATGCCGCTCCACCGCCGCCATCACGACCTCCCCGGCCGCCACCAGAACCTCTTTGTTGGCGAGAGCGATGTTCTTGCCCTGCTCGATCGCCTTGTACGTGGCTGGCAGGCCGACGACTCCGACGGCGGCCGACACCAGCGTTTCGGCTTCGGGATGGGTCGCCACGCGCTCGATGCCTTCGACCCCGAACGAAATTTCCGGCGTCGCCGCTCCCTGGCCCCGGCCGCGATCGCTCTGCAATGCGGCGCGCAATTCCGCAGCATCCGCTTCGGTGGCAACCGAAACCACCTTCGGCCGGTGGCTCGCAATCTGGCTCGCGACGAGCTTCACGTTCGACCCGGCCGCGAGAGCGACCACTTCGAATCGGCCCGGCAGCGAATCCACGACGTTCAGACACTGCCGCCCGATCGAGCCGGTGGAACCCAGGATGGCGATGCGTTTCATGCGCCGCTCATTCTATAGGCTTTCTTGAGTTTTGCGAAACACGCCCCGTTGTTTCGGACCGGAACAGTTAATTTCGCTCCGACAATTACCCGCAGCAGCCGAACCGGTGCTACATTGTTGGCGCTCCGGAAAACCTGACCGCTAAGGAGAAGATTCGACGATGAACACCATGCGCGGATTCTCGCTCGCCGCCCTCTTGATTGTACTCGGCCTCGGATTCGCTGCGAGCGCGCAGCCGGCGCCCGACAAGCACCCCGCGTATTTGCACGCTCTGGGGAACCTTCGTTACGCCCGAGCCCTCATAGCGCACCCGGATAGCAGCGTACTGCACGATCCGGAAAAGGCAGCGATGGATGAGATCGAAGAAGCCATCGCGGAGCTGAAGGCCGCCGCCATCGACGACGGCAAGAGCCTCGACGATCACCCGGGGATCGACTCGCACCTGCGCTGGATCCCGCGCTTGAACAAGGCCGCCGACGTGCTCAATAAGGCGCACGATGACGTCCAGAAAGAGGAAGACGACGCGGCCACGCAGGGTTTGCAGAGCCGCATACTCGAGCACATCGGCAAAGCTCATCGGCACGTGGAAGAGGCAATTGCTACCGAACAGTAGTTTCGCAAAGGCTTACATCCGAATTACGCGCGACTCGGCAGCCTAGCGGCCAGCCGAATCGCGCGGTGTGATACGATGAATGTGAAGTCCTGGGAACGAGCACACACTTGAGCACACCTTCTTTGTTGGCCATTCCGCTGGGCGGTCTGGGCGAGTTCGGCATGAACATGCTCGCTCTCCGTTGCGGCGATGACATCATCGTGATCGACGCGGGCCTGATGTTCCCCGAGCAGGAGCTGCTCGGAGTCGATATCGTCATTCCCGACATCACCTACTTGAAGCAGAACAAGCGCATGGTCCGCGCGCTGATTCTGACGCACGCGCACGAAGACCACATCGGCGCGGTTCCTTACATCCTGGGCGACCTCGATGTCCCGGTCTACGGGACGCAATTCACACTCGCGCTCGTGCGGAAAAAGCTCGAGGAGCACGGCCTACTCGACTCGGCCCGGCTCCGCGAAGTCGCGCCCGGCGACACGACGTCCATCGGCCCGTTCCAGATCGAGTATCTGCGTGTCACGCACAGCACCATCGACTGCGTGGCGCTCGCCGTCCGCACTCCCGTGGGCGTGATCATCCACACCGGCGATTTCAAGATCGACCCCACACCCGTTGACGGAAAACCTTTCGATCTGCACGCATTCGCGCGCTACGGACAGGAAGGAGTCCTCGCGCTCTTCAGCGACAGCACCAACGTCGAGCGCCCCGGCTTCACCCCCTCCGAGCGCGCCGTCGTCGTGCGGCTCGAGGAGCTCTTCCGCGCCGCGCCGGAGAAGATCATCGTCTCCTGCTTCTCAAGTTCGATTCATCGCATCCAGCAGGTCATCGACATCGCCCGCTCGCTCGGGCGCAAGATCGGGTTCGTCGGGCGCAGCATGGTCGACAACATCGAGATCGCCCACGGCCTCGGCAAGCTCCGCATCCCGGATGGCAGCATCGTGCGGCCGCAAGACATTCGCACCTTCGATCCCAAGCGCCTCGTCGTCCTCGCCAGCGGGACGCAGGCGGAGCCCATGTCGGCGCTCTCGCGGATCGCGGTCGACAACCACCGCCTGATGAGCGTCGGAGAGAACGACACGGTGATCCTTTCGGCGCGCATCATCCCCGGAAACGAAAAGGCGATTTTCCGCATGATCGACCACCTTTTCCGCCGGCAGGTGCTGGTCTATTACGAAGGCGGCCGCTCGGCGCCGATCCACGTTTCCGGCCACGCGAGCCAGGAAGAGATGAAAATCCTGCTCCAGCTCGCACGCCCGAAATATTTCATCCCCATCCATGGCGAGTATCGCCATCTGTTCCGCCACGCGGCGCTCGCCGAACAGGTCGGAGCCGTTTCCGGCGAGATATTTCTCCTCGAGAGCGGGCACCCGATCGAGTTCACAGCCGATGGGCGCGCGTACCGGCGCGAGCCTGTCCCCGCCGGGCGCGTGATGGTCGATTCGGGCTCGCTCGAAGAGGTCGAGGACGTCGTGATCCGCGACCGGCGCCACCTCTCCGAAGACGGCGTGGTCGTCCCGATCATCGCTATCGACAAACACACCGGGAAGGTTGAAATCTCGCCGGAAATCGTCACGCGCGGATTCCTGCCGAGCGACGACGGCCAGGACATTCTGATCAAGGCCCGGGAAGTGATCCTCAAGACGATCGAGCAATCCAGCCCCGAAGAGAAAATGGACTGGAGCGTCATCAAGGAAAAGATACGCGTCGATCTGAAGCGTTACCTGAACAAACAAACCTCCAAGCGTCCCCTTATCCTGCCTGTCATTCTGGAAGTGTAGGGTGCATCCGAGCTGCCGGTCTCGACCGCCTCTCTTTGTGACTCTGTGACTCCGTGGCTTCAAATCTCACACTGCGCACCTACCGGCCCGCAGACTTCGAGACCCTCTTCCGGATCGACCAGGCCTGCTACGAACCCGCCATCGCCTATTCCCGGCGCGAACTGCGGAATTACCTGCGGTTCCCGGGCGCGGAGTGTGTCGTCGCGGAGGCGGCGAAGCCCAAAAGAGCCATCGCCGGGTTTTGCATCACGGCCCACGAGGACGATTGGGGATACATCGTCACCCTCGACGTTCTGGAGGCCTACCGGCGCGGTGGCGTCGGTTCCCTGCTTCTCCGCGAAGTGGAGCGCAGGCTCGTTGCGAACGGTACGAAAGAGATAGCGCTCGAAACGGCAATTGACAACGCGCCCGCAATTGCCTTCTGGCAAAAGCACGGATATCGTACTCGAGGCGTCAGGAAAGGCTACTATCCGGGCGGCCGCGACGCGTTTTCAATGGCCAAGCTCCTCGCCGGACGCGCACGTTCATGATTTCGATGCGGTTTCCGGCCGGCTCTACGCGAGCCGTGCCCATGCGTCCGAACTTAACGTAATCAGGAAGGCGGGATTGCGCTCATGTCACTTTTGCACGTGATCATTCTTGCTGTGGTGCAGGGTTTGGCCGAATTGCTTCCTGTCTCGAGCTCTGCTCACGTGATCGTGGCGGAAAAGCTGATGCGCATGAACCCCACCGCGCCCGAAATGACCCTGCTACTGGTCATGCTCCACACCGGGACGATGCTCGCGGTAATTGTCTACTTCTGGCGGCGATGGAGCCGCGCTTTCTTTCAGAGCGCGGCCGATTTCAAGAGATTCGCCGTCGCGCTGATCTTAGCCACGGTCTTGACGGGCGTCGTCGGCGGCGTACTGACCGAAGCCATCGAAAAATTGGCGTTCCGCGACCAGCCGCATGCGTGGGTCGAACAGCTATTCGGCCGTCTCGACCTGATCGCTTCGGCCCTCGCCGCAGGGGGCATTCTCATTCTGTTTGCGGGCCTGTGGGAAAGGCGCTCCCGCGCTCAAGATCCGGCCGCCTCCGAGATGACTCCCAAGCAGTCTCTGTGGATCGGGGCCGTGCAGGGCCTGTGCCTTCCCTTTCGCGGATTTTCCCGCTCCGGCGCAACCATCTCGACCGGCATGATCTCCGGCGTGCCGAAGGTACGAGCCGAGGATTTCAGTTTCGCCCTCGCGGTGATCCTCACCCCCGCCGCCGATGCGCGCGAGGCGTGGCGGCTGATTCAGACGCAGCACGGTCACCTTGGCTCGATGCTGACGTCCGCCGTCGTGCCCAGCATCCTCGGAGCTGTCTTCGCGTTTCTTGCCGGCTTGCTGGCGCTGAAATGGCTGAGCCGCTGGCTTGAGACCGGGCGCTGGTATCTCTTCGGCGTCTACTGTCTGGTTGCCGCTTTCGTCGTGGCACTCCTGTATCATGCCGGCTACTGAGGACAAGAAACTTCCGGCAAAAGACGGGGAATCTGCAAAATAAAGTACCAGGCACGCAGCAACGTGAGAGAGCTAGTGCTAGCGAATGCGCATCGCCGACGTTCTTAGTCTATTTCAGGTTTGTATGCGAGGGTGCGATCAACCAATTCGTCAGAGAGCGGTTGGTCGCCGTAGAAACCGCGTGATTCAGGAGGCGGCGCGACTAGGCGGATCACCTGCTTCAGCCGCTCCGGCTGAAATGGCTTTGTGATGCATACGACGACGGCCCCGAGCTTCTGGCTCTCCGCGTAATGTGCCGGTTGCGCGGAACGAGTCAGCAGGATCACCGGTACACGCGCCAGCCGTTCATCCCGCCTGATGATGATGGAAAGATCCCGGCCGGAAATATCCTCGGCCTCAATTTCGGCGACGAAGACATCCGGTACATTCGCTTTCAGGAACTCCAGCGCATTGCTTCCGGTCTTGACGGCCACGAACGTGTACCCTTGCTGCTCGAGCATGTTGCGCATGGCATCTGCCGTAGCGGGATCGGGTTCGAAGGCGAGTACCATGGGCGGCTTCTGCTCGTTGGCCGACTCGTTGATGATTGCGCCCTCATGATAGCGCGAGGGGGTCGCGCGCCTTTCCGTCTTGTCACCTGACGCAGCCGCATTTTTCTTGGCGGTGAGAAAATGCACGGCGACGGCGACTTTTCCGTGTGGCTGCGCTACCACCCGAACCACTTCGGCAGGCTGCGACTGATTCTGGGCGCCCGGCCCGCTCGAATACGGGAAGGTGACATCGAGCAGTTGGCCCTTTTCATAGGATCTGGAACGTCCGACGAGGAGCATGCCATCGCGGGACACATCCACGGTCTTGCACACTTCTTCGAAGGATTCTGCTGAGTTCATGCCACGGACGTGTACCTGCGCCGTGATTTTTGCCCGGCGCCGGGATCGCCTGTCCGTCCTCTCGGCCCCCTGGGGGGTTTGCTGCTCCGATTCACCTGAAACGACGTTGTTTAGTCGCATCAGTCATCTCCGTTCGAAAGCCAAAGGTACTCTACGGCAGGTTAGGCGGGTCCCACTATGTGACAAATGGTACCTTAGTACCGATTTGAAACAGATGTTTCCGGTCGGGCACGTCAAGGACACAACGCCGCGCGGCTCGATATTCGAAACGTAGTTTTTGTACCAATTCTGTACTTCGGTACACCCAATTCAAAGCAGGGATCGTGCTAGCGTGAATCGGCACGATGAACGCGAATCGAAAACTCGACCGAAGCACCAGCCGGGCGCTGACGCCTCTCGGTATCTCCCTGCGGTCCCGGATTGCCGGCGCGCGAACCGTGATTTCTAATCGCTACACTGGGCGACTAGAACCATGCTAAGCCACTGCAAACACAAGGCCGGCTCCGGTTTGAATCGCTACACATCCGGCCCCGTTTCAGGTTGCGCAATCGGAAGCACACCCGTCAAAGATCGCTGTTTACTCCCGAACCTTGTTTGCTATAGTCATGCCGTTCCTCAAGCTGGGCTCCGCGCGATAGCGCCCGCGCGACCCAGGCAGGCCTTCCCCTATCCAGCCATGGAAAGCTCTCTTGGTCCCGCTCGACGGGACTCGAGAGGGTAAACGGAGATGCTTTGTGCGCGTTCTGACACCAACAGAAAACAAGCGGTTCAACGAACTCATCGGCTTTGTCGGCCTTAGCTTGGCGGTTTTGTTGGCACTGAGCCTGTTGTCCTATTCCCCGCTCGACCCGTCGTTCAACGTCTCGGGACCCTTGCCCGGCGGGGGGCCGGCGCGGAACTGGATCGGACCGGTCGGCGCGCACATGGCCGACCTGTTTTTTCAGCTCTGCGGCTATGCGGCGTTTCTCTTCCCTATCGGGATATTCCTCGTCGCGATGCGCTGGTTTCGCAGCCACACGATTGGAGCGCCGGTCGCAAAGCTCGTAGGGGCCGGAATGCTCCTTACCTCGCTCTCCGCCGAGTTGAAGCTCATCCACATGCCGGACATCCGCGGCGCGCTGCCGGCCGGAGGGCTGCTCGGAACGGTGCTAGCCGAGGGCTTGCGCGCAGCCTTCAACCCGCTGGGCGCGAATCTTGTGGCCCTGGCCGCCCTTCTGACCGCGCTGTTTCTGGCCACCAGCTTCTCGTTTCACACGGCGGTCGGATGGATGAAGAAACCGATGGCCGGCGAAGGACTGCTCGGCAAGTGGATCGCGTGGGCGAAAGAATGGCGCGAGGAGCGCGAGTCCGCGCGACTGCGCAAGCGAGTCGAGGAAATCAAAATTGCGGGCCGCCCCCCGGTGGCGCAACAGCGAGTCTCAACCAAGGAAATTGATGAAGACGAGGAAGAAGAAACCGCCGAACGCGCCGAGCCCATGCTGGCGGAGCGCGGCCCGACAGTAATCAAATTCCACGACCCGGAGACGGCTCCCCCGCCGAAAAAACAGAGCGCCGAGCCGAAAATCTCGCGCGGGCGGACCAGCTACAAGCTTCCTCCGCCGAACTTGCTGCATTCCGCCGAGCGCGGCGAAAAAATGGATGAAGGCGAGTTGAAGGAGTGCGCGCGCGCAATCGAGCAGAAATGCGCCGAGTTCGACGTCGCCGGCCACATCACGCAGATCAATCCCGGCCCAGTGGTCACCACCTTCGAATTCAAACCGGAAGCGGGAATCAAGTACAGCCGGATCACGGGCCTTGGCGACGATCTCTGCCTCGCTTTGCGTGCGGAGTCGATTCTGATCGAGCGCATTCCGGGCAAATCAACCGTCGGCATTGAGGTGCCGAACGCGCGGCGGGAAACCATCGCCCTGCGCGACGTCATCGAGTCACCCGAATTCTCGCACTCACCCTCGAAGCTGACCCTGCCGATGGGAAAAGACCTGATCGGGCGCATCCGCGCGGCGGACCTGACGCAGATGCCGCATCTTCTGATCGCGGGCTCCACGGGAACCGGCAAGAGCGTCTTCATCAATTCCCTTCTGATGGGCATGCTCTACAAGGCCACGCCGGATGAGTTGAAGCTGGTGCTCGTTGACCCGAAACAGCTCGAACTCGGGCTCTACGCCGATATTCCGCACCTCTTTACGCCGGTCGTCACCGATCCAAAGGTGGCGGCGAACGTCCTGCGCAACGCGACGCGCGAGATGGAGCGCCGGCTGAAACTGCTCGCGCAGCGCAGTGTCCGGAACATCGAACAGTACAACCGCACCTTCGAAAAGGGCCAGTCGCTTTCGCTGTTTGACAACGCCGAGGACGCCGAACATCGTCCGCTCCCCTACCTCGTGATCGTGATCGACGAGTTGGCCGACCTGATGATGGTGGATACGAATGGCGTAGAGGAGTCGATCACGCGCCTCGCGCAAATGGCGCGCGCGGTCGGAATTCATCTGATCCTCGCGACGCAGCGGCCTTCCGTGGATGTCATCACGGGCCTGATCAAGGCGAATTTCCCGGCTCGCATTTCGTTCCGGGTAGCGAGCAAGGTGGACTCGCGGACGATTCTGGACACAAACGGATCGGAATCCCTCCTCGGCAAGGGCGACATGCTCTACTTGCCCGCCGGATCGTCGAGGCTGCACCGCATTCACGGGCCGTACGTCCACGAAGCCGAAGTCTCGGCCGTGGCGAATTTCTGGCGCGAACAGGCCAAAGCGATCTACAACGAAGAGCTGCTCAAGCCGCCACGGGATGAAAACGCGATCGGCGGCGGAGACGCGGTCGACGGGGGCGAAGAGGTGGACGACGATCTCTATCAGGATGCCGTCCGCGTCGTCTGCGAGATGGGACGCGCTTCGACTTCCACTCTCCAGCGGCGGCTTCGCGTGGGCTACGGCCGAGCGGCGCGCCTGATCGACCTGATGGAGAAGGACGGAATCGTCGGGCCCGCCGACGGATCAAGGCCGCGCGAAGTGCTCAAGAAGAAAGATTGGATTCGCGAGTTCGACGAATCCATGAAGTGACGACCCAGATGGGGTCGTCATCCCGAGCAAGCACCCTGAGAAAGGGCTCTCTCTTTCGGCCACTCTGCGCTTTTCCCTTTCCACTGCACCGCGCTTTCCGTAAAATCGGATGTTGTTCCGGTGCCGAGGTAGCTCACCGGTAGAGCGCGGCCCTGAAAAGGCCGGCGTAGGCAGTTCAACTCTGCCCCTCGGCACCACCTTCGCATTTTCACCCCCGTTCCGATCGCCCACTTCTTTTGTGTTGCGCCTGCGGGATGGCGGTGTTACATTTTCACCCTCAATTGTTAGGCGTTTCGTCCCCCGAAACGTTGTCTCTAGAAACACTGCCAAATGAAGTCTCGCCGAATCCGGGGCCTGTGTTTGTGCGGGGGGCTGCTTGCAGGCTCAATCGTAGCGGCTGCGACAACCTGCGCCGCACAAACAAGCGTACTGACGCAGCACAACGACAATTCCCGCACCGGGCTGAACCCGAACGAGACGATCCTCACGACTTCGAACGTCAATGTAAATCAGTTCGGCAAACTGTTTTCGCTGCCGGTGGATGGTCAAGTATACGCGCAGCCCTTGTACGTGCCGAACGTCACGTTCCCCGGAAACGTCATTCACAACGTGCTGATCGTGGCCACGGAGAACGACAGCGTCTATGCGTTTGACGCCGACTCTAACAAGGGTGCCAACGCGGCTCCGCTCTGGAAGGCCAGCTTGATCGACCAGCAGCACGGCGCCGCCGCAGGCGAAACTCCGATCAACAACTCGGCTGTCATAACGGGATGCAACGCCATCTCACCGCAGATCGGCATTACTGGCACGCCGGTGATTGATATGGCCACGCCTCCGACACCGACGATCTACGTCCTCGCAAAATCCATCAACGGATCCATCTACACCGATCGGCTTCACGCTCTCGACATCACCACCGGCAACGAAAAACCGCAGGGTCCCGTGGCTATCACAGCAACGGTGACCGGCACGGGGGATCTGAGCGCAAATGGAACCTTGTCTTTTGATCCTCAGTACCAGTTCAACCGCGCGGCACTCCTGCTTTTGAACGGCAACGTTTACATTCCCTACGCCTCGGTGTGCTACGGCACATTTCATGGCTGGATCTTCAGTTATGACGAATCCTCGTTCGCTCCCAAGAGCTCCTTTGCCACGACGCCAAATGGCCTCCGCGGCGGAATCTGGTTGTCGGGAGGAGGAATGGCGGCCGACAGCAACGGATATGTTTACGCGGTGACGGGAGACGGCACATTTGACACGACCGTGCCGATCGCGGACTTCGGCGACAGCATCCTCAAATTGTCGACAAACAGCGCTGAAGGCAAAGGCTATCTGGTTCTCTCCGATTACTTCACGCCGTACGATCAGGCGAACCTGCTCACAAACGATATCGATCTCGGCGCCGGAGCCGCGCTGCTGCTTCCCGATCAGCAGTCCGGCACTCACCCGCATTTGCTCGTACAGGCCGGCAAGGAAGGGCGGATTTATCTGGTCGATCGCGACCAATTGACCAGTAATCCCTCCAGTCCCGGCCAGCCCGAGCATTACTGTTCGGGCTGCACGAGCGATCCCCAGGTCGTGCAGGAGTCGCCAACCGATATCGGCGGAATCTGGGGAATGCCGGCATTCTGGAATAACAACGTCTACTTCTGGGGCAACAAGGATGTGCTGAAGTCCATTCCCCTTTCAGGCGGCCTCCTGGACTACACCCACGTGACGGCGGGGACGCTCACGAGCGGCTATCCGCCTCCGATTCCAACCGTGTCGTCAGACGGGACGCTTGCGGGCACGGCGATCCTCTGGGCAATCGACGCATCAGCCGCAGGCGCAGCCGGACCGGCGGTACTCTACGCTTACGACGCCTCGAATCTTTCGAATCTCCTGTGGACGAGTTCCCAAGCTTCCAACAGCCGCGATCGGGCGGGCAATGCCGTCAAGTTTGCAACGCCGACGATCGTCAACGGCAAGGTGTACATCGGCGCGTCGAGCGAGGTGGATGTCTACGGCCTGCTGCCCGCTACAACGGTGCCAAACGCGGTTTTGACCATCACGAAGACTCATACGGGGAGTTTCACACAGGGCGAGCAAGGCGCAAGTTACACGGTGACAGTTTCGAACGCAGCAAACGCGTCTTCGACGAGCGGGACCGTGACGGTCACTGAAACGCTGCCTTCCGGACTGTCACTCGCATCCATGGCGGGCAGCGGATGGTCCTGCACAGCGAACGTTTGCACGCGCGGCGATGTCCTGAGCGCAGGAGCAGCCTATCCGCCCATCACGGTGATCGTGGATGTCGCGAGCGACGCCAACTCTCCGCAACAGAACGAGGTGAGCGTGTCCGGAGGAGGGGCGTCAGGAGCGAGTGCAAGCGACTGGACGCCAATTGCCATAGCCGCATCGTCCGCAGCGGTCGTGTTGCCAACAAGCGGGACGCCGCAGACCGCCACCGTAAACACTCCGTTCGTCATGCCGCTGGAAGCGACGGTGACAGACAGCCTAGGAGAGTTAATCAGCGGCGCGATGGTGACGTTCACAGCTCCGGCGAGCGGGACTAGAGGGACATTCCCGGGCATTGCGAACGCCGCCACGGCGACGACAAATGCACAAGGCGTGGCCACCTCACCATCGTTCACGGCAAACAACACAACCGGTTCGTATGTCGTCAACGCAACGGTGTCGGGTGTATCGAGCCCGGCAAGCTTCTCGCTCACGAATGTGAACAGCTCCGCCACCTTCATTGGTTCCGATCAAACGACCGAAGGGAATTGGATCGGTGTTTACGGCCAGGATGGATATTCCCTCGCAAATTCCACCCTCAGTCTCCCGGGCAACGTTCCACCACAACGCCTTCCCGCATACGTTCAGGCGTTCAGCCCCGAGAATGAGCTGACTTACATCTGGGCATCACCAACATGGGACTCAAGAGGATTGGAAACCGATACGTACGGAGATCGGACGGCGCAAACCTGGTACAACATTCCGAGCTTCAGCTTGGACCTCAATATTACCGGCGGAGCGCCGCAGCGGGTCGCCTTCTACGCCGTCGATTTTTCAATGAAGAGCAGAGTTGAAACGATTCAAATCGTGGATGCAAGCACGAACGCCGTTCTGGACCAGGAAAGCATTTCAAATTTCGTGAACGGAATCTATTTGATTTGGACGATTTCCGGGCACGTTACGATCAACGTGATCTGCGACGGGGGCGAGAACGCGGTTGTCAGCGGCTTATTTTTTGGAGGAACCAGCAGCGCGAGTCCGGTGGGAGCTCGCATCAACCCGCAAGCAGTAAATCTGACCAGCAATCAGGCGCAACAATTCACGGCCGCGGTGATCGGCGCCACGAACCAGAGCGTGACGTGGTCCTACACGCCTACGGTAGGAACCCTCACTCCCTCCGGTTTGTATGTTGCTCCGGAGGCCATCGCTCCGCAAACGCTCTTCGTAACGGCCACCAGCGTTGCGAACCCCAGTGTGTCCGCAACCGCGATCGTTAATCTGACGGGTGGCGCGACTGCCACCTTCGTTGGTTCGGATACGACAACTCAGGGGAATTGGCGGGGAGTCTGGGGGAGCGATGGGTATGTCGTGGCCGCGGATTCTCAAGCCCTGCCGGTCTATGCCTCTTTTTCCGCCCAGAACGAATCGAGCTCGGTCTGGAATTCGAATACGACCGATCCACGAGCCCTCGAAACGGGCAATGGCCAGGGCCGGATCGCGGCGTCGTGGTTCAGTAATTCGCCTTTCAGCTTCAGCGTAAATTTCGCGGACGCGAAGCCGCACGAACTCGCGCTCTATGCTCTGGACTGGGACAACCAAGGAAGAGCGGAGACGATCCAGATTGTGGACGCGGCGACGGGCACCCAACTCGACACGCGCAGCCTCTCGAATTTCAGCAACGGCGTCTACCTGATCTGGAACGTCTCCGGCAACATTAAAATCAACATAACGTCTGCGGGCGGTCCCAACGGCGTCCTCAGCGGGTTTTTTTTCGGGGGTGCATCGGAGAGCGTGATCGTAAACCCACAGAGTGTAAGCCTCACGGCGGGTCAGACAGCGCAGTTCGGCGCCACGGTGAGCGGTACGGCAAACCAGTCCGTCGCGTGGGCCATCACTTCGGTGACTCCGGCGGGGGCTGCCCCGGGCAGCTTTTCGACGACCACGGCGGGGCTCTATCAGGCACCGGGGACGTTGGCGGCGGCTGAGACAATCACGGTGACAGCGACCACCGCAGACGGCCTGGGCTCCGGCAGTGCGACTGTCAATCTCGGCCCGTCCGGAACCACCTCCACGAGCGCGACATACATGGGGACGAACACGACGACAGAGGGAAACTGGCAGAGTTTGTACGGAGCCGATGGATACGCCCTGGCGAGCGTCACGCAAAGCCTTCCTTCCTACGCCACGCTGACTTTCCAGAGTGCCACCGTCTGGGTCTGGAATCCCTCGACCACCGATCCCAGGGCCCTGAAACTCCCCGGTGGGTCCGGAGCAACTGCAGCGACCTGGTACAACAATCCAAGC
>Ga0187860_1000166_pt1 | contig 64374 bp, 53 predicted proteins | sample June2016WEW_10_4_FD_132981 | JGI IMG/M metagenome (GOLD analysis project Ga0187860, IMG submission 132981) | Peatland microbial communities from SPRUCE experiment site at the Marcell Experimental Forest, Minnesota, USA - June2016WEW_10_40 | ecosystem: Environmental > Terrestrial > Soil >...
GCCGCCTGATAGACCATGCGCAGCGCCAAGGGTTTGATGGCCGGCCCGGAGAGCCCTGCCGTGACGTTTGAGATGCGCGGCGTGCAGGTTTCGATATCGATGGCCATCCCGATGAACGTGTTGATGAGCGTGATCGCGTCGGCACCCGCGTTTTCCGAGGCGCGCGCGAATACCGTTATATCCGCGACATTGGGCGAGAGTTTGACGAAGACGGGATAGCGCGCCGCCTTTTTCGCCGCCGCTACCACTTCCTCCGTCAGGCGCGGATCGCTGCCGTAGACGATGCCGCCAGCGCGCGTGTTGGGGCAGGAGATATTCAGTTCATACGCTGCAATGCCTTCGCCCTCGTTCAGGATTTCGATGCAGCGCACGTAGTCTTCGGTGGAATAAGCAAATACATTCACCACGACGCGTGTTTTGAGCGTACGCAGGAAAGGCAGCTTCTCGCTCAGGAAGCGCTTTGCGCCGACATTCTGCAGGCCGATGGCATTCAGCATTCCCGATGCGGTTTCGTAAATGCGCGGCTCCGGGTTGCCTTCCATGGGGTCCGCCGAAATGCCCTTCACGCAAACCGCCCCGAGCTGATCGAGGTCGATGAGGTGGGCAAATTCCTTGGCATAGCCAAATGTCCCACTCGCCGTCCACACCGGATTCTGGAAACGTATTCCGGCAATTTCGGTTTCAATCTGCGGCGTGAATGTTTCAACCGCCGCCGATGCCGCCGCCGCGCGCGGCTGCCGAGCGGTGCGCCCCGCGCTTCTGGCAGCGCTTTGAACCTTGGTCTTGCCCGCGGATTCTCTGCTAGTCATGCGCAATTCCTGAATCTTTCATTTTCAATCTTGAATCCTGAATCCTACTTCCAGACAATCTTCTCCGCCCAGAACACCGGCCCTTCCGTGCAGACACGTTGGTAAGCTTCGTGACCTTCGCTATGAACCCTGACGCAGCAACCCAAGCAAGCGCCCAGCCCGCAGCCCATGCGGTTTTCCATCGAGACCAGGCAGGGGTGGCGGAAACTCTTTGCAAGTTCCACCGTGGCGCGCAGCATGGGCCCCGGACCGCAGGCCATCAGCAGGAATTTCTTCTTGGTGTGCGCATCCAAGTACTCTTCCAGGGGACGCGTCACATAGCCGTGGTATCCGGCCGAGCCGTTCTCGGTGGCCAGCAGCGTGGCACGCACCAGCGGCTTGAATTCCGCCGTGCCCACCAGATCTGCTTTGGTCCGCGCCCCGAAAAACAGCCGCTGTTTGAATCCCATTTCCGCCAGGCGCTTGGCGGGCAGCAGCAGCGCTGCAATGCCAATGCCGCCCGCGACGTGCAGTATCTCGTCAGCCTCGCGCGCCTGCGGCAGGTATTCCTCTTCGAAGAATCCGTGACCGAGCGGCGCCAGCAGCCCGACCTTATCGCCCTTCTTCAGCTCCGCAATTAAGCGCGTGCCGCGCCCCACGGTCTTGTAGAGAAGCTGCATGATGCGGGGTGCTTGCCCCGACCGGGACTTCGACCCCGTCACGCGCAACTGCGGCGCGCGTCGGGGACCCCAGCCGCGACGTCCATCGGTTGCCATTAGATTGAAGATGCTCATGGGCCGGCGCAGCAACACGTCGGAGCGGCCAAGAATGCGCAGCATGGCAAACTGGCCCGGCCGCACGGCCGACGCTTGCCGCGGAGCATCCAGACTCAAGAGGTAATGGCCGCCGGTGAGGGGACGATTCTCAAGGATGGCCACTATGTCATCGTGCATCGGCATTATGCTAAGCCCACCTGTAGATTATTGCTTCAAAGCGATTCATCCGTTTTCATCTTTCATCGTTCATCTTTCATCTTGGCGAAGGACTTGCGACACGCCACCATGCTCGGCGGACCAGGAAATCGGATCGTGCAAAAATTTCTCTACCTCATCCAAAGCCGCCGGGGCAAGATAATCTCCGCCCTTCGCCACGCGAAGGATGTCCCACCACGTCGCGAGCGCATGCAGTGTAACCCCGATCTCCGCCATGGTTTTCGAGCTATCGGGATATATCCCGTAGTGAAAAACCACGAAGGCGTGCTCCACGATTGCGCCCGCCTCGCGCAGCGCTTTGCAGAACATGACTTTGCTGCGCGCATCCGTCGTCAGGTCCTCGACCAACAGGGTGCGCTTGCTGCCACGCAGATCGCCCTCGATTTGCGCGTTCAGGCCGAAGCCCTGTGGCTTTTTGCGGATGTACTGCATCGGCAGTATCAGCCGATCTGCAATCCATGCGGCGAAAGGAATGCCCGCCGTCTCACCGCCGGCGACGCCGTCGACGCATTCGACTCCAATCTCGCGAATGATCGTCGAGGTCGCGAAGTCAATCACGGTCTGCCGCAGGTGCGGATACGAGATCAGCTTACGACAGTCGATGTAAACGGGACTCGCCCAGCCCGAGGTGAAGAAAAAGGGATTGGACGCGCTGAATTGAACCGCCCGAACCTCGAGCAGCATTTTCGCAGTCCGCTCTTGGATCAATTCCCGATCGAGAAAAACGCCGGAAGCCGACATTCGTGAACGTCTCCCTGGATTATCTCGCCGCGACCAAAAGTTCGCGGCACGGAATAACAGACCGGCCAACTTCTTCCGCGGCACGGAACGGAAGCATGGCATCTTCGTCAACGGCGATTCTACCTTCGACAACCCGGCAGCCTCGACGCAGCGTTACCGTGTTGAAGACCTGAGCATAGCACTCGAGAGCCGCCCGCCGACAGGTGATTGCGTCGATCATTGTGCCTCCCGGATCGCGTGGTAGAGCAGCTCGGTGCCTTTCATGAAGTCGTCAAGCTGCATCGCTTCGCGGGGATTGTGCGAGCCGTTCTCGTTGCGGATAAAGATCATTGCCGAGGGCACGCCGGCGTTGGCGAAAATCGAAGCATCGTGGCCGGCGCCGCTTGCTATCGTCTCGGTCGGAAGCCCCAGCTTTTGCGACAACCCTCGAAGGCGCTCGATCCAGACCTCGTTCATCCTGGCCGGGGCGGTATCGATGCGGCGGTCGAAGCGGAATTCCACTTTCCGGGCCATGCCGATGTTGCGGCATTCGGTGCGCATGAGGTGGTAAAAAGCTTCGAGGGTCTCCAGGCTTTGGCTGCGCACTTCGAAGCTGAACGCGACCTCGCCAGGGATGCGAGACATGGCATGCTCGGCGGCGTTAGTGGCGATGATTCCCGTTGTCACCACCAAATCCAGGCCGCGCTCGAGCAACACCCGCCAGTGCTCGTCGAGGCGGGAGATAAGATCAGCCGCGGCAAACACCGCGTCGCGGCGCAACCAGCGCGGCACCGCGCCGGCATGCCCAGCCTCTCCGACACAGACTACCGAGCGGTGGCGAATGTTACCCCGGATTCCGGTTACGACCGCGACCGGAAACCCGCGCGCGACCATCACCGGCCCCTGCTCGATGTGAAGCTCCAGGTACGCCGCGACGGAACGTGGCTCAAGCAGTCTCTCGCGGCGCGCGATGCGGTCGACATCGGCGCCGCATTCACGCATGCAGTCCGCCAGAACGCGGCCGGTGGCTGGGTTGGTCGACGCCAGATCGTCCTCGGTGAGCTGGCCAAAAAGTGCGCTCGATCCGAGATAGGGCCTGCCGAACCAGGCGCTCTCTTCGCCTCGCAGCGCGATCACCTTAACGGTGCGGGGCGGAACAACGCCCTCGCTCCGCAAGCGCACAAGACAAATGATACCGGCGATCACGCCGGCGGAACCGTCGTAGTTCCCCCCCTGTGGCACCGAATCCAGATGAGAGCCGCAGGCAACGAATGGAAGATCAGGCTCCCGGCCTTCGAGTGTCACCACCAGGTTGGCTGCCGCATCCCAAGACGCCGCCAGCCCGTACTCCTCGGCAATCTTCTTGACGAGTTCCATCGCGCTCTGCTCGCCGTCGCCGTAGCTCTGGCGGGTCACGCCGATCCCCTGGCCGGTTGCCCGGCGCAGATCGTCGAAGAAGCGCGACGCCAGCGCCGCCGGATCGAAGCCGCCGGCTTCACTCTCCGCGGATCTGGCAACCACGGTCATTTTATCGCCACGCGGTTCTCGACGACTGCTATGCAGTTCGGCGTGCATCGTCCGCTGGAGTGGGCCGCTCTGCGCACATCACCTGAGGCAATCATTGGAGCGCTACTCCCTTGCGTTCAGGAATGAGAAGCGCCGTCGCCAAAATGTCGATGACATAGATTACGGCCAGCAGCGCGATCGTCAGGTGAAAGGAGTACCGGACGGCCAGCGTACCGACCACGAGAGGCCCGAAACCACCGACTGCGCGGCCCAGATTGAACAACACGTTCTGCGCCGTTGCCCGAGCCTGTGTCGGGTAGAGTTCCGACATCAGCGCGCCGTAGCCGCCAAGCATGCCGTTGACGAACGCGCCCATCACGGCTCCTCCGACCAGCAGCGCTATTGGCGTAGTGAGGTTGGCGTACACAATCACCATAATGGCGGCGCCAGCCTGGAAGGCGAAGAACACAGGCCGCCGGCCAATTCGGTCGGCAAGCTGACCGAACGTCCAGATACCGCAACACATGCCAAGAACCGTGACCGCCGTCCACACGGCGGACCGGGTCAACGTGTAGCCGAACTGGCGCGACAGGTATGTCGGCAGCCAGATCATCAGCCCGAAGTATCCAAAATTCTGAACCGAGCAGAGGATAAACACTCCGATACTAATCTTAGTGGTCGCGGCATCCTTGACGAGCAGCCACACTGGCATGCCCTCGCGCGGCCCCCGTGAGCGCTCGACGAAGAGCTTGGGTTCGCCAACCGTTCTACGCATGATGAACGAAACGATCGCCGGGACCAGGCCGACCGCAAACATGCCGCGCCATCCGATGTGGGGCAACAGTATCGGCGTCACCAAGGCGGCGGCCAGAACTCCACTTTGCCAGCCGAGACCAACGTACGAAGACACGCGCGCCCGCATGTTCGCCGGCCAGGCCTCTGCCGCCAACGCCATGCCGATTCCAAACTCGCCGCCCAATCCAATACCAGCGATGGTGCGGTAAGCGAGCAGATCCCAGTAACCTTGAGAGAGGGCACACAGGCCGGTAAAAACAGCGAAGAGAAGGATCGTCCAGCTCAGCACCTTGATTCGGCCGACATAGTCGCTAAGCACGCCGAACACGAAGCCGCCGATGACCGCGCCGAGCAACGTCGCAGTGACGAGAGAGCCAGCTTGCGCCGCACTCAGGTGCAGGCTGGCGGAGACGGCACTGAGGATGAATCCCAGAATAAGCAGATCGAAGCCGTCCATGGCGTAGCCTACGGCTGAAGCCAGAAGCGCCTTCTTCGCGTAGCTATCCGGTTGGTCAACGGTTTGAGTGGGGACGGGCGATGGGGAAAGCGATCCTTGGGAAAAGGCCGGCATCAAACTCTCGCTTCCTGCAGTCGAGCAATTAGGATTAAGAAAGGCTAAATTCTGCCGACCGCGGATGCAAGCTAATTCCCGCCCAACCGCCTGCAGTCCGCAGCGGCTTGCACATCCGTAGCGTTAGGATTCGATAAGGGCTTGCCTGGCACATTACGCTAGGATACTCTACAGGTCGAGGAGCTGAATCTCCGTTCCTCAATCAGATGCCCTGACGAGTAGCGATCCAACTCTTATGACTACTTCTCTCAGCAAAACTGCTCCTATCAATGCCCGCTCACGACTGATGGTAGCCCTTGACGTACCGACGGCTCGCGATGCAAGGCGCATCGTCGACCAACTGGATGCCCGGGTAGATTTTTTTAAAGTTGGCCTGGAGCTATTCACCGGGACCGGACTCGAATTTGTGCGTGAACTCCAGTCGCGCAACAAGCAGATATTTCTTGATCTCAAGGTTTTCGACGTTGGTGAAACCGTCAAGCGCACAGTGAAGGTTGTGGTTGACGCCGGCGTGAGTTTCCTGACGATTCACGGCAATACCGAAATCGTCACGGCGGCGGCTGAGGCCAGAGGCAACAGTAGCCTGAAGCTGTTGTCCGTCACCGTGCTCACCAGCCTGGATGTTAAGGATATTAGAGATCTAGGATACGAATGTTCTCTGCAAGAACTTGCTCTCCATCGCGCCATGAAAGCGCTCGAGGCAGGCTGCGACGGTGTTATTTCTTCCCCCAGAGAAGCCAAGCTTATCAAGGATGCAACGCACGGCAATCTTTTGGTGGTTACGCCCGGCATTCGACCTCTGGGCGCGCAGCTCCAGGATCACAAGCGAGCCGGAGACCCGCGATCCGCAATCGAAAACGGGGCGGACTATCTCGTCGTCGGTCGTCCGATTACGGCTGTGCCGGACCCTGCCGCGGCAGCCGATGCGATTCTCGCGGAGATGCAACTCGGTTTTAATTCCCGCGTGCAGAATTAAGCAGAATGCAATCGATTCGGCTTATCGCCATCGACATCGATGGAACCCTGCTGGATTCCAATCATCAAGTCTCTGACGCCAACCTTACGGTACTGCGCCATGCTCATGAACGCGGAGTCGAGATTGCGCTCGTTACCGGCAGGCGGCACACGTTTGCCCTTCCCGTGGCGCAATCTCTTGGCTTTGGCGTAACGCTCATAAGCTCCGACGGCGCAGTTACCCGCTTGAGCGACGGCAGCCTGTTTCACCTTGACCTGCTTCCGGCAGAAGCCGCCCGGGCGCTCACGCGGCACATGGCAGCTTTCCGGGGCGACACAGTCTTGATCTTCGACCGGGAGACCAAAGGTGCACTGGTCGTGGCACCGGCGCTTGAGTTGAACGCCACCATCCGCCGGTGGAAGCAGCAGAACCCTCTTTACCTCGAGTTTGCAAAACCGTTGGAGATGGCAATTGCCGAGTCGCCGATTCAGCTCCGGTTTTGCGGCACCATCAATCGCATGCGCGAGGCCGAAGCCGCTTTGTTAGCCTCAGGGCTTGTTGAGCGGGTGACTGTGCTGCGCACACAGTACGAAGAACGTGACTTTTGCCTGGTTATTGTGCTCAACCAAGCCTGTTCGAAGGGACATGCCTTGCAACGCTGGGCCGAGCATCGCGGCATCCCACGGCAAGAGGTAATGGCCATTGGGGACAACTACAACGACATCGAAATGCTCCACTTTGCAGGCGTGCCAGTCATCATGGGCAATGCTTGCAATGAGTTGAAGCAAAACGGTTGGGCGGTTACTCTGGGAAATAACCATGCCGGGGTCGCGCATGCGGTCAGAGCAGTACTCGGGATATGACTTCGCTAATCGCCGTCGAACGCCGCGCATAGCGCGCATAGAAAATAGGTCACGCAATAACGCGGCCGTTCATAGAGCTACCCGGCACCACGCGCCCGAGGTAGAATAAGCACTCCGTCCCTGATAACTCTACTTGCGTGCCGTCTTGCAAGCGGCAGTTGAGGAAGATATCGAAGCCGCCGCAGCGGGAAGAGCGGATTGATTGACGTCGTAAACAAATCGGGCGGTGCGCGGAGCGCTGACCAGGCGGCCATTCGTGGGCTGCTGTGCGAAGTTGTCGCCCGCGTTTGCCTCCAGCAAGAGGGCGATCACCTGCGCACTTTGCTGCTGACCGGCAGCGTTGCCCGTGATGAGGCGACCATTGTTGCCCATCCCGGCGGTTGGCGGGTGTTGGGCGATGCGGATTTCATGGCCGTATTCCAGCGGAACGCGCCTTTGCCGGCAGCCGGCGTCGTGGCGGCCCTGACCGCGAAATGCGAGTCCGAGTTGCGCGCCGCCGGGGTGGTTGCCCATGTGGGCCTGGCCGTCGTTCATGACGATTATTTTTGCCGGCTTCCCGCCCACATCTTCACTTACGAACTGCGTTGCTGCGGGCGCATCGTCTGCGGAGATGAAAAAGCTGACAATCCCCTCGGGCTAATTCCCCTTTTCCCCGCATCCGCTATCGATAAAGAGGATGCGTGGCGGTTGCTGGCTAACCGCACCATTGAATGTCTCGAGTTGTCTGAAAGCCCCTTGCCTGCGGCAGCGCCTGAAGAGCTGCACTATCGTGCGGTGAAGCTGTTTCTGGACATGGCGACTTCGCTCCTGGTGTTTCTGGGCGCCTATGAGCCCACCTATGGCCAGCGGGCGCAGAGGTTGCAGCAACTAGCGGAACGCCCGGAGCAGCAAGCACCACTTCCTTTTGGACTTAAGGCTTTTGCCGCACGTGTAAACGAGTGTACCCGGTGGAAAATAACCGGCGGCGGAGGTGATTGTAGCTCCGGCCCTGAAATTTCCCGGGAGGCGCTCGACTACGCTTGCCGGTTGTGGCGCTGGGAGTTGGCGCAGCTCACTTCAGCGGCGCCTGAAGCATCGCCGGAAGTTTTGTTCGCCGGGGTGGCCGCACGGCAGAGCGCTTCGCAGAAGCTGCGGGGATGGCTCTACGTCGCCCGGCGTACTGGTTGGCTGCGCGGCGTGCGAAGCTGGCCGCGCTGGATAGCGATGGCCCCACGCTGTACTCCGCGTTATTACATTTATGAGGCCGCTTGGCGGCTGGCGGCAAGCGCACCCTGCTCCGCCAGCGAGCCGGAAATGCGCCAGATCAGGGAGCTGTTGCCCGTTGCCGGCGGGGATGGCAAAAACGAAGGTGACGCCAGGCAGCAACTCGCCCGCGAAGTGGCGTGGAATTATCGGACTTTTCTAACCGAGACGCGCGCATGATGCTCGCCTCTCGGCAGGGTCGTAAACGGAGCGCGAACGGCTGTTCGTTCAATGGAAAAAACCGCGCAGTCGCAAGCGTTGGCGATATTGGAATTCATACGCCTTCCTCGCCCAGGCGGCCGAGCGCCAGTAGCACTTATGCCAACGCTTGAACTCATGCAGTGTGCCGCCAAACTTGCTCTTGAACCGCCCATATCCACACATGTTGTAGATGCGAATCCCGCGTTGCGCCGCGATTTCCATGGCGGACCATTGCATCAGATCATTGGGAAAGTGTTTCCAGCCAGCCACGCGGCTGCCGGTGAAAGCGAAATACACGGAATGATCGTCGTGTGGAAACAAGCCTGTAGAGGTAATTGATCCGTCAGGATCCCGCATCTGAATAGCGAAAAGCAAATCGGCCGGCTTGAGAAACTTGAAAACGAGCTGCGGACATTCCACGCTGAACGCTGGGTGTACGTTCTTGCGCCGCAGGATTTCTTTGTAGCCGTCGAATAGCTCGGCCGCAAAAGCGGGATCATCCGTATCTTCGGCCCGCACCCCGAACTGTTCAGCCAGTCGGATGGCCTTGCGGCACTTCGGGTGCAAACGTCGATGCATGATTGCCGGATCTTCGCGGCTTAAATCAACCACGTACGAAAGTTGCACAGCGGGTTCATAGCCGAACTGCAAGGCGATTTCGTCGCTGATCGCGTGCCCCTCGATCTCAATGATCGCCAGTCGCTCGAGCTGAGCCAGTTCATCAAGGGCTCGGAAAAACGCCGTCCCGGAAAAGCCTTGGGTTGCCACCGGCCCCATGAAATTCGTGTACCAGCCCTGCAAAGGACTGCCAAGAATGCGAAAAGGGCCCCTTTGTAAAACCCCGCCGCAAAAATAGCCGATCGTGCGGCCATGCTCGCGAATTGCCCAATAGCGAATCTCGGCTTTGTGGTACGCCGCGATGTAATTCAGCCAGGCTTGCCGGTGAAAAACCTCCCGCCACTGGAACGGCTGGATCAGTTGGTCCCAATCGTGGATTTCCTCTGGAGATAAGGGCTCCAATTCGTAGCGAAGCGACACTGGCGATTCGACGGGCACGGCTATTCTGTCCGGAGCTGGTTCCATGGAAACGCGATCCTTAATCTAGATTTCTGATCTTATCCCCTATTGATGCACAGTTCCTCGCGAACTTCAGTTTCCGTTTTTGCCTCCGCGACCTGAAGCGTTCAATGCACTCCACACTCTTTCCGGCGTAAGAGGCAAATCTTTAATAACCACACCCACAGCGTCATAGACGGCATCTGCGATGGCAGGAGCCACGGCAATCACAGGCCCCTCGCCGATGCCTTTAGCTCCAAAAGGCCCGGGGCCGTCACGGTTCTCCATCAAATGCGTCTCTATAGTGGGAATATCCATGGCGGTCGGAATCCGATAGTCTAGTGGACCGGCGTTCAACAGCTTGCCGCTCTCGTCGTAAACCAGTTCTTCCATCAGGGTGTGGCCCAATCCCATGATCAAGCCGCCCTCTTCCTGCGCTCTAGCCTGCAGTGGGTTAATTGCCAAGCCCACTTCGCTCACGTTCACCAGTTTCCTCACTGCCACTTTTCCAGTGGCTCGATCCACCTCCACCTCGGCGGAGGTGAAGACGACTTCCCAGAAATCGGACAATCCTCCTAGCGGATGGCTAGAATCCTTTTCGCCTTGAAACATTCCCCTGCCGACAATTTCGCCTTGCAACGTTCCTAAGTATTGCTTCAATAATTCCCCATAGGAAATTGGACCTTGATGACCTCTGATCGTTGCGTTAGCGAATTCCGCGTCTTCTTCACGATCGATCACTCCCAGCTCGCGGGCAATTGCGCCAAGTTGAATCAGCAGATCTTCACATGCAGCCATCACCGCAGTTCCCATAGTGACCGTGGATCTGCTCCCCGCTGTCGCCAAATCGAAGGGAGCAACGGTGGTGTCTCCCATGATCACTTTGATTTGTTCGACGGGGATTCTTAAGACCTCAGCCGCAATCTGCGCGAACACGGTCCGCGCGCCTTGACCCATTTCCGTAGTTCCCACGGCGACGGTGACGCTGCCATCAGCGCAAAGCTTCGCCACGGCGTTAGAGACCGATGCCGGAATAGGAGTTTTTACTCCTATGGCTATGCCGCGACCTACATTGCTTTTCTTAGGATCGCCCCAGCCGACCATGGCGGCAGCCTTTTTGAGTCCTTCGCGCCAGTCTCCGTCCGCCGGAGTGTCACCCGGCACAAAAACCTCTCCTCTGGCGGGCAAATTGCGCAACCTGATTTCGAGCGGATCTATTTTTAATAACCGGCTTGCGGCATTCATCTGAGACTCGATAGCCCACACCAACTGGGGCATACCGAAACCTCTGCATGCGGTACTCACGACGGTATTGGAATAAATAGCTCTTGAAACGATGCGCGCATTGGGAGTGCGGTAAAGCCCGCAGCCCAGGAATCCTGCCTTCTGCACAATGCGCGTGCATGCATCCGCGTAAGCCCCCATCAGGAAATCGGCTTTGACATCCTGAAATACAATTCTTCCTTCGGAATCAAAACCGGTTTGAATGCTCACGGTTGCAGCCAGGCGGCGGACGGTGAAGAAGCCATCATCCAGCGAGGTAGATATTTTTACGGGTCTACCTGTCCGCATTGCCGAATAGGCGGCGAGCGGCTCCAGTTTAGGATAGCCTCTGCCTCCAAACCCTCCGCCAATATCGGAAGCAATTACCCTCACTGCCGACAGCTCTAGACCGAGACAAGAAGCAATAACGCGTTGCAGAATAAAAGGACTCTGAATGGGGCTCTTTATCGCTACGCCCCCATCCATGGGATACGCAATGCAGGAAAGAGGCTCTAAAGCGTGATGATGGATCATCGGGAACGAATAGACATCGTCGATAATCCGCGCGCATTCGCGTTTTGCTTGATCTACGTCCCCCCATTTGAATTCAAACTCACCGCAAACATTGGAGTCGCAGATGCGCCCGTCATGTCTCTTGCCTCCGGGATGAAGCAGGGGAGCGTCGGGCCTCAGCGCGTCCGCCACAGTGCAAACGGCGGGAAGTTCCTCATACTCGACGCGTATTTGCCGAATCGCCGCTGCCGCCGTATCTTCATCGTTCGCCAGAACGATGGCTATTGGTTCACCGTGATACTTGGTTTCTCCCGAGGCCAACAAGGGCTGATCGGCAATCACCGGCCCGAAACGTGGAACTGGCTGTGGCAGCTCGGAAGCAGTCAGGACAGCTACGACTCCAGGCATCTGCTGAGCGCCCGCCATATCGATGCTGATAATTCTGGCGCGCGCAAATGCGGATCTCAGCAGCTTGCCGTGCAGCATCCCGGCCATATTGCTGTCAATTGTGTACTCCAGGGCTCCCGTCACCTTCTTGACGGAATCCGCGCGCCGAATACTCTTTCCGACGTATTCCACTTCGGTCATCCCTTCATAGAACCGGCGTCTACGGTCTGCAATTTCTTCGCGGCCGAGGAGACCGCCCGTACAATCCGTTGATATCCCGTACACCGGCACAGATTGCCGGCAAGTGCTTCACGGATGTCGAGATCCGTCGGATCGGAGTTTTCCATCAGCAAGGCTTTCGCGGACATTATCATGCCAGACGTACAGTACCCGCACTGCACGGCACCTTCTTCTATAAATGCAGTCTGAATAGGATGTAGCTCACCGTGTTGCGCGAGACCTTCAATGGTCAACACCTCGCAACCGTCGACTTCCGGCGCCAACACGATGCACGAGTTAACGGCCTTGCCATCTACGATAACTGTACAGGCGCCGCATTCACCTTGTTCGCAGCTTATCTTCGTGCCAATTAATCCCAACTGCTCTCTTAGCACCTTGGCTAATGTATGCGTACAGCTAACGTCTATGCTCGTGGTAGCTCCGTTGAGCGTAAATGTGATCGCAATTGAATCTGTTACCATTGCCCGCCCCGCGTTCCGATTCTGTTCAGTGAACACCGCACTGCCTCGGCCGTCAGAACCTTTATGAGTGCCAGCCGGTATTCCCGGGAAGCGCGCAGATCTGAAATTGGAGTTGCGGCGTCGACGACTTTCGCGAGCCCGCGTTCCCATATGTCAGGAACCTGGACTCCTTGCTGCCAAATGCTTTCCGCTCCATAGGCGCGAAAAGCAGTGGGACCAACGGCAGCAAGCGCAAGTCTTATTTCATTCGTAACAGAAGCAAATGCCGCGACTCCAACGATTGCCAGATCGGCGCCTTGCCGGCGTGCAAACCTGACATAGCACGAACTCGATGGAGCAGCAGGATAGGGAACAAAAATGCTCTCCACAATTTCCCCTGCGGCAAGGCATGTCCGGTTTGGAGAGCGCACGAAAGAAGCTATCGGAACCGAACGGCGGCCATTCGAGCCGGCAATGTTGACCGTTGCATCGTAAAGCAAGAGTGCGGGCACGGTGTCAGCCGCGGGAGAGGCGTTGCATATATTTCCCGCCATGGTTGCCCTATTACGGATTTGCTTTGAGCCGATGAGGTTTGCCGATTCAGTGATAGCCGGAAAGTTACGACGAAGGCAGGCGTGTTGCGCGATCTCGCTCAAGATAGCCAGAGCGCCGATAAGAACGCCTTCTTGCTTCTCCTGTATTGCCCCGCTCAGCTCGCGAATTTTACGGAGCAAGATTACCAACTTGGGGGACTGGGCGCCCACCCGAATGTTGTTAATCAGATCGGTGCCTCCCGCTAACGGCGCAGCGTCGCAAACAGCACCGGAAAGCAAAGAGAATGCATCCTCCAGAGTGGTCGGCGCTGCGTACTTAAACGTAACCACTGATCGTTCCTCCACGGATTACCGGCGCTCTCCGGACGAACGCCGATTAACGAATCGTTCGGTTATAGTCCGCTCCAGGCGTGAGCACGATGTTCCAGTACTCCCCGGAACCGCGAATGAAGCGACAGGAATGGGTTAGCTTGGGAGGAATTCGCACCGCTTTAGGTGATTCGATCCTGCACCATCGGTCGCCTAGCAAGACTTCCACCTCCAGCCCAGTCATGTCCGGATTGTTCCCCTTGAAAATGAACAGGCTTTCATATTCGTGAGCGTGGGGCTCGATATGGGCCTCTGGATTGTCGAGGTTCTCCACGCTTCGCACGATGACGTAGATGTTCCCGTCGGGATTGTTGTTGTGGTCGGAAAAAACGTATCTGGTCCCCGGTCCCTTCTTGTGCTTAACCAGCTCATCAGCACTTCTGGCCACGACGTTCAGTATTAATTCTTCCAAAGCGCCTCCTTTGGCCTCTCGCCAGTGTTATACCTCAAAGAGCGGCGATGGCGGGCTTCACCGCGTTGACCCTTTCTCCCGTGCGGAAGCCAGCCGAGCCTGTTGATCTGACTATGAGTGCCACAAGCCTATCATCGGCCAGTAGGTAAACATGAACAGCACAATCAGACCAAACATGAGAACCGTAAGCGGGATCGAGAGCTTTATCATGTCCTTCGCGGTAAAACCGCCGGCCCCATAGGCGATCATTGCCGGAGCCGAGGTTACTGGCAGAACCGCCGTGCACTGGGCAACCAAACAAACGCCCATTACTATTCCCGTTACCGGGATGCTTGCATTGTTGAGTACCGTCAGGAACCCGAGGATTGCTGGTGTAACCGCGGTCAGGCACGATGTAATGCTGGTAAAGCAAAAACGGACTAAGAACACCAGGAAGAAAATGGATAGAGCCAGCCAGGTTACGGGAAGCTTACCCACGCCGGAGTCGACGAAAATAGCCTTCGAAAGCCACTTGTCCGCCGCTGTCTTCGTGAATATTTCGGCCATCGAGATGCCGGCGCCAAACAGGAGAATCGAGGTCCAATCCACCTTCTTATAGAGTTCGTTCCAAGTCGATACGCCAATATAAGGCAAGATCAGCATCAACACCGATAGAACGGAGATGGCGCTCGCCTCTATGTGGTGTACCTTGTCCGTCGCCCAGAAAAGGATGGTCAAAGTCATAATGATCGAGACTTTTTTTTCGCGAACCGACATCGGACCGAGATCGCTGATGCACTTGTTCAGATATTCCCGGCCGCCAGGAAGCTCCTCGAATTCGAACTTATACATCTTTGCCATCAGGAAATAGAGACCGATCCCGAGTAGTACTGTGTAGGGGAACGCGTAGTAAAGCCATTCCATGTAGCCAACCTGGGGATGGCCCGCATTCACTAGAAATGTTACGACCACCGGATTCGGCGCGGCCCCTGTAAGTACGCCAACTCCGGTTACCGATGGGAGTATTCCAGCCAGCAATAACATGGCTTTTCCGATTCTGCTAGTCGCCGGAAGTCCAAAAGAAGCGGTAAGACCAAGCACGATTGGAACTAGTGTCGCCGCGCGCGCGATCACGGAAGGAATCAAGAATGTCAGCACAAATGCGGTGATGATGATTCCAGCGATGATCGACTTCGTCTTGGTTCCTACCATCCTGATGATCAGGTATGCTATGCGCTTCTCAAGGCCTGTGCTGGTGATTGCAGCGGCTATGAACAAGCCTGCTGCCACGAAAACCCACCCGCTGCTTACAAACCCACTCATCGCCAAGGGGATGGCCCTGCCGGTCCCAAGCACAGGGCCGCTTGTACCTTGCGCCGGGGCAAATCCCAGAAAAACGATGGTCATACCGATCAAGGATATGGCGCTGACACCGTATGGGACGGCCTCCGTAATCCACATGAGCACCGTAAAAGCCATGATTCCCAGCATGCGCTTTCCGGCCACGGACAAGCCTGGAGGCGTTGGGGCCATGATGATAGCAGCCATGATCAGTAAGCTTACGATGATGATGATCGGCTTCTTATCGAACGACCCCTTGCTCGTTGCCATGCTCGTCGCCGTTGCGTTTTGCATCGTAGATCCCCCCGCATAGGTATTCCTCAGCCGCGCCCATTTTCGAAAACACTTTTCGGGACAAACGCATATCCCTCCAGCAACCGCCGGGCAGTTCTGCCAACACCAACGCGCTGAATCATCTTCGCCGGGTCGCCGGCATTCGACGTAACCTTTACGTCCATCACTCCATAAGGATGGCCGATCCTGAAGACGTCCGACTTTCTAGCCGATTCGTCCAGCACATCCCACACCACGGTTCCCTCAATTTTGCAGGCTGCTCCGGTGCAAACGCCGCCGGTCACCATGTACGCCCGATGCATTTTTTGCATGGAAGCGAGACGCGCTACAAAATCGATATCCTTGGCCGAAATAGTTTTGCCGTCGGCGTTCTTGTAGTCGCGCTTCCTGGAGACGAAGCCGATCTTCGGAATCGCGGGGCTCTCCTTGGTCGCGACTTTTGCCTCACGCACAATCCCTATCTTTGCGGCTACAACGCCGCGGATCTCCTCGATCAACGCGAGAATCTCAGGCATGCCTTCGACTTCCGTGGGCAGTTCCGTGCCTTGTAGCCCAAGTTCGTCCGCCTTGCAGAAGACAACCGGGTTCGCGGCATCGACAACGGAGACCGTGAATTTGCCTTTCGAGCCGAGGTCAATCGTGTCTTTTGGATTTCCGGTTGGCAGCAGTTTTTTCGTAACCGATCCGGCGGGATCATCGAATTCGAGCAGGATGCGAGCGCCGGTTCCGGGAACGCCGGGAATTTCATAGTCGCCCTCGGACAGACCTCTACCATGCTTTACCGGGACCGTGGCGTAGATCATCTTGTTGGTGTTGGTGTTGTAAATGTTGACCATGGTTGTCGGCTCCGCCGGCTTTACGAATCCTTCATCGACTGCATAGAGTCCGACCGCCGAGGATATGTTTCCGCAGTTGCCGCGCCAATCGATAACGGATTGAGTGAGCGACACCTGGCCAAACGTGTAGTCGACATCAGCGCCGGGGCGGGAAGATGGCCCGATGATAGCGACTTTGCTGGTTAGCGAATTTGCACCGGCCAAGCCATCGATCTGTCTCTGATCGGGGCTGCCGAAGATTCTCAAGATGACTGCATCGCGAAGTTTTCCGGCCGGGGGAATCTCGTGTTCCTTAAAGAAAATCCCTTTGCTGGTGCCGCCGCGAACAATTGCGCAGGGCACACGTACCCATTCTCTATGCACGGTCATTCTCTCCTTCTCGGGTAAATCCACTGCGAGGATTCAAACAGGTTCAGCCTCAGTCTGACGCAAATGAGGTATGTCGGCAAGGCCGGTGCGGATGGCAAATCGAGTCAGGTCGATCCAGATAATAATCCTTTCCCAACTCTGCGAGCCGCCGAAATCGGTGTACAATCATTGCCACTTCCGTGACAAAAAAGGAAAACCTGGTGTTCACTAAGACGCCAGCCACACAAAGGTGCTCACAACGAACAGGCGTTTGTGGCTCGGGTATTGGTGCGCCCAAATCTTAATATCACGCCGGTGAGCGGTCATACAGAGCAAAGCGTCCCGCATTTCCTCTTTTGCAAATCTTGTTCGACGTCGGGGGGCAGTTTATGGCAAAGGGCACTATAAAAGAAAAAATCCGGGCAGGGCTCCATGATGAAAGCGCGCGTGTCGGCCGTGATCGAGCGCTCGGGGTCATTAAACCAGCAATGAAGAAAATGACGGCTTCCTATCCGGATTTGCGGAGCCGTTTAACTGCGGTCAAGAAATACTCGATCGATCACCTCCAGCAATTGTTGCCGCAAACCGTGAAGGTGCTGCGGGACCGGGGCTGGCAGGTACTCGTAGCCGATACTCCCCAGGAAGCGTTGGATTACATCGGCAAAATTGTGGGAAAGGGCCTGGTAGTAAAGTCCAAGACCAACGCGGGCAAAGAGATTAATGTCCCTCACTATTTGGAGGATCAGGGTGCGAAAGTTGTCGAAACCGATTTGGGAGATCGCATTAACCAGCTCGATGGCGGAGTTCCCAGCCATTCCTTAGCCCCGGCCATCCATGTGCCCATTGAGCGCGTAGCGGAATTGTTCTCCAAGGAAGTTGGCGAAAAGCTGGAGCCCGAACTGGAAGCTTTGGTTACTGCCGCCCGAAAGAGTTTGCGCAAGTATTTGGAACAAGCCGATGTCGGTATCTCAGGGGCGAACGCCGTGATCGCCGAAACGGGAGCGATTATAGTCACGGAAAACGAAGGCAATATTCGAGCCGTCACCAGCATCCCGCGAATTCACATAGCCATTGCCGGAGTGGAAAAAATCGTTCCTAAACTGCTGGACGGCATTGCGGTGGTTAAGGCGGCGGCAGCCTATGGCGTCGGCCAGGATATCGGCACATACGTCAGCGTGATTTCCGGTCCGAGCCGCTTCGAGAACGACGATTTCGCCTTTCTGGGGGCGGCGCAAGGTCCCCAGGAATTGCACATGGTATTCCTGAAACCTGGCCGTGAAAAAGCCATAGCCGACGATTACAAAGAGACCTTGTACTGCATAAATTGCGGGAGCTGCCTGAACTTCTGTCCGGTTTACTCGGCGATTGGCGAAAAATACGGATACAAATACCTGGGTGGACGGGGAACGGTCTTTACGGCCATGCACGCCAGTCTCGAGAAAGCCGAAGAAGCCGGCTTGTCTCTTTGTATTGGCTGCAAACGATGCGAAGAAGCCTGTGCCGTGGAAATGCAAACTCCGGGCATGATTGCCCGTTTGCGGGCAACCGCAGTGAGTGAGAAAGGCTTGCCGTGGGCGCGGAAAACGATGTTTGAGATGCTCGCGGCCAATAAGCTTCCCCGTTACGCGCGCTTGGCTGAACCGCTCCAAGGCATCGCAACCAAGGCGTCGGGTGAGGGTACGGCCAAGCCGCGAATGTCACTTTTCGACGGCTTGCCCACGGACCGATTAGTGCCCCTGCTTGCCCCGGAGCATTTCTCCGATCTCGTCAAGAAGCGCAAGCCGGCGACGGTCGCCCGCAAGGGTCATAAGGTTGGATTTTTTGCCGGCTGCCTGGTCAATTTCTTCCGCCCCGACTTGGGAGGAAGTCTGCTCGATGTTTTAGAACGCGAAGGGGTCGAAGTCAATACGTTTCCGGATGAAGCCTGCTGCGGCATCCCCGCCCTTACCAGCGGCGATGAAAGCGACGCCCGGAAGATGGCGGCTGTGAATGTGGAAATGTTGTCGCAACAGACCCTAGATCAACTGATCTTCCTATGTCCTACGTGCGCCAGCACGGCAAAGCGGGAATGGCCGCGTCTGTTGTCACAAGACTCTAGATTGGCGCAAGCAGCGAACACACTGGCTGCGAAGGTAATGGACATCAGTGAATACCTGGTTAAGGTTGTTAAGATATCGCCTCCGCAAGGCAAAGTGAATTGCAAGGTGACCTACCATGATCCCTGCCATCTTGTGCGCGATTTGAAAATCAAAGATGAGCCGCGCCAGCTTATCAATTCGATTCCGGGTATAGAGATGGTGGAAATGAAGGAGCCGGATAGTTGTTGCGGCTTCGGCGGCAGTTTCAGCCTCTTTTACTATGACCTGTCTCGCAAGATCAATGATGACAAGGTTAAGCAGATCATGGAAACCGGCGCCGATTATGTGGTGACCGGTTGCCCGGGTTGCATGGTCCATCTCGCGGACGGGATTTCGCATGAAAATGGCCGGCAAAAGCCAATGCATGTAATCGAACTGTTGGCTAAAGCTTACAACCAGGATGGAGGCGAAAATCAATGAGCCGCCGCTTAGAGCAAATCGCAAGCTGTCGCGACGCACTACTGAAAGATTATCCTGACATGGCCTCCCGCGCTACGGCGATTCGGGAAAGCGCGGTGGCAAACCTGCCTGCGCTGGCGGAGAAGGCCAAGCAGAGCTTAACCGGCAAGAAATGCATCGTCTACCAGGCCAAAGACAAGGCGGAAGCAGCGACCATTCTTCGCAGTATCTTGCAGAACCAAGAGCAGGTCGTGAGGACCTACAGCAAGACGCTGCGGGAAATTGGCTTTGATGAGTTGATGTCCGCTCAAGGGACAGTGGTTAATCTGTCGAGGATAGAAGAGATTGTGTGGGCCGGCCAAGGCTCTCCGTTTCTCGGGCACCCGCGTCTTCCGCAGTGGGATTTGTCTCCTCAGGAAATCGAAGCGGCACTGCGAAAATTTGTCTCTTTTCAAGGCGAGGTTTCTCCGAAGCGCCTGAAGGAAACCGTCTATCGCCGGATCAAAGAGGATATTCTGCGCTGTGGATACGGCATAACCAGCGCCGACAGTGTGGTTGCGGAAAACGGTGTATTAGTGCTGCCTGAGGATGAGGGCGATGGCCGCGCGGTGAGCAACTTGCCCTACCATCACGTGGCGGTGGCCGGCCTGGACAAGCTTACGTGGCTGGCCGAGGACGCGGTCACACTGGCCCAGACGACGGCGGTTTATGGAATGGGGCGCAATACACCAAACTATTGTTCTTTAATTGCCGGCCCCAGCCGCACCGCCGATATCGAGTTCAGGATGGCTTACGGAATGCACGGCCCGAAAGAAGTGCATGTCATCCTGTTGGATAACGGGCGATCGGCTTTGCGCGACCAGGGGCTGGGAGGTCTGCTGAAATGCATCGACTGCGGCTCATGTTACGGCGAATGCGCGGCACTGGCGGCGAAGTGTAAGTGGTCCGAAGTGGTGCTCACACCGAAAGGAATGGCTTTGGGTTTGGTACAAGGCCGATTGGCCCCACTCAGTTCCGCCTTGGCCATGTCTGATTTTGTTTGCCCGGTCGGACTGGATGCCAAAGGCGTGGTCGATATGTTAACGCAAGTCAAATGCTAGACCAGATTCGCGGAAGGTGCGCCCCGCAAAGGAGCCGGGCGTACGGGGTCCCCGGCAAACGCTTGGCGTTTGCTGGGGTGACATCCAAGCGGCGGTGATACTCAAGGGATATACCCACTGATAAATTGCTCTAGACCAGAGAGGCCTTATGGAAAATCAAGTATTGATAGAAGGCGTCGCCAAGGGGAAGCCGGACGGCACGGATACGAGGCCTACTAAATTCAGGTGGAATCTGGCATTCCTCATGTTCTTTCTCTCCTTCATGGTTTACATGGATAGAGTGAATCTATCGGTCGCGACCCCCGCGATTATGAAGGAATTTCACTTTACCAAGATGCACATGGGTTATGTGCAAACCGCTTTTTTCCTTGGCTACGCTCTCATGCAGGTTCCTGGAGGAATATTTACGGAACTGTTTGGACACCGCAAGGTTGTGCCGGCAGCCGTCACGCTTTGGTCGGCCTTCACGGTGCTGACCGCATATTGCAGCAATTTCGTGTGGTTTGTTATCGTGCGATTCTTGTTTGGCGTGGGCGAAGGCCCGATTTATCCGGCCTTTAATAATTTTGCCGTGCAATGGTTTAACCGGAGCGAACGCGCCAAAGCCAACGCGTTTCTCCTCGGCGGAACGTTTTTTGGTCCGGTGGTTGGACCGGCGGCTACCGTATCGATCATGCTCGCCTTTGGCTGGCGGTCGGTATTCGTTGTTTTTGGCCTGGTGGGAATTGTTGCGGCCATGTCCTGGTACTGGTTCGCCAGCGATTCGCCGCGCACCAGCAGCCGCATCAACGCCGCGGAATTGAAACATATTCAGGGACCGGAACGGGTCGATGACAAGAAGGAAGTTGCCCCATGGAGCAGTTTTATAGGATCGACGCAATTCTGGGCAATTGCCATCCAGTATTTCATCGCCGACTACATCATGTATGTGTTCCTTGCCTGGCTGCCTCTGTACCTGATGGAGGTCAATCACTTTTCGCTACAGAAAATGGGCTTTGCCGCAGCCCTGCCGTGGCTGGCGATATGCACCATGGTGTTTGTGACCGGCTTTATCAGCGACAGGCTGGTTGCCAGAGGCGTCTCAAAGTATAAGGCGCGGACATATTTTGGAATCCTTGGGCTGGTGCTTTGTTGCGGGGCGCTCTATCTGGCGGCGGTGGCGAAAAACCCGGCTTGGAACGTGTTGTGGATGACCGTATCGCTTGGGTCGTTAGGATTCACCTTCAACGCTTCTTGGACCTCCTGTAATGACCTCGGCGGTAAGTTCTCTGCCTCGGTCTCCGGCTGGATGAACCTGTGGGGCAACGCCGGCGGAATATTGGCGCCCACGTTGACTGCCTGGCTGGCCACGCAATATGGCTGGAAGGCGGCCATCATGGTTACTGCCGCCAGCGCATTGATCGGGGTGGTGGCATGGTTTGCCGTTAAGCCGGACGTGCCTTTGCGGTTGCGGCGTCCCGCGGACAGTGTAGGTGTTTAATATCCGGTGATCAGCAATGCCGGACAACAAGTGGTCAGGTAAGGGCACGGCCGCAGCCGTGCCCTTGCTTCGATCAGAGCATTACCAGAGATACTGTATCCTTCGCCACGGGTGTCATCATGAGGAGGTTCGCCGCTTTTGCGAACCGACGTGACGATCTATGCATTTCACCGACGCCACCGTAAAAATGCAAATACCTGGACCCTCACGTCGCGTCCTAACGGACGCTCTTCAGGATGACACACTGGAATGATTGTTCTTGGGGATACACCAGCCCTAACACCGCTTTAGTTCGGCTTCCGAGGAATCGCACTCAGTTTCTTGCCTTCGACGTCAATTGCCACGAACTCTTGATCACATTGGACAAGCAGCCGGTTTTCGTCGATCCAGCCGTATCCGTCGGCTTTGAGACATTGAAAACGTGGTTTCTGATCGATCCAAAGCACACGGGTTAAGCTGCCGCATCTGTCGGGTATTTGCAGATAGGCGAGATGCGATGCAGCGGGAGATCGCGATGGCCGCTGAAACTCGGTAATGCAGGCGCCTTCGGGAGATACCGTGCTCTCAGTGCCTGAACGGATGTCGCATTCAATGATTTGACTGTGATCGTTGCCAATCTGAGTGCATGTTGCAAGGCTTCCATTTGCCGCCAGCGTGCAACTGGAAGCCGAGGCACATCTTGGGGGCAGCGCGTCGAAACCATGTGCCGGCAACTTCAGCAACCCGAGTACGTCGCCATAAGCGCCGACGCTGGCGATGAACAAGCGATCGCTCGCCACGATATCAAAGACGCGGGTGCTCTCCGGCACTGGCTGTTTCCATGCGCGCCGGCTGCGAAGGGTGTAGAGGAAGAACCCATAATCCGCTTTGCGGGGAAGCAGCTCTGTGCGCTTGCAGTCCGGACACTCATCCTTGCCGGGAGCGATTGAATACATCAGTTGCTTGGAATCGGGGGTGAAGCCGACGACAAATACCTTCACCGGCAAATACCGTCCGGCCGAATCCTTTCCTGCCGTTGTTAGCTGGATCGCTTCACCCGTCCCCGTGGGGCGCAACCACGCATTATGGTCTTTTATGTAGGCAATCCAATGCTGATCAGGCGAGATTCTGGGCTCGGTAGAGCCGAAGCGCAGATCGAATTCAACTGGACCGAGTTGCAATACTCGCGTCAGGGTGTTATCGCGAGAGACGCGGAGTACGTCTGCGCCCACGGCGACGAAACGATCCTGGGCAAAGGCCGCCGAGACGAACAGCAACGTAATTCTCAGATAGCGTCGCCACATGCTCAGCAGTGTACCCGAACCGAGGCGAAAGACGAATGTGGCATAGCTCGGCCACGGCGTAGCTCGCTGCGGGCGGGATGGGGGCCCCAGGTTCCGCGCCGCCAAGCACTCCTTTGAGATATGCCGCGCAATCTGGTCAGGCCGTGCCATTTGTAGCAAATGGCTTATTCGGCTGTTCGACGCTAACCTAAGGTCGCCGTCAGCCTAACCTCTCCGGGCCATGGGAAAACCGCAACCCCCGCTGTGGTACGAAAGTTCACACATTAGGTATTAGCTTTCCAATAAATGCCCGGGGTTCGGGCTTAGGTGAACTTTGATATTCATTAATTGCACTGCGTTCAATTTATTGTTCACCTGCCAGCGCCCGTAATCCAGAGATACTCCTGCCTTTACGTGATTTCCGTCTCACTGGAATTCTGTCGAGCAGCACAGGTCGGAGTGGCAGCCAACCTGCCTCCCTGCAATGCGGGATAGTCGGTTCACGGAGGGCCAGATTGCGCTTGACACGGCTTTTTGCTCTGTTTGTTTTGGTGGTGCTGTTAACCATAATCGTACCCAACTCTGCCAGCGCGCAGGCCAGTTGTACGCCGACCAGCACGACCGCAGTCACCGTCTGCACGCCGACGCCGAATGCCACGGTCGCCTCGCCAATGACCGTGACCGCATCGACCAACTCCTCGCCAGCGGTCCAGTACATGCAGGTGTACGTCGATAATCAACTGCAGTACACGACCTACACCACGAGCCTGTCAGCAAGCATCCCCATGACCGTCGGCAAGCACGACCTCGTTGTACAGGCCTACAACGGCACGTTCATGAAAACGCCGCTGTCCGTCACGATCATCGCGCCGCCTCCTCCGCCCTCGGGCACGCCGGCCAGTTGTACGCCGACCAGCACGACCGCGGTGACCGTCTGCACCCCAACGCCGAATGCCACGGTGGCCTCGCCAATGACCGTGACCGCATCGACCAACTCCTCGCCTGCGGTACAGTACATGCAGATCTACGTCGACAATCAACTGCAGTACACGACCCACACCACGAGCCTGTCGGCAAGCATCCCCATGACTGCGGGCAAGCACAACCTCGTTGTACAGGCCTACAACGGCGGGTTCATGAAAACGCCGCTGTACGTCACGATCACAGCAGCACCGCCCACGCCGTCGATCTCGATCTCGCCGAGCTCGACCACGCTGGCGTTGTCAGGTACGTGGCAGTTCACTGCTTCGGTTACGGACGAGCCCAGTACGGCAGTTTCCTGGACGGTGGATAGTGTGGCGGGGGGCGATGCTACGACGGGAATCATTACCGTGAATGGCCTGTATACGGCGCCTGGCACGCCCGGGACGCACACGGTGACGGCAACGTCGAACTCTGACGCCTCGTTGACCGCCAGCGCAACTGTAACGGTGGCGAATAACCCTCCATCGTCGGGCGTTTACACCTACAAGTACGATAACGGGCGGACGGGCCTGAACTCGAATGAGAGCAAGCTGACGGTTGCGGCGGTCACCAACGGAGCTAACTTCGGCAAGCTCGGCACCTGGACCGTGGACGGCAGCGTTTATACGCAGCCGTTGTACGTGCCCGGCGTTTCCCTCACCAGTGGCACCTATAACGTGCTGTACGTGGGCACCGAGAACGACAGCATCTATGCGCTCAACGCCGATGTGCCGGGAAGCGTGCTCTGGAAGCGCAGTTTCCTGACTGCGACGGCGACCATCGGCCATGGCTATACCGGCGGACGCACTTCGATCGGCGGCAATGTCGGCATCACCGGCACGCCGGTCATCGATCCCGCCACCAACTGGATGTACGTGGTCGTACGCACCACCGAGGGCGGCAACCAGGTGCAGCGGCTGCATGCCATCGACATCACGACGGGGGCTGACGTGCTGACGGCCGCGGCGATCAACCCCGTGGTCAGCGGAACCGGACTCGGCAATGACGGCGCCGGCCATGTCCCCTTCCTGCCGCTGACCCAGAACCAGCGTCCGGCGCTGCTGCTGACGAACGGCATCGTCTTCGTGACCTTCGCCTCGTTCAGCGATTACGATCCGTATCACGGCTGGGTGATCGCCTTCAATGCCGCTTCGCTGGACTTCATCGACGCCTATAACGCGACCCCGAACGGCGGTGGCGGCGGCTCCTGGATGGCGGGCGCCGGGCCGGCAGGGGACAGCGATGGCAACGTTTATTTTGCCACCGGCAACGGCCGCCCGGACGCGACCGCGCTCTTCGATCCGCCGAACGATCTGCCCAACAGCTTCCTGAAGCTGAACGTGATTGGCGGCAAGCTGACCCTGGTGGATTATTTCTCGCCCTACAACGCCAAGTGCTTGAGCGCGGACGACCTGGATTTGGGCTCATCCGGCCCGACGCTGATTCCGGATCAGTTTGCCGGACACAGCATCATTGCGCTCGGCAGCAAGGAAGGACGCGCCTACCTGCTCGATCAAAACGATCTGGGCAAGTTCCACGCGGGCAGTGACAGCCAGATTCTCAGCTCGGTGCTGTTTAATCCGGCGGCTTGCGGACAGGCGGCGTTCAACGCCAATGCCCCGCTGCGCGTCTACGGTTCGCCCGCCTACTGGAACGGCAACATCTACTTTGGCTCGGCGTTCGGGCCACTGCGGCAGTACAACATCAGCAACGGAACCCTGGTGAAAACGGCACTGTCGGCGCATCTCTACCCGGGCAACGGACAAACCGGACGCGGTCCGCTGACCATCGTCTCGGCCAACGGCACTGCCAACGCCATTGTCTGGACGGCGGAGAACGATCTCACCGGCAAAGGCTGGCTGCGCGCCTTCGACGCCACCAACGTCGCCAATCAACTCTATTTCACCAACTTTGGCGCGGGCGGCAATTTCATCATCCCGATGGTCATCAACGGAAATCTCTACGTCACCGGCCAAGCCACCGTCTACAAGTACGGACTGCTCCACTAGAGCGGTTCCACAGTCGATATACCTAACCGCCGGGCTTCTTTGAAGGGGCGCGGCTTCATAGGCTGCTGAAGAACTCGTAGCAGTGTCATCCTGAGGTCGCGCTGATTTTGCGCGACCGAAGGATCTGCTTGATTCTCAGCACGCGCAAACAGCAGATCCTTCGCTCCCCCACCCCAGCAACGGCAAAAGCGGCCGTTACCGGGGACCCCGGCTACGCTCAGGATGACACCTCGGAAAGCAGCTTTTCAGGAACCTCTTCAGCCGGAGTCCCCGGCACGCGCCGTGGTTGCGCGTGTTGAGGCAGATAGGCTGCCGATAGCGGTCCCCTGCCAGTTTTCATATTAGAATGTAAATTTGACGGAGAACGCGGGAAACAAACACGATGACGACCCATCCCCTTCAAATTGCGCGGCTGACCAAATCCATCGAACTTTCCGATCAAACCAAGCACCTCGAATTCGAGATCCCCGAAGTGGAGAGCTTTGACTTCAAGTCAGGACAGTTCGTCTCCATACGGGAACAGCGAGCCGATGGCAAGTGGATCACCCGGGCGTACTCGGTGGCTTCCGCGCCGCGGCGCAACTGCTTCGATGTTTGCCTTAACCGGGTCGAGAGCGGATTCATGTCGAACTACCTTTGCGACATCGCGGTGGGCACGGAGGTTCACTTCCACGGACCGCACGGGTTATTCATGCTGCGTGAACACCGTCAGGATGCTTTGTTTATTTCCACCGGAACCGGTGTGGCGCCGTTCCGCGCCATGGCGCAATGGCTCTTCGCCGACCCGGCTCGCAACGCCGGGCATTGCTTCTGGATGGTCTATGGAACGCGTTATCCCAAGGACATCTACTACCGCGAGGAGTTCGAGCGGTTGGCTGCCGAGCACCCCAATTTTCATTACGTGGTGACTTTGAGCCGCGCCCAGGAAGAGTGGAAAGGATACCGCGGCTATGTGCAGGAACGCGTTCGCGAAATCGTGGGCAAGCGCACCGACATGCAAGCCTATATCTGCGGACTGAATGACATGGTCTCCGCCACGCGCGACCTGCTGCAAAACGAAATCGGCTGGGACCGCAAACAGATCTTCTACGAGCGCTACGATTGATGTAAGCGCGGACCAGAGCAGCTCCACAGAAGGTATACCACGACAGATCAGACTGTCATGGCGAGCGAAGTCGAGCCACCTTTTGTTCTTGCTGCCGAAAACAAAGGGTGGCTCCACTCCGCTTCGCTGCGGTCGCCATGACATTTTCTGAAGAATTCTTGGATACACCTGCAAGGGAATTGCTCTACAGAGTTGCGCTCCGATTCAGATTCAAGCCTAGATCATCGGGATCTTCACCCCGGCGCGGCGCGCGTAATCACGTGCCTCATCGTATCCGGCATCGACTTGGCGGGCAATGCCGAGGCCGGCATCGTTCGTCAGCACGCGCTCGATGCGGCGGGCCATCTGATCCGTACCGTCGGCAACCGTAACCTGTCCCGCGTGCGTGGAATATCCGATGCCCGTTCCGCCCCCGTTGTGAATCGAAACCCACGATGCGCCTGAGGCGGTGTTGAGCAGGGCGTTCAGCATCGGCCAGTCGGCGATGGCGTCGCTGCCGTCTTTCATGCCTTCGGTTTCGCCGAAAGGCGAAGCCGCGGAGCCGCAGTCGAAGTGATCGCGGCCGATTACGACCGGCGCCTTGATCCTTCCCTGCTTGACCAGGTCATTGATTGCCAAGCCGAACTGCGCGCGTTCATCGCATCCGAGCCAGCAGATGCGCCCCGGCAGTCCCTGGAACCTAAGGCGCTTGCGGGCCAGATCGATCCAGCGCTTCAGCCTGCGGTCCTGCGGGAACAGTTGCAGCGCGAGATCGTCGGTCACCGCGATGTCGGCCGCATCTCCCGAGAGCGCCACCCAGCGCAACGGTCCCCACCCCTGGCAGCACAGCGGCCGCAGGTAGGCGGCGACGAATCCCGGGATATCGTAGGCGTTCTTGACTCCCTGCTGGAAGGCAAAGGTGCGCAGGTTGTTGCCAAAGTCGAAGCTAACCGCGCCCATCTTTTGCAGACGCAACATGCCTTCAACGTGGCGGGCGATGGCAGCCAGCGAGCGCTCCGTGTAGGCCTTGGGGTCGCGTTGGCGCAGTTCGAGCGCCGCCGCCGGCGGCATGCCGTTTGGCACATATCCGTGCAGCGGATCGTGCGCCGAGGTTTGGTCGGTGAGAATGTCGGGCAGCACGCCGCGGTCCGCCAGCTCCGGAATGACGTCGGCGCAATTGCCGATTAAACCGACCGAGATATTTTCTTTTTTGCGGATGGCGTTTTTGAGGATGCGTAGCGCCTCGTCGAGCGAATTGACCATGAAGTCGAGATAGCCGGAGCGCAGACGCTTCTTGATGCGCTCGGCGTCGACTTCAACTCCCAGGAAGCACGCTCCGGCCATGGTTGCCGCCAAAGGCTGGGCTCCCCCCATCCCTCCCATGCCGCCGGAGACAATCAGCTTCCCCGCCAGCTCGCCGCCGAAGTGTTTGTCCGCGGCCGCCGCAAAGGTCTCGAACGTCCCCTGAATCATCCCCTGCGAGCCGATGTAAATCCACGAACCCGCGGTCATCTGGCCATACATCGTCAGTCCCGCGCGCTCCAGTTCGTTGAACTTCTCCCAATTCGACCAATGGCCGACCAGGTTGGCGTTGGCGATCAGCACGCGCGGCGCGTATTCGTGGGTGCGGAATATGCCGACCGGCTTGCCCGACTGGATGAGCAGAGTCTCGTCGTTTCCGAGCGACTTGAGCGATCGCACAATGGCGTCATAACACGCCCAATTCCGTGCGGCGCGCCCGGTGCCGCCGTAGATCACCAAGTCGTGGGGCCGCTCACCCATTTCAACCGTGTTCATAAGCATCCGCAGTGCCGCCTCCTGCTGCCACGACTTACAGCAGATTTCGGTTCCACGCGGCGCCTTGATGGGCGAATCACTACGGCGAGGCACTTCGCCTTCAATGGGCATTTTCGCCTCTGTCGGCGGAAAAATTGTTAGACCAGTTCGCGAGGTGATGATTCCGTGCTACACCAATCTGGAAAATACTTTATAGCAAAACCAGGGATGATGTATCCCGGAGCCAGCGCACTCCAGTCGACGCGACCATCAGGGAGCGGCGACCTTAAACGAAACGAAAAAGGACATAGCATCCCTGGTTTTGCCGTAGTTCCGGCAAGTCAGCAAAGGCAAATGCGGAGGGCAATTCCGCGAAAGGTATATCCCATGAAGCAGCCAGTTTATAGCTCAGGTGCAGCTATTCTGAAACCGCGAGAGCGGCGAACTGGCGAGGTCACCAGGTATTGTAAGGAGTACCGTCGCTGCCGATCCTGTCGGAGCCGCTGTGCACATCGGCAATTCCGGGCTGCGTCTGATCAAGGCTGCGCATAGAGTCTTCCATCTCGGTCGTCCAAGTATCGGCTGAGTTGGTGAAAGGATCCTTTGGGATAGACTTGACGTAACCGGCCTGCGCGACATCCGCCAGCGTCTGCGGCGCCCTCTGCTTATCCAGCGTGTACTGGTCGATGGCATTGCGCAGCGTGTAAAGGTCCTCCCGCAGCACGGATTCACGAGCTCGAACCAGCGATTGCTGATAGAGCGGCACGGCGATTCCCATCAAGATAACGATGATGGAGATCACGATCATCAATTCGATGATGGTGAAGCCCCGGTTCATGCAACAATGCGGGGTGCCCGGCACGCGCCGTACCAAGGAAGCCTTTCGCTGCGAAATTTCGATCCCGCTCAAGCGCTCGCTCTGTCTCAGAGGAGACCACGGTTGCGCGTGTTGGGGTGGAGGCGGCTCGGCCTGCTTCCGCGACGCGGATTCGCAGCCGGACGCATTTCCGGTTTTACGGGTGAGGATCATCACCAATCCTGATACTTAGAACCGTCAAGAGCGGTGTCGGTTGACTTCGAATAAACATCGAAGACGCTCTGCCCGCCCCACGAGGTCGAGTCCGGACTGTCCTGCATCGACCGCAAGCCCCAATCGGTGGTCTTCGTCATTGGATCGATAGGGATACGGCGCAGGAAACGGATCTTTTTCCCCTGCACGTCCACGCCTTTGGCCAGTGTCTCCAGGTCGGGCGGATAACCCTGGCTGTCCAGTTTGATCTGGAAAGCGCCCCGGTCGGCAGCGTCCTTATAACGATCGATGGCGTCGCGCATTTCCCACAGGCGCGTTCGCAGTTCACGCTCCCTCTCGCGCTTGATGGCCGTACGAACCATGGGAATCGCAGTCCCGGCGAGGAGGGCGATGAGAGCAATCGCGACGATCAACTCGACAAGAGTGACGCCGCGCATGCTGCGATCGGATTGCTGTCTGCGGTTACTCACAGCTTCTATTGTAGCGGTTCATCAACCCGGATTCCTGCTCTGCCTCCCGCGAATCGCCTTTCGCCCTGCCCCCATTATTGGATGCTGATAATTGCCTGGGAACCAGCGGCGTTTTGCGACCCTTGGGCGGCGTCGCGCAGTACCGCCCGGTTCACGTTCAATGTCGCCTGCCCGGACTTCACGGCCAGGAATGTCAGTGTGAAAATACTTCCATTCCCCGAGACGCCGGGGGTGGAGGGCGGGCGCGAAGCCGTCATCTGGATGCTCCCGGCCTGCGTATCCTCGCGGTGGACCAGCGCTACGGGCTGGCCATCCTTGCTCAATAAATCGCCGTTGGAGACGTTGACCAGTTGCAGCATCTTCGGGTCATAAGCCACCTGCACCGGAACCGAGGAGATGTTCTGCGCGCCGCTGAGCATCACGTTGACGGCAAAAGTGCTTCCGACCTTTTGGCTGATCATTGCCGGATCAAAGCTGATCACCGGTCCCACCCCCATCTGTCCCATACGTTGCACGGCCGGGGTCATACCGGCGCTTGGCGGGGATGTGGACGCCTGTTGTGTCGGCGGTGCCGGGGCCGGAGCTGCCACCGCTGGCCGCCCAGCGCCACCCGCAGGCGCTTGCAAAGCGCCGGACGGAGGCAGGGCTGGTGCAGCAACCGGGGGTGCCGACACGCCTTGTTGACCGGGCTGCGCAGCTCCAGGCGCGGGCGGTGCGGGAGTGGAAGCCGGGGCCACTACCGGCGGGATACGCCGAATCTCAATCGCGTTCGCCGTCCCTATGTTGACGGGCCGCGTATTATATTCCGTCACGTCGAGCGAGCGCACGATGTGTGGCGTCAGCACGAAAAGAATTTCGTTCTGGATGCGTTCAGTCTGGCTCTGGCCAAACAGATACTTAAGAATGGGAATCTGCGAGAGCCACGGAAGTCCGCTCATTGCGCTGGTGTTCGAATCTTCCAGCAACCCGCCGATCAGGTTCACCTCGCCCTCGCGCAGCCGGATCTCGTGTTCGATGCGGTCCTGTCCAATCACCGGCTGATTGATACCGCCGATGTTCTGGAAACTCACCACCGAGGAAATCTCGAACAGAATCTTCATGCTCACTTCCCGGTTAGCATGAATGTGCGGGGTCATGTCGACGTTTACGCCGACATCGATGTAATTGAACTGCGTATTGACCAGCGGATTGACGCCGACTCCACCGATGCCGGGCTGAAACGAACCGGTGGCCACGGGCACGCGCTGACCGATCTTGAGAGTCGCCTTCTGGCCGTCCACGGCGCGGATTTGCGGCTGCTGGATGACCTTTGTGCGGCTGTCGTTCATCAGGAATTGCACGCTCATGGAAGGAATGCTGACCGCAAAATTGCGCGCGTTGAGATTCGCCAGATCGTTGAGACTTAGGCCGCTGGTGCTGGAAGTGCTGGTGGTGCCAGTCGTTGTGGTACTGCTGCTGGTTGTGGAGGAACTCAGGGGATTGGTGCTCTGCAAAGTAACCGTGGGATTCGAGGTCGAGCTGAACGGCTGCTGAATTCCCAGTTGGCGCAGCTTGTCCCGCGATACGTTCATGATCGCCACTTCGACCACAACTTCCGGCTTTGCCTTATCGATGTCGTTCAGAATTTTTTCCGCCAACGCGATCTGGTCGGCCGTGCCGCGCACCACGATCGCGCCCGAGCTCTGCAACTGCTGCACCCGCGGAAGCTCCAGCAGAGTTCGCAGCGTGTTGGTTGCATCCTGTATGTCGGTGGGGGTACTCCAGTTGGAAAGATAGAAAGTGCGAATGACCTGCTGCTCGATCTCGGTGCGTTTGTTCTTCGTATCGGCGGCGATAAAGATGGTGTTTGGCGTCACCGGCCGCCAGAAGGTTTTCGACTCCAGGGCTACAATCTGCAGCGCTTCGTAGAGACTGACATTATTCAGTTCGATCCGTATGCGTCGCGAGGTGTAATCGGGATCAAACAGCACGTTGACACCCGCCAGTTTGCCTATGGTTTCATAAATAACCTTGGCGTCCTCGCTCAGCTTCAGGGTGATTGGTACGTTGGAGATCGGTGCCAGCTCAACCGGACCGGCGGCCTGCGCCGCCATCGGGCTCAAATTGTTAGGCGCCGGCGGCGACTGGCCGGGAGCCCGGCCAAGCTTCTCGATTAGAGCCTGCGTTCGCCGGATCTCCTGATCGGCGATGGGATCGGCGGGATCAATCAGTTTGGCCACCTGGAACTCGGCCAGAGCCTCCTGAAGCTTCCCTTCATCGCGCAGCAACTGGCCGCGATGCACATGCGCGGCCGCCGCCAGAAACTTCGTGCGCGTATACGCGAGGCGATAGCTGATGTCCTTGGGCTTCAGGTCATAGGCTTGTTTGTAATAGTTATACGCCGCTTCGTAATTCTGGCGGACTTCGGCGTCCTGCCCTTTTAGAAACAGCGATTTGGCGTTGTCTTTGCCTTTTGTGGCGGCGGGCACAGTTGTCAGGATGGCGAGCAGCAAAACCATCCCAACGCGCTTCAGGCGTCTCATCCCACTCCTTAGCTTGCTCGCGTGGTGCGGTTTTCAGAACGGCCTGCCCAGTCGCAGACAGGCCAGGACTGCTGGAGTACAGATTATATCAGGCTCACGGTTAAGTTCTTCGTCTGTGCTAGCATACAAACTTCGGCCATGTTGCCGTACGCTTTGCGCGCGGTCGTATGGTCTTGAAACGGCATTGGATAATGGCCCGTCATTCCCCACAGCAAACCCGGCCGGAGAAGCCCAAGAACGTCCGCCGTGACCCCGTAGCCGCCGGCGAACGCGATGCCACCAGCAACCGGGCCGCGTGGCATAACTACTTTCTGGAAGATCGCCTGGAAACCGGTATCGTGTTGCAAGGCACCGAAGTAAAGTCGGTGCGCGCGGGCCAGGCCAATCTCAAAGACGCCTACGCTCTCGTGAAAGATGAAGAGTTGTTCCTGATCAATGCGCATATCGGTCCCTACGCCCACGGGAACATATCCAATCATGAACCCCTGCGCAGCAGAAAGTTGTTGGCCCATAAGAACGAAATCTTGAAACTTTCCAGCAAGGCCCTGCAGAAGGGTTTGACCCTGATCCCAACGCGCATGTACCTCAAAAACGGGCGCGTCAAGGTTGAAATCGCGGTCGCGCGCGGCAAACAACTCTGGGATAAGCGCGAAACCGAACGCCGCCGCGACGCCGATCGCGAAGCGCGCGAGGCGGTAGCCCGCAGTAGAAAAAGCTAGAACCGGAGTCATGGAAGGTATGCCCAGCCGAGAATGTTTGAAAGAAAGGAAGCAATTAGGAAGCAATGAAGACCGTTCTTTCCACGCAATCTCCTTCCCAACTTGAAACCGAGTGTCTCATCGTCGGCGTTCTCGACCATGGCGACAAACAGAATCCTCAACCGGAGCTGCAAACCGGCGACAGCGCCATCCGCCAGGTAGCGCAGGATTTGATCGCCTCCAAGGAAATCACCGGCAAGGTATCCGAGACCCTGCTGCTCCATCGTCCGCAAGGGCTGAAGGCAAAGCGCGTCCTCTTCGTTGGCGGCGGCAAGGCCAAAAACTTCGCCACGCCTGAGTTGCGCAAGCTGGCCGGCACCGCCGTGCGCTTCCTCAAAGGCAAGAACATTAAGAGCTTCGCCCTCCTTGCCCCCGACCAAGCGAGCACACGGGCAAGTCGCTCCGAGTTCGCCGTTTCGGAGGCCGTGCGGGTCATGGTGGAGGGCGCCTACGTCGCCGACTTCGATCCTGACTATTACCGCAGCGACCGCAAAGATCAGAAGGTGCAGGAGTTCACGATTCTGCTTGGCGAAGGGACGGATCGCTCCCCGCTCGAGCCCGCCGTCGAAGAAGGACGCATCATTGCCGAGTCCCAGAACTTCACCCGCGACCTGGTGAACGAGCCTGGCAACCGCATGACGCCCACCATCCTCGCCGAGCGCGCCAAAAAGATGTGCGAAGAAGTCGGACTGCCCTGCGAAATCTACGGGCCTGACAAGATCAAAGAGCTGAAGATGGGCGCGTTCTGGAGCGTGGCCCAGGGCTCCGACGAGGAGCCCCGGCTCATCGTCATGCGTTACGAGCCGAAGAACGCGCCGCCAACCCCCGTGCTCGGCCTGGTAGGCAAGGGCATTACCTTCGATACCGGCGGCATCAGCATCAAGTCGGCCGATGGCATGGAAAAAATGAAGTACGACATGGCCGGCGGCGCCGCCATGATCGGCGCCATGCGCGCCATCGCTCTGCTCAAGCCCAACGTGCGCGTCATTGGCATCGTCTGCGCCAGCGAGAACATGCCCAGCGGCAAGGCGCAGAAGCCCGGCGACGTGCAGATCGCCATGAACGGCAAGTCGATCGAGATCATCAACACCGATGCCGAAGGACGCCTCGTGCTCGCCGACGGCCTGCACTACGCGCGCCAGATGGGCGCCACCCACCTGCTCGACGCGGCCACCCTCACCGGCGCCTGCGTCGTCGCCCTGGGCTACGTCAACGCCGGCATCTTTTGCAACGACGAAAAATTCTTCGAGCAGCTTGCCCAGGCAATCAAACTGGCTGGCGAAAAAATGTGGCGCCTGCCGGTCGATGCCGAGTACCAGGAGCTGATCAAGTCCGAGATCGCCGACATCAAGAACACCGGCGGACGCTGGGGCGGAGCGGTCTCGGCCGCCATGTTCCTCAAGGAATTTGTGGAAGATACTCCCTGGATTCACCTCGACATCGCCGGCACCGCCTGGATCGAGGACAGCAAATCGTGGATTGCCAAAGGCCCCAGCGGCATAGCCGTGCGTTCGATTGTCGAACTGGCAAAACTGTTCGCGGCCAACGGAAAGAATGGGAAGAAATAAACGAGAGAGCTGTTTCTCAACTCGGTTTTGAAGGGGCGCGGCTTTACAGGCTGCTGAAAAACTATTCTTCGAAGTGTCATCCTGAGGTCGCGCCGGTTTGCGCGACCGAAGGATCTGCTTTCTTTTAAGCAAGCGCAAACAGCAGATCCTTCGCTGCGCTCAGGATGACACCTCGGTGAACACGCCGGGTGCCCCATGTTTGCCCGCTGTTGGCAAACGTGAGGTAGTTCTCAAATCCCACATCTGCTAACTGCGGCAGATATGGGGCACCGGCGATTCATAGGAAACGCCCCCGGCGTTTCTCACATCACTTCCGGCGCTTCGATCCCCATCACTTCCAGCGCGCGGATCAATTCGCGTTCCACCACGGCGGCGGTAGCCAGCAGGAACTGCTTGCGACCGGCGTCGGCCTCGATCAGGATGTGGTGCCGGTGATAGAAGTTGTTGAACTGCTGCGCCAACTGGAAGGCATGCTTGGCGAGGTACGCCGGTTCCGTGGTCGCAATGCACTGCTCGATGATGTTCGAAGTCTGCCCCGCCAGCAGCCATAACTGCCAGATTTCGGTGCCGGTCTCGCCCTCGAAATACGGCGAGAAGTCAGCTTGGGCGGTGCCGGCAAGCACCTGCCCGGACGAGGTGCCGCCCTTACGGAATATGTTGCGGGCACGCACGATGGCGTACTGTGCGTACGGTCCGGTTTCGCCCTCAAAGGCCAGCGCCTCGCGAAAGTCAAAGGCGATCACCGACTGCTTGGTGAACTTCAGCATGAAGTAGCGCAAGGCCCCAATGGCGATCTGCCTGCCTATGGCGGCGCGCTCTTCTGCCGCGAGTTCGGGATGGCGAGTGTCGACCTCGGCGGTGGCGGCCGCAATCAGCCGGTCCATAAGATCGTCGGCTTTCACTCCGAAACCTTTGCGGCCCGAAACCTCTATATACGCTCGCTGCTGGTCCTCTTCGCTCACCTGGTAGCCGAGTTCCATGGCGCAGCGCGGCGTGAGCGCAACCATTTCGTAAGAGAAATGCGTGTAGTGCTCCGCCTGGTCGGTGTAACCGAGCAGCCGCAGCGCCTCAATGACCGTGTTCTGCGGGTCCGACTGGCGCGCATCGATCACGTTATAGATCTCCGAGACGCCGCCGAAGTGCGGGTGATCCGGCTCACCGTGCTCAGCAGAGATCCACACATTGTGATCATTCACGTAGCGGAAAAACTTGCGATAACCGAAATCGCGGCCGAGCAAGCCGAACTTCCACAGGTGATAGGCAATGTCCTTGCCGACGTAGCCGACCGTGCCGTTGGAGCGCACGATGACCTTGGCGTCCTCGTCCGGGCCGCTCTTTTCTTCTGAGTCCGCCAAGGCGTCTGCCTTCCGCTGTTGCGCTTGTGGGGCTGTGGGCCGCGTCATCACCCAGCAGCCGTTGTTCTTGCCCTCGGTCTCGAAATAGAGAACCTTTTTCTCTTTGAGTTGCGCGAAGGCAAGGTCCCAGAAATGCAACCGCAGTATCTCGCTTTCCCGGGGCAGAAAGTCGTATTCGATCCCCAGCCGCTCCATCGTCTCCAGGTGGCGGCGCAGCACCGCGGTCGAGATCAGTTCCGCGATTTCGTTCAACTCGTTACCGCCCTGCTCGATGGCGTGCAGCGTATCCAGGCGCGCCTTCAGGTTGCCCTTGTCTTGCTCGTACCACTGCGAAACACGCGCATAAAGATTCCAGCAGTAGTAGTCGATGCTGGGTTGACCCGGAAGCCCGCACGCTTCGATCAACTGCCGGACTGCGGCGGCGGTTTGCTTGTGCTCAAGCTGCGTCAAACCCACCACCACGTCGGCCACCTGCACGCCGGTGTTGTCGATGTAGTTCTGCACGTCGACCTCGCGGCCGGCGGCGCGCAGCAGGCGAACAAAAGTATCGCCGAGGATGGCATTGCGCAGATGCCCGATATGCGCAGCCTTGTTAGGGTTGATCGACGTGTGCTCCACAAGCACCTTGCCGGGGTGCGGCGGCGGCACCGCTTCTTCCACTCCACTGACGATCTGGCGCGCCGCTTGCGCGCGGTCGATTCGGGCATTGACGTAGCCGGCTCCGGCGACCTCGAAGCGGCCGAATCCCTCCGGCGGCGTCAGTTCAGCGACAATCTCTTCGGCGATCTTGCGGGGAGCCTTTCGCAGGCGCTTCGCCAGCTCAAAGCAAAGCGGCAGAGCATACTCGCCCATCTCGGGCTTGGGCGGCTGCTCGACCACAATGTTGTGAAGTTCTACCTGATACTTGCGGCGCAGAAAATCGCCGATGTGCTCGATGAGACGGCGTTGTAACTGGCGATACAATTTCTTCCCCTTTTTTCTTGATCGTCAAGCTTTTCTTGCCGCGTGTAGAAAGGCGATTATAAACGGCAACCCCGCCGGGCGCTGATGTTGTTGCTCACGGTGCTCAACGAAGACAGGCGATTGCGCCTCTCGCACGGACGCCGGCCCGTGTGGTTGCCCCGCCCTGGATTGACCCCAAGGCCGCAACTCCCTATGATGAAAGTTCCCGTGTGCAAACGCCTGCTCCGGCGAACCAGGCTCATGCCCGCGATGGCGGCGAAGTCAGGAACCCATGAGAATTGCTTATCTGGACTGCTTTTCTGGGATCAGCGGCGACATGTTTCTGGGCGCGCTCGTCTCGGCCGGGGTCCCGGCGGAGTTGCTGCTGGAAACGGTTCGCGGCCTGGACATCGGAGCCGCGCTGGATATCCGTGGCGTGGACCGCAACGGAATCTCCGCGACCAAGGTCGATGTGATTGTCGACGGCCAGAAGGATCTGCCCAGGGAAGAGTTCCTCCACCAGCATGATGAACCGCACGATGACCAACACGGGCATGAGCATGCTCATCCGCCGGAACACGCTCATGGACACGAGCATCACCACGAGCACGACCACGCGCATTCCCACTCACATCAGCATCATCCCCACCGCGGGTTGAAACAAATCCGCGAGATCATTCGGCAGGCCGCGATCCCGGAAGCCGCCAAACAAACGGCGACGGCGATTTTTCAGGCGCTTGGTGAAGTGGAAGCGAAGATCCATCACCAGGATGTGGAAACCATCGAGTTTCACGAAGTCGGTTCGGTCGATGCCATTGTCGATATCGTGTGCGCGGCGGTTGCAGCCGATGCGCTGCGCGTCGAGCGCTGGGTTTGTTCGCCCCTCAACGTGGGCGGAGGCGTCGTAAAATGCGCTCACGGCACGTTGCCGGTCCCCGCGCCGGCCACCCTGGAACTATTGAAGAACGCTCCCGTGTACTCCTCCGGCATCCAGAAGGAACTGGTGACGCCGACCGGGGCTGCCATCGTGCGCACGCTTGCCGCAGCCTACGGCAGCTTTCCGTCGATGAAGGTCGAGGCCGTAGGCTACGGCGCCGGCGGACGCAATCTGCCGGGCATGCCGAACGTCACCCGGCTGACCGTGGGCGAGAGTCTTGAAGAGCGGCGGGCCGCTCCGCTGGAGAGAGTCACCATTATCGAGGCCAACCTCGACGATATGAGCCCGCAGCTCTTCGGCTACGTGATCGACCGCCTGCTGGAAGCCGGAGCGCTCGACGTATTTGCCACGCCCGTGCAGATGAAGAAAAGCCGTCCCGGCCTGGTGCTCACGGTATTGGCGCGCAACCAGGATGTCGAGAGGCTGTCAAAGATGATTTTCGCCGAGACCACCACGCTCGGCATGCGCATTCGGCAGGAGCAGCGGCTTACGCTCGAGCGGCAACACGTCACCGTGACCACGCCGTGGGGCGAGGTCCGGGTCAAGCTTGGCAGCCTTGACGGCGTGGTTTGCAATGCCGCGCCGGAGTTTGAGGATTGCCGCCGTCTTGCCGCCGGTCATAACGTGCCGCTCAAGCAGGTGATGCAGGAAGCGCTGCGCAGTTATTTCTCGCGGCAGGATCAAGTCGTAGCACCCGCCCCGCCGGCGCGCTGACTGCGCTGTTCGGGACACGAACCGGATTCGCGGAAGGTATGTCCCGGAAAAGAGCCGGGCGTTCGGGGTCCCAGGCAAACGCTTTGGCGTTTGCTGGGGTGACGTTTGACGCCCGGCGGTGATATTAGGGATACACCAACTCTGAAAACGCCCTGGTTAGTTTTGCCTGGATCAATCGATGGAAAACGCGAAGACTTCGAAGCCGTTCTACATTACGACTCCCATCTACTACGTGAATGCCCGTCCTCACATCGGGCACACCTATACGACCATGGTCTGCGACACCATTGCACGGCGTCAGCGGCTGCTGGGTCGCGACACTTTCTTTCTCACCGGCACCGATGAGCACGGCCAGAAGATCGAGCGTTCGGCTGCCGCCGCCGGCAAGTCTCCACAGCAATTCGCCGACGAAATTTCAGGCGAATTCCGCGCCTTGTGGGATCGGCTGGGGATTACCTACGACAAGTTCATCCGCACCACCAGCGAAGAGCACAAACGCGGCACGCAGGAGATGTTCAAGCTGCTGCAACAGCGCGGATACATCTACAAGGGCTCCTACAGCGGCCAGTACTGTGTCAACGATGAGCTCTACGTCGACGTGAACACTCCCGGCGCTCCCTGCCCCGAGTGCGGACGCCCCACCGAGACCGTGCGCGAGGAAAACTACTTCTTCAAGCTCTCGGCCATGGAAGAGCCTCTGTTGAAGCTCTACGCCGAGAACCCGGACTTTATCCGTCCGGAGACCCGCCGCAACGAGGTGATCGCTTTCGTGCGCGGCGGATTGCGCGATCTTTCGGTCTCGCGCACCACCTTCAAGTGGGGCATTCCCGTGCCGGGCGATCCCGCGCATGTCATCTACGTCTGGCTGGACGCGCTGTGCAACTACATCACCGCCCTCGGTTTCGGCGCGCCCGAGGCCAGCCAGCGCACGCTCTACGAGCGCTATTGGCCGGGCATGCACATGGTTGGCAAGGAGATTGTCCGCTTCCATTGTGTTTATTGGCCGGCGTTCTTGCTCGCTGCCGGGCTGCCACTGCCGACGGGCATCGTGGCGCACGGCTGGCTGCTGTTTGAAGAGAACAAGATGTCGAAGTCGCGCGGCAATATCGTGCGCAGCGAGACCATCCTCGACGTACTCGGCGCCGATGCCCTGCGCTATTTCCTGATGCGCGAGATCGTTTTCGGACAGGACGGTTCGTTCAGCTTCGATGCCCTGGTGCAGCGCTACAACGCGGACCTGGCGAACGGCTTGGGCAATCTCGCCAGCCGCACGCTGTCGATGATCACCCGTTACTTCCGCGGTGAAGTCCCGTATCCGGCGCGAGCGCGCACCCCGGGCGACGAGTCCATCGCGCAACTGGCGGCAAAGGTCATCGCGGATTTCAACGAATCCTTCGACGCCTTCCAGTTTTCGCGAGCGCTGGAAAGCGCCTGGAGCCTGGTGGGCGCCGTCGATAAGTACATCGTCGAGAACGAGCCCTGGGCTCTGGGTGAAAAGCAGGATGAGGAGAGCCGCTCGCGCCTGGCGACCATCCTCTACACCTCCGCCGAAGCCCTGCGTATCGTGACCGCGCTTGCCCACCCGGTGCTGCCCGATTCAACGGCCCGCATCTGGTCGCAGCTTGGCCTCGGCGATATCGGCAAGCTTCAACTCAACGAACTGGAGTGGGGACAATTGAAGATCGGCACCCGGCTCGGCAAGGTCGAAGCGGTTTTCCCGCGCGCCGACAAAAGCGTCATCGAAAAAATGCAGCAGCTTGAAACGGAAGGCAGAAGCGTGGCGGCAGCAACCAGTGCGGCGCAGCCCGCGACCGCCCCCGCGACGGCCGGGGCGCAAGTCAACCAGCCGCCAGCCGCCGGCACCACCGCAACCGCACCGGGAACCATCAGCATCGATGATTTTGCCAAGATTGATCTCCGCGTCGCGCTGGTCAAGCTGGCCGAGCCGGTGAAGGGCACGGATAAACTAATGCGGCTGGAAGTCGATCTGGGGACGGAAACGCGGCAGATCGTGGCTGGCATCGCCAAGGCGTATACACCGGAGCAGCTTATCGGGCGCAAGATCGTCATCGTCGCCAATCTCGCGCCGCGCAAGCTGAAGGGGTTGCAGTCCAAAGGCATGCTCCTGGCCGCCTCGATTGGCGAACAAGGCACGCCGGTGCTGGCCGGATTCCTGGAAGACGTTCCGCCGGGCGCCAGATTGAAGTAGGACGGCGAGAGCGGCAAGCCAAGGAGCGCCGGTCACCAGGCTGGGGCGGTTCCCTTGTTGGTGCGTTCAATTTCAAGAGGGATGTCATGGCGACCGGAGCGCCGAGCGCCTGTGGCCGGAGCAGCTAGGCTGCGTACCCGACATTACGTTCGATCAGCAAGAAGCTATTCGGGCGCGAAGTGGAGCCACCCTTTGTTTTTCGGCAGCAGGAACAAAAGGTGGCTCGACTCCGCTCGCCATGACAGTTTGAGTTCATCGCGGCTATACCTACCAGGGAAGCGCTCTAGGATTGCACCTTGTACGTAGATTCTCACGCTCACATCGAGGGCCGTCAGTTCGACCGTGACCGCCCGGAAATGCTCGCCCGGGCACGCCAGGCCGGCTTGACCGCCATGCTGGCGATTGGCAATGGCGACAGCCCGGCGGAGGTGGATTGCGCCATCCCCTATGCCGAGCAGCACGATTGGATTTGGACCAGCATTGGCATCCATCCGCATGAGGCGCGCCTGGCCGACCGTGACGCCTACGAAAAAATGTCGGCCCTTGCCCGGCACCCGCGCGTTATTGCCTGGGGCGAGATCGGGCTTGACTATCACTACGATCACTCTCCGCGCGATGTGCAGCGGCGGGTTTTTGTCGAGCAGATGGAGCTGGCGGCCGCGGCCCGTAAGCCGATCATCATTCACTGCCGGCCGTCTGACAACAGCCAGAACGCCTGGGACGATCTGCTGCTCCTGTTGCGGCAGCATTGGCTGGGCAGCGGATTGGGCGGCATCCTGCATTGCTTCACCGGGCAACCGGAACACGCGCGCGCGGCGCTTGATATGGGATTCATGCTCAGCTTTGCCGGCAACATTACCTACCCAAAGGCACAGAACATTCGTGAAACCGCCGCTAAAGTGCCACTCGACCGCTTCTTCATCGAGACCGATTCGCCCTATTTGGCGCCAATTCCCCATCGCGGCAAGCGCAACGAACCGGCGTTCGTGGTCGAGGTCGCACGGCAAATTGCCGAGTTGCGTGGCAGCACGCAACCAGAGGTCGCACGCACGACGGCGGAGAATTTTTTCCGCTTCTTCGGGCTATCGCAGCCTGGGGAAGGCATCACGGCGACATAGGGCTGTGCGGTTTATCAGCTTTGTCATACACTAGTGGACAATGGCAGCCGAGAATACATTTGATATCGTCAGCAAGGTTGATTTGCAGGAAGTTTCGAACGCCATCCAACAGGCGTTGAAAGAGATTCACCAGCGCTTCGACCTGAAGGACTCGCACTCCGAGATCACGATCGAGGGCAAGGAAGCTCTCATTCTGGCCTCGCAGGATGACTATAAGCTCAAGGCGGTCAATGACATCCTGCAGGCGAAGTTGGTCAAGCGCGGGGTTCCGCTCAAGGCTCTTTCTTACGGCAAAATCGAGCCGGCGGCAGGCTCAACCGTTCGCCAGAAGGTGACCATGCAGCAGGGCATCCCCACGGAGAAGGCGCGCGAGATCGTCAAAACGATCAAGGATTCAAAGAAGAAGGTCCAGGCATCGATCCAGGGTGATTTTGTGCGGGTCAGCGGACGCGATCGCGATATCTTGCAGGAGGTCATGGCCTTGCTCCGGCAAAAGGACTTCGGAATCGACATGCAGTTTACCAACTATCGCTCACTTTGAGCTTCACCACGAACACCAGGAACCCTTTGAACAGCTCCGCCACCACGGTGAACACGAGAGGAATTTTCGAGCTGCTGCGCGACGATCTGGCGGCCATCGAGCAGGAGTTCGGCCGCGACACGGTCTCCAGCGTCAGTGTCATCACCGAGATCGGCGAGTATCTGCGCGAAGGTGGCGGCAAGCGTCTGCGCCCCGCCCTGTTGCTGCTGGCCGCCAAACTCATGGAATACCGTGGAACCGGGGCCGTGCGGCTGGGCGCCGTCGTGGAGATCATTCACACCGCCACGCTCGTCCACGACGACATCATTGACGACGCGCGAACCCGCCGCGGGCGTCCTTCGGCCAACACGCGATGGGGCAATTCCAAGTGTGTGCTCGCCGGCGACTGGCTTTACATGCAGGCCTTCAAAATCGCCGTGCAGGAGCGCAACTTCCGCGTGCTCGACCTGCTCATCGCCCTCACCCAGCAGATGGTGGAAGGCGAACTGCTCCAGATGGAAAAGCTCGGCCGGCCCATCACCATGGACGAGCATCTCGATCTCATCTACCGCAAAACCGCCTGCCTGTTTGCCACCTGCACCGAGTTGGGCGGAGTTCTCGGCGGCGCAACCGAAGCGCAATCACGCGCCCTCGGCTCATACGGCAGGAACGTCGGCATGGCTTTTCAAATCGTCGACGACGTGCTCGATCTCACCGCCTCCGAAGAGGTGCTTGGCAAACCCGTGGCCAGCGACCTGCGCGAAGGCAAAGCCACTATGGCCGTCATTCATTCCATGGAACGGTGCATTCCGGCCGAACGGCAGTTGATCGAGAAGGTATTGCAGGAACGCGCGTTCAACGGCGTGAACCACACCGACGTTCTCGAGGTGCTCAGCCGCTATCGGTCGCTGGAGTACGCTACCTCGCAGGCAACCGAATACGCACAAGCGGCGACTCGCGAGTTGCAAAGCTTCCCCGATAACGAGTTCAAGCGCGCTCTGCTTTGGGTTCCCCAGTTCGTGGTGGCGCGCCAGAAGTAAGCTGCGCACTGCCAATCACGAAAGTGGAGTTTGCCGGTCATGTCTCGCGACACCGGCACGGCTTTGGTCACCGCTCACATCTGGCTGTGACAATAATCACTTCCCGTATGGGCATGATCGCCTGAGAATGCATATACACGGGGGTGTGGTCTGTACATCTCTGTGACCGATTTCACCAATCGCTGGCGCTCTGTTGCACTCCCCTGAATTCTCAGCGGACCAATCACGGCAGAGGGTAGGCGCCTGAAAAGAGGCATCATGGCACGTGGTTCCGTGTCAATTGTGGTCGAGCGATGTAAGGCCTGTGGTTTCTGCGTGGAGTTTTGTCCAACCAAGGTTCTGGCACTCTCTTCCGCGTTCAACTCCAAGGGATATCATCCACCGCACATGGTTGCTGCCGATAAGTGCAGCGGGTGCGATCTCTGCGGCATGTACTGCCCGGATTTTGCCATTCACGGTTACCGGCTGCCCAAGGAAGCCGGCGCAGCGGAAGATAAGGAAGACAAGAAGGAGGCTCCCGATGCACGCTGATCCTCGCGGAGTGCTGACCGGTTCACATTTTCTCGACGGCGATCATGCCGCCTGCGAAGGCGCGCTGGCCGCCGGGGCGCGCTTTGCCGCCGGTTACCCGATTACCCCCTCCACGGAAATCGTGGAACGCTTCGCCTCGCGTGTGCCCATGGTGGGCGGGACGTTCATCCAGTTGGAAGATGAGCTGGCCGCTTCCATTTGCATTCAGGGCGCCGTCTGGGCCGGGTCCAAAGCCTTTACGGTGACCTCGGGACCGGGCTTCTCGCTCATGATGGAGCATATCGGCCTGGCGGCAATGACTGAGACACCCTGCGTTTTTATGGACGTGCAGCGCGGCGGACCGTCCACTGGACTGCCGACTCTGCCGGCGCAAGCTGACATGATGCAGGTCAAGTGGGGATCGCACGGCGATTACGAAACTATCGCCCTTTGCCCGAGTTCGCCGCAGGAGTGCTTCGACCTGGCGATCAAGGCCTTTAACCTGGCGGAAAAATATCGCGTTCCCACCTTCCTGATGTTGGACGAAGTCGTCGGCCACATGACGGAAAAGGTTGTGATCCCTCCGGCGGACCAGATCGAGATTGAGCCCCGCCGCTTCACCACGAAAAAGCCCGGCGAGTTCAAGTTGTTCGAACCCGACGCCGACGGCATCCCTGAGATGACGAAAGCCGGCGAGGGCTATAACATCCACGTCACCGGTCTGACCCACGACGAGCGCGGTTACCCGAACATGTCTCCCGCCATGCAGGACACGCTGGTAAGACGTCTGCAAACGAAGATTTTGAACAACGCTGAGAAGATCTGGATGTACGACGAGCAGAACACCGGCGACGCCGATGTTGTGGTGGTCTGCTACGGCATTACGGCGCGGATCGCGCAACGCGCGATCGATATGGCTCGCGCCCAGGGTGTCAAGGTCGGCAAGTTCCGGCTGATCACCGCATGGCCGTTCCCCGATAAGCCAATTCGTCAATTGGCTTCCAAGATCAAGGCGTTTGTCGTGCCCGAGCTGAACCTCGGACAAATGGTGCGCGAAGTCGAGCGCGCGGCCGCCGGTCAGGCCAAGACTGTCCTGGTGGGGCACGCCGGGGGCAGCGTTCACCGTCCGGAAGACATTCTGAAGGCGATCATGGAGGTGGCGCGATGAGCGATTGTCAATTAACTTGTCCGGCGAACCCTTCTGAGCAGTTTCTGCGCTCCGAGCGAATCCCGCACATCTGGTGTCCGGGTTGCGGCATCGGCACCACCGTAAACTGTTTCACCCGCGCGCTGGTGGAAGCCAAGATCGATCTCACCAAGACCGTTGTTGTCTCCGGTATCGGCTGCACTGGGCGCGTTGCCGGCTACGTGGATTTGGACTCCTTCCACACCACCCACGGCCGCGCCATTCCCTTCGCCACCGGGCTCAAGATGGCCAACCCGAAGCTCGACGTGGTGGTCTACAGCGGCGATGGCGACCTGTTCGCCATCGGCGGCAACCACCTGATTCACGCCGCCCGCCGCAACATCAATCTCAAGGTCATCTGCGTGAACAACATGATTTACGCCATGACCGGCGGCCAAACGGCGCCGACCACGCCCAATGACGTCACCACCTCGACCGCGCCTTACGGAACCTACGATCCGGCCTTCAACCTGCCGTACTTGGTGGAAGCCGCCGGCGCCTGCTACGTGGCGCGCTGGACTACCTATCACGTGCGCCAGTTGGCCCTGTCGATGAAGGAAATGTTCAAGAAAAAAGGCTTCTCGTTCATCGAGGTTCTCTCGCCCTGCCCGACGCTTTATCAGCGCCGCAACAAGATGGGCGACGGGCTTGACGCCATGAAGTTCTACAAGGAGCACAGCAAGATCAAGCACGGCGCGCCGACCAACGAAGTCGGGCTCACCAAGGCGGGCGAGATTATTCTCGGCAAGTTTGTCGATCGCGAGCGCCCCGATTATCAGCAGATGATGAACGCGCACTTCCACGAAGAGCTGGGCGACCGTTACATCGAGATGGAGGAACCGGTATGCAGCTAACCGAAATCCGTATCGCCGGCTTCGGCGGACAGGGCGTGATTCTTTCGGCAATCGTAATCGGCAAGGCCGCATCGATCGTCGATGGCAACCATGCCACCATGACCCAGAACTTTGGTCCTGAGGCGCGTGGCGGCGCCTGCAGCGCTCAGCTCGTTCTCTCCGATCAGCCGGTGCTCTATCCCTACCTGACCAAGCCGGACATCCTGGTGGTCATGTCGCAGGAAGCCTACGTGAAGTTCTCGCCCGAGCTTCGGCCTGGCGGCCTCATGCTGATCGAGCAGGATCTGGTGCGTGTCTCCAACATTCCCGTGGGCACGCGTATTTACGGCATCCCGGCAACTCGCATCGCCGAGGAAATCGGCAAGCGGATGGTCTCGAACATCGTCATGACAGGCTTCTTCGGCGCCGTTACTGGCGTGCTGACGCGGGAATCGCTGCGCAAGGCCATTGAAACCTCCGTTCCGAGCGCGTTCCGTGAACTGAACCTCAAAGCCTACGACCGAGGCTTTGATTATGGGCTCGAACACCTCCAGGCCGGCGCTTTGAAATTAGAGGAGCTGGAAACGGAATTGGTGCGGGAGTAGTCGCCCGAAGAAAGAGAAAGAATTAATGAGGGTGCCCCACGTTTGCCCGTCGGGTCCCCGGTGAGCCTGCTCGCTGGGGTGATTGGGCTAACGTGGGGTAGTTTTTTCGAGCGGGAGGGATGTCCCGAACTCGACGCCTCGACGTGCGCTCCGGTCGATAGTGAACGCCTACTTCTTCTCTTCCACCGCGGGCTTTGTCTCTTCGACGACGATGACCTTTGTCTCCGCCGGGGCGCTCGGCGGAGCAGCGCTGGGAGGCTTCGCCTCGGGCTCCGGGGAGCCACCCAACCCACTTTTGAAGTTGCGAATCCCCTCTCCCAGTCCCTTACCCAACTCGCCTAGTTTTTTCGGCCCAAACAACAACAGAGCGATCGCGAAGATCAACAGCAGCTCCGGCATGCCAAGATGCATAATCTGGTCTCCTTTTCAGGCGAACGGACACGAGTCGGACCAGGAGGGTTCCGCTTCGCCCCGTTATTCATTGTACCCACTTGTGACCGGGAGCGTCAGATACGGAAAAACGAGTAGTGGGTTAACTTCCGAGCCGCCCGCGACCGTCTTGACATCGCTATCGGTCAGGCCAAACTGGATTCCCTTATCTACTCCATCACTCAGTCTTGATGACAAGCTTCAGCATGAAAGCAAGCACGGTCGAAACAAAGAGGAAGCCGGACAGCGCCAGCAATCCGGTATTGAATGACCCGGTCGCATCCTTCAAGAGACCCATAATCGAGGGGCCGACAAATCCGCCGATCGTGCCCACGGAATTAATCAGGGCGAGGCCGCCAGCGGCACCGATACCCGAGAGGAAACGTGTCGGAATTGTCCAGAGTATGGCGCGGGCTGTATTGGTCCCGACCACGGCAGCCGTCAGGCCGGCAAGCGAGATGACGAACGAGTGCGACCAGATTGCCAGCACCAATCCCAACGCGGAGAGCAGGCAGGTCATTGCAAGATTGAATATCTTGCGACCACTTCGGTCGACAACGCCCGCCCACAATACCATGACAATGCAGGCAATGAGGCTCGGAATGGCGGTCAGAAATCCCACCGTGAAATTCGAGAAATGGTGCGATTTGATGATCAACGGAAGGAAAATGGCGACGCCATACGCACCCACCGTGAAGGTGAATTGCACGAGTGCCAGCAGCAGTACGCGGCTGTCTTTGAGGCTCGCCCACAGATGCCGGCGCTCGCGCTCTTTCTTCTCTCCTTGCAGGCGCTGCCTTACAATCTCCTTCTCCTCCGCGGTGAGCCAGGGGGCTTGCTCGGGCGTCTCGACAAGGACAAGCAGAAAGACGATGCCGAGGACTACGGCCGGGAACCCTTCCGAGAGCAGAAGCCACTTCCAGCCGGCGAGACCCGCGACGCCATTCAACTCCAGCAACAGGCTTGCCAGCGGGCCGCCAACTAGCGACGACGCAGGTATGCCGATTAAGAACCAGGCATAGATTTGCGCACGATATTGCGCCGGGAACCATTGCGCCAGGTAATATGCGGCCCCTGGAAAGAAGCCGGCCTCCGCCACGCCCAGCAGGAAGCGCAGCAGGTAGAAACTTTTTGGCCCGGAGACGAGCATCGTCGCCATGGAGATGATTCCCCAGCTAATCATGATCCGCGACAGCCAGAGTCGCGCGCCGAAACGATAAAGAGCGACGTTGCTGGGCACCTCGAAGAAACAATAGCCGAGGAACAGGATTCCCGAGCCGTAGCCGAATGCGGTCGCGCTCAACCCGATATCATGGTTCATCGTCAGCGCGGCGAAGGCGACATTCGTGCGATCCAGAAAGTTCACGATATAAGCAATCGTGATGAGCGGAAGAATCCGCCACGCGATCTTGCTGAAGACCTGCTTCTCGCGCGCCTCGCTCCCCAGGTGGGGGGCCATCCCGGATAATTCCGTGTTCACGCTGTTGCCCATGGTGCGCTTCCTCTTTGCCGACGCTGTTCATTGTACCCACTTTCGGCCTGGAGTAACCCCAGTGCTTCTCGTTCTCCAAACCTGGGCCACCCACCATTTATCGAATCATCAGCCCCTCTAAGGTTAAGACCTAGAGGCAATCCCTCACTTTGAGTTACGACAAAATACAGGGAAACACTTAGGTGCACGCTCTATATTTCCTGAGTACGCCCGCCGATAGCCTGGACTTTGCCAGGAAGAAATTCCTGAAGGAGTTCAAGCTTTGGAAAAGACGTCTTGGATCACACTCGGAACGGTGGTGCTGCTTTGCCTGACGCTGGCGACCATCGGCTGCGGAGGAAAGACGAGCAACAGTCCCACTTCCACTGCGGCCGCTACCCCCACATCGGGTACCACGACCACAACCTCGGCTGGGGCTTCAACGCCGAATACGGCGACTGCGCCTGGTTCCGCATCGACCGAGACGACCACTGCGACTACGCCTGGTTCCACATCGACCGCGACGACCACTGCGACCCCAGCTTCAGTAGCCTCGGCGTCGGCTAATTCCTCTGCATTGCCAACTCCACCTGCAGGCGCAAAGGTGTTTAGCCAGCTCGAGCAGATGTTGGGATGGGAGTCTTGTGGTTCAGTCTCCTGTGCTGGCGGTAGCGGCAAATCGTCATACTGGAAGGCGCAGAACCAGACCACTCCGTCACTCTCTGGCAGCAGCATGGAGCTGTACAACTCAGGCGAAAATGCCAATGCGCTTTGGTGGATGCATCTGGGCGCTGACGACAGTGTGTCGAATTTTCTTTGGGATTTCTATGTGCGACTGGATAGTGCATCAACCTCTGCCGCTCAGGCCCTTGAGTTCGATGCATTCCAATTCGTAGGTGGCTACAACTACATGATTGGAAGCCAGTGCAACTACGCAGGCGCAGTGTGGGATGTGTGGGATGAGTTGAACGGTAAGTGGGACTCCACGAACATTCCTTGCAAACCGCTTGCGCCAAATGTCTGGCATCACATCCAGTGGTACGTGCAGCGCGTGCCCAACACCCACAGCTATCACTATGTCACGCTGGTCGTGGACGGAACGCCATATACGATTGATAAAACCTATTCCGCCAAGAAGAACGGGTGGGCGGACAATCTCGGGGTCCAGTATCAGCTCGATGTGAATAAAACTGGTATCGGGTACCATGAGTGGATTGACCAGTCAACATTTACGGTGTGGTAGAGGGTGCCCCATATTTGCCTTGGCAAATGTGGGGTTGTTCGGCCCCGTTTTCAGTTCTTCGACCTCCCGACGGACAAGCAATTCCCACGCTCGAAAGACAATACCAAAGTCAACCGCCCCACATCTCAGCTTGGCCATCACCAGGGGCAGGCGCAGATGGATAGCTTGCAGTCTGTCAAGTGCGATAATCGAACACTGCGGCCTGCGGGCGGCTTGGCCGATGGGGTATACCCCGCGAACGGGCTTTCAAGCCCTGCGGTGATACCTTGGATATACCGACCCCTGGAATTGCTCTATCGCCCAGCGACTGGAGCAAGGCAATTACTTCTTATCTTGTTGTCTTGAACGGAGGACTCTTGGCTCGCATACAACTTACTCCCGTGGCTGAAATGACGCCGCAGCAACGCTCTGTGTACGACGAGGCGGCGGGTGGTATTAGAGGGCACGCCCCGGCGCCGATGATAGCCTGGTTGCAGAACGCCGAGTTGGCGCACCGCGCGCAGAAACTTGGTGAACTTGTTCGCTACCAGACCAGCCTGCCGCCCTACCTGTCGGAATTCGCTATCCTGGTCGTCGCCCGTCATTGGACGGCGCACTTCGAGTGGCAAGCGCATAAGAAGGAAGCGCTCAAGGCCGGCATCAATCCCGCGGCGATCGAGATGATCGCCTCTCGCCGTCGCCCGGTCTTCGCGGACTACGCGCAGCAAGCGGTGTACGACATCAGCAACAGCCTGCTCGAAACCAAGTCCATCGCCGACGATCTTTACCAGACCGGCGTTCGCGCTCTCGGCGAGAAGGGTGTGGTTGAGCTGGTCGCCATTCTCGGCTATTACTCGCTGGTGGCGATGACTTTGAACGCGTTTGAAATCGGTCTGCCCGAATCTCTTCAGCCTGAGCTTCTGGGTGGCCCGGCCGGCAACGCGAAGTAAGCGGGGCGTGCCGCGTTGGCAAGCGGCTTGCCGCGCGTTATGCCGGGGCGCCTGGCCGCATTGTCGCTTGCGACGGCGCCCCTGTGCACCGCTGAATCCATCCGGCTCCGCGAAGCCTGTCCCCCAAAACAGGATTCCGGCGCCAACCTACTGAAAATCAATCTGCCGGTAGATCACTTGCCCGTCCAGAATTGTCATCTGCGGAACCAGCACGTTTTCGCCGGTGATCGAATCTCCCAGGATGTCCTTCACTTTCAGTTTCTTTTTTCCCAGACGGAAGACCGCAACGTCGGCAAGCGCCCCCGGTGAGAGCGTGCCGAGTTTCCCTTTCATTCCAATCAGGCGCGCCGGAACCGAAGTGCATGCGGCGACCACCTGTTCGAGTTTCATCCCCATGTTCAGGTACTTCATCATGACGAACGGCAAACTGAAGACAAAGTCTCCGTAAAGAGTTTTTTTCGTCACGTCGCTGCTGATAACGTCGGGAATGAATCCCTCCGCCAGCGCGGCTTGAGCAACCTTGAAGGAGAAGTTGTTCCGTCCGTTGCAAGCGTCGAAGACCACCCCGGCCTTCTGCGCGGCAAAGAGTGCGGGCCTGATCTTGCCGTTCGCGCCGACGATGGTCTCCCCGTCTCCCTGGTGCGCGTGGCAGTAAACGTCGCCGGAGCGCAACATGCCGGCAATCTTCTCCGGCGCTGCCACGGGGTTGGTGGTATGCACCACAACCGGGCACTTCAACCGCCGCGCAATCTCCAGGGTGACTTCCAGCGGCTTGATTCCAAAATCGCCGACAATCTCTTTCGATACCCTGATTTTGATGCCCAGCAACTGTCCGCGATAGCGGCTCAGCAATTCACCGATTGCGGCCTCGTCGTAATACTTGGGGTTGAGTTCCTCGGAGTATCGCGATGCGATCAGACCGCCCGAAGAAATATTTACGAAGCTGAAGATACGCGTCCGGCACGTGGCCACGGTCGTGCGCATGAAATAGTCGAAGTTCGCCGATCCGCAACTGCCCGCGTCGACGCCGGTCGTAACTCCCATCGGAAGCAGGGCGATATCGGCATCAACGCCGGATTCCGTTCCTCCTCCAGACAGATGCGCGTGGAAATCTATGAGTCCCGGAAACACCAGACATCCTTTGGCATCGATGGTTCTCTCCGCCTCCACGGCTTCGCTGCCCTTGGCTTGACCGACAATTTTGTTGCCACGAATAAGCACTTCGCCGGCGCCGTTGATGCCTCGTTCCGGGTCGATGATGGTTCCGCCAATGATTCTCAAATCAACTTTCACGTCAACATTCCTCCCGAATTGAAGTTCCAAATTGAAGTTAGATCCGTTTCCTACTCCGCACCTATCCCGTAAATTTCTGAAACGCTCTGGCAAATCCGGGGATGGATTTTTCAACGGTCTCCCGCGGAACGGTCACCGACAGCCTCATATAGCCGCCGCGGCCGAATCCAATGCCCGGCACCGCGAGCACGCCTTCGGCGGCAAGACGGCGGACGAAGGCAATGTCGTCCGGGATGGGTGTCTTCACGAAAATGAAATACGAGCCCTCGGGCCTTTTGAGCTGGTAGCCGATCCGCTCCAGCGCGGCGCACAGCAGGTCGCGCTTCTCCTGGTAGCCGCCCACGTCCACGGTGGCATCGTGCGCCTCGGCCACCACCCTTTGCCAGATGGCGGGAGCGTTGATGAACCCCAGGATGCGGTTGCTGAAAGCGCAGGCGTTGCGCAGTCCAGCCAGACCGGGAAGCCTGGGCGAAAGCGCAAGGTATCCGATCCTCTCGCCGGGGATGGCCTGCGACTTCGACCACGAATTGCAGATGACGGTATTGGAAACGATGGATGCCACTTCCGGTTGCCGCCTACCGTCGTACACCAGATGCTTGTAGGGTTCGTCGCTGAGGACCACAATCGGGTGGCCGACTCGGGCGAGCATGCTCTCTAACTTGCCGAGAACGCTTGCGGAATACACGCGGCCGGTCGGGTTGTTCGGTGTGTTCAGGATGATGGCTTTGGTTCGAGGAGTAATTGCCGCCGCAATGCGCTCCGCATCCGGCAGGAACTCTTCGTCCGTATCCACGCTCACCATCCGCCCGCAGTGGTTGCCGATGTAAAACCGATACTCGGAGAAGCAGGGCAGCAGCACGATGACTTCATCGCCCGGATCGAGAATCGACTTGAGCAGCACATTGCATGCGCCCGCCGAGCCCACGGTCATGAAGACGTTTTCTGCGGTAAAGTCCAGGCCGGTTTCTTTGCGCAACTGCGCCGCCAGGATTTCGCGCACCTGCGGAAACCCCGCATTGGGCATGTAGGCATGTAATCCAGGACGGTTTTCCGCCACCAACCGCCGAAGCGTTTCGATCACCCTGCGCGGAGGCTCGACCTCCGGGTTGCCGAGCGTGAAATCATAAACCTTGTCGGCGCCGCGTTCCTGCTTCAGCCGTGCGCCCTCCTCGAACATACGGCGTATCCAGGAAGAGTGCTCCAGTTGTTCGGCGATCGTCTTGGCAATCAGCATGTCGTCGAAGCATACACCTGCTCTCGCCTTCATGCCATCCACCCCAACAAGCCGAAAGCAGTTTGCAGGGGACCCCGGCGGCAGCGCCGGCTACTTTTTCAAGACTGCGCCGCTTTCGAGCACGTTGATTCCAGACGCCTGCAAGCGCTCGATCGCCGCATCCGGATCGCCGAAGCGGAAGATCAGGATCGCCTTGTCGCCATTGCCGAACGGAAAGGCATACATGTACTCGATATTGATCGAGGTGCCTTCGAAGATGGCCAGGATCTCCGCCAGGCCGCCCGGCCGATCCGGCACTTCCACGGCGAGCACTTCCGTCACTTTGACGAGAAATCCGTTGTCTTGAAGCAGCCGGTTCGCTCTGGCGCAGTCGGAGACGATCATGCGCAGAATGCCGAAGCGCTGCGTGTCCGCCAGCGACAGCGCCCGGATGTCGATGCCCTCGCGAGCCAACAGCCGGCAGGGTGCAATGATCGTTCCCGGTTTATTTTCCGCGAACAACGACAACTGTTGGATTTTCATGATGACCGCCGGTCAAAAACTCGTTTTGCTTTGCCTTCACTGCGCTGCATGGACTGCGGCTCGACCAGCGTTACCTTCACCCGGATTCCGAGAACATGGTCCAGCGCATCCACAAGTTTCTCATTCAACGCCTCGAGCGCGCCAATCTTGTCGCTGAACATCTGCGGCGTCACTTCGACCTGCACTTCCATCTGGTCGAGTCCGTGCTCGCGGGTCAGGATAATCTGATAGTGCGGCAGCGTGCCCTCCACCTCGAGCAGCGCGGTCTCCACCTGCGACGGGAAGACGTTGACGCCGCGAATGATCAGCATGTCATCGCTGCGCCGGCCAATGCGCCGTATGCGCCGCAGAATTCGGCCGCAAGCGCACGGGCCGGGAATGATCGCCGTGATGTCGCGCGTGCGATAGCGAATCATCGGCATGGCCCGCTTGCTGAGGGTGGTCAGCACCAATTCTCCCTCTTCACCATCGGGCCTTATCTGGCCGGTCTCCGGATCGATGATCTCCGGGTAGAAATGATCTTCGAAGATGTGCAAACCGTCGTGGCAATGGCATTCGATTCCCACGCCCGGCCCAATGATTTCGGAAAGCCCATAGATGTCGAATGCCTTAATGCTGCTCAGCTCCTCGATATGCTTGCGCATCGATTGCGTCCACGGCTCGGCGCCGAAAACGCCGACGCGCAGCGGCAGATTCCTGATATCGACGCCTAGCTGGCCGGCGCGTTCGATCATGTGCAGAAAATAGCTCGGCGTGCAGCAGATTGCCGTCACGCGAAAATCTTTCATCACCATGATCTGGCGGTCGGTGTTGCCTCCCGAGATCGGAATGACCGTCGCGCCCAGCTCCTCGGCTCCGTAGTGCGCGCCCAGCCCGCCGGTAAAGAGTCCGTAGCCGTATGCATTCTGCACCACGTCGCCATGGTGCAGGCCACAGCAGGCGAAGCTGCGAACCATCACCGAAGTCCACACCTCCAGGTCCGCTTTCGTGTAAGCCACTACGATTGGCTTGCCGGTGGTTCCGCTGGAGGCATGCAGACGCACCACCTCCTCCATCGGGCTGGCAAACAGCCCGAAGGGATAGGTATCCCGCAGGTCGGTTTTGGCCGTGAACGGCAGCTTGCCGATGTCGTCGATCGAGCGCAGGTCGTCTGGCGACAGTCCGCGCTCCCGCATATGCGAGCGGAACCATTCCACTCGCTCCCAAGCCCGCTCCACAATATCCCTTAAACGCTTGAACTGAAGGTCGCGAAGCAGCGGGAGCGGAACAAAATCCGGCGCACTGGCCGGATGGTAGATACTGCCAACGGCGTTTGCAATTGACGTCATACCGTGTTTTATCACCCCAACGCGAGTCTGGAAAACAACCCTCGGCGCGATCACTCCACCAAGCACGCTTCCGGAAGCTCCCGATGCCAGGCCGGTTCCCAGCAGGTATATCCCGACATATTCGGACTGTCATGGCGAGCGAAGTCGAGCCACCTTTTGTTCCTGCTGCCGCAAACAAAGGGTGGCTCCGCTCCGCTTCGCTCCGGTCGCCATGACATTCCCTAGGTTCAACAATATCTCAAAACACAAACGGTGTAACCCCGGAGCTTAACAAAGAGAGTAGTTTCAGGCTGTCAATCCGAATGACTCAACGTATCATGGTTTGTCGCTGAAAAGGAAGAACGTTGAATCCGTAGTGGTGGGTCCGTTTCCGGTTTGGCCGTTACTCATCAACTGACCACGGCTGAGTTCCCAGAACCAGACTTCGGGCTCGTGTCGGCGGATTCACTTGGGGTTGAGGGACCGACTTAGCCCGCGCAGCCCGTGACAGGGCATCGCTTCGCTCTTCGTTCGCAGATGCAACTTTGGCTTGCAAAACTACTCACCAGCAGTACAATTCGAGCGATTCAGAGCTAAACAAAAAGGATTCCTGTTTAGACCTCTCAGTATTGAGATTCCAGGAAGTGAAAATCCCCGATGTCACAAACATTGATCAAGTCCAGAGAGCCGAAAGACGTGAGCGCGCTTAGCCTCTTTGAGGCGAAGTACAACAAGGCCAAGTTGACCGATGGCCAAGCGAAGAAGCTCAATGAAAATCCCGGTATCTGGTCGAGCATCGTGAAGCTCATCGATGAGTGCTCGTTCCTTGACCAATTCGACAACGAGCAGATCCAGTCGACCTACGTCTACCCAGCCAGCCATGCAGCAAAGCCCATCGGCGAGCAGCTTGACGGCTTGGCGAAGATTTTCGGACTCTCGCTCGGCGACACCTCGGATTTCGTTGAGAAGGTGCTTTCGAAGCTCACGCTGCCGGACTGGGCCGAAGGATGGTTCGCCATCCCAACAGTCGATGCTCTCGCCACTCGTTTCTTCAAGGACATCAAGGATCCGGCTGCGCGTTACTGCGAAGCCGTGAAACTCGTCCTCGCGAAGATCGCTGCATCACGGAATTTCTACAACTACCGCGAGGAAGAGATTACGCCGAATCGATTTCGGATGAATGCTCGCACGGCGCACGCCATGGATCTCACAATGGCGGACCAGAAGGGCGCGATTCTGATCGTTCCCGGACAGTTCGGCATACGGCATCGCGGCCGCTCAGTTCACCGGACACGCGAAGTGATGACGTACCCCGAATTCGGTTTCGGGTCGGTCGCGGTGGGCTCCATGCTCCTCACGCACCCGGAGCGGCTCGTTTCCTACGACGATCTCTGGATCGACGTTCCGGGAGATGAGTTCAGTCCGAGGGCTGATGGCCAGTTCCCGGGTGCGCCGATCTTCCTCTTCCACGTCGACCAACTGCGGTTCGATACGCGCGTTGCTGGCCCCGCTTACGGGTACTGCGGCTCCGCGTCGGGTGCCGTTCCGCAAAGGATGAAATCTTGAGTGCCGGCGCAACGATCAAGCGAGGAAGGAGTATAAACTAACAGAACGATGCGAGAAAACCTGTATCGTCGGCCATCCATTAACTGACCACCGAATCCGCCTTTCTCTTGACAATGATTTGAGAACTCCTTATCGTGTTCGCCACCCGCCTATGGAAACTTCTATCAGCGATATTCATCGTGCCATCGAAAGCGGCAAGCTGACCTGCCGCAGCCTGGTTCAGCAGTGCTTGGATCGCATTCAGGCCTATGACAAGCAGGGTCCCTCCCTGAATGCGATGCTGTATGTAAATCCGAAGGCGCTCGGCGAGGCCGATGCCATGGACAAAGAGTTTCATCGCACCGGCAAGCTCAAGCCGCTGCAATGCATTCCGGTGGTGCTGAAGGATAACTACGACACCGCCGACATGCCGACCACCGGAGCCTCGCTCGCCTTGCAAGGTGCGCAGCCTTCCAAAGATGCCTTTACTGTTGCGCGCTTACGGGCAAACGGGGCCTTGATCCTGGGAAAGACGAATTTGCACGAGCTGGCCCTGGCCGGGATAACCGTCAGTTCGCTGGGCGGGCAAACGAAGAATCCCTATGAGCTGTCGCGCACTCCGGGCGGTTCCTCGGGAGGCACCGGAGCTGCTCTGGCTGCCAACTTCGCAACCGCCGGCACCGGCACCGATACGATGAACTCGAACAGGTCGCCTGCATCCGCCAACAGCCTGGTCGGGTTGCGGCCCACGCTCGGCCTGGTCAGCCGCACCGGCATCATCCCGGTGTCTTTCACGCAGGATGCCGCTGGCCCGATGGCGCGAACGGTTGCCGATGCGGCGGTGATGCTCGACGCCATGGCCGGCTATGATCCCGCCGATCCGGTGACCGCCTTCAGCCTCCGCAAGATTCCCAAGACCTATACCGCTTACCTGGACAGCGGTGGTTTGAAAGGCGCTCGCATCGGGGTCTTGCGCACGCTGTTCGGCAGCGGCCCGGACTACGAAGAAGTGAATCGCGTGATGGCCTGCGCGATTGAGGCACTCAAGAAGCAGGGTGCCGTCGTCGTCGATGTGCAGGAAGCCGCGTTCGATACCGCCAAACTCCTGGTCAACCTCGACGTCCAGAAGTACGAGTACAAGGCGCAACTCAACGGCTATCTGAAAGCCGGCGGAGCCAACGTTCCCGTTCATTCGCTGGCAGACATTCTGGCCTCGGGAAACTATCACAAGGCTTCCCTGGAAAAGTTCCTGACCTCGGCGCAAGCTTATGACAATGGACTGAACGAAGCGGACTACAAAGACCGGCGGTTAAAGATCCACGACCTGAGAATTCTGTTGGCAAACTTCATGGCGAAGAACAACGTGGCCGCTCTCGTGTATCCCCACCAGAAGCGGCTGCCGGTGATGATTGGCGATATGAACCAGGTGGACCGCAACGGAATCCTGGCGTCCTTGGCGGGGTTCCCGGCGATTACGGTTCCCGCCGGTTTCTCGACGCCGACCGCGAGCGCCCCGGTTGGCGTTCCGGTAGGGATCGAATTCCTGGGACAGCCATGGAGCGAGCCCCGGCTACTGAGAATTGCCTACGGGTTTGAGCAGGCTACTCACGCTCGCAAGCCACCGCAGTCCACGCCCTGAACCGGTCTACAACCAGGGCGGAAGGCAGGCGTTCGCGGCGCGTGCCGGGCCCCGCCGTCCCGGTCTGTGCTTCAAGTCTCCGACGCCGCAATCCACTTGCGAACCAGCACGGGCTCGAATGCCTGCATTTTTTCCAGCAGCTCCTGGCAGCTAGGCGAGGCCAGCACCAGTTCGCGGTTTTCGCGCTTGAGAAATCCCTCGGCCACCGCGTGGTCGAACAACTCCAGCAGCGGGTCGTAGTATCCGGCCACATTGAGCAGCCCGCAGGGCTTGCGATGTATCCCGAGCTGGCTCCAGGTGATCATTTCGCAGAATTCCTCAAACGTGCCAAATCCGCCGGGAAGGGCAATGAATGCGTCCGCCAGCTCTGCCATCAGGGATTTGCGGGCGTGCATGGAGGGAACGATGCGCAATTCCGTGAGGCCGGAATGCCAGATCTCGCGCGCGACCATCGGTTGCGGGATGACCCCGATTACCTGACCGCCATGCGCCAGGACAGCGTCGGCGACCACTCCCATCAGTCCAATTCGCCCCCCGCCGTAAACCAAGCCCAGACCCTGCTCGGTCAGAAACCGTCCAAGTTCCATGGCCGCCGCCCGGTATGTGCCGGTAAAGCCTGCACTGGAGCCGCAAAAGACGCAAATCCTCTGGAAAGAGTTCATCCAAACTCCCGGAAATTATGCTGGTTGGACACGCCAGGGCTATTGTGTCCATGAATTTGCGCTATAAGTCCGAGTTGTCACCCTGAGCGCGGGCGGACAATGGCCCTAGTTCTTGCGAGCGCTCCAAAACGAACTCACGCCGAAGTAGGCGAACAAAAAAGCGAAAAGGCCGGCAACCGCAGCACGCCCGGGTCCGATCTTGCCCGCCGCGTAGGCATGATACTCGCGCCAGCAAGCGATGCCGCCGACCAAAGCCAGCCAAAGGAACAAGAATCCGGTGATCTCCAGCCAAAGAATCTTGCCGACCCGTCGAAGCGTCTGGAGAAAACTACCGATTCCCGCCGAAACGCCCTGAAAAATCCGCCAGCCCTTTTGCCCTTTTTGGAAAGACCTGGCCACTTTGCCCAGCATGCTGCCGACCGAGCCTGCCGATGAAGGCTTGGCCCGCAGAGGATTAGGGAGACCACTCACATAGCGATTCTAGACCAGTTTCGCGAAAGCTGTATCCCGAAAAGCAGCCGGGGCGTTTGCTGGGCCAGGCATGCGCCAACTCCGGAATTGCACCAGCGGCCCGGCAAACATGGTTTTGAAAAAGCTCTAAAACTTCCATACCGGCCGTCGCATCCAATACAATCGTGGCATGCAGTACGCAGAGCTTGAGATCCGCGGTACGCCGGCGGTTTCGGGAGCAACTAGCCCGCCTTCCGGGTACGGCCATCAAAATTGACTCCAGATCGGGGATTTCAAAGTGGAGCAGCGCCTACAAAAACTGATGAAGGAGCTCGGCCAGGCGATCAATGAGTCAATCTCAGACTCGGAGCAGATCGCGGAAGTGATCGCCAAGATTAAATCCGGCGGTTACGATGTGTTTCTCGTGCTGGAAGCCACCATCGGGTTCAACAAGCGCGAAGAAGAGGAGACGAAACAGTCTTCGCTGGTGAATTTCAAGAAATCGGACCCTGATTTCAAAGTCAGCCCTCAAGATATGAAGTTTCTCAAGTCGTTGCGCATCAGCATCGATCGTACCGACAAATCTGCCTGAGCCGGCCGCCGGGAAAGGCGGCTCTATCTCGCCTGCTGTGATAGGATTCTTAGTCCAAAGTGTGCCCAACGCGTCTGAAAGTCACCGACTGAAGGCGCCGAGGGAAAGCTGCAAGCGTCGTCGCACCTGGCACGAAACTACGGGTAGGAACAGAGATGAAAGACACTCTTGGAGTTCTGCTGGCCGGCGGTGCAGGCGAGCGTCTGTATCCGCTCACTCGCGACCGCGCTAAACCTGCGGTGACTTTTGGCGGAATCTACCGCATCATCGACATTACCCTGTCGAATTGCATCAATTCCGATCTGCGGCGCGTCTACATTCTCACTCAGTACAAGGCTTTGTCGCTGAACCGGCACATTCGCGAGGGTTGGAACATCGTGGCCGACCCGCTCGGCGAATTCATCGAGATTCTCCCGCCGATGAAGCGCGTCAGCGAGAACTGGTACATGGGCACGGCCGACGCCGTCTACCAGAACATCTACTCCATTGGGGCCGAGGAACCCAAGCGCGTCCTGATACTCTCCGGCGACCACATCTACAAAATGAACTACCGCCGGATGCTGCAACAGCATGAGGACTCAGGGGCCGATGTCACGATTGCCACAATTCTTGTCGATCCGGCCGAAACCAGGAACTTCGGCGTGGTCGATATCGACAGCGCGGGAAGAGTGGTGGGATTCGAAGAAAAGCCGCTCACCACCAACCTCAGGTCGCCCTACAACCCGGAGATGGTTTCGGCCTCGATGGGCGTCTACCTGTTCAATACCGATGTGCTGATTCCGGTGTTGCTCAAAGACGCGGAAGATCCCGATTCGCAGCACGATTTTGGCCACAACATTCTCCCCAGAATGGCTGGCGACTACCGTGTCTGTTCCTTCAACTTCATCGATGAGAACCGCAAGGAAGCTCTCTACTGGCGCGATGTGGGCACGCTTGAGGCCTATTACGATGCGAATATGGATGTTGCGTCGGTCTCGCCCGTGTTCAACTTATACGACGAGCACTGGCCGATTCGCACGCGTCAGCGGCAGTACCCGCCGGCGAAGTTCGTATTCGCCGAACCCGGCCGCACCGGAACCGCCTTGGATTCGCTGGTGTCGAGCGGCTGCATCGTCAGTGGCGGGTTTGTGCGCAACAGCGTGCTCTCGCCCAATGTGCGCGTAAACTCCTATGCCGAAGTCGAATCCAGCATCGTTTTCTCTCACGTCGATATCGGCCGTCACTGCCGCATTCGCCGCGCCATCATCGACCGCGACGTGCACATCCCGGAGGGTACGGTGATCGGCTACGACACTGAATCCGACCGCCAGAAGTACTTCGTTACCGAAAGCGGAATTACCGTGGTAACGCGCGATTACTCGTTGTTCGAGAGCCCGGTTACGGTGGACTACTTCACCTCGGAGTGAAATCGGCTCGCCCTTGTGCCATCTCGCCACGCCGGTCACCCAATCCAGGTGCTCTTCACCGCTATGGCCCCGATGCACCACATGATCGCGTCTTCCACCGTCTCGCGATCGATTCCCTGCTCCGCCAGAAAGCCGCCAAACTCGGAATTGCGTTCCAGTCTCTCGGCGAGCGTATTGAGAACGGCGATATAGTTCGCCGGGACGTTCAGTTCGGTGGCGCGCAGCAGGTCGTCGAGGCAGGCGATGCAATCGAGCAGCACACCGTCGGAGTCGTCCGTCTGCGAGTTGACCAGAAACAGACTCTGCGCCATGTCACACAAAACGTCCATCTGTTTCGGTATCGGTAGAGAGGTGGCGACTGTTCCCTGCGGGCCGCCGGCGATTGCCTTGTCGGCCAGTTGAAGCGCGCGGGCAGCGAGAGCCGGACTTGAGAAGAGCAGTATCCGGCCGTTCGCCATGATCGTCCGGCTTCCGGCTTCACTCTGCTCGATCAGGGCGAACAATTGCGGACCTTCGGTGGTCGGGTCCAGACGGAGCCCGATCAGGCATAACTCATGGGGCTGCCGTGGCGCCGGAAATGGAACAAAATCGCTCAATTTGTATTCGGGACCGCAACTTTCCCGCCCAACATAGGTTAACAATGTCACGCTGAGCTGTGGAAACCTGAAGCCGTTTGCGGTTCAGAACTCGGGATGCCCGCCCTGAACCGGTTTCGGCGAAGAATATATCGATTGAGCCCGGCTCCGGGATACACCTACTCTGAAACCGCTCTGGTGCGGGAGTTGAGGACAGTATGAAAGCCATTTGGACATCGTGTCTAGCTCTTCTTCTGACAACCCTGGTCGCATGCGGCGGCAGCAGCAGTTCCCCGATAGCACCGCCCCCTCCGAATAATGCGGGATACAGCAACGCAAGTTTGAGCGGCAGTTATGTTTTCAGCCTGCATGGAATCGGCCCTAGCGGAGAGGCTTTTGCCGCGGTCGGCGTATTCACGGCCGATGGTAACGGCAATATCACCTCGGGCCAGCAAGATGTGAATGATTCTGTTTACGGGCTCCAACAGCAGGCTGCCATTTCCAGCGGAACGTATTCGGTCGGCACCGATGGCCGTGGACAGGCGACATTGAACTTCGCCGGCGGCAACAGCGCCGCCTTGAGTTTCGTGCTGGTTTCCGCCAGCAAAGCACGCATCATCGAACTGTCGAACGCCGAGCTTTCGAGCGGCCTGTTCGAGCAACAGGTCCCCGCGGCTCTCAGCGCACTCACCGGCCCGACTTATGTACTGCGAATGGATGGCTCAAGCAGTAATGGGGCCGTCATCTCCCGCGTGGGCTTGCTCACCGCCACCGGCACTGGGCCTTCAGCTTCGGTCGTCCTCGACGAGAACTACAATGGGACCTTTACCCCGACGATTGCCGGCTCCAACGTAAACTTCAGCTTTAGCGGAACTTCGGGACGCGGAGTCCTGCAATTTGTCACCGCCCAGGGCGGCGCAAACCCCAACGCGCCTGGGACGGTTATCGACTTGGTGTTTTATGTAGTTAACTCCACGCGGGTCGAATTCCTGTCGGTGAATACATCGGAACAGCTTTCCGGCTATGCCGACGCGCAGAGTGGGGCTTTCACAACCGCCAGCGTGAGCAGCCCGTACGTCTATTCCATCTCGGGGTATTCGGCGACCGGCTTCATCAACGAGACCGGAAGCTTTACTTTAAACAGCGGAGCCGTGAGCACCGGCCTTGAAGATTTCATCGACACCGGAACCTACTCCGCCTCCGTCCCATTTACCGGCACTTATGCTGCCGACAGCATAAATAACGGGCATTTCACCGGCTCATTTAGCGCCAGCGGCAGAACGGTCAACTTCGCGCTTTGGTTCAGCAGCCCGCAGAATGCCGTGCTGATGGCCTACAACAGCACGAGTTCCCTGCTTGAAAGCGGGCTGGTTGCCGTGCAACCGGCTGTGCCCACTACCAGTACCGTCAGCGGCAACTATGCACTTCACCTTGGAGGCTTGACGAACAATGCCGGCCTTGCGCTTTTCGACGGTCAGTTGCTGGCCGATGGCCAAGGCACATTTACCGGGCTCGAAGACTTCAACCAGGGAGGCAGCGTGGCGACCGGCGTCTCGGCCGTAGGAAACTATAGCGTTGCTTCCGGCCGCGGAACCGGCACCATCGGCGGGATTCCTGTCGTTTTGTATCCCGCCAGTAGCAGCACGACCTACATCATGAGCACCGACGGCAGCCGCATGCTGACGGGCTCCCTGGAAGCGCAGCATTAGGGTGGTTCCCATGTCGGTGTATCCAGAATCCCCCCGTGTGTCATGGCGACCGAAGGGCCTGCGCATAAATAAAGTCTACATTTCTACTCATGAGGCGAAACTAAATAGTTCCAGTCTCCATGAAAAGCTGCTGGCGCCAAGTTGAGGGTGGCCATTTCTGCATCAGGGATCTTGA
>Ga0187860_1000177_pt1 | contig 62881 bp, 66 predicted proteins | sample June2016WEW_10_4_FD_132981 | JGI IMG/M metagenome (GOLD analysis project Ga0187860, IMG submission 132981) | Peatland microbial communities from SPRUCE experiment site at the Marcell Experimental Forest, Minnesota, USA - June2016WEW_10_40 | ecosystem: Environmental > Terrestrial > Soil >...
CGTCGCCATGACGGCGTACGGGACCGTGATCTATACCAGCGTGCCGGGGTCGCCGGCGGGCTTCTATGCGACCGCGGGCACCAGCCTGTCCAGCCCGATGTTCGCCGGGATCGTCGCGGTGGCCGCTCAGCTGAGAAACGGGGCGCTCGGGCTGATCAACCCGACGCTCTATGTCCTCGGGGCGATCGGTGCGCCGGGGCTCATCGACGTCACGCACGGCAACAACTCCGTCCTTGTCCCCGTGAACGGCAAGGAGAGCCTGGTGAAGGGCTATGAGGCAGTACGGGGGTATGACCTGGCGAGTGGCTGGGGCACCGTCAACGGCACCGAGCTCGTGCAGGAGCTGGCCGGTCGTTCGATCCCGGCGTGAAGCGCTGAGCGGTTCGGTGGTCAGCTCACGAAGTACCAGTCCGCCGGGTTGATCGACCCGAGCACCCTCCGACCAGGCCCTCACGTCCTCCCCGGAACGACGATGAACGCGATGAGGCACATGTGCGCCGCCACCGCGGCGAGGACACACGCATGGAAGATCTCGTGGTACCCGAAGGTCTTCGGCCAGGGGTCCGGCCCCTTGCGCGCGTAGACGACCGCCCCGGCCGTGTAGAGCAGGCCGCCGCCCATCAGGAGCCCGAGACCGAGCCCCCCGGTGGAGTGCAGCAACGCCGGCAGCACCGCCACCGCCGCCCAGCCGAGCACGATGTAGGGAAGGGCGACGGCCCACTTGGGCGCGTCGAGCCAGGCGAGGCGCAAGATGATCCCGCCGACCACTCCGGCCCAGATGAAGCCGAGCAGGATCGGGCCGTCGGATCCCGGCAGGGCGAGGGAGATGGCGGTGTAGGTGCCGGCGATGGCGCAGAAGATCATGGAGTGGTCGAGGCGGCGCATCCGGCGCCTGGCTGCCGGCTCCCACATGACGCGGTGGAACAGCGCACTCACGGACAACATGGCCGTGATCGTGAGGGCGTAGACGACGATGCAGACTTCGACTGTCGCGCCCTTGGCCTCGAGGCCGAGCAACGGCCCGACCACGAGCATGGCTAACGCCCCGACCTCATGGGACACACCGCGGAAACGGGGTCGGGCCCGTTCAGCAGGCGGCGCCGTCGGAGCCCTCGGAGCCGCCTGCCCACTTGGAGATGGCGACTGCTTGGCCATGAAGGGATCGTACCCAGCTCACATCGGCGGCTGCCAGCGCGCCCTGGGCGCGCCGCCCGACGGCGCTCAAGACAAGCGGGCCTCGGGAACGGTCGCCAGGTAGCACTTCTCCTCGACCCGCTCGGCGATCCGCCAGCCGGCCGGCGTGCGCACCAGGCGATCGTGGTACCAGAGCCCGCACAGGTAGAACGTGTCCGGCCGCCCGCCCTGGCCCTTCAGGACCATGGGGTTGTGGCAGATGGTGTGGCACTCGGCCGAGTCGCCGTGGAGGACGATCCGGCTCGTGGCCGCCAGGTGGTAGTACGCGCTGTGCAGCGCCAGCGCCTCCGAAAGAAACCGCTTCGTCTCCTCCACACCGCCCCGCGGCGCCCCGAAGGCCGTGTAGTCGATGACGGCGTCCTCGGTGAAGATCGAGTCCAGCTCGTCGAGCTCCTGCCGGTCGATGGCGTGGCAGTACCGGGCGATCAGGTCCTGGATCTCGAGACGGTCGGAGATCTCCGGGAGGTCCATCACGCCTGCGGTTCGCCGGCCAGGGCAACGGCCGCCACGACGGCGGGATGCCGCGCCTCGATCGTCCGGCGGATCCCCTCCCGCCACCCGACCCGGCACGGGCCGGTGAGCGCAAACCGCCGCCTCACGTCGGCGATCGCGCCCGGGGGAGTGTCGACGCCGCCGGCCACCTCGACGTGAGCTGCCGCGGCGCACATCTCGGCCGCCAGGGCGCACCACTGCTGGACGCTCACGATCTCGTCACCGGCCCAGTTGACGATCGTCGCCGGCACGGTGGCAGCGTCGAGAAGCGCGGCCACCTGCTCGTTGATGTCGTCCTGGTGGATCGGGCTGTACCAGCTCGGGTCGGAGCGCGTCACCACCGTCTCCGCGCGCACGACCGAATCAGTTTGGTAGGTGGGCAAGCCGCCGTTGGCACCGTAGGAGGCGTTCATCCTGGCGATCGTGACCGGAAGGTCGAACAAGCGGGCGCAGGTCCGTGCGACCGCTTCCTCGCCGATCTTGGACATGGAGTAGGTGGGGGCGAAGGCGGAGTTGGTTTCTCCGAGGGGGTCGCCCTCGCTGTAGGCGTGCTCGGGATCCGGGTTGGGGCGATAGACGGACTGGGTCGACATCACGAGGGCCGCCTTGGCGCTCCGGCAGTGCTCGAGCAGGAGCCCGACCGCCTCCGAGTTGTTGCGGATCGCCCGGTCGAAGTTCGAGCTGGGCCCGATGTAGGCCGCCAGGTGGACGATGTAGGTGAAGTCCGCGGGAAGTTCGCCGTACTCACCCGATGCGAGGTCGACCTTGACGGGGCGAGCGCCGGCGGCGGCGACTCGCTTCTCACTGCCTCCGGCCCGGAACCGAGCTGCTCCCCACACCTCGTTGTCGGCCGCCAGGTAGCCGACCATCGGCAGCCCGATCTGGCCGGGCGCGCCGGTGACGAGGATCTTCTCGCCGGACAGTCCCACCGTCACCCTCCCAGCCCCGCGGTCGTGCCGCCATCGACGCGGATCACCTGGCCCGTCACGTAGCGGGCACCGGGAGAGCACAGCCAGGCGATCACGTCGGCCACCTCGTCCGGTACGCCGATCCTACGGAGCGGGACATGTCGGGCGTGGCGCTCGCCGCGCTCGCCCCCGAAGCGGTCCGCGTTGCTTTCCGTCGCGATCAACCCGGGAGCGACGGCGTTCACCCGGATGCCGGAAGGGCCGAGCTCCTGGGCGAGCTGCCCGGTCAGTGCCTCGACCCCCGCCTTCGAGGACGGGTACACCCCATAACCCGGCGACCTCGTCCACGCCGCCCCCGACGACAGGTTGACGATGCATCCGCTCTGCCGCTCGACCATCGCCGGCGCGAAGGCCTGGCTGCACCACAGCGTGCCGAGCAGGTTCACGTGCACGACGGCCTCGGCATCGGCCTCCGAGGTGTCGGCCAGCAGCGTGTATCGCCAGATACCGGCGTTGTTCACGAGCACATCCGCCGCCCCGATGCTCGACGTGATGTCAGCCGCGAGCTCCTGCACGGCGGCCCGGTCGCTCACGTCACACGTGCGGGCCTCGCCGCCGATCTCGCCGGCGGAGGCCCGTGCGGCCTCGGCATCCCGGTCCACGACGACCACCCGATGGCCGTCAGCGGCCAGGCGGCGTGCGGTCGCCCGGCCGATGCCGGCACCGGCTCCCGTCACGACGGCGACCCCCATAGGCGGGCGATCGTACTTGTCGGCACGAGAACACGTTCTATTCTTCGGCACATGCAGCTGGAGGGGGGAGTCGGGAACTGGGGTCGCTGGGGGAGCGAGGACGAGCGCGGCGCGCTGAACCTCGTCACACCCGGCTCGGTCGTCGCAGCGGCGCACGCCGTGCGGACGGGCAAGGTGTACTCGCTCGCCCTGCCGATGTCCCGAACACGGACGCCCCCGGTGATCGACCGCCCGCCACCCGATCGCCTGACGAGGACGGCGCCGGCCGACACGGCCGAAGCCGGACCGGATGGCCCGCCGCGGATCGGGTCCAATGAGGACATGCTCACGTTCTCCAGCCACGCCGGGACGCACCTCGACGCCCTGTCGCATGTGTTCGAGGGTGACTCGTTCTACAACGGCCATCCGGTGGACACGTTCTCCACGCGCCGGGGGGCGACGAAGTGCTCGATCGAGCGCAGCGGAACGTTCGCCACGAGGGCGGTACTGCTTGACGTCGCCGCCCTGGTGGGCGAGCAGGCCGCCGCCGGCCCCGACGCGACGACAACACAGGCTGGAGGGGATACGACTCCATCGCTGCTCGCGGCCGGCCACACGATCACGGCCGCCGAGCTCGAGGCTTGCTGTGAGCGCCAAGGGGTCGAGGTGGAGCCCGGCGACGCCGTGTTGATCCGGACGGGTTGGCTGGAAGCCTTCCGCCGTGACCCGTCGGCGCCGACCTATCCGCAGGCCGGTATCGGGACTGATGCCGCCGCCTGGCTCGGGGCTCACGACGTCGCTGTCGTCGGAGCCGACAACTCGGCCGTGGAGGTGCTCCCGTTCGATGGAGGCAGCCATCTGCCCGTTCACGTCGAGCTGCTCGTGCATCTCGGCGTCGGTCTGCTCGAGCACGTCTGGTTGGCCGATCTGGCTGCGGACGAGTGCTACCGGCCGCTGCTCGTGGTGGGGGCGTTGCCGGTGGTCGGAGCGACCGGCAGCCCCGTGAACCCGGTGGCCATCGGCTGAGCAACCCCGCCCCTGCCCGGCCGTGCCACAGATCCGGGCACACCCGAAGGCTCGTTCGAGCCAAGGAGGAAACCGCAATGCAAGCAGTCGTGTGGACCGGTGAGCTCGAGGTCCGCGATGACGTCGAGTTGCGTCCCATCGAAGGGCACGAGGTGCGTGTGCGGCTGCAACGTGCGGGGCTGTGCCACTCCGATGTCGCCGTCGTCGACGGGACGATCCCGTTCCCGACGCCTGTCGTGCTCGGGCACGAGGGAGCCGGCGTGGTCGAAGAGGTCGGCAGCGCCACCACCAAGGTGAAGGTCGGAGACCACGTCGTGTTGACGACGCTCGGCAACTGCGGGCAGTGCGACGCCTGCGACCGTGGCCAGCCGACGCACTGCCGCGACACGATGGGCCGGCTCGGCAAGCCGTTCACAGTCGGTGGCGCCGAGGCCTACCAGTTCGCCAACGCCGGCGTGTTCGCCACCGAGACCCTGGTCCGTGAGTCCCAGGCGATCGTCATCGACAAGGCCGTGCCGTTCGAGTCGGCCTGCCTCATCGGCTGCGCGGTCGTGACGGGCGCGGGCGCGGTCTTCAACCGGGCCAAGGTCCAGCCGGGTCAGACAGTCGTGGTCATCGGTGCGGGTGGCATCGGGCTCTCGGTGATCCAGGCGGCAGGGATCGCCGGGGCATCGCGCATCGTGGCCGTCGACGCCAACCCGGCAAAGGAGGCGGCGGCTCTCGAGTTCGGCGCCATGGACTTCGTGGACGCGTCGGTCACCGACGACACGGTGAAAGCAGTGCGGGACCTCGGGTTGAAGGGCGGCGTCGACCACGCGTTCGAGTGCGTCGGCCACCCGGCGCTCATCCGCAACGCCGTCGACCTGCTCGATTGGGGGGGCACCTGCACGCTGGTGGGAGTGCCGAAGCTCGGGACGGAGGCGAGTTTCGTCGTGAATTCGCTCTACAACAACAAGTCGATCCTCGGCTGCCGCTATGGCGCCGCTCGGCCGCACCACGACATCCCGCTCATCGTGCAGATGTACCTTGACGGCAGGTTCAAGCTCGACGAGATGGTGAGCAGGACCTACCCGCTCGCGAATATCCAGGAGGCGATCTCCGACCTGGCGGCCGGGCAACTGAACCGAGGAGTCCTCGAGATCGCCTGAACCCTCGGCCTGCGTGAGCCGATGGGTGGACTCGACTCGACGCTTGACAGCCTACCTATTACTGGTCAGACTGACCAGTAATGGCACCCGGAAACGTGACCGCTCGACCCGCCGTCCGACTCGACCCCGACGAGCACCGGGCGGCGGCGGGACGGCCTCGGGACCCGAAGGTGGACGAGGTGATCCTGCAGGCGACCCGCGAGCTCCTCGTCACCCTCGGCTACCGCAAGCTCGCCGTCGACGCCGTCGCCCGCCGGGCGGGAGTGAGCAGGACGACGCTCCGGCTGCGATGGAAGTCCAAGGCGGAGCTCGTCTTCGACGCCGTCTCGCCCGACCCCGAGGTACTGCGCGTCCCCAATACCGGTTCGCTCGAGGGCGACATCCGCGGGTGTGTCGACAACACGGTGACCCTCTTCCGCTCGGCGCCGATGCGGGCAGCGTTCCAAGGCCTGCTCGATGACGCGCGCAACTACCCAGATGTACGGGTGGCGCTCGCGGACCGGATCTACCGCCCGTCGATCGAGGCGTTCTCGGAGTTGGTCAGACGAGCCGTGGCCCGGGGGGAGATCCAACGCCCCGTAGACCCCGGCGTCCTGTTCGATGTCATCGCCGGGTCGTTGCTGTACCGCCTCACGGTGAGCGGTGACGAGCCCGCCCGCCTCGCTGATCAGCTCGTCGGGATCCTCACGGCGGGCTTGCGCTGTCGCGATCCCGACGGCACCCCCGACGCTTCGACCGACCGGAGTGCCGGCGGCCACCTCGTACGTGCACGATCCACGACAACCAAGAAAGGGCGTTGAGCCATGGAGTTCGGAGTCTTCATCCAGACCTACGTGCCGAAGTGGCGGCAGGAAGCCGACCCGGACGCCGAGCACCATGCGCTGTTCGAGGACCTCGAGGTCGTGAAGGCGGCTGACCGGTACGGGTTCAAGTACGCCTGGGCCACCGAGCACCACTTCCTCGACGAGTACTCGCACCTGTCGGCGAACGACGTCGTGCTCGGGTACCTCGCCCACGCAACCGAGCGCATCCACCTCGGTTCAGGCATCTTCAACCCGCTGCCGACCGTCAACCACCCCGCGAAGGTGGCAGAGCGCGTGGCGATGCTGGATCACTTGACCGGCGGGCGCTTCGAGTTCGGTACTGGGCGTGGGGCAGGAAGCCATGAGATCCTCGGCTTCCTGCCGGGGATGGAGGACCTGAACGGGACGAAGGAGATCTGGGAAGAGGTCATCGGCGAGTTCCCGAAGATGTGGACTCAGGACACCTACGAGGGTTTTGAGGGCAAGTTCTGGTCGCTCCCGCCGCGCAAGATCCTGCCCAAGCCCTACTGCAAGCCGCACCCGGCGATGTGGTACGCAGCCGGCAACCCGAGCAGTTACGCCATGGCTGCCCAGAAGGGCCTCGGTGTGCTGGGCTTCTCGGTCAGCTCGGTGACGGCACTCGCTCCGGTACTCGAGGCCTACAAGGCGGCGATCCCCAACGCTGAGCCGGTTGGCAGCTTCGTCAACGACAACGTGATGGTCACGACGGCTGCGTGGTGCGCCGAGGATTCCGATGAGGCCTACCAGCGTGCTTCGGACGCCCGAATGAGCTACCTGCAGTCGAACGTGTTCCGCTACCACGACACGTTCCCTCACCCCTCGTGGGTGCCGAAGTGGCCGGCGCTGTTGCCGAACGCGTCGCCTGAGGACGTGAAGAACGCCGCCGCCGGGGGAGCGATGCTCGCCGGCGATCCGGATGACGTGCTCCAGCAGTGTCAGCGCTGGGAGAGCGCCGGCGCCGACCAGATCGTGATCGGGGTGGGGCCCGGATCCCACGAGGCGACGATCGCCACTCTCCGCCTGATCGGCGAGCACGTGATCCCGAAGCTCGACCAGGATCCCGTGCACCGGACGACGCGCTTTCGCGAGAGCGCGGCTCCGGCCGCCGCCGCCGGCTGACACTGTGCGGCCATGACGACACTTGCCTATGGGATGACGCTGCCCGTCCAGGCCCAGTCACGCCTGATGGCCGAGCCCTGGGAGGCCGACGCCGGGCCGATCGAGCTCGCTCAGGTGGCCCGGGCGTGTGATCGGGCGGGTTTTGACAACGTGAGCGTCTGCGATCACGTCGCCGTCCCACGGGCGTTCGCCGATCGGATGAGCACGGTCTGGTACGACCAGATCGCCACGCTCGGTTGGCTGGCCGGCATCACCGACTCCGTCCGGTTGCTCTCCCAGGTCTGCGTGCTCCCGTACCGGAACGCGCTGCAGACGGCGAAGTCGTTCTCCACCCTCGACGTCCTGTCCGGTGGGCGTGCGATTCTCGGCGTCGGGACCGGGCACGTCGCGGCAGAGTTCGCCGCGTTGGGTGTGCCGTTTGCGGACCGCGGGCGGGCGACCGACGAGCAGATCGCCGCACTGCGTCGTCTGTTCGCCGACGAATGGGGCGGTGGCTCGGGTGATGCGACCGATCTCGGGCAGCGGCCCCGGCCGGTGCAAGTGGGCGGACCGCCGATCTGGGTAGGCGGATCGACCCCGCCGGCGCGGCGCCGGGCGGCCAGGCTCGGTGACGGGTGGCTGCCACAAGGGCCGCCTGACATCGGGATGGGGGCGGCGGTGGCGGAGATCCTGGCGCTGCGCGCCGGCGCGGATCGGGGGGACGAGCCGTTCGCCATGGGCGACATGTTCGTGCTCTACGTCGGCGAACCGACATGGGAGACGGGACGCTACTGCTTTGCGGCGGCGCCCGAGCAACTGGCCGAGTTCCTCGTCAGTCGGGCGAAGATGGGCATCACACATGTGCAGGTCCGCTTCCGGGCGCGGGCTGTGAGCGAGCTGGTCGACCAGATCGACGCCTTCGCCCGCCAGGTGATGCCGCTCGTGGCAGCAGCGTGATTCGAGGGAGGGACGTGGCGAGATGAGCGATGTGGAGGTGGCTGCGGAGCCTTCGGGCCCGCCAGTGCAGATCGGCCGGATGCTGTTCACGATGGTGGATCCGAATCGGGGTCACGAGGTTGCGTACAACCGCTGGTACGAGCGGGACCATTTCTACGGCGGTTGCCTCGTCGGTCCTTGGTTGTTCGCCGGCAAGCGATGGGTGGCGACGAGAGCGCTGAAGAATCTGCGGTTCCCTTCGGAGAGCCCATTCACCGATCCGGTCGATGCCGGCAGCTACCTTGCCATCTACTGGGTCCACGCCGGCCACGAGGACGAGCATTTCGCCTGGGCGCGCAAGCAGGTGTACTGGCTGTACCGGCACGGGCGGGGTTTCAACGAGCGGACGCACGCTCACACGAAGCTCTACGACTTCGACGGTGCCCACTACCGCGATCCCGACGGGGTCCCGATCGAGCTCGCGCTCGACCACGAGTACAAGGGCCTCGTCGTGCTCTGCTCGGAACCGGCAGCCGGCGTGACACATGAGGCGCTGCGGGAGGGCGTCGGGCCGCTCGTGTCCGGCCTGCTCCGCGCGCCGGGGATGGGCACGGTGGCGGACTGGCGTTTCCATGTCGAGGAAGGCGACTTCACAGCGCCCATGGATCTCGGGGCCGAGGGTGGCTCGAACGACCGGCTGCTGCAGCTGGGCTTCGTCGCCGGGTCGCCCGAGGACACCTGGCCGGCGGTGCGGGAGTACGCGGCCGGCGTGGAGGCGACTGGTCTCGGGGCCGTCACGTTCGCAGCGCCCTTCTTCTCGACGATCGTCGGGACGGACCGCTATACCGATGAGCTGTGGTGACGTCGTGTCGATGATCGGGAAAGGTCGGGAACGCCCGTGGTGAGCGAGAAGGGCCAGTGCTGGATCGGCGGGCGGGCCGTCGACGGTGAGAACGGCACGTACGAGGTCATCAACCCCGCGACCGAGGAGATGGTGGGGCTGGCGCCGGAGGCGTCGGCGGGAGATGCACGGCGCGCCGCTGCCGCAGCCGCCGAAGCGTTCGAGGCGTGGTCGCGGACTTCGCCCGAGCAGCGAGCGGGGGTCTTGTCGCGGGCGGCCGACTTGCTCGAGGCGCGTTCGAAGGAGCTCTGCGCCCTCGTCCAGCAAGAAACCGGTTCCACCACGATGATGACCCGCACCGCCCAGGTGCCGGGAGCGATCGCCCGGTTGCGCCGGTATGCCAAGGGTGCCCTCGAGCCGGTCACGATCCCGCTGCCGCCGGCGACGAACTGGCCTGGTGGGCCCGACGGTATGGGCGGTGGGATCACGACGGCCATGGGGGTGCGCCGGCCGGTTGGCGTCGTCGCTGCCATCACCTCCTACAACGTCCCGATGAACAACGTTGCCGGCAAGATCGGCCCGGCCCTTGCCATGGGCAACACCGTGGTCGTCAAGCCTGCGCCTCAGGACCCGCTCGGCGTCATCGCCATGGTCGAGGCGCTCAACGAAGCCGGTGCGCCGCCGGGCGTCGTCAACCTCGTCGTCGGTTCCTCGCCGGAATGCGCCTCGGCGATCGTCGAGGCGCCCGACGTCGACATGGTGAGCTTCACCGGCAGCACGACGATCGGCATCCGGATCGCCGAGGTGTGCGCCCTTGACATGCGCAGGGTGCTGCTGGAGCTTGGCGGCAAGGGTGCGAGCCTCGTGTTCGCCGGCGCCGACCTCGAGCGCGCGGCGAAGGGGACGGCGAGCACCTTCACGTTCCACGCCGGTCAGATCTGCACGGCGCCGACGCGCTTGATCGTCCAGCGGGCCGTGTACGACGAGATGTTGGAGCGAGTCGCTTCTCTGGCCATGGCGGCCAAGATCGGTGACCCGAAGGATCGTGAGACGGTCGTCGGGCCGCTCATCTCGGCGGCGCAGCGCGACCGGGTGGTCGCCCACGTCGCCAGCGCTGTCGAGGGGGGCGCTCGACTGGTGGCCGGGGGGCCGGAGACACCGGTGCCGGATCGTGGTTACTTCGTTGCTCCGACCTTGCTGGCCGACTGCCCGCCGAGCCTGCCGGCGGTGCAGGAGGAGATCTTCGGGCCGGTCGTCGTGGCGCTACCATTCGACGACGACGAGGAAGGCGTGGCACTGGCGAACGGCACGAGCTACGGCCTCTACGACTACGTCTGGACGGGCGATGTGGGCCAGGGACTGCGCATCGCCGGGCTGCTCCGCAGTGGCAACGTGGGCGTGAACACGGTCGCCCGCAACCCGGAGACACCGTTTGGAGGGTTCAAGCGCAGTGGGATCGGGCGTGACGGGGGATCGTTCGCCCTCCACGCCTACACCGAGATGCAAAGCGTGGTGTGGCCGGGATGAACGAGGAGCCGGGCATGAGCGAGGGTGTGAACGAGACCGACACCGCCGGCGCCGCGTCGAGCGAGGCAAGTGGCAGCCAGGCGGCCGCGACATTCGTCGAGCCACCCTTCGAGCAGATCCCCGACATCAGCCGGGCGCACGTCGCCGCCCTCGAGTCGGGGCTTGCCGACGAGTTCTGGGTCGCCGCCGGCATGGAGCACGTCATCCTGCGGACCGTCGGGCGTAAGTCGGGCAACGAGCACAAGGTGACGCTGCCGTTCTGGCGCGACGCTGACGGCTCGCGGATCGTGGTGGGTTCGTTCGCGGGGGCACCGCAGCACCCTTCGTGGTTTCTCAACCTCTCGGACCGGTCTGCGAATCCGGAGGTGCTCGTGCGGGTTCGAGAGGGCTCGTTCTGGGCGGACGCAGTGGTGATCGAAGGCGATGAGCGCGACCGGATCTGGGCGGCGCTGATAGTCGACCGGCCCTTCTACCAGCGTTACACGGAGCGAACCGAACGCCGAATCCCGCTCGTGCGCCTCGTGGAGGTCAGGCCGGCGTAGGCGCCGTGCCGACTCGACTAGTCCAGCGCGGCCCGGCGCTCGCCTGCCTCCACATACCGGGCGAGAAGGTCGTCGGTCTGGGCGCTCGGCAGCATCTGCCTCCATCTACGACGAGGTTTGCCCCGGTGACGTGTCCTCGATGTCCAGCACGGCGACCCGGGCGCCCTCGGCGGCGAAATACTCGGCGATCGCTTGCCCGATGCCGGTCCCCGCACCGGTGACGAGGGCCCGGCGGCCTTGGAGCGACGTCACGGTGCAGCCTGCGCTCGCACGCCGGGAGGCACCACCTCGGCCGCCCGCCGGCGCAGCTCGAACTTGAGCACCTTGCCGCTGGCGTTCAACGGGAGCGCGTCGACGATCTGTACCTGTCGGGGAACCTTGTAGTTGGCCATGTTCTCCTTCGCCCAGCCGATGACGCCGGCGGGCTCGACGAGCACTCCCGGCCGGGGTACGACGAAGGCGACCCCGACCTCGCCGAGCCGCTTGTCGGGCACACCCACGACGGCGCACTGCGCCAGGTCCGGATGGCGGAGCAGCAGCTGCTCGATCTCGGCCGGGTAGGCGTTGAAGCCGCCGACGATGAAGAGATCTTTCAGGCGGTCTGTGATGCGGAGGTTGCCGCCCTCGTCGAGCACGCCGATGTCGCCCGTGTGAAGCCAGCCGTCGGCATCGATCGCGGCCGCCGTCTGTTGCGCGTCCTCGAAGTACCCCTGCATCACGTTGTAACCACGGCACACGACCTCGCCGGGCACACCCGGCGCCTGCGGAGTCGGGTCTCGAGGCCCCTCGGCGTTGCTCCCGGCAGCCACGATGCGAACCTCTACCCCGTCGATCGCCCGCCCCGACGTCGTCGCGATCGTCTCGAGGTCGTCGCCTTCCCGGGTCGCCGTGACGAAACCAGTCGCCTCAGTCAGCCCGTAGGCGGTGAGGACCGTCTCGGCACCGAGATCGTCGACGATGCGCCGCACCAGATCCACCGGGATCACTGCCGCACCGGTGACGGCCAGCCGGAGGCTGGAGATGTCGCTCGAGGCCAGCGCTGGATGATCCAGCAGCGACTGGTACAAGGTCGGCGGCCCTGGCACGACCGAGATCCGCTCGTCGCAGATCGTCCGGAGCGCGGCTGTCACGTCCAACACCGGCAGCGGCACCATCGTGGCCCCGGCCATCAGGCAGGCGAGGATGCCCGCCTTGTAGCCGAAGGTGTGGAACATCGGGTTGACGAGCAGGTAGCGGTCGCCGGCCCGCAAGCCCACCAAGCGCGACCACTCGGCGAAGACCGCTAGTGACTGGCCGTGGGTCGACACGACGCCTTTGGGGGCTCCTGTCGTGCCCGACGTGAAGATGATGTCCGATACGTCGCCAGGCTTGATCGCCTCGATCCGGGTGTCCACCTCGCCGTCGTCAAGGCCGTCACCCGCCTCGAGAAACTCGCTCCACTCCGCCCCCGATTCCCTGAGCACCACGGTCCGCTCGAGATGCGGGAGTTGCTCACGCGCCAGCATCTCGGGGTACTCCACCCCAAGAAACCCCCCCACCGTCACCAACACCGTCGCCCGGCTCCGGTTCAACACATAGGCGGCCTCGGTCCCCTTGAACCGTGTGTTGAGCGGGACGAGGATCCCGCCAGCCGACTGCAGCCCGAGCAGTGACACGACCCACTCGTAGGAGTTCGGCGCCCAGATCGCCACACGGTCGCCCGGCTGTACGCCCGCGGTGATGAAGGCCTTCGCCGCGGTGGTCGCGTCACGCGCCAGCTCGCCGAAGGAGAAGCGACGTTCCCCGTCGACGACGGCCTCCTCGGGCCCGTACCGCTTGCCGGCGGCGCGACAGAGGGCGGGAATGCTCGCCCAGGGCGTCGCGGGCGTCGCGGGCGTCGCGGGCGTCGCGGCTGGACTCACGTCGCTCCGTAGGCGGCAAGCGGTGGTGGCGCTGCGCTGAGGAGGTCGCTGACGATCGCCCCGACCCGGGCCACTTGGAGTCGTTCGCCCGCGTCGTAGGTGGCCACCCTCTGCCAGCCGTCCATCACCGTCAGCTTGCCGCCTTCGATCTCGAACACGCGGCCCGTCACGTGACTTGAGTCAACAGAGCACAGCCAGGCAACGAGCGGTGAGACGTTCTCTGGCGCCATCGCGTCGAACGCTCCGGCATCGGCGGGTGGGGCCATCGTGTCCGCGAAGACGGTGGCGGTCATGCGCGTCCGGGCGGACGGAGCGATGGCGTTCGCCGTGACCCCGTAGCGAGCCAGCTCAGCGGCTTGGACCAAGGTGAGGCCGACGATCCCTGCTTTTGCGGCTGAGTAGGCCGCCTGGCCCACCGACCCGAGGAGGCCGGCGCCGGACGTTGTGTTGACGATCCGGCCCGACGGCGTGTCGCCCGCTTTGGCGAGGTCGCGCCAGTGGGCCGCAGCGTGGCGGCTCACGCAGAAGTGCCCTTTCAGGTGCACGCGTACGACTGTGTCCCATTCGTCCTCGGTGGCGTTCACGAACATGCGGTCTCGCACGACGCCGGCGTTGTTGACGACCGCGTCGAGACGACTGAAGCTCACGAGCGCGTCGGCGACGGCTCGCTGCGCCCCGGACCAGTCGGCGATGTCGTCGTGGTTGGCGATCGCCTCACCCCCGAGGGCTCGTATCTCGTCGACGACGTCATCGGCGGCCGATCGTGGATTGCCACCTCCGGTACGCGGGTGTTCAGCCGTGCCGTCGAGGGCAACGGACAGATCGTTCGCCACGACCCGGGCTCCGTGGCGTACGAGCTCCAGCGCGTGTGCCCGTCCAAGGCCGCGGCCGGCGCCGGTCACGATCACGACGCGACCGTCGAGTTGGAGGGAGTCTTGGGTCACGTCTTTCAGCGTAGGTGACAGTCGTGTCTCGCCGCCTCGAGAGGCACTGCGCGTCAAATGAGCGGCCCCGGTTGTTCGCAGCGCTTGTCGCTGTGCAGCTGCCGGCTGAGCCGCTCTTGACTAGGGTCCCGCGCCATGGGATCTGACCCGACCGCCCCGACGGGGCACAACCTGCTTGAAGGCAAGACCGTGGTGATCACCGCCGCTGCCGGCACCGGCATCGGCTCGGCGACCGCCAGACGATGCATCGAGGAGGGAGCTCGAGTGCTGCTCAGCGATGCCCACGAGCGACGGCTGGGCGAGGCGGCGGCCGAGTTGGGTGTCCCAGGAGTCGTCTGCGACGTGACCGATGAGGCGAGTGTGGAACGACTTTTCGCGGCCGGGTTGCGCGAGCTCGGGTCCATCGACGTACTCGTGAACAACGCCGGCCTCGGCGGCACCGTCGAGCTCGTCCACATGACTGACGATGAGTGGTCGAAGGTGATCGACGTGACGTTGAACGGGACGTTTCGCTGCACGAGGGCAGCGTTGCGGATCATGCAGACAGCGGGCCGCGGGGTCATCGTGAACAACGCCTCCGTGCTCGGTTGGCGGGCGCAGGCCGGCCAAGCGCACTACGCAGCTGCCAAGGCGGGCGTCATGGCCCTCACCCGGTGCGCGGCTATCGAGGCGGCACCGTTCGGCGTCCGCGTCAACGCTGTGGCGCCGTCGCTGGCGATGCACCCGTTCCTGTCCAAGGTGATCTCGGAGGAGACCCTGGACGAGCTCGCCGCCCGGGAGGCCTTCGGCCGCCCAGCCGAGCCCTGGGAAGTCGCCAACGTCATCGTCTTCCTGGCGAGCGACTACTCGTCGTACATGACCGGTGAGGTGGTGAGCGTCTCCAGCCAGCACCCCTAGGCCCCCCTAGGCCCCCCTAGGCCGGCTGGTCAGCCAGGCCCACCGATCACGCTGCGCTCCCACTCGATCGGACTGTGCGCCTCGCACCCGCCGGATGCTTGATCGAGCTTGCGGACCTTCGTCAGGCGTCCGGGGACAGCTTGCGGTACCGGCCCCGGTAGCGGACGAGCGGCGCGCCGGCGCCGGCGCCGTCGACGAGCTCGAGTGCCTCGATCCGCCCCCGCACGAGCATCTGGAAACCGACCTCCTCCGACCCGAGGAGGCGGCAACGGAGCCTATGGCGGACCCCGCTGATGACTGGGCCGAATTCGCCGTCGGTCGTGTCGACCTCCTCAAAGGGATCGACCGGGTACGCCCCGGCGAAGATCCCGGCTAGGCGCTGATCGCCGGCGTCGAGCACATGCACCACAAAACCCCCGCGCTCGACGGCCACGTCGAACAATTCGGAGAGCGGATCGAGTAACCCGAGCACCTCGGCGGGATCGCCCTCGGCGACGAGCAGCGAGGACACGGTCAGTCCTGCCCGCCGGCGCCCGGAACCGGCGGTCCAGACCGTCACCGGAGCGACAAGGCGGCCACGGAACTGCCGGTCCGTCCGGCGCTGCGACAGCGGCGTGGAGAACGGGTCGTCGGGGCTGAGGCCAGTGTGGCGGACCTCCGGGATGCCGTGATCCGGAGGGACGCTTGAGGAGTCCGAGTCCTCGTGGGGCACGACGTTGGTCTAGCCGCTGCGGGTCGGCTTCGGTAGGTCCACCCCGCCGCTACCCCGAGGTCAGCGCCTTGAACAGGCCGGCACGAAACAGCCGAAGGCCGCACAGCACGATCAGGCAGCTGATGGCCGCGCCGGCCGTCGTCCACGGGAGGCCCAGCTGGTCGGCGATCGGGCCCTGGATCAGGGACCCGATCGGATACGCCACCCCGAGGGCGACGAGGTAGAGGCTGAGGATCCGGCCACGGAATTCCGTCGGTGCCCGCAGCTGCACGACGGTGGACAACCCCGACAGCACGCCGATGTACACGAGTCCGACGACGAACAGCAGCAGGACGGCCCAGGCGAGACTGGGGGCGAAGTCATACAGGACGAGCACCGGCGTCAGGCCGAACAGCGCCCCGACGAGCAACCTTCCCCGGCCGAGCCGCTCCGCCAGTGGGGGGATTATCAAGGCGCCCAGCACAGCGCCGACGCCCTGGGCGGTCGTGAGCCACCCGGTCGCGGACGCGACGCCACGCGCTCCGTCGTGGCTCAGCCGGTGGGCGACGGCGGGCACCAGAGCGATGAACGGTGACTCCAGCAGGGCGACGATGGCGATGAAGAGGATTGCCGCCCGGCACGCCGCCTCAGTCCGAGCCGCCACGAAACCCGATCGGAGCGACGACAACAACCCCGCTCGGCCCTCGGGCGGGGCCGGCGGCGGGGGAGCGAGGCGCACGAACACGAGAGCGACCACGACAGCGAGGAACGACACGGCGTTGGCAACGAAGGCGACCGGATAGCCGAAGGCGGCGACGGCGATCCCGGCGAGGGCGGGTCCGATCACCCGGCCGAGGTTGAACTGGGCCGAGTTGAGGGATACGGCCGCGAGGAACTCCGTTCGGGGAACCAGGTCCGGCAGGATTGCCTGCTGGAACGGGCCGATCAGCGCACTGACGCACCCTTGAGCCGTCACGAGCAGCGTGAGAAGGCCGGGGCCATCCCGGCCGGAGGACACGAGCACCGCGATGATGAGCGCCACAACGCCCGCCACGAGGTTGCCGATCGCAAGGACGGGTCGCCGGGGCAGGCGGTCGGCGAGGGCGCCCCCGATCGGCGAGAACAATCCAGTAGGAAGAAACCCTCCGGCAGCGATCACGACCGCCCACGACGCCTTGCCTGTGTGGGCGATGACGAGCGCGCCGACGGCGACGGTCTGCATCCACGACCCGACGACCGAGATCAGTCCTCCCGACCAGAGGAGGGTGAAGTTGCGGTGCCGGAAAGGCCGAAGTGACGAGAGGCCTCGAGATGCGCCGTCGAGGCCGGTCACCTGCTGGGCGCCTGCTTGTGCAGCGTCAGCCAGCAGTGCGCTCCGATCTGGGTCGCCGGTCCCCGTGCGGGGGTCGCTCACCGGCTCCTCGGCGCTCACGGCGACGAGCGTAAAGGCAGGACGCCTGCGCCGGGCCGGTCGCCGGCGGGGCAGGCTGCAAGCGGCTAACGGGCGCCGGGCTTGTTCAGGACCTCGTAGTCCACGCCGGTCTCGGCCACCGAGACCGCCCACAACTGTCCGGCGATGACCGGATCGGCGGCGGCGGCCTCGATCCGGTTGCGCGTCGGGTGGCCCTTCGTGCCTCCCATCGATCCCGGGCCGTACAACTCGCCTCCCCGCACTCCCGGGGCGGTGGCGGCGTACAGCTGGGGCCACGCTCCGGCGGCGGCCGGCTGAGCGAGCAGGATGTTGCCGATCGTGTAGTACATGTTCTGGAACCAGTTCGAACCGTGCTGGAGGTTCGTTGCGGCATAGCCGGGGTGGGCGGCGACGGCGATCGTCTCGACCTCGGAGGCTCGGAATCGCCGCTCCAATTCCTCGACGAACAGCAGGTTGGCGAGCTTGGACTGACCGTAGGCCTTCCATCGGCCGTAGCGCTTGCGACCGTGAAGGTCGCCGAAGTCGAGGTGGCCGATACGCCGTGCCAAGCTCGTCACGACGACGATCCGGCTGGCTGGCGTTGTGATCAGCGCCGGCAGCAGCAAACCCGTGAGGGTGAAGTGGCCGAGGTGGTTCGTGCCGAACTGCATCTCGAAGCCGTCCGCCGTCTCCGCCCGCGGGATCGCCATCACGCCGGCGTTGTCAACCAGCAGGTCCACGGTCGGGTGAGCATCGAGGATCTCAGCCGCGGCCTTCCGGATGGACTCGAGCGAGGCGAGATCGATGATCAGCGGCTCGACCGAGGCGTCGGCGTGGCGGCTCCGGACCTCGGCCATGGCGGCGTCGAGGCGCTCCGCGCTGCGGGATGCCATGACGACATGCGCACCGTGGGCTGCGAGTGCAGCCGAGGTCTCGAGCCCGAGACCGCTGTTCGCGCCTGTCACGAGGGCCATGCGTCCGGAGAGGTCCGGGATGTCGTCTACGGTCCACCGAGCCATACCCGGAATGTTGCCTCACGCCTCGTTGCCTTCGCACTTCGGCGCCTGGACCGCCGCCGCCGATGCCGATGCCGATGCCGCCGCCGATGCCGATGCCGGCGGCGATGCCGAGAGATAGCGAGGGGCCTCGCCACCGCCGTGCACGACGATGTTGGCGCCGCTCACATAGCTGGCGAGCGGCGAGGCGAGGTAGAGGCAGGCGCCGGCGATGTCGGTGGGCAGGCCGAGCCGGCCGAGTGGCACCGTCGCCGCCACTCTGGCGATCCCGTCCTCGTCGCCGTAGAACAGCGGCGCCTGCTCGGTGCGAATGTAGCCGGGCGTCACGGCGTTCACGCGGACTTTCGGCGCCCACTCGACGGCCAGCGTTTCCGTGAGGTTGAGGAGCCCTGCCTTGGCGGCACCGTAGGCGACGGTGTTCGGCGACGGCCGCAGGCCGCTCACGCTGGCGATGTTGATGATCACGCCGCCGCTTCCCTGAGCCTGCATGACGGCGTTTGCCGCCTGCGCGAGCCAGAGCGGGGCGAGCAGGTTCAGTTTGACGATCGCTTCGGAGAAACGCGGCGATGCCGTGGCTGAGTCCGCCGGTGGCGACCCGCCGGCGTTGTTCACGAGGACGTCGAGCCGGCCGCGACGCTGCACGATCGTCGTCACGAGCCGGTCGATCTCGCTGGGGTCACGCAGGTCGACTGGAAGGAATTCGACGCCTGTGAAGACCGGGTCGGCGTCGTCAGGCGGAGTCCGTGCGCACGTCACGACCGTGGCGCCCGCCCCGGCAAAACCGGCGACGATTCCCAGCCCGATGCCCTTCGTGCCGCCGGTCACCAGCACCACGTTGTCGGTGAAGTCGAGCAAGTCGCGCTCCTCGGGCTCGTTCGCGTAGGGTTCTGCCGCCAGCGGCCGCCATGGTACGACGGAGGACGAGCACTGCGATGGCCATCACTTCAAGCATCGACGACGCCGGCATAGCCGAGGTCGTGATGGAGCACCCCCCCGTGAACGCGCTCCCGGTCGCGGGCTGGTTCGAGATCGCCGACGTGCTTGGCGCGCTCAGTCGCGACGAGCGGGTCCGTGTCGTCGTGCTGCGGGCCGAGGGGCGGGGTTTCAATGCCGGGATCGATTTGAAAGAGGTCCAGGAGGCGGAGGGTTACTCGGTCCTGATCGGGGCCAACCGGGCCTGCGCAGCGGCGTTCGCTGCCGTCTACGAGTGCGCTGTACCGGTCATCGCTGCCGTGCACGGGTACTGCCTCGGCGGAGGTATCGGTCTCGTTGGCAATGCGGACGTCGTCATCGCCTCCGACGATGCGTCATTCGGGTTGCCGGAAGTCGACCGGGGCGCCCTCGGGGCAGCCACCCACCTTGCCCGGCTCGTCCCCCAGCAGAAGATGAGGGCGATGGTCTACACCTCCGCCAGGGTGAGCGCTGCGGAGCTGGCGCATTACGGGTCCGTTCACTCGGTCGTGCCTCCCGAGGAGCTGCGGGCGACCGCGATGAGCCTGGCGGCGACGATCGCCGAGAAGTCCCCGGCGGTCATCCGAGCAGCCAAGGAGTCCCTCAACGGCATCGACTTGTGGGACGTACGCAAGAGTTACCGGTACGAGCAGGGCTACACCTTCGAGCTCAACCTGAGCGGCGTCGCCGACGAGCGGCGGGCTGCGTGGCTCGTTGGTTCGGCGCCGGAACCTAGCAGCGGCGCTGGCGCCGGGGCGGGCGGGGGAGCGGCTGGAGCGGCGGGACCCGAGGCCGAGGCCAAGACGGAAGGCGGCGAGGCCTAGCCAATGCGTGACAAGCGATGCAGCGAGGAGGACGTCGTCGCCGAGCTCCAGTCGGGGATGACGATCGGCATTGGCGGCTGGGGCTCCCGTCGCAAGCCGATGTCACTGGTGCGAGCGATCGTCCGATCACGGCTGGGCGATCTCACGATCGTGAGCTACGGGGGCCCGGACGTCGGGCTGCTGTGCGCTGCCGGCAAGGTGCGCAAAGTCGTGTTGGCGTTCGTGTCGCTCGACTCGATCCCCCTCGAGCCGCACTACCGGGCGGCCCGGCAGGCGGGCTCGGTCTCAGAAGAGCCGTGGGACGAGGGGTTGTTCCTGCTGGGCTTGCAGGCGGCCGCCTGGCGGGTGCCCTTCCTCCCCTCCCGGGTCGGCTTGGGCTCGGATCTGATGCGGCTGAACCCCCGCCTCGGCACGGTGCGATCGCCCTTTGACGACGGTGAGGAGCTCGTGGCGGCGCCGGCGCTGACCCTCGACGTGGCGCTCTGCCACCTGAACGTGAGCGACGCCGGCGGCAACGCCGCCTTTCTCGGCCCGGACCTGTACTTCGACGATCTGTTCCTGCGGGCGGCAGCAAGGCGGTGGCTATCCGTCGAGCGAGTCGTGCCGACCGAGGACCTGTTGGCGGCGGCCGGCACGGAGCAACGGATGCGCATCAACCGCTCCATGGTGGACGGCGTCGTGGAGCGGCCGGGGGCGGCGCATTTCACGTCGTGCGTGCCCGAGTACGAGCGTGACGAGTCGTTCCAGCAGCGATATGCCGCTTCCGCCCGTACGCCTGAGGACTGGGCCCGGTTCAGGGCTGACTGGGTGGACGTGAGCGAGGACGAGTATCAGGATCGCCGGGCGGCGGTGGCGGCGCGGTCGTGAGCGGGAGCGACCATCTCGAGCGTGCCTCGCGTGCGGAGGTCTGCGTCGTCGCCATTGCCGAGTGCTTCCGCGGCGATGGGGAGATCCTGGCGAACCCGATCGGCACGATCCCGATGATCGGTGGCCGCCTCGCCCGGGCGACGTTCGAGCCCGATCTGATGATGACCGACGGCGAGGCGGCACTCGTGGCGAACGACGAGGCCTTTGACTTCTCGGCCGGCAAGGTGATCGAGGCGTACAACCCCTACCGGGCCATGTTCGACGTCGTCTGGTCGGGCCGGCGGCACGTGATCATGAGCGGCAGCCAGATCGACGCCTACGGCAACCACAACTTCGCTGCCGTCGGGGCCGACTGGGGGAGGCCGAAGGTGCAGCTGCTGGGCTTCCGGGGGGCGCCGGGCAACACCATCCAGAACGCCACGTCGTACTGGATCCCGAACCACTCCCGGCAGACATTCGTCGAGCGGGTGGATGTCGTCACCGGTGTCGGCTGGGACCGTGCGGCGGCACTCGGCGATCGAGCCACCCGGTACTTCGGGCTGCGCCGGGTCGTGACGAACTTGTGCGTGATGGACTTCGGCGGAGCTGATCACCGGTTGCGGCTCATCTCGGTCCACTACGGGGTGACGGAGGACGAGGTGAGGGCTGCCACAGGCTTCGAGTTGCCAGCAGTGGACGAGATCGCCGAGACGCGCCAGCCGGACGCGAATGAGCTGTTCCTCATCCGGGAGGTCATCGATCCGTTGGGCCTACGTGAGCGAGAGGTACCCGATCCCGCCTGAGCTCGTGGCCCCGAATGCCTCGGGTCCGGTGACGCCCTAATCTCGCGCCCATGATCAGCGAAGCCGCCGAGCAGTTCCACGCCCTACTCGCCGCTCTCCCCGTGAGCGACACGCCCCCATCGATCACCCAGGCGCGGGCGACCAGCGACGGATGGTCGATCGCCACCGCCGAACCCGATGAAGTGACCTACGAGGGCGTCGACACGGGAGGGGTGCCGGCGGAGTGGGCGATCCCGGCGGGAGCTGCTGCGGACCGGGTCCTCATGTACCTCCACGGAGGCGGGTACACGATCGGGTCGATCGCTTCGCATCGCAAGCTGGTCGGTCACCTTGCCCGCGCCGCCGGCTGTCGGGCACTGTCGGTGGAGTACCGCCTGGCTCCGGAGAACCCGTTCCCCGCCGGTCTCGAGGACGCCGTTGCGGCGTACCTGTGGTTGGTGGGGGAGGGTGTGGAGGCGGGTCGCATCGGGATCGGCGGCGATTCGGCGGGCGGCGGGTTGGCACTGGCGACGGTGCTGGCACTGCGTGAGCGGGGCCTGCCGATGCCCGGTGCGCTGGTACTGCTGTCGCCGTGGACGGACCTTGCCTCGACCGGCGAGTCGCTCACGACCAACATCGGCCGGGACCTGCTGCTGCGCAGGATCGAAGAGGACGCGCCCGGGGTCGGTTGGTACGCCGGCGACTATGACGTCACGAACCCGCTGATCTCACCGCTGTACGCTGATTTCACCGACTTCCCGCCGTTCATCGTTCACGTGGGTGACGCCGAGCTGCTGGTCGACGACTCCACTCGGTTGGCCGAGCGAGCTTCCGCTGCGGGCTGCGACGTGACGATCGAGGTCTGGCCGGAGATGCAGCACGTCTTCCAGATCGCCGCCGGCAACGTTCCCGAGTCCGACTCGTCGGTCGCCAAGCTCGGAGCCTGGCTGGCGGATCAGCTGGAGGGCTAGGCCCCGGAACGCCGGCCCGCACACGGTCGCGCGCACAGGCCGAGATAAGCGGCCGCCGGCGCGGTACCGGCCGCCGGTTCCTAGCGAGCCGGCTTCACTACGCTCGACGGCCCGCCGCGGCGCACTGCCAGCCCGGCAAGGACCTCGAGAACGGTGCGGTGGGCATTATTGCTCGTCGTCTCGGCCCAGTCGTAGGCCGGCGCAACTTCGACCACGTCCATAGCGACCAGTGGCGTCTCGAGGGCGAGCTGGCGGACGGCCCGGAGCAGGTCCGCCGGGTTGAGGCCTCCGGGCTCTGGCGTGCCGGTCCCCGGCGCAAAACCAGGATCCAACACATCGATATCCACCGACAAGTACACGCCGTCAGTGTCCTCGAGCGCTTCGGCGACGGCGTCGGCCATCACCGCGGGTAGACCTCGCTCCCACACCTCCTGCATGAGGTGCCAGCGCATTCCCTGCGCCTGCATCCACTCGAACACGTCTCGCGGCGGCCAGTAGCCGCGAAGCCCGATCTGCACGAAGTTGCGGCCCGGCACGGCGCCCGACTCGATGAGGCGCCGCATCGGGGTGCCGTGGCTGGCGAGGTTGCCGTCGATGCTGTCGGCAGTGTCGGCATGGGCGTCGAAGTGGACGATGCCGACCCGGCCCCAGCCCCGCGCCTCGGCTACGGCGGTGGCGGCCGGCCACGTGATGGAATGGTCGCCACCGAGGATCACCGGGAAGATGCCCCGGCTGGCGACCTCGCCCACTCGCTTGCGGATGTTGGCGTGCGACGCCTCGACCATCCCATGTGGGCACATGGCGTCGCCGTAGTCGACGACTTCGAGGTTGTGGAAGATTTCGATGCCCAGATCGAGGTGGTACGTGCCCGGAACGTAGGCGAGTGCCCGCAGCGCCCTCGGGCCAAAGCGCGCCCCGGGCCGGTTCGTCGTCGAGTCATCCCACGGCGCCCCGACGACGGCCACATCCGGCTGCCATCGGTCGAGGTCCTCGGGCTCGGTGAGCAGCGGGCATTGAGCGAACGTGGCGGGGCCGGCGAACGAAGGGCCGCTCAGCTGGGCGTGCAAGCCCGGTGGAAGCGTACGGTCGGGTGGTGGAGGCGCGGCGTCGGTCACTTCCGCCGTTGATAGCACACCGGTCCGATTGGCGCGGGAGCGGGGGGAGCGGGCGGGAACCATGACCGCGTGCCGCCGGCGCCGCCCGCCTCGCTACGAGCATGCCCGACAGTGCCGAGCAACTCCACCGACCCCTAGGCTGCCCACATGCCTGAGGCCTACATCGTCGATGCCGTCCGGACGCCCGTCGGCAGGCGGGGCGGCGGCCTGTCCACCGTCCACCCCGCCGATCTCGGGGCGCACGCGCTCACGGCGCTGGTCGAGCGAACCGGCATCGACCCCGGCGCCGTGGAGGATGTCGTGTTCGGGTGTCTCGACACGATCGGTGGCCAGGCGGGTGACATCGCCCGCACTTGCTGGCTCGTGGCGGGACTTCCCGAGCACGTGCCGGGCACCACCGTCGACCGCCAGTGCGGCTCGTCCCAGCAGGCGGTCCACTTCGCCGCTCAAGCCGTGATGGCCGGAGTCCAGGACGTCGTCATTGCCGGCGGCGTCCAGCAGATGTCCCAGATCCCGATCGCCTCGGCGATGGTGGTGGGGCAGCAGTTCGGTCACGACGACCCCTTCAGCGGATCGACCGGATGGGTCAAGCGGTACGGGGACCAGGAGATCAGCCAGTTTCGTGGGGCGGATCTCATCGCCGAGCGGTGGGACATCTCCCGCCAGGAGATGGAGGAGTTCTCCGTCCGGTCCCATACGCGTGCCCTCGCTGCGCAGGCCGAGGGGCGTTTTGAGGGCGAGATCGTGCCGTTCGACGGCCTATTTGCCGACGAGGGCCCGCGTGAGCCGAACTGGGACAAGGTCCGGTCGTTGCAGCCGCTGCGTGAGGGCGGTCGGATCACTGCCGCCATGGCCTCGCAGATTTCTGACGCATCGGCTGCGATGCTGATCGTGAGCGAGCAAGGGCTCGCCACCCACGGCCTCAAGCCTCGGGCCCGCATCCACCACATGAGCGTGCGTGGCGACGACCCGGTCCTCATGCTGACGGCACCGATCCCGGCGACGCGCCATGCCCTGGAACGGACCGGGATGACGCTCGACGACATCGACCTCGTCGAGATCAACGAGGCCTTCGCCTCGGTCGTGCTCGCCTGGCTCACCGAGACCGGGGCGGACCCCGCCAAGGTCAACCCCAACGGCGGCGCCATCGCCCTCGGGCACCCCCTCGGAGCGACCGGCGTGCGGCTCATGACGACGCTGCTCAACGAGCTCGAGCGCACCGGCGGGCGCTACGGTCTCCAGACGATGTGCGAGGGCGGCGGCCAGGCCAACGTGACCATCATCGAGCGCCTGGGTTGACCAACCGTTGAGGCGCCGGCGCTACCCCAGGTAGCGCGACAGCGACTCGACGACGCAGGCCGGCTTCTCGTTGCCCTCGACCTCGATCGTCACGACGGTCGTCATCTGCACGCCGCCGGGCACGTCCTCCACGGCTGCGATCTTGCCTCGGGCGCGCACCCTGGAGCCGACCGGCACCGGCGCCGGGAAACGCACCCGATTCGCCCCATAGTTGATCCCCATCGAGATGCCGCCGACGCGGATCACTTGTGGCAGCAGATACGCCACGAGTGACAGCGTCAGGTACCCGTGCGCGATCGTCTTCCCGAACGGACCCGCCGCTGCCCGCTCGGGGTCGACGTGGATCCACTGGTGATCCCCGGTCGCCTCCGCGAACAGATCGATCTGGTGCTGGGTGATCTCGTGCCAGTCGCTCGGGCCAACTTCAGTACCGACGCCAGCTCGCAGCGCGTCGAGCCCTTCGAAGACGGTGGGTTCCATGGCAGCGATCGTAGGCGTCGCTGGGTACGCTGCGCCGTGCCCCCCGTGCCGACTGCGCCCCGCCGCCACCCGGCCCTTCGTACGCCCGTGTGCGGGCTGTTCGGTATCGACGTGCCGATCGTGCAGACGGGTATGGGTTGGGTCGCCGGAGCGCGACTCGTGTCGGCGACGGCGGCCGCGGGCGCGCTCGGGATCCTCGCCTCGGCGACGATGACTTACGACGAGCTCCGGGCGGCCATCGCCGAGGTGAAGAGCCGCACTGACCGGCCTTTCGGCGTGAACCTGAGGTCGGATCACTCCGAGATCGATCGTTTCGTCGATCTGCTGCTCGCCGAGCAGGTCGCTGTCGCCAGCTTTGCGGCCGCACCGAACGAGCGGTTGATCAAGCGCCTCCGCGACGGGGGGGTGCGGACGATGCCGACGATCGCTGCCAGGCGGCATGCCGAGAAGGTCGTCAGCTGGGGCGTCGATGCGGTCATCGCCCAGGGTCACGAAGGTGGTGGCCACACGGGCGCCGTGCCGACGACCTTGCTGCTGCCGCAAGTTGCGGCGGCGGTGGGGGTGCCGGTGTTGGGGGCGGGGGGTTTCTTTGATGGGCGGGGACTCGTGGCCGCCTTGGCGTGGGGAGCGGCGGGCATCGCCATGGGGACTCGTTTCCTGCTGACACGCGAGAGCACGGTGCCCGACGCCGTCAAGGCGCGGTATCTCCAAGCCGCCGTGACCGACACCGTGGTCACCCGGGCGGTGGACGGCCACCCGCAGCGGGTGATCCGCACACCGATGGTCGACCGCCTGGAGCGCGCATTGCCCGGGGTGGGTGCAGCGCGCGCTGCAGCCAACGCCCTGCGCTTGCGACGACTGACCTCCACGCCCCTGCCGGCGTTGGTGCGTGAGGGCTTGGCGATGCGCCGGGCCGGCGAGCTCACCTGGGCCCAGACGGCCATGGCGGCGAACGCGCCCATGCTGACCCGCGCGGCGCTCGTCGGCGGGAACCTCGAGGCGGGCATCCTGCCGACCGGCCAGGTCGCCGGGTTGATCGAGGAGTTGCCGACCGTGGCCGAGCTCATCGAGCGCGTCATGGCGGAGGCTGAGGCGACGCTCGACCGGCTGGGCGTCACCGCTGGAGGCGAGGCAGCTGGGAGGTAGCAGTTGCCAAACCGCGACCAGTTGCACGCTGAACCCGATCCCGTCGACGGGAGGAGCCGCCACCTCGATCACGCCGGCCGGTTCGTCCGCCCGTCGCGCCGGCACAGGCACTACAGCATGGCGATGACGGCGCGTAAGTCGCAGTGCTCTGGCCGGCTACACGGTCAACCCGGCGCTGGCGGCCACCCGCTGTCGGTGCCAGGCGGCCGAGCCCCAGGCTCGCGACAGCGCCCAGGCTCGCTTGAGGTACAGGTGGAGGTCGTACTCGACGGCGTAGCCGATGGCCCCGTGGCACTGCAGCGCCGCCCGGCCGACGACCTCTGCGGCATCCGAGGCCATGGCCTTGGCCATCGAGACGTGCGATGACACATGGGGATCGCCCGCCGAGAGCGACCAGGCGGCACGGTACACGACCGGCTTGGCGAAGGAGAGCTCCATGAGCGCGTCGGCGAGGCGGTGCTTGACGGCCTGGAACGAGCCCACCGGGACGCCGAACTGATGGCGGTTGGCGACGTGAGCCACCGTCATGTCGAGCATCGTCTGGGACAGCCCGAGGAGCTGAGCCGCCGCCCCGAGCGCCGCCCGGTCGAGCGCCTGGGCCACGGCAGCCGGCCCTTCCGCCACGACTTGGGCGGCGGTGGGGTCGATGGCCTCGACGGCGAGCAGACGGCGCCCACGGTCGACCGACTGGACGGCCGTGCCCAGCACGCCGGCTCGGGGCACGAGCAGTACCGACTCGTCGTGGTCCACGACGAGCCAGTCGGCGTCGTCACCACAGGCGGCCGGCGAGCCTCCGAGCGATGCTGAGATCATCTGGGCAGGGCCGGACGGGGCGAACCCGCTTCCGAGCAGCGGTGCCGCGATCGCAGCGGTCTCGACGACGGGGTGGGGCAGGCCGGCGCGGCCGGTCGCCTCCAGCACGAGGACGAGTGAGCACCAGTCGAGCCCGAGTCCACCGTCGGCTGGCGGTACCAGCACCTCGAACACGCCCATCTTCGAGAGCGCCGTCCACACTGCTCGGTCGAGCGCGCCTGGCGGCGCCGCCCATGCGTGGCGGACGGCGGCCGGAGGGCAAAGCGATTCCAGGAGGCCGACCACCGCCTCGCGAAGCTGGAGTTGCTCGGGTGTGAACGAGAAGCGCATCAGCGTCGCGACCGGGGCAAACCGAGCAGACGCTCAGCCGCGATGTCCCGCTGGATCTCGTTGGTCCCGGCGTAGATCGGGCCGGCGAGGGAGAACTGCCAGCCCTTGGACCACGGACCCTCGAGCTCGGCCGTCGGCCCGAGCAGGTCCATGGCACACGAGTGCAGTTCGACGTCCAGCTCGGACCACCAGATCTTGTTGATGGAGGACTCAGCGCCCGGGCCGGAGCGGCCACCGCTCTCGACGATCCTGGTGACGGTCTGCAGTGTGAAGAGCCGGTAGGCCTCGGCACGGATGACGGCGCGGACGATCCGGTCGCGGAGCGCTCCGTCCGTGCAGCCCGATGCCCGCCACGCTTCGACGAGCCGGGCGGCCGTCGCCGTGAAGCGGCCCGGCGAGCGCAGCGTCAACCCGCGCTCCGAGCCGGTCGTGGCCATGGCGACGGACCAGCCGTTGCCCGGCTCGCCGAGCACCCAGGAGCCATACGGCGATTCGTCGGGCAGGAACACATCGTCGAAGAAGACCTCTGCAAAACCCTCATCCCCATCCAGACGACCGAACCCCCGAACGGCGACGCCTTCCAGTGACAAGGGAACGAGCAGGTAGGTCAGCCCACGGTGGCGCTCTGACTCCGGGTCGGTCCTGAACAGGCCGAACAGGTGCGTGCAGAACGCCCCCCGTGTGGTCCAGGTCTTCTGGCCGTTCAGCAGCCAGCCGCCGCCGCCAATACCGGCCTCCACCCGCTCGGCACGGCATGCGATTCCGGCCAAGTCAGACCCGGCGCCCGGCTCCGACCAGCCCTGGCACCAGAGATCGTCGGCGGCAGCCATCCGCGGCAGGATCGACGCCTGCTGCGCGGGTGAGCCGAACTCGAACACGGTGGGGGCCAGGAGGAAGATGCCGTTCTGCGTCACCCGCTGTGGGGCGCCGGCCCGGTAGTACTCCTCTTCGAAGATCAGCCACTGCCACAACGTCGCGTCCCGGCCGCCATAGGCGCGCGGCCACGAGACAGCCGCCCAGCCGTCACGAAAGAGCAACCGTTCCCACTCCAAATGGCGCTCGAAGCCATCGCGGGTGTCTCCGGATCCGAGATCGCCCGGCACGTTCGCCGCCAGCCACGCCCGCGCCTCGGACCGCAGCGCCTGCTCAGCCTCGCTCCAGGTGAGGTTCACTCAGCGCGAGAGCAGGACGGCCGACCCGTGGCCGAACAAGCCCTGGTTCACTGTGATGCCGACTCGGGCGCCTTCGACCTGGCGTCCCGACGCCTCACCTCGCAGCTGCCAGGTGAGCTCGCAGACCTGGGCGAGCGCTTGGGCGGGGACCGCTTCACCGAAGCAGGCGAGACCGCCGGACGGGTTCACGGGCACGCGCCCGCCGATCGTGGTGTCGCCGTCGGCCAGCAAGCGCTCAGCTTCACCCTCCTTGCACAGACCGATGTTCTCGTACCAGTCGAGCTCGAGGGCCGTCGAGAGGTCGTAGACCTCCGCCAGTGAGAGCTCCTCCGGCCCGATGCCGGCCTCGGTGTAGGCGGCGAAGGCGATCGAGTCCCGGAACGAGCACTCGGGGGCTGCCACAGCCGCGGCCGAGTCGGTGGCGAAGTTCGGCATCTCGATGACGGTGTTGGGGAAACGAGGCGACACCGTCGAGATCGCCCGCACCCGCACGGGCGTTCCGACCCCGTGCCGGCGGGCGTAGTCCATCGACGCCAGCACGATGGCGGCGCCACCGTCCGAGGTGGCGCAGATCTCGAGCAGGTGCAGTGGGTGAGCCACCACTGGCGAGGCGAGCACCTCGTCGAGCGTCACGGCCTTGCGGTAGCGAGCGTTGGGGTTCGTGAGGCCATGGAGCGAGTTCTTGACCTTCACCTGAGCGAAATCCCGCTCGGTGGCGCCGTACAGATCCATCCGGCGGCGGGCGTACAAGCCGAAGTACGTGGGGTTCGTCGCTCCGAGGACGCGGAAGCGGAGCCAGTCAGGGTCATCCCATCGTTCCCCGGCAGTCGGCGCAAGAAACCCCTTCGGCGTCGTGTCAGCCCCCACCACCAAGGCCACGTCGCACAGGCCGGCGAGGATCCGCGTCCGGGCAGCCTCGAGCGCCTGGGCGCCCGACGCGCATGCCGCGTAGGCCGAGGCCAGACGGGCACCGTTCCAGCCGAGCGCCTGGGCGAACGTCGAGGCTGCGACGTAGCCGGGGTAGCCGTTGCGGATGGTCTCGCCGCCGGCGACGAACTGGACGTCGGACCACGGGACGCCGGCATCGTCGAGCGCCGTGAGCGCCGCCTCGATCCCGTACTCGGCGAAGTTGCGGCCCCACTTGCCCCAGGGGTGCATCCCGGCGCCGAGCACGGCAACGTCTGCGGTCATCGGGCGCCTCCGTCGTCAATCGGTTTCCAGCGCCACACGAGCTGCGCAACGCCGTCGATCTCGTGCAGCGGCTCGATCACGAGCTCCACCGGTGAGCCGACGGCAACGTCGTCGACGCCGTAGCCGGCAGCGACCTGTCCGAGCACGACCAGCTGCTCGGCGGCGAGTTGCACGGCCGCGATCGCGAACGGCTCGTAGGGATCGGCGGCGATGAAGGGCGGCGGCGGTTGGTAGCGGGCATCCGTGCAGCTCCACACCGTGCCGGTGCGTGACAGCTCGACCTCTTGGAGGTTGCGGCCCCGGCAGGCGGGGTTGCGGCACAAGCCGGTCGCGCGAGGGAAGAACACGGTCCCGCACTCGTCGCAACGGGTACCGAGCAGCGCCGGCTCTGGACCCGTCGTGAACCAACCTTCGATGACGGGCACTCCCGCCGCCGGATCGCTCATGACCCCATCGCCCCGAACCGCTCGCGGAGCTGGTACTTGAGCACCTTGCGGAGGGTCTCGTTGCGAGGCAAGGCGTCGAGGACCTCGAGCTGCTCGGGGATCTTCTGGCGCATCAGCCCTTGGCCGGAGAGGAAGGCGGCAAGTTCGTCGAGCGTGAGCCCGTCCGCGCCCGGAACGAGCTCCACGACTGCGCAGACGCGCTCGCCACGCTCGGCGTCGGGCAGGCCGATCACCGCCACATCGCCGATCTTCGGATGGGCATAGACTAGTTCCTCGATCTCGCGAGCAGAGATGTTCTCCCCCTTGCGGATGATGACATCCTTCAAGCGCCCCGTGAGCACGAGGTGGCCGTCGGGCCGAAGGTGCCCGAGGTCGCCGGTACGGAACCAACCGTCGGCGTCGAAGGCACGGGCTGTGACCTCCGGGTCCGTGTAGCTCTTGCAGACCATCGGCCCCCGCACTCTGACCTCCCCCTCGACGCCAGGCTCGGCCACCGCGCCTTCAGCCGTCACGATGCGGACCTCGGCGTCGGACACCGGCGCCCCCTCGGTCGCTGTCAGTTGCTCGTCGGTGTCCGACGGCGTACCCATCGAGATCATCGGGATCTCCGTCATCCCGTAGCCGTGGATGATCCGCACGCCCATCTCCGCCAGCACGGCGTGGAAGATGTCCGGTGGCTTCGGGGCTCCTCCACCGCTCAGCGCACGCAACGAGGGAATCGCACGGACATCGGGGGTCTTCCGTTGCTCTGCCAGCAGCGCCTGGTAGAACGCTGTCGAGCCGCCGGCCATCGTCACGCCGTGGTGGCGGAAGACCTCGACCGCTTCCGAGGGCGCGAACGCTTCGAGCACGACAGCCTGGAAACCCGAGAGGAGCATCGTGATGAGGTAGTCGGGCCCTGCGATGTGCGCGAACGGGAACGCGATCGAACCGATGTCGTCCTCGCTGAGACCGAGCGCCAGCGCCAGGCCCTTGCCGCCAGCGAGCAACGTGCCGTCGGTGTGCAGGACGCCCTTCGGCTCCGACGTGGTGCCCGACGTGTAGTAGATCCACCGGACCGGATCCTCGCCAGGTCGACCGACGACCGGGGGCAGGTCGGCCGGGTTGCCGATCGGGAGATGGTCCAGGTTGAGGACGATCGGGCGCTCGCCTTCGCCGGCGGCGTCCCCGCCGTCACCGTCCCAGCGCGGAGCCGGGTACCCGAGGCTCGCAAGCACGGATTCGGTCATGGCGCCGTAGTCGGTGCCCCGCCATTCCGGCTTGATGATGATCACCTTCGGGTGAGTGCCTCCGACGGCGGCGGTCACCTCGCGTTCCCGGTAGATGTGCAGGATCGGGTTCTGTAGGGCACCCAGGCGGGCCAAGGCCGCCGCCAGGACAATGGTCTCGATCGTCGTCGGCACCTGCCAGGTGACAGCCGTGCCATCCCCGACGCCGATGGAGTGCAACCCGGCGGCGACCTGCTCGGCCGAGTAGCGGAAATCGCCGAAGGTGAGCATGCGGTCTGTGGCGTCGCGCAACATCGGTCGGTCGGAGGAGAGCTCCGACCGCGCTACGACGAGATCCCAGATCGTCGCGGCGTCGTACGGCGAGTCCGTCATGCAGGCAATCCCCCGAGTTTGCAATAGACGCCCGGACGCTACCAGTCGGCCATAGGGTGACGAGACGGCGATGTCATGTTGTGCTCGCAGTGGCAGAGGACCACCCACGAGCACGTGAGAGGATTCATCGATGGCCGAGGGCGACGTCCGAGCCGAGCTCCTGGCGGCGGGGGAGCGCGTGTTCGCGGCTCGCGGCTACGCAGCAGCCACGGTCGATGACGTGATCCGGTCGTCGGGGACGTCCCGGGCGAGCTTCTACCGGTACTTCGCCGGCAAGGAGCAGCTGTTCGAGGAGCTGAGCAGGGCGTGCTTCCGCGAGATGCGAGATGTTGCCCGTGGGTTGCAGGAGGCCGGCTCTCCTTCGCCGGATCGTGTTGGGATCGAATCCCTGCTCGGCCGTTATCACGAGCTGAACCAGCGATACAGCGGCGTCATCCGAGCCTGGACCGAGCTCACAGGGCCCGCCGACTCGCCGATGCATGACAGCGGCACGGCGGCCGTGAGGGCGATGTTCGACGAGATGCAAGCGGTCCTGGAGCGTTCCGGCTACGGCTCGATCGGGGCCACGGAGGCGGAGCGCCGGACCCGAGCGGCCCTGCTGTTCCTGCTGATCGAGCGCTCGTCGTTCTACGTGTCGAACCAGGTGTCGAGAGTCGACCCCGGCCGATTGTCACCGACGCTCACCACGATGGTCCAGCGCGCCTACTTCGCGGGAGAGCCGTGAGCGGTGCCGGCGATCCGGGCCTCTCGCCCGACGTCGCGCTCCTCGAGTTCGACCCGGACACCGAGGCGATGATCGAGCCGACGTCGCACTTCGGCTCCGGGCGCCTGGGCGAGCCGGACAGCCTGCCAGCGGTCGCCGTCGCCTGCTTCTTCGGGGATGTGGTGGAGCGGATCGCCGCCGAGCGAGACGCCCGGCTGGTCGGCCACCTGACCGCCGAGCACGGGCAACATGGGATCTGGGAGATCGAGCACGAAGGACAACCGCTGGCCTTCTTCCAGCCGGGGCTGGGGGCGCCGTTGTCGGCTGGGTTTCTCGAGGAGGTCATCGCCTACGGGTGCCGGACCGTCGTCGCCTGCGGTGGCGCGGGCGCGCTCAACGACGACTTGACCCTCGGGCACGTCGTCGTCGTGTCGTCGGCGCTCCGCGACGAGGGCACGTCGTTCCACTACCTGCCGCCGTCGCGGACCGTCGAGGCGGATCCGGCGGTCGTCGCCCGGCTCGAGTCGTGGCTCCAGAGCCAGGGCGTCCCGCACACGACGGGCATGACCTGGACGACGGACGCGTTCTACCGGGAGACGCGCTCGAAAGTCGCCCGCCGTCGGGCCGAAGGCTGCATCACCGTCGAGATGGAAGCCTCAGCGCTGATCGCCGTCGCCGCGTTCCGCGGCCTGCGCTTCGGGCAGTTGCTCTACGCCGGCGACAGCCTGGCGGGGGACGATTGGGACCACCGAGGCTGGGTCAAGGCACACGACGTCCGCGAGCAACTGTTCTGGCTGGCGGCCGGCGCGGCGATCGACCTCGATCAGGCCACTGGCATCAACTGATCGGCGGGACGACACCGCTAGGCCCGGAATCGGTACCCTCATCCCCGTGTGAGCGCCTGGTGTTCTTCGCCTTGCTCGCTGGCTTGCCACCGCCACCGCCGCGCGACCGCCTCGCGTTCGTCGCCATCTCCCGCAAAGTCGCCCCCCGTTCGACCCGGAGCGACAGGTAGCAGCCGCCACCGGCGGGAATGGGGAGCCAGAAGTTGAACAGGCGCCAGCCGAGCACGGCGAAGGCTGCGATGAGCGTCGGCACGCCGAACCCTCGAAGCAGAGCCCCGACCGCGACCTCAACGGTTCCGAGCCCGCCAGGAGTGAGCGGGATCGCCGCCAGCACGTTGCCGACGCCATAGGCGACGAAGAGGTCGATCGGGTTCAAGTAGTGATGGAACGCGAGCAGGCAGACCCAGAGGCAGGAGGCGTCGAGGAGCCAGTTGAGGGCCGCCCAGATGATGCCCCGCCTGACGAGGTCCTGATCGCTCCAGAACGCTTTGATTCGTTCGGCGATCTGGATGATGACGGCCTCGAGCTTCTCCTCGGGGATGAAGCGGAAGCGCTTTGCGAGCCGGCGGAGCGCACGCACTGCCCAGCCGTCCCCCTTGGCGAACCCGGCGATCAACGCCGCGAAGAAACCGAGTAGCAGCAGTGACACCAGTGCCACCCACTCATAGACCGGTTTCACGCCGTTGAGCGGTATCGAGATGATGAGCGCCAGCCACAACATGGCGTTCAACAGCACGGCTGATCCGATTCCCATGGTGGCGGTGGCGACACCGACGTCGGTGCCCGACAAGCCCTCGTTGGTCATGAGTCGGATGCTCGCCCCGGTTCCCCCTGCCGTGCCGCCCGGGATCAGGTGTCCCACGGCCAACGAGGCGAGGTTGATGCGCCATGCCTTCGAGAGGGAGAGCGACTTCGGAGGCAGGACGGTCACCGTCAGCTTTGCGTAGGCGAACAGCGAGGCCACTTCGAGCCCGAGGCCGAGCAGCAGGAGCAGGACGTTCACGTTCTCCAGCTGAACGATGTCCTTGTTGGCAGCGAAGACTTCCGGAATGATGACGTACCAGGCCACGACGATGAGTACGCCGATGACGAGACCGTTGCGGAGGAACTTGGGGACGTGCCACCAGCGGTGTCGCCGGTCCGCGGCGGCGGGCATCACCGGACGCGTGGCGTCGGCGGGCGATCCATGCCTCCATGCTTGCAGGCCGATAGGCGCTCTGCCGACCACTGCCGCTCTGAGGTGGAGTTCCCTGCGCGCTTTGGTGCCTCCGGCACGGCGACAGTGCCCGGATAGGCTCATCCGGTGCGCGTGCTCGTCGTCCTGCCCACCTACAACGAAGCGGCCAACATCGCAACGATGCTCGATCGCGTCCGCCTGGCGCTGCCCGCTGCGTCCATCCTCGTCGTCGACGACAACAGCCCGGACGGGACCGCCGAGATCGTCGAGAAGTCCACCGAACAGCTGGGCCAGATCGAGCTACTCCGCAGGCCTTCGAAGTCCGGGCTCGGGAGCGCATACCGGGACGGGTTCCGGTGGGGCCTTGCGCACGGCTTCGACGTCCTCGTCGAGATGGACTCCGACTTCTCCCACGACCCCGACGCGCTCGAGTCCCTCATCGCCCCGCTCTCCAGCGGTTACGAGGTATCGATCGGGTCTCGGTACGTGCCCGGTGGTTCGATCCCGGACTGGACCCTCGCACGCCGGCTGCTCTCGCGCGGCGGCAACCTCTATGCCGAGGCGATGCTCGGGCTCGGCGTCAAGGACTCGACGGCCGGCTTCCGGGCCTACGCCGCGGACCTGATTCGCCGGATCGACCTCGATTCGGTGCGGGCCGACAACTACGGCTTCCAGATCGAGATGACCTACCGGTCACTGCAGGCCGGCGCCCGGGTGCGGGAAGTGCCGATCCGTTTCGTCGACCGGGCCCTCGGGACCTCGAAGATGTCGAGCGACACTGTGATCGAGGCATTGCTGCTCGTCACGTGGTGGGGTTTCCGGCGGATGTTGCGGGGGTTGCGGAAGCTGAACCGTTCCGGCTCACGCATGCTCGGCGGCCGGGCCGGCACCCGCTCGGGCGACACGTCGGACCGCATGGGTGGGTCCCGGTCGTAGCCCATCGATGACGGTCGCCATCGACGAGGGCTCCGGCCCTGCCGTGCTCCTCGTACACGGTCAACCAGGTAGCGGGGCCGACTGGAAGCGGCTCGCGCAGCTACTGTCGCGGGACCATCGCGTGGTGGCCCCGGATCGCCCCGGATGGGGCCGGGACGAGCGCCCGGCCATGTCGCTGGCCGACAACGCGGCCAACCTCGCTGCCATCGCCACCTCGGCTGGGCTCGAGGCGCCCGTCACCGTCGTGGGCCACTCGCTCGGCGGGGGAGTGGCCATCGAGCTGGCGCTGTTGTACCCGGACATCGTGGGCTCGCTCGTGCTGTTGGCGTCGGTGGGCGTGGACTCAGCGTTGAACCGTTTCGACCGCTTGCTTGCCGTGCCCGCTCTGGGCGACCCGGTCATCCGGGCCGGATGGACGGCAACCCGTCGTGGCATCGAGGCGGCCCGGCGGTTGTCGAAGACGACCCGCATGAACACGCTGGCCGAGCGCTTCGCACGCCTCCCCTCGGTTCGCGCCTTGCTCTGGTTGGAGGAGCTGCCGATGAGCGCCACGGCGAGGAGGAGTTTCTTGGCGGAGCAGCGCTTTCTCCTCGACGACACCGCAGCGGTCCAGCGACGCCTCCCGCAGCTGAGGCTCCCGGTCGTCGTCGTGCATGGCACGGCGGACCACATCGTGCCGCGGGCAGCCGTACGCGCACTGGTCGAGCGGATTCCGGGCGCCGAGTTCGTCTCGTTGGAGGGTGAAGCTCACCTGGTGCCGTTCGAGCGGCCTGACCTCATTGCGCCGATCGTGCGGCGCTATGCGGCGCTCGGGCGCTGATCCCGATCAGGGGCGAACAGCAGCTGCCAGGAAGGCTTGCAGCTTGAGCTGCGTCTCGGCGAGCTCGGCTCGCGGATCGGAGTCCGGCACGATCCCGACGCCGGCGAACAACCGGGCGGTCGGACCGTCCACGAGGGCGCACCGGATGCCGAGGTGCCATTCGCCGTCACCGGTGGAGTCGATCCAACCGACGGCACCGGCGTAGCGGTCCCGGTCCAGTTCCTCTGCCTTCGCGAGGTAGTCGAGCGCGAGGTCCACCGGCGTGCCGGCGACGGCGGGTGTCGGATGGATCAGGGCGAGCACCTCGAGGGCGTTGGGAAACACGCCGTCCGGGGTCTGGCGGAGCAGACCGGTGATGTGCGTGCCGAGATGGGAGACGTTGCGAAGCTCGACGATGCTCGGCGAATCGGGGACTGTTAGCTCGGCCATGGCGGGCCGAAGCCCGCCGGCGATCGCGTCGACCACGGCCCGGTGCTCGGCTCGCTCCTTCTCCGAGTCGAGCAACGCCGCTTCGATGCGGCGATCGGCGTCAGGGTCGCCGCTTCGGGCTGCGGTACCGGCCAACGGGTGCGACTCCACCTCAGCGCCCGATCGCCGGACCAGCAGCTCAGGTGTCGCCCCCACGAAGCCGTCGAGTGCGAACGTCGTGCACGACGGGTGCAACGATCGCAAGCGCTCCAGCAGATCGCCCTGCCTGAGTGGTCGGTTGGCCTCGATGATCACCTCGCGTGCCATGACGACCTTGTCGAGCCGGCCGCTCCGCACTTCGTCGACTGCGGCGGCAACCCGTTGGAGAAAGTCCGCATGAGGGCGTCGCGATTCGAGGCGGAACGAATCTGGTGGGTCCTCCTCGGCTCCGGCGTCGACGGCGCCGGCGAGCAGCTCGCCGATGGCCTCGGCGCTCGGGTTGGCGCTGATCACGACAGCGACCGGCGGCCGGCCGGGACGGGCTTGCACGTGGACCGCCGGGATCGTGAGGACCGCCGGCCCTCCAGGTAGGAACTGCAGGGCCCCCACTGCGATGACTGGCGCAGTCGCGTCGCTGACAGCCGGCGCCCGGCCCGCCCCGGCCCGCTGGATGCTCGCCAGGGTCGTCGTCACCTGCCGGAGCGCTTGCGGGTCCTCGAGGCCGTTCGGGAGGTCGAATGTCGCCGCCTCACCGAACGTCAGTATCGAGAGCTGGTCCCGTTCGATCACCGTCCCGCTGGCGAAGGCCAGCTGCCGGAGCCTGGCGTAGTCGCTCGGCTCGAGCGGTCGGCTGACCCACTGCAAGGCGGCCGGACCGGTCATGGAATGCCTTCGGCGAGAGCGACGTGCGTCACGACCGTTCGGGTCGTGCCCGATCGGGTTGCCGTGATGATCTGCACAGCGCCCCCCGTGAGCAAGTCCCGCCGCATGCCGACGAAGCCGGCGTCGCTGAGCATCCCGGCTAGGTCGCTGTATCGCGGCAGATAAGCGACCGACGCAGGCAGGTAGCGGTACGCCGCCCGATCGGAGAGCCAGCCGCCGATCTTCGGCACAGCGTGGTTGAACCACAGTTTGTAGCCGGTCTTGAGGAGCCGCCCCTCAGGCTGTGCCACCTCGAGGAGGGCGATCCTGCCGCCGGGCTTGACGACCCGGGCGATCTCGACGATGACGGCGACGAGCTCGCTGAAGTTCCGCAGAGCGAAACCACTGACCGCCGCGTCCATCGTCCTGTCGGCGAGCGGCATCATGGCCGCATCCGACAGCACGAGCGGGACTCCGCCGGGGTCGGCTTGGCGCAGCATGCCGATCGACAGATCGATGCCCACTGACCGGTGACCGTGCCGCGCCAGAGCTCGCGCCAGGTCGCCGGTTCCGCAGCCGACGTCGACCACGTGCGAGGGCGCAGTGAGACCGAGCAGGTCGATGGTGCGCTGCCGCCAGCGGGTATCGAGGCCGAAGGTCATCAAGCGGTTCACGAGGTCGTACCGCGGGGCGATCGTGTCGAACATCTCACGGACCCGCGCGCGCTTCTCGGAGGCGTTCGGGAGGTCGCTGGCGCCGGGTTCCACGAGAGCAGGTTAGGCCGTAGCCGGCGACAGGCCACCCCAACCAACCAACGCTTGCCGCCGCGGTCGTCGTCAGGCTTCGGCGAGCACCGACGCCAGAGCCGTGAGGAAGTGGTCGTTCTCTGCCGGCGTCCCGATCGTGACCCGCAGGCAACCCTCCAGGCCTGGCCAGCCCGAGACGTCACGTACGAGCACGGAGTGCTCGACGAGCCGTTGCCACACAGCCGCCGACTCGAGGCCCGGCAAACGGAAGAGGATGAAATTGGCGTCGGAGGGCCACAGTTCGACCGGCAGCGACCTGAGCGCTGCGGCGACACGCTCGCGCTCGCCAACGAGCCTGGCAACCCTGTCGAGCATCTCCGGCTCGTGGCGGAGCGCCAGCTCTCCGGCTGCTTGCTTCAAGGCGTCGAGGTGGTAGGGGAGCGCGACCTGCTCGCACGCCTGCACGACCTCCGGGTGGGCGACGAGGTACCCGAGGCGGAGGGCCGCCATCGCCCAGGTCTTGGAGAACGTCCGCACGACGACGACCTCCGGGTACGACTCCATGAGCTCGAGCGCGGAATGCGGGGCGAACTGGCCGTAGGCCTCGTCCACCACGAGCAGCCCCGGCACGCTCTCGGCTAGGGCAGCCACCGTCTCGGGAGGCTCAGCCCCGCCCGTCGGGTTGTTGGGCGAGCAGAGCATCGTGATCGATGGCTCCGCCGGGCCGAGGTCTGCGGCGATGTTCGCGAGCAGCACCCCCGCTCCGGCCAGATCGACCTGCCATCGATCGTCGCGACCGCCCACCACGACGCGGGTCCCTGTGATCCGGGCGATGTGGCTGTGCAAGGCGTAGGTCGGTTCGAAGATCAGCGCGGCGCGGTGACTCCCACCATAGGCGAGGAGGAGGCATTGCAGGATCTCGTTCGACCCGTTCGCACAGAACACTTGCTCGGGCGCGACCCCGTGATGTGCTGCCAGGGCTGAGCGCAGCCGGAACGCCCTCCGGTCGGGGTAGCGATTGGCGTGAAGCGCTCGGACCATCGCCTCGAGCTCGTCGAAGAACTCCGCCGGCGGCCCTTCGGGTGCCTCATTGGTGTTGAGGCGGGTCTCCACGACGACCTGTGGGGAGTGGTAACCGCTGGCGAGTGCCGCCTCGTTCGGGCGGACCCGCAGCTCGGGGACGTCCGAGGCGGGTCGCTCAGGGAAATCGGGCGCCGTCACGGGAGCCGCGGAGACCCAGCCGGGGTCAGCTCTGCTCTCACTGTCACGGATTGGGCATGCGCGAAGAGGCCTTCTGCCCGGGCGATCGCCGCGATGTGTGGTGCCACCGAGGCGAGTGCTTCGGCGTCAGCGGTCACGACATGGACGCGCCGGAGGAAGTCCTCGACGCCGAGCACGCTGGCGAACCGAGCCGAGCGGAACGTGGGCAGCACGTGCGACGGCCCGGCGATGTAGTCACCGAGTGAGGCGGGTGAGAACGGTCCGAGAAACACCGCTCCGGCATTGCGCACCAACCCCACCAGAGGTTCCGGATCGGCGCAGCACAGCTCCAGGTGCTCGGGGGCGATCTCGTTCGCGACTGCCATCGCTTGATCGGGGCCGTCGACCAGCACTGCGTAGCCGCCGGTGGCCAGGGTCGACTCGATCTCCGCCCGGCGGGGCGCCGCCTCGACAAGGAGGCCGATCGCCTCGTTGATCGACTCGAGAGCCTCGGCGGACCAGGTGATGAGCCATGCAAGACCATCCGGACCATGCTCGGCCTGCACGATCACGTCGATGGCGGCCCAGGAGACGGGGGTCGTCTCGTCCGCGATCACGACGACTTCCGAGGGGCCGGCGAACGCAGCGGGAACGCCGACGACGCCACGCACCTCCTGCTTCGCGATCGAGACGTAGCGACTACCGGCTCCGACGATGACGTCGACGGCGGCGATCGACTCGGTCCCGTACGCCATGGCCGCGATCGCTTGTGGGCCCCCCACGCGGTAGACCTCGTCGACACCCGCCAGGTGGGCTGCCGCCAGGATCTCGTCCGACAGCCGTCCGTCTGATCCCGGCGGTACGCACAGGACGACGGCGCCGACGCCGGCGACTTTCGGCGGAATTGCCGTCATGAGGACGCTTGAGGGATACACGGCACGTCCACCGGGCACGTAGACGCCGGCGCGGGCAACGGGGATCTCGAGATGCTGGATCCGGATGCCGCCGCGCTCGTAACCGTCGGGGAATTCCGGGCGCCAGCGGTGGAACGCCTCGATGCTGTCCCGGGCGGCCGAAAGGGCAGCCAGCAGCTCCGGGTCGATCCGCCCTGTCGCAGCCTCGAGCTCGTCGGCTGGAACGGCGAGCTCGGCAACCTCGGCGTGGTCAAACCGCCTCGTGTACTCGCGCACAGCCTCGTCACCGTTCGCCCGGACGTCCGCCAGGATGGCCCGGACGTCGGCGACGGGTCCCTCGGCAGTTAGGTCCGGCCTGGGCAGCAGCGCCCGAAGATCGGACGCGACACCGCGGAGATCGAGGACCTGGAGCATGGGAGGGCAAGGTTATCTGACGCCGCCGAACGGCTTTGGTTGGTTCCGGGCAAGATGTCGCCATGCCCACCGATCTCGCAGAGCTGTCCTCGATCGCGTCGTCGCTGGACCAGTTGACGCGCCGGATCGGCGCCATCGCCGAGCAGGCCAGTCGGGAGAAAGAAGAGTCCGTCGCGAGCGAGCTGTTCAGCGTCGAGCGGGCGCTGCAGGGCGCGACCCGGCGGCTGGGGCGGTTGATGGGGAGCCCTTGAGGGAACGTTTAGGGCGAGGACCGCTGGGCACCACTTGATTGGCCACGGTCGCATCGCCCTGCGACTGGGCTCGCCAGGCGACGCAGAACCGGCTCCGGACGCGCCGACGGCGCCCCGAAAGGCGCCGTCGGTAGCGGGTCGGGCGGCGGATCCCGAACTCCGCTGAAGTGGAACCAGGTGGCGGGAACCGGTTCCGGTGGAGAGATTAGCGCGAGCGAGGCCGCACTGCTACCTCGAGCGGTGCGGATGCCAGCTCGCCAGGTGCCGGGGCGTGCCGTTGGCGCTCGGGCTTGCGTCCCGCCGGCGTTGGGCCTGCTGGCGAGCCGATTTCGGCTGACGGGCAGAGCTCGGCGAGCAGGCACTCGGTGCACCGGGGCCGGCGTGCGAGGCAAACCCTCCGTCCATGGAGGATGAGGCGCACGCTGGTCGCGCCCCACTCCTCCTCGGGAAAGAGCGCACCGAGGTCGGTCTCAACCTTGACGGGATCGGTGTTCGTCGTCAGGCCGAGGCGCTTCGAGAGGCGCAGCACGTGTGTGTCGACGGGTAGCCCCGGCTGACCGAGGGCGACAGACCGCACGACGTTCGCAGTCTTGCGGCCGACGCCGGGCAGCGACGTGAGATCCGCTATCGAGGAGGGGAAATCCTTTGGTCTTCCGCCAAAACGCTCGAGTAACTCCTGAGACATCCCGACCAGGTGCGACGCCTTCGACCTGAAGAAACCAGTTGACTGGATCAAGGTCTCGAGCTCGCTGCGCTCCGCCGCCGCCAGCTCCCGGGGACCGGGGTATTGCCGGAAGAGCGCCGGCGTGACCATGTTGACCCGCTCGTCGGTGCACTGAGCGGACAGGATCGTGGCGACGAGGAGCTGGAACGGGCCCCGGTGCCGCAGTGCGCACAGCTCGGCAGCCGATCCCGGGTACTCCTCAGCGAGCAGCTCCGATATCGCCGCGGCGCGCGCAGCGCGGGCGGCTTGCTCTGCGAGCGCCTTGCGACTCGGCCGCCGGGCTGTCGTGGATGCCATCAGCGGAGCGTACCGATCGCGACCAGCAGACGGTCGGGGCCCAGGTCCCCAGTAGGGTTCGGCCGTGATGCACCACGTCGAGGTCAAACGCCGGATGGGCGAGGCCGACATCGCTGCACTGACCCGCCTGGTCGAAGCCGCCTCCGCTGCCGACGGGCATCGGGCGCTCGGCGAGCACAAATGGCTCGATCTGGTCCAAGGTGGTCGCGAGGGTTTCGCCGGCTTCATCGCCCGCGAGACCTCGCACCGCCGGGTCATCGGTTACGCCCAGGTCAGCGGGGCGGCGTCCCGGAGCTGGGCGATCGAGTACGTCGTGCATCCCGACTGGCGGCAGGAGGACAGCGGCCTCCGCACCGACCTGTTACGGGCGGCCCTCGAGGAGATCGCCACTCAAGGCGGCGGGCACGTTCACCTGTGGGTTCCGAAGCCGACTCCAGCTGACGACTCCGTCGCTCAGTCCATCGGACTGCACCGTGGGCGGGATTTGTTCCAGATGCGCCGCCCGCTCCCCGTGGAGGGGGCGCGCTCGACGATCGCGACGCGCCCATTCCGTCCTGGCGAGGACGAGGAGCGCTGGCTCGAGGTGAACAACCGGGCCTTCCGCGGCCACCCGGAGCAAGGCGTGTGGACGGTCGAGACCATCGGTGAGCGTGAGCACCAGGAGTGGTTCGACGCGGCTGGCTTCCTCCTCCATGAGATCGATGGGCAGCTCGCCGGCTTTTGCTGGACGAAGATCCTGTTGGAGGACGACGAGATGATGGGCGAGATCTACGTCATCGCCGTCAACCCCGACTTCCAGGGTCGTGGCCTCGGCCGCCAGCTCGTCCTCGCCGGGCTCGAGTATCTCGCCGGACGTGATCTCGCCACAGCCATGCTGTACGTCGACCGGGACAACGTCGAGGCGCGGGCGTTGTACCAGGGGTTGGGTTTCGAGGACAACCACGTTGATCGGGCCTATACCGGTGACATCGAGGCACCCTTGGCGCCATGAGCCGCTACGACCTGACGCGTGCCGAGCTCGGGCGACTCTTCGACGGCGAGCCTGCGTACCGCGTAGACCAGGTCTGGGATGGGATGTATCGCCGATTCCTCGAGCTCGACGAGGTGAGCGAGCTGCCCCGCGCCCTACGGGAACGGCTTGGAGCGAGTGGTGCGCTCGCTCCGGCGTTTCTTCTCGCGGACGAGGCAGTCAGCGATCGGGGCCTCACAGTCAAGTGGCTCCTGGAAGCTGCGGACGGGACCCGCGTCGAGACCGTCCTTATGGGCTACCGGGACCGTGTGACGGTCTGCGTATCGAGCCAGGCCGGTTGCGCGATGGCATGTGGCTTCTGTGCGACTGGGCAGGGAGGGTTCTTCCGGCAGCTCTCGACCGGTGAGATCGTCGAGCAAGTCGTCCGGGCAGCGCGTCGCACCGCTGAGCAGGGCTGGGGCCGGCTGGGCAACATCGTCTTGATGGGGATGGGCGAGCCGCTTGCGAACTACGCCAACGTGCGGGCTGCGATCGGCCGCTGGAACACCGATCTCGGGATCGGCGCCCGATCCATCACGGTCTCCACCGTCGGCATCGTGCCGGGTATCCGCAAGCTCGCCGCCGACCCGATCCAGGTCAATCTCGCCGTGTCGCTGCACGCGGCGAACGACGAGCTACGAAGCGATCTCGTCCCGATCAACCGCCGCTATCCGCTCGGTGCCCTAATGGAGGCATGTCGGGATTACGTCTACGCCACCCGCCGGCGCATCTCGTTCGAGTGGGCGTGCATCGCGGGCGTGAACGACCGGCCATCGGATGCGAGGGAGCTCGCCGAGCTCGCTCGCCCGCTCGGAGCGCATGTCAACCTCATCCCGCTCAACCCCACGCCCGGATATCTCGTCGCCGGGAGCACCCGCCGGGCAGTCGTGGCGTTCCGCGACGAGATCGCTGCAGCGGGAGTCAACGTGACGATCCGCAACACCCGGGGTCGCGACGTGAACGGCGCCTGCGGGCAGCTGGCAGGCTCGGCGCTGGCGGCCACCGGGCGGCCTCGCGTACTGTCGATCAATGGGTAGGACCTCGCAGCGCCACCGCGTGACGACCGAGACCGAGGTCGCCGTCCGGCTGGACCTCGACTCGAGCTCCGTGCCAGTCGTCGTGACGGGGCTGCCGTTCTTCGACCACATGCTCGCCCAGCTCGGCAAGCACTCCGGCATCGCTCTCGAAGTCACGGCCACCGGCGACCTTCACGTGGACGCGCATCACACGGTCGAGGACGTCGGCATCGTGCTGGGTGAAACGCTCGGCGAAGCCCTCGGCGACAAGGCCGGGATCGTGCGATTCGCCTCGATCTCGCTCCCGCTCGACGAAGCGCTGGTCAACGTCGCTCTCGACATCTCGGGCCGGCCGTACCTCGCCTACGATGTCGAGCTCGGTCCCGAGTCCGCCCCGCTGGGCACTCCACCGTTCGAACCGCAGCTCGCCGAGGAGTTCTGGCGGGCTTTCGTGACAGCAGCGGGCCTGACGTTGCACCTGAACCTCGCGTACGGGCGCAACCCTCACCACGTCCTCGAGGCGTCGTTCAAAGGTGTCGCCCGGGTGCTCCGCCAGGCGATCCGTGTCGAAGGCGGGGACGTGCCCTCGACGAAGGGCGCGCTCTGAACCACGTGCGGAGCCCAGTGGGCAAGGATCGCCGCCGATGATCGCCGTGCTCGACTATGGGATCGGCAACCTGCGCTCGGCAGAGAAGGCCCTCCAGCACGTCGGAGCCGACGCGCGCCTGGTGGCCGACCCTGACGACGCCATGACGGCGGATGGGGTGGTCCTGCCGGGGGTCGGTGCCTTCGGCGCCTGCGCCGAGGCGCTCCGGCGAAGCGGGCTCGACGGTGTGGTGCGGGCCGCGGTGGCCGGCGGTGTCCCGTTCCTCGGGATCTGCGTCGGCTTCCAGTTGATGTTCGAGGGATCCGAGGAGGATCCGGCCGCGACCGGTCTCGGGGTGTTCGGCGGGGTCGTCAGGGCGCTGCCGGAATCCGAGCGGCGGCCTCAGATGCAGTGGAACGTGGTGCGCCGGGCTCCCGGTAGGCCGTCACGGCTGCTCGGACCGGAGCGCCCCGCGGCGCAGTGGTACTACTTCGTTCACTCCTATGCGCCCGTGCCTGCTGGCGATGCCGAGGAGGCTGTGGTCGGCTGGTGCGACTACGGCGGTGACATCGTGGCAGCGATGGAGGCTCCGGCGGTGTTCGGGACCCAGTTCCACCCGGAGAAGTCGGGACCGACCGGCCTGGCACTGCTGGAGCGTTTCGCGATGTGCTGCCGTGTGGCCTGAGCGAGTTGCCCATGGATCTCTGGCCGGCCATCGACATACGCGATGGTCGCTGCGTTCGTCTCGTCCAAGGGGACTTCGAACGGGAGACGCGCTACGGCGATCCCATCACGGTCGCCGAGATGTATCTGCAGGCCGGGGCCGAGCGGATACACGTCGTCGATCTCGACGCGGCGTTGACCGGTGAGCCGGTCAATCGGGGCGTCATCGCTGCCATCGTCGAGCACTTCGGTGTTCCGGTGCAGGTCGGGGGCGGCGTGAGGAACGAGCGCGCCGCCGTGGCGCTGGTCGACCTCGGGGTCTCGCGAGTCGTGCTCGGGACGGCCGCGGTGGAGGACCCTGCGCTCGTGGTCCGGTTGGCCGAGCGGTGGCCGGGACGCGTCGTCGCAGGCCTGGACTACCGGCGCGGCCCCGATGGGGACCGTTACGTGGCCGTCCGCGGGTGGACCGAACCGAGCGGGCGCCGCCTGGCCGACGTGTTGGCCGGGCTGGCGGCTGCGCCGCTCGCCGGTGTCGTCCTCACCGACATCTCCCGGGATGGGACGGGCGATGGACCGGATCTCACCGGGCTGGGCGAGGTGCTCGCCTGCTCGGGCCTCCCCGTCGTGGCCTCGGGCGGAGTCGCGACGGCTCGGGACCTCGAGGCCCTTGCCCGGATCGAGATTGCCGGCCGGAAGCTCGACGGCGCAATTGTCGGCCGGGCGTTGCTCTCGGGGCAGCTGTCAATTGCCGAGGCGGTGGGGGCCTGCGGAGCTGGCGCGGCCCGCCCGGAGCCCGGCAGCGGGAGAGGTGGGCAGTGAGGGCGGTCCGCGTCATCCCGTGCCTCGATGTGGACGCCGGTCGGGTCGTGAAGGGCGTCGAATTCGTCGACATCCGCGACGCCGGTGACCCGGTGGAGCTGGCTCGCCGTTACGACGCCGAAGGGGCGGACGAGCTGGTGATCCTCGATATCACGGCGTCTTCCGACGATCGCTCGATCATGCTGGGGATCGTCGAGCGGGCCGCCGAGCAGGTGTTCATCCCGCTCACGATCGGCGGCGGTCTCCGCTCGTCCGACGACGCCCGCCGGCTCTTGCGTGCCGGCGCCGACAAGGTGGCCCTCAATTCGGCCGCCGTGGCCCGGCCCGAGCTCATCAGCGAGCTCGCTGCCGAGTTCGGATCGCAGTGCGTGGTCGTGGCCATGGACGTGCGGAGGACCGCTGCGGCTGCCAGCTCCGGTTTCGAGGTCGTCACTCACGGCGGCCGGCGCCCCACGGGCCTGGGGGCGCTCGGCTGGGCCAGGAGGTGCGCGGAGCTCGGCGCGGGTGAGCTCCTCGTGACCTCGATGGATCGCGACGGCACAGAGCTGGGCTATGACCTGGAGCTGACGCGCGCCGTGGCGGACGCGGTCCGGTTGCCGGTGATCGCCTCGGGCGGTGTGGGCTCCCTGGACCATCTCGTGGCCGGTGCCGCCGCGGGCGGAGCGGATGGGCTGCTCGCCGCCTCGATCTTCCACTTCGGTCGCTTCAGTATCGCGGATGCAAAGCGCCACCTCGCCGCCAACGGCATCACAGTGCGGCCGCCGGGCGCCTGAGCCGGCGTTTCCCGCCGCCATCGCTCACGAGGGGCGGTACCGTTGCTCGTCGTGCAGACCGATGAGGGCAGACCGGCCGAGAGAGGCGGAGCCGCGCCCCGAGCGAAGAGGCCCTCGCGCGGTGCGGACGGCAAGCAGCCCGTGACGATGCTGAACGACCGGGTGCTCGTCAACCTGCCGCAGTCGGAGGGCGAGCGACGCTCGCGATCCGGCATCCTGATCCCGGCTACGGCGCAGGTCCTGCGCCGGTTGTCCTGGGCCGAGGTGGCTGCCGTCGGGCCCCACGTGCGCACGATACGTGCCGGCGACACGGTGCTGTTCAACCCTGAGGAGTGCTTCGAGGTGGACGTGCAGGGCGACGAGTACCTGATCCTCCGCGAGCGGGACATCCATGCCATCGCGTCGGAACGCATGGATGGCGGCACGGGTCTGTACCTGTGACAGCCGCAGACTCCATGGGCGATATCAGCTTCGGCGCCGACGGACTCGTCGCTGCCATCGTGCAGGAGGAAGCGACGGGCCAGGTGCTGATGCTGGCGTGGATGGATGCCGAAGCGTTGCGGCGCACCCTCGCGAGCCGCCGTACATGGTTCTGGAGCCGGAGCCGGCAGGAGTACTGGTGCAAGGGCGAGACTTCCGGGGACCGGCAGCACGTCCGCGAGATCCGGTACGACTGTGACGGCGATGCGCTGCTCGTGCTCGTCGAGCAAGAAGGCAGAGGGGCCTGCCACACCGGGGAGCGATCGTGTTTCTTCCGGGTGCTGTCGCCGTCGTCGTGACGCCGGGTGGCTCGACTTGACGCCGGTGCGCGCCCGATGACGCTGGCGCCCGACCCGGCAGCCTTTGCCACCCAGGCGCTCCGCCATCGCGTCGTGCCGGTGTGGCGCGAGCTCGTGGCGGACACGATCACGCCGGTCGGCGCGTTCAGGGCGGTCGTGGGTGACGGGGCGGGTTTCTTGCTCGAGAGCGTCGAGCACGGTGAGCGCTGGAGCCGCTTCTCGTTCCTCGGCCGCTCACCGGTGGCCACGTTGATCGCTCGGGGCCTGGATGTCGAGGTCCACGGTGACCTCCCGGTGGCGATCCCACTCGACCGGGGCATCCTGGCTGCCATCGAGGTCATGGTCGACGAGCTGCGGTCGCCTTCGCTGGCGGATCTACCGCCTCTGCACGGAGGCCTCGTCGGTTATCTCGGCTACGACGTCGTTCGCGAGGTGGAGCGCCTCGGCCCGCCACCACACGACGATCTCGGTGTGCCCGATGCCGTCGTGTCCGTCATCGGCGAGCTGGCGGCCTTCGACCACTGGCGCCAGCGCGTGACCCTGGTGGACAACGTGGTCGTGCCACTCGGCCCTGACGGCGAGCCGGACGTGGCCGACGCCCTGGCTCGATACGAGGTGGCCGGCAAGCGCCTCGAGGAGCTCCGCTCGGATCTGGAGCGCCCGAGCCGCGAGCCACTCGTCGCACCTCCGGACCGGTCCGAGCGCCTCCCGGTCTCCGAGGTCCGGCGCCAGATGCCGTCCGAGGCCTACCAGCTCGCCGTCGAGGTGGCCAAGGAGCACATCCGGGCAGGGGACGCGTTCCAGATCGTGCTGTCGCAGCGTTATGACATCGACCTCGGCTGCGACCCGTTCGACGTCTACCGCGTGCTGCGGCAGGTCAACCCCAGCCCGTACATGTTCTTCCTCCGCCAAGGTGACGTGGCGGTCGTGGGGGCGTCCCCCGAGCCACTCGTGCAGCTGCTCGAGGGCCGCGTCGTGTCCCGGCCCATCGCGGGGACGCGCCGCCGGGGGGCGTCGGAGGAGGAGGACCGCCAGCTCGAGGCCGAGCTCGTCGAGCACCCGAAGGAGGTCGCTGAGCACATCATGCTCGTAGACCTCGCCCGCAACGACGTCGGCCGCGTCGTCCGCTACGGCACCGAGCATGTCGACGAGTTGATGACGGTCGAGCGTTACAGCCACGTGATGCACCTCACGTCGCAGGTGTCCGGCGAGCTCGTGGAAGGCAAAGGCCCGATCGATGTGCTGCGTGCGACGCTTCCGGCCGGGACGGTGTCCGGCGCCCCCAAGGTGAGGGCGATGGAGATCATCGACGAGCTGGAGCTCACCAAACGAGGCCCCTACGCCGGCGTCGTCGGCTACATCGACTTCTCGGGCAACCTCGACACCGCCATCGCCATCCGGACCCTCGTTGCGACCCCGGACGGGCGGGCGTCGGTACAGGCCGGTGCCGGCATCGTGGCGGACAGCGATCCGCATGCCGAGGATGCCGAGTGTGCCCATAAGGCTGCCGCGGTGCTGGCGGCTGTGGCGGGGGCGCGGAAGCTTGCTGCCGGCCGCGCTGTTGACCCCGGTGATGGCGTGTTCTGACATCGAGACGGTCGAGGCGAGCTACGCGGGAATCCGCCGCGGCGCGGCGTGGCGCGTTGTTCCCCGCGATGGCGTCATCGTCACCGGCCCGGGCGCCCGCGACTGGCTCCAGGGCCAGCTGAGCCAAGACGTCTCGACGCTCGGCGGCAAGGTGGGCTCTGCTGAGACCCTCGTCCTCTCCCCCCAAGGAAAGATCGACTGTTACAGCCGGGTCGCCTCCGTCGGCGAGGATCGCTTTCTGCTCGACGTGGCTTCGGGCTACGGGAACGTGCTCTTCGAACGCCTCCGGCGGTTCAAGCTGCGGGTCAAGGCCGACCTCGAGCTCGTCGACGGCCTGCATATGGTGGAGTTGCGGGGGCCTTACCTTCCGGCCGGCGCCGGCCTCGGCGCTAGAGGGGTGCTGCAGCCGCTCGCTGTCATCGACGTCGACTGGCCCGGCTGGAGTGGTCGCGACGTCGTGTTCACGGGCGACCCGACCGCCATCGACGGGTCGGCGCTCGGGCTCGAGGCCGTAGGCGCTGGGGCCGATGAAGCGTTCGATGCCGCACGGATCGAGGCCGGCGTACCCCGGCTCGGTGCCGAGCTCACGGAGCGCACGATCCCGCAGGAAGCCGGCGACCTCGTGGACCACTCGGTCAGTTTCACAAAGGGCTGCTACACGGGCCAGGAACTCGTGGCACGGCTCGACGCCCGCGGTTCCAACACCCCGCGGCGGCTCCGTGGCCTTGTGATCGAAGGCGATCGCGGCGGCGCCCGGCCGGCGCCCGGTGACGCCCTCCTCACGGGCGACGGCGACAGTATCGGCGAGCTCACGAGCGCGGCGTGGTCCCCGGGCTTCGGGTCCTACGTCGCCCTCGGGTACCTGAAGCGCAGCGTCGATGTGCCGGCTGGCGTGTCGGTGCGGCTGAACGGCGAACAGGATGGCGACGGGAGCCTGCGCCAGGCCGCTGCCCGTTCGTTGCCGCTGTTCGAGGAGTAGGACACCGATGGCGGTCGTGTTCGCTTTGGCGGCGGCGCTGTGCAACGCGCTCGCCACGGTCCTCGAACGCATCGGTGTGGAGACGGCACCGCCCGACGCGTCGCTGAGCTGGAAGCTGGTGGCGCACCTGCTCCGGCGACCGGTCTGGTTCTTCGGCTTCGCCGCCATGGTGGGCGCGTTCGCATTCCAGGTCGCGGCACTCTCGCAGGGCGGCCTGACGCTGGTGCAGCCGCTGCTGGTCACCGAACTGCTCTTCCTCGTCGTCATCCTACGTGTCTGGTTCGGCCGGCCGCTCGGCTGGCGTGAGGCCGCCGGCGTGACGCTCACGGTGGCGGGACTTGCGACATTCCTTGTCGTCAGCGATCAGGGTGGCGGTAACGAGATCCCCGATTCGCTGGGGTGGCTGCTGATGATCACCGCGACCGCTGGAGCGGTGGTCGTGTCCGTGGCGCTGGCGCGTTTCGGGACGCGGCCCTGGCGATCCGCCTGGTTCGGGACTGGAGCGGCGGTGTCGTTCGCGGCCTGCGCAGGCTTCATGAAGGCGACGACGACGCTGAGCCAGGCGGGTTTGGGTCATGTGTTCACCCACTTCGAGCCCTACGCGATCGCGATCTCGGGCTTGAGCGGCTTGTTCCTCGCCCAGAACGCGTTCCACGCCGGGCCGATCACCGCGTCCCAAGCCTCACTCGTGATCGTCGACCCCATCGCCAGCATCGTCATCGGAGTGGGCCTGTTCGGCGACAACCTGCGGGGCTCGGTGGGGGCCCTCACCGTCGATGCGCTCGCCCTCCTGCTCATGTCGATCGGGCTCTTCGTGCTGTGCCACTCGCCGCTGATCGTGAACACGTCGGCCGAGGACCGGCTCGTGCGACCACGCGTGGACCGAACGCGTCCCGGACGACCGGGCGTTGCCAGCGCTCCCTGACCCGCCACCACGGGCGCGCTCGCGCCGCCCGGTAGGCTCGCCCCTATGTCGCCGAGCTCTTTGTCGTCGACGTACCTCGCCGGCATCGTCGCATGGCATCGAGCCAGGGCAGCGGCGGATGAACGCGACCTCGCCACCCTGGCCGATCTTGCCCGGACCAAGGTGGGAAGCGGGGCACTCGCCGATCGCGTCCGGCCTTTCACCGAGAGCTTGCGGCAAGGTGACGGCCCGACGGTCATCGCCGAGGTGAAGCGCCGTTCGCCGTCCAAGGGAGACTTGGCGATGGACCTCGACCCGGCAGGGCTGGCGGCGGACTACGAGCGCGGAGGAGCAGCTTGCCTGTCCGTGCTGACCGACGCACGGCACTTCTCGGGCTCACCGGCCGATCTCGCCGCTGCACGGGCTGCGACGTCGATCCCGGTGCTGCGCAAGGACTTCACTGTCGCCGAGGCCGATCTCTACGACGCCCGGCTGATGGGGGCCGACGCCGTTCTGCTCATCGTGGCCGCTCTGGACGACACCGAGCTCGCCCGGTTCATCCACCTCGCCGGATCGTTGCAGCTGGCGGCTGTCGTGGAGGTGCACGACCGGGCGGAGGCGGTCCGGGCCGTCGCAGCCGGTGCCGAGGTCATCGGCGTGAACCAACGTGATCTTCGTACCTTCGAGGTCGATACCGCCCGTGCGGAACACGTGGCGGCCGAGCTCCCGGCCAGCGTCGTGAAGGTGGCGGAGTCCGGCATCACGTCGCGATCCGACGTCGTGCGCCTCGGCAACGTTGGTTACGACGCCGTCTTGGTGGGGGAGGCCTTCGTCCGTAGCCGGGACCGGGTAGAAGCCGTGCGGGCGCTGCGCGGCGCTCCTCCGGGCGCGGGTGGCGCCGGTGGCGCCGGCGGCGCCGGCATGAGCCGGAACGGCGCCTCCGAGGTCCCCACCTCCGAGGTCCCCACCTCCGAGGTCCCCGCCTCCGAGGTCCCCGCCTGATGTGGGTCAAGATCTGCGGGATCACCGGCGAAGAGGACGCGCTGTTGGCCGTGGCGATGGGCGCCGACGCCGTGGGGTTCGTCTTCGCTCCATCGCCGCGCCAGATGACGCCGACCGCCGTGCAGGCGATCGTCAGGCGGCTGCCCCCGGAGATCGTGACGGTGGGAGTGTTCCGCGACGAGCAACCCCAGCGAGTCGTCGAGATCATCAACCGGGCCGGCCTCAAGGCCGCTCAGCTGCACGGCCACGAGAGCCGAGAGGACTGCGGGTACGTGTCGGTGCGCGTGCCTCTCGTGATCAAGGGGTTTGCGGCTGGTGACTTCCGCCTGGAGCGTGCAGCCGAGTACGGTGCCGACATCATTCTCCTCGACACGCCGTGGCCAGGATCGGGCAAGGTGTTCGACTGGCGTCTGGCCGAAGGGGCGCCGAAGGGCCGGCGCCTCGTGCTCGCCGGCGGTCTCGACCCGAAGAACGTGGCCGACGCCATCAAGACCGTTCACCCCTGGGGTGTCGACGTGTCGACCGGTGTGGAGTCCTCGCCGGGGAAGAAGGACCCGAGCAAGATCCGGGCTTTCGTGCAGGCGGCCCGAGCCGCGGAACCTGAGCCCTACGACCCCGAGGATCTCGTGGGTCCCTATGACTGGCAGGAAGATCGATGAACCCGATCGGCGAATTGATGCGCGAGGCGTCGCCCACGGGGCGCTTCGGGGAGTTCGGCGGGCGTTTCGTGCCGGAGTCGCTCGTGCCCGCCTGCGACGAGCTCGACGCGGCGTTCCACAAGGCGTGGAGCGAGCCGGCGTTCCGGAGCGAGCTCGACCGGCTGCTCCGCGAGTACGGCGGCCGACCCACACCGGTGACCGAGTGCCGACGACTCTCCGAGCGGCTCGGGATCCGGCTCCTGCTCAAGCGGGAGGACCTCAACCACACCGGCTCGCACAAGCTGAACAACGTGATCGGCCAGGCATTGCTCGCTCAGCGAATGGGCAAGACGCGCCTCGTGGCGGAGACCGGCGCCGGCCAGCACGGTGTGGCCACGGCCACGGCTGCGGCGCTGTTCGGCATGGAATGCACGGTGTACATGGGCGCCGTCGACACCGCCCGCCAGGAGCTGAATGTCTTCCGCATGAGCCTGCTCGGAGCCGAGGTCCGGGCTGTCGAGTCGGGGAGCAAGACGCTGAAGGACGCCATCAACGAAGCGCTCAGGGACTGGGTCGCCACGGTCGCCACGACTCACTACTGCATCGGGTCCGTCATGGGCCCTCACCCGTACCCGTTCATCGTGCGCGAGCTGCAGCGGATCGTGGGCGAGGAGGCCCGGCGCCAGTGCCGCGACCTGTTGCACAGCATCGACCCGGACATCGTCGTCGCCTGTGTCGGCGGTGGCTCGAACGCGGCAGGCACGTTCGCCGGCTTCGTGGACTCCGGGGCTCGCCTGGTCGGTGTCGAGGCCGAAGGTGGCTCGGCCATGGGCCACGGGGTGCCTGGAGTCGTGCATGGGATGAGGTCGCGTTTCTTGCAGGACGAGAACGGGCAGATCCTGGAGGCGCACTCCATCTCGGCAGGCCTCGACTACCCCGGCGTGGGTCCGGAGCACGCTTTCCTCGGCGATGTCGGGAGGGCGGAGTACCACGAAGCCACCGACACCGAGGTACTGGCGGCGTTCCAGGTGCTGGCGGAGACCGAGGGGATCATCGGAGCGCTCGAGCCCTGCCACGCGCTCGCGTGGGTCATCCGGGAGGCCGGCCGTTCGATCCCGACCGACTCGACGGTGCTGCTTACGATGTCGGGCCGCGGCGACAAGGATGTCGCGCTCGTCATGGAGCGTCTCGGAAGGTGACGACGATCGGGCTGGAGGTGGCGCTGCGTGCTCAGCGCGAGGCGGGGCGCAAGCTGCTCGTGCCGTACATCACTGGTGGCCTCGGCACGGACTGGGCGGCGACGTTGGAAGCTGTGGCAGCGGCCGGCGCCGACGCGGTCGAGGTCGGCCTGCCGTTCAGCGACCCGATGATGGACGGGCCGGTCATCCAGCGAGCCTCCGTAGAGGCGCTCGCATCAGGTGCGACCGCCCGCGGGATCATCTCGGACATCGCCAAGGCCGACTTGGCCGTGCCGGTGGCGGTCATGACCTACTACAACATCGTTTTCAGGACCGGCCACCGCCGTATGGCGCAATTGCTCGCCGAGTCCGGGGTCTCCGGCGCGATCGTGGCGGATCTGCCGGTCGATGAGCTGAACGGTTGGGCAGACGAAGCTGACCAAGCCGGCGTCGCCACGGTCCTTCTGGCAGCTCCGACGACGCCCCCGGCGCGATTGAAGATGATCGCGGAGCGTGGGCGCGGTTTCTTGTACGCGGTCGGCCTCATGGGCGTGACCGGGGAGCGCTCGGATCTGGCGGCGAGCGCGGCGGAGATCGCCCGACGCTGCAAGGCGGCGACGGACCTGCCGGTGCTCGTCGGTGTCGGGATCTCGACGCCGGCCCAAGCGGTGGAGGTGAGCGAGGTCGCCGACGGAGTGGTCGTCGGTTCCGCCCTGGTGCACCGGATCCTGGACGGCTGTGGCCCTGAGGGGGCAGCGCAATTCGTGCGGGAGCTCCGCCAGGCGCTGGACGGCTGAGCTACGCGGTACGCGGCTACTCGGCGATTTGCATGATTATGCATATCTGTGCATAATCATGCGATGAAATGTGGTGTCGTCGGGGCGACGGGCTATCTCGGCGCTGAGCTGATGCGGCTGCTCGCCGACCATCCCGTGCTCGATGTCGCCGTTGCCCAGGCAGACAGCACCACAGGTTCGAAGGTCGGGGAGCTGTACCCGGCGCTCGGGCGTGCCTACCGGGACCTGGTGGTCGAGGAGCTCGACATCGACTCCCTCGAACGCCTCGATGTCGTCTTCGTGGCGCTGCCGTCCGGGCATTCCCAGCAGGTCGTCTCCTCGCTCGTGGGCAAGGTGCAGCTCGTCGTGGATCTCGGCGCGGACTTCCGTCTCCGGGATCCTGCTGCCTACCCGCGCTGGTACGGGTTCGAGCACTCGGTGCCGGAACTGCTCGCCAAGGCGGTGTACGGCCTGGTTGAGCTGAACCGGGCGGCGTTGGATGGCGCCGAGTTGATCGCGGCACCCGGCTGCTACGTCACGGCGGCTGCTCTGGCGCTGCAGCCCTTGGTGGGAGCCGGCTTGTTGCAGCCGAGCGGGATCATCGTCGACGGTGCCAGCGGTACCTCCGGCGCCGGCAAGTCGCCGGCAGCGAACCTGCACCACCCGCTGGCGAACGAGCGGTTCGCCCCCTACGGCCTATTGGACCACCGGCACACGCCGGAGATGGAGCAGGTCATCGGCGCACAGTTGCTGTTCACGCCGCACCTGGCGCCGATGACGAGAGGCATCCTCGCCACGTGCTACGCCCGACCGGCCAGCGGCGCCGATCTCAGCACAGCCGGGTTGATCGCCACCCTCGGCGAGCGCTACAGCGGGGATCCGTTCGTCAATGTGACCGCCGGCGTGCCGTCGACCGCCGATGCCTACGGCTCGAACGTGGTGCACCTGACTGCCCGAGTGGACGACCGGACGGGCTGGGTCATCGTCATCGCTGCGATCGACAACCTCGTGAAAGGTGGTTCCGGCCAGGCGATCCAGGCGGCCAACGTCGCCCTGCGGCTCCCGGAGTCCGCCGGTCTCCCCCTCGCCGGGCTCTCGCCATGACGGGGTCCCTCAGTGAAGTGGTCGAGCCGGCCGCCGGCGCGACCAGCGTGGGCGCGGCCACAGGGCTGAGCGGCGCGGCCGACCTGCCGGTTGCGACGAAGGCAGAAGTGCTCTGCGAGGCGCTCCCGTACATCCGGCGCTTCGCCGGCAGGATCATCGTCGCCAAGTACGGCGGCAGCGCCATCGGCGACGAGGCCGAGAGCCTCGCTCGATTCGCCGAGGACATCGTCCTGCTCCGTTCCGTCGGGATGCTGCCGGTCGTCGTGCACGGTGGTGGTCCGCAGATCGGAGCCCTCATGCAGCGGCTCGGCAAGGTGCCGGAGTTCCGTGAGGGGCTGCGGGTCACGGACGCCGAGACGCTCGACATCGCCCGCATGGTGCTCGTCGGCAAAGTGAACCGTGACATCGTCGGCGCCATCAACGTGCACGGCCCGCTGGCTGTCGGACTGTCCGGGGAGGACGCCGGCCTCATCATGGCGGCCCAACGGGATCCGGCACTCGGCTTCGTCGGCGACGTATCCTCCGTCGATCCTTCGCTGCTCAGGCGGCTCGTCGCCGAGGGTCTCGTGCCCGTCGTCGCCACGATCGGCTCCGACCTCGCCGGGCAGGCCTACAACATCAACGCCGATACGGTGGCCGGCGCTGTCGCGGCGGCGCTCGGCGCCGAGAAGCTTGCGTTCCTCACCGACGTCGACGGCATCCGCCGGGAGCCCGATGACCCGGCGACCCTGATCACGCGGCTCAGCGCCGACGACGTCGACGAGCTGACCCGGACGGGCGTGATCTCGGGCGGGATGATCCCGAAGGCGGCTGCCTGCGCTAGAGCCGTCCGCCACGGGGTGGCCAGCGCCCACGTGCTCGACGGCCGAGTCCCGCATGCCCTCATCCTGGAGCTGCTCACACCCGAGGGGGTCGGCACGATGGTGGTCCCGAAATGAGCCTGGCACCGCAGGTCGGGGCGGTCGCGCCCGCGCACGAGACGGAGGCGGCGCCGGCGGCCCCGGTCCTCATGGAGACGTACGCGCCCGCACCGGTGACGTTCGTCCGCGGCAGCGGCACCGTGCTCGAGGATGCCGACGGCAAGAGCTACCTGGACTTCCTGTCAGGGTTGGCGGTGACGTCGCTCGGCCATTGCCACCCTCGCGTCTCGGAGGCGATCGAGCGCCAGGCCAAGCGGCTCATCCACACCTCGAACCTGTTCGGCAACGAGCACGCGGCGCCGCTCGCCCGGACGATCGACCTGCTGATCGGTGATGGCGAGCCGGCCGGCGGGCGGGTGTTCTTCGCGAACTCCGGAGCGGAGGCCAACGAGTGTGCCATCAAGCTGGTGCGCCGGTACCACAGCCGTGCCGCCGAGGGCGGCGGGGGAGCACCCGGACGGCATGTGGTCGTGTCGGCAGACGGATCCTTTCACGGCCGCACGCTGGCGACGCTGCATGCCACCGGCCAACCGGAGAAGCATCGGGGCTTTGAGCCGCTGCCGGAGGGTTTCCGGCACGTGCCGTTCGGAGACTTGGCGGCGCTCGCCGACCGCGCCGACGAAGCGACCGTCGGCGCCGTGCTCCTCGAGTCGATCCAGGGCGAGGGCGGCGTCGTGCCTGCCCCGAGCGGCTACCTTCGTGCTGTCCGGGATCTCTGCGACGAGCGGGGCATCCTCCTCGTCCTCGACGAGATACAGACCGGCCTCGGGCGGACGGGGCGGTGGTTCGGGTTCCAACACGCCGGCGTGCAACCGGACATCGTGACGATCGCCAAGGCGCTCGGCAATGGTGTCCCGATCGGTGCGTGCTGGGCGAAGGCGGAGGTCGCGGCAGCGTTCCGGCCGGGCGATCACGGCAGTACGTTCGGCGGCCAGCCGCTCGCTGCTGCTGCGGCCCGGGCTGTCCTCGACGTGATGCAGGGGATCGACGCCCCGCGTGTGGCTGCCCGAGCCGGGGAACGGCTGACCGCGGGCCTGAGCGCCCTGCCGGAGGTCCAATCCGTCCGCGGGTCCGGGTTGCTGCTCGGTGCCGTGCTCCAGCCGGGCATCGATGCCAGGGCCGTGGTCAGCTCGGCGCTCGCCTACGGCCTGGTGGTGAACGCGCCAGTCCCGGGCATCGTGAGGCTCGCGCCGCCGCTCAACGTGGCCGACGCCGAGATCGACACGGCCGTCTCCATCCTCCGGCGCGTGCTCGCGGAGCAGGCATGACCAGGCACCTGTTGTCCATCACCGACCTGAGTGCGGCGGAGCTCGAGACCGTGCTCGACTTGGCCGAGGCGCGTGATCTCCCACCGGTCCTCGCTGGCCACGGCGTGGCGCTGTTGTTCGAACACCCGTCCGCCCGTACTCGCAACGCCTGCGAGATGGCGGTGGTACAGCTCGGCGGGCACCCGGTGACGATCCGCGGTGAGGAAGTGGGCATCGACACGCGAGAAACCGCCGAGGACGTCGCTCGCACACTCGCCTGCTACCACCGGATCGTGGCGGCCCGGGTCGAGCGCCATGCCACGCTCGAGCGGATGGCACGGGCACTCGACGACGCCGAGACCGGCGTTCCGGTCGTGAACCTGCTGTCAGACAGGGAGCACCCGACGCAGGCGCTTGCCGACCTGCTCACGATCCGCCAACGGTGCGGCGGGCTGCGTGGCGTCACGATGGCGTACATCGGGGACGCCAACAACGTCTTCCGTTCGTTGGCGGGTGGCGCCGCCCTGACGGGCCTGCAGCTGAAGGTGGCCTCACCATCCGGCTACGGAGTCGCCGACTCGCTGTCGGCGACGGCAGCCGGCCTGTCGGCCGGAGCACACGTCGAGGTCTGCAGTTCGCCGGCCGAAGCGGTTGCCCAGGCCGACGTGATCTACACCGACGTCTGGGTGTCGATGGGCCAGGAGGAGGAGCTGTGGGCTCGTCGCCGGGCCTTCGCCGGCTACAGCGTCGACGAGGCGCTCCTCGCCAAGGCGCCGGCGAACGCGATCGTCTTGCACTGTCTCCCCGCCCACCGGGGCGAGGAGATCTCCGACGGCGTGCTTTCTGGCCCGCAGAGCGCAGTCTGGCAACAGGCGACGAACCGTATGCACTCTGCCCGGGGCGTGTTCGCATTCCTCGCCTCGGCCGCTCATCGCACCGGGCACGGGGGATCCGACGAGCTGGAGGTCTCGGCATGACCGAGGGGGCGGGGGCCTCCAACCGGGCGTCGAAAGCACGGCGGCACCATGTGATCGCCCAGCTGCTGTCCGACCACTCGGTGACCAGCCAGGACCAGCTGACGGATCTGCTGGCGGCTGAAGGAATTGATGCTACTCAAGCGACGGTGTCGCGTGATCTCGAGGAGGTTGGTGCGGTGAAGGTTCGCGTGCTGGGCAGTGAGCGCCCCGTGTACGCCCTCCCCGAGTTGCCGAAGAACCACGTCGTACCGGGCGAGCACCTTCGCCGCGTGCTCGGCGAATGGGTCGTCGACATCGCTTCCTCGGGCAACCTCGTCGTGCTGCGCACGCCGCCGGGATCGGCGCACGTCGTGGCGTCTGCCCTGGACCGCACGGGTGTCGACGGCGTTCTCGGCACTGTGGCAGGCGATGACACCGTCGTTGTCATCGCCGTCGCCGAGACAGGCGGAGCGGCCCTAGCCGACCACCTGGCCGACATCGCCGGCCTGTAAGGTCCCGTCACGATGACGCTCTGGGCGCCGAGAATGGGTGTGCCGCCGGCCGAGGACATGATGGCGTTCACCGCCAGCCTGTCGTTCGACCGGCGCCTTGCGCCGAGCGACATCGAAGGCTCGATGGCCCATGTCAAAGGCCTCGAGAGGGCCGGGATCATCGACGAGAACGAGCTGACGGTCCTCCTCGAGGCGCTGCAGCGGACCGGCGACGAGCTCTCCGCCGGCGTGTTCGAATTCCAGCCGGGCGACGAGGACATCCACACGGCGATCGAGCGGCGGGTACGCGAGCTCGCCGATGACACCGGTGCCAAGCTGCACACAGGTCGCAGCCGGAACGACCAGGTGGCCACGGCGTTGCGGCTTTACGTCCGACACGAGCTCGCCAGCGTCGCCGGCCTCATCTTGGAGCTGCAGCGGACGCTCCAGCACCGGGCCGAGGACGCCGGTCAGGCCTACCTGCCGGGCTACACGCATATGCAGCGAGCCCAGCCGATCCTGCTGGCGCACCAGCTGCTGGCTCACGGTTGGCAGCTGTCGCGTGACGTCGATCGCATTCTGGCGACGCTCCAGCGGATGAACGTGTCGCCGCTCGGCGCTGCTGCGCTGGCCGGCAGCTCGCTGCCGTTGGACCCGGATCTGGTGGCGGCGGAGCTCGGTTTCTCCGGGAGGTTCGAGAACTCGCTCGACGCGGTCAGCGACCGTGACTTCCTTGCCGAGGCGCTGTTCGACCTTGCCATGATCGGCGTCCACCTCTCCAGCATCGGCGAGGAGCTGGTGATCTTCGCGACCGAGGAGTTCGGGTTCATCCGGCTGGACGACGCCTGGGCGACGGGCAGCTCGATGCTGCCGCAAAAGAAGAACCCCGATGTTGCCGAGCTCGCCCGTGGGAAGGCGGGACGGCTGGTGGGACACCTGGTGGGTTTCTTGACGACGCTGAAGGGCCTTCCGCTCGCGTACAACCGGGATCTGCAGGAGGACAAGGAGCCGTTCTTTGACGCGTCCGACCAGGTCAGCTTGGCGCTGGTTGCCGTCGAGGGCCTGCTGGCGACGGTGGTGTTCGACACCGAGGCCATGCAGGCGGCGGCCGACGGGTCGTCGATGGCGGCGGTCGAGCTGGCGGAGTGGCTCGTCGCTCACGGCATGCCCTTCCGGGACGCTCACGGCGTCGTCGGAGCGCTCGTACGGGAGTCCGTCGAACGGCACGTCCCGATGGCCGAGCTCATCGCGTCGCACCCCGCCTTCGAGCCCGACGCCCTGGCATTGCTCGAGCCGGTCGTGGCGCTGCGCCGCCGCCGCACCCCTGGCGGAGCGGGGCCGGAGTCGGTGGCGATCCAGCTCGATCGTTTCGGCGCTCGGATCCGGGAGGACGCCGAACGGGTGGGAGCTTGGCGCCGCGCCTAGGCGTCGTGTGTGGGAGCGAGCGGCGCTGAGTCGTGCTGAGAGGCGCCGGTGCCGTCGCTGAGGGAATTGCTGGCGGGAGACCCCGTCGTGGTCGCGCCGTTGCTCCTCGGCAAGATCCTCAGCGTCGGCGGTACGTCCGGTCGGATCGCTGAGGTCGAGGCGTACCGAGGTGGAGAGGATCCCGCCTCGCACGCCTTCAGAGGCCGTAGCAAGCGCAATGCCACGATGTTCGGGCCGCCGGGGCATCTCTACGTCTACTTCAGCTATGGGATGCACTACTGCTGCAACGTGGTCTGCCAGCCCGAAGGTGTCGCCGGCGCCGTGCTCGTGCGGGCGCTGGCGCCGCTGGCCGGGTTGGAGGAGATGAGCCGCCGGCGCCTGCGAGCCAAGTCCGAGCGGGACCTGTGCTCGGGCCCGGGGAAGCTGTGCCAGGCGCTGGGCATCGACCACTCGTTCGACGGCCTCGACTTGCTCTCGGGGTCCGGTCCGGTGAGGCTGAGCGGGGACGGCTCGGTGCGCGCGGCTGCGATCGGGTCGGGGCCCCGCATCGGGCTCGCTCCAGGGTTGGCGACGGCAGGGGAGCCCTGGCGATTCTTCCTGGTCGGGGACCCGAACGTCTCCCGGCGAGCGTCGCCCGACGGGTAGGGATGTCGGCTCCCGAGGCGGCCGCGCTCCGGCTGCGAGCGGCTTTTGCGTACCGCCGTGTACAGTTGGTCCGAAACCGCACGGACCGGTCCAAGACCGGCTAGGGTGACCGAGCTCAGCCAGTGCGGCTGGCGCTGTTTCGAGGGAGTTTCTCGCTTACCCAGTCCGGGTGCGGGTCACTCGAGAGGGCGCCCGCACTTTGACGGAGCTGGTAGTTCTGCTACTATGAAGGGTCCTCGGAGCGGCTTACTGCTCTGAGCTAGCCCCCCGGCAGGCGACAAGCCTGCAGGCGGGGCTCCAAGGTGGGCTGCCTCCCCCGGGAAGCGGGCTCGCCGAGCGCGGAGGCACCTCCTTCCGAAAGGAAGCGTGTCCCGCCGTCGCTCTTTGACAACGGAGAAGGAACAGCCAAAAGTCAGTGCGGGTGACCGACTGCGCCTTGGGCGCACGCGGTCACTATGAAGTCAATGCACTTTGAACGGACAACAACACAATTCCGTTCCTGGTGCCAGTCGGCGATCCGAGTGAACCGTAGCTCGGCGCCGGCTCTCCTGATCGAAGCTCCGAGGAGGCAACTCTAAGGTGCGAGATCTCGATGGAGAGTTTGATCCTGGCTCAGGACGAACGCTGGCGGCGTGCCTAACACATGCAAGTCGAACGGAGTCCATCCGGTGGCAACACCGGTGAAGATTCAGTGGCGAACGGGTGCGGAACACGTGAGCAACCTGCCCCGAAGACCGGGATAACGGCGGGAAACTGCCGCTAATACCGGATATCCCCACGAGATCGCATGGTCTTGTGAGGAAAGGATTACCGCTTCGGGAGGGGCTCGCGGCCTATCAGCTTGTTGGTGGGGTAATGGCCTACCAAGGCAACGACGGGTAGCTGGTCTGAGAGGACGATCAGCCACACTGGGACTGAGACACGGCCCAGACTCCTACGGGAGGCAGCAGTGGGGAATCTTGCGCAATGGGCGAAAGCCTGACGCAGCAACGCC
>Ga0187860_1000178_pt1 | contig 62791 bp, 52 predicted proteins | sample June2016WEW_10_4_FD_132981 | JGI IMG/M metagenome (GOLD analysis project Ga0187860, IMG submission 132981) | Peatland microbial communities from SPRUCE experiment site at the Marcell Experimental Forest, Minnesota, USA - June2016WEW_10_40 | ecosystem: Environmental > Terrestrial > Soil >...
GATGCCATCAGCTTCACCGCCGCCATGAGCGCGGCCGATACGGGCCATCTGGTCCTCTCCACCCTGCATACCACCAACGCCGCCCAATCCGTCAGCCGCATCCTTGATTTCTTCAAGGCCGAGGAACGCGAGCAAATCCGGCGCCAGTTGAGCGGCTGCATGCACGCCGTCGTCTGCCAGCGCATGGTGACCACCGTGAACGGCAGCGTCACGCCGGCGCTTGAAATCCTCTTCAACACTTCCACCGTCAAGAAGTTGATCGAGGAAAACCGGCTCGATAAACTGTCCGCCGCCATCGAAACAGGCACCGAAGACGGCATGCTGAGCTTTAATCAGGCCCTCTTTGAATTGGTCAAGGACGGAAGAATCTCCCAGAAGGAAGCCCTGTCCAAGGCCACCAATCCGCAGGCGCTGGAAATGAATTTCAAGGGCATCTTCCTGGACGAAGGACGCAGGATCCTGGGCTGACCTCACTCTTCCTGACCGCGCCGCCTCCACAATCGCGACAGGCCCGGCCCGCCGGCTCAGCTCAGACGCTGCACGATCATGTTCACCGTACGCTCGATTGCCCCGAGGTTTTCCCGCACCACTTTCAGCGCGTTGCTGCCAAGCTGCCGTCGGGCCGCTTCGTCGCCAAAAAGTTCGGCCAGCGCTTTCTCCAACCCCGCCGCATCCCGCACCTGCACCGCCCCGTTGCCGGCCAGAAAACGGGCGGACACTTCGGCAAAATTCTGCATGTGCGGGCCGAAAACCATCGCCTTGCCGAGAGCCCCCGGCTCGATCGGATTCTGCCCGCCTTGTGCCATCAGGCTTTTCCCCACAAAAATCACCGTCGCCTGCTCATAAAAGTATCTGAGTTCGCCGGTGGTGTTGACGAGCAGGCAATCCAATTCACCCGGCTCAAACGAGGTGGTGGCGATGATTTCATTCCGATAAACAAATTTGACACCCCGCTGTTTTAACTCGCGCCCAACCTCCTTGCTGCGCTCGAAATGGCGTGGAACAAGCACCAGGAACAAATCGGGAAATCGCGAACGCAGCCGGAGAAACTGCTCCGCCAGCAGGGCTTCCTCGCCCGCATGCGTGCTGCCGCCCACCAGCAACCGCGCTTCCGGAGGCACGCCCAGCCGGCGCAGCAGGGACGGCACATCGAGCGGGAGCCGTTCGTCCAGCCTGGCCGCGTCATATTTGAGGCTGCCCACAACATGAATCGCTTCCGGAGAACACCCCAGCTCGCGAGCCCGAACCGCATCCTCGTTGCTTTGCACTCCAACGCTCGTCAACGACGCAAACAGCGGTCGAAAGAGGAACCCGAACCGTTTATACCCGCGAAACGACTGCTCGGACAGCCGGGCATTGACCAGGAACAGCGGCACGCCCATCGCCCGCACCCTCCAGATGAAATTGGGCCAGATCTCCGCCTCCACCAGCACCACGGCCTCGGGATGAATCGTGGCGAGGGCCCGGGCCACCCACTTGCGGCCATCCACCGGGTAATAAATCCGGCTGATGCGCGTGGGAAGCCGCTTCTGCAGCTCGCCCATTCCGGTCGTGGTGGTGGTGGAAACGACGATCTTGAGATTGGGCATGCGTTGCTCCAGCAAACGGATGATCTGCGTGCACAGGCTCACTTCCCCCACGCTCACGGCATGCATCCACAGAACATGACGATTGGTGATCGCCTGCTTTAACTTCGCGTCATAGTACCCGAAGCGCTGCTCGAAACCTGCCTGCCAGTTGCCGCGCCGCCACATCCGCCAGAAATAGTACGGAGACGACAGAACGAACAATACCATGAATAAAATGTTGTAAAGCGTGCGCACCCGGACTTTGCCTGTCGGTTTGAATGAGTATCTTTGAGAATTTTCACCCTCGTGCAAAGCAATTTCTCATCCCAGCCAGCTCCGGAACCACAACCACCGCACCAACAGCAACACCGGAACCATAAACGGAAGGGTCAACCGGAATACGCAACCCAAAAGTCTGCGACAGAAGGGCCGCCTCTGCCGGCTCAAAGACCAAGTGCTGAGAAGGGAAGAGGAGCCAAGCCATCCCAGATCCAAGTGCCCAGTCTGTTCTAACGGAAAAAAATCAACCAAACGATAACGAGCAAAGGCAACATCACCGGCATCGTCCATTTAAAAATGTAACCCATGAAGCTGGGCAGCGGCAGACGTTGCCGTTCGGCGATGGCTTTGACCATGAAATTCGGCCCGTTGCCGATATAGGTGCATCCGCCAAAGAAGACGGCCGCAATACTCAGTGCGGCCAAAGAATGGTTGAGGGGGCCTTGGGCAAGAATCCGGTCCATTTCGACCGGATGCCCCAGCGTCTGGCCTTGGGTGCCGAACAGGGCGGTGAGGAAACTCAGGTAGGTCGGCGCATTGTCCAACACGCTCGAAAGCGTGCCAGAAGCCCAATAAACAAGCACCGGCGACGGATCAGCGCCAAGCACCGCCCGGGCGTTGGCCTGCAGCCAGTCCAGGGCGGGCATCATCGTGGCAAATATTCCCAGAAACAAAACGGCCACTTCCCGGATCGGATGAAAATCAAAGCGGTTGGCTTTATGCACCCATTGGGCGGTGCTGAAGTAAGAGGCGACGGCAGCGGCGAGCATCAGTCCTTCGCGCAGAAAGAGCGGCCGCGAAGCAAAGACAGCCGCCAGGATGACAGCCAAAAAAAACAAGTTCCAAAGCCCCTCCACGCGCCAAACGCCGGGCGATCCGGGTGGGGGCAGCGGGGGAGCGAGGCGGCAACTGCGGCGGTCCACGAAATAAAATACCACGAGCAAAAACGCGACCCCGCACAGCCACATCGGCCAGCAGTGTTCCGCTACCCACCAGAACGGAACACCCATCAGGCAGCCCAGATAAAGCGGGGGATTGCCGAAGGCGGTCAGGCAACCGCCAACGTTGGAAACGATGAAGATAAAGAAAACCGCATGGTGGCTGCGGAGGCGACGGTCGTTGAAGCGCAGCCAGGGCCGGATCAACAGCAGTGACGCGCCGACGGTTCCCAGCAGATTGGCCAGCAACGCGCCCACCAGCAGGAAAAGGACGTTGGTCAGCGGCGTGGCTTCGCCCTTCACCTGGATGTGAATTCCGCCCGAAACCACGAACAGGGAACCCATCAACGCAATGAAGCTGGCGTATTCGTGCGCCGCATCCAAAACCCGGCCATAGGCCTGAAGCCCGAAAACATAGTAAGTCAGCGTGACTGCTCCCAGCCCAAAGGCCGCCTTCGCATAGTGCTTCAACCACCACCCCGGAAAAAGAACCGGGCCGACCGCAATGGCCGCCAACAGAACGCCGAAAGGCGCGATCATCCATGGATTTGGCTGGAGGACGGTGGAATCCATGCCGCGGCAAACTAGAACGCCGGACGACCGTGTCAAACCCAATCGCGCCTGGGAAAGCAAACGCCCTCCCGATGCTGACACCGGGAGGGCGTGATGACCTCAAAATCTGCGTGGCTACTTCATGTTGACCCGCACTTGTTCCGCCGTCGAACTTTCTTCCGGAATACGCATCGCGTAGAACGAGCGATAAACAAAGACCAGCGCCACCAGGAAGAAGAATGCGCCGATGGCGGTCTTCACATTCTGGTTCGTCATGGTCACGGCGATTTCCACCGCAAGAAGGCCGAACAACGTGGTGAACTTGATCACCGGATTCAACGCCACGGACGAGGTATCCTTGAAGGGATCGCCCACGGTGTCGCCAACGACCGTGGCGGCATGCAGATCCGTGCCCTTCTGACGGAGGTCAACCTCCACAATTTTCTTGGCATTGTCCCACGCGCCGCCGGCGTTGGCCATGAAGATGGCCTGGAACAGACCGAAAAACGCGATGCCGATCAAGTAGCCGATGAAGAAATAAGGGTTGAAGAACGGCAGCGCCAGCGCGAAACAGAACACCACGATAAAGATGTTCCACATGCCCTTCTGCGCATACGCGGTGCAGATGCGCACGACTTCCTTGCTGTCCTTTTCCGACGCGGTGGTTGCGTCGAGCTTCATGTGCTCCTTGATGTACACTACGGCCCGATACGCGCCGGTCACGACCGCCTGGCAAGAGGCGCCGGTAAACCAGTAAATCACCGCGCCGCCCATGATGAGGCCGAGGATGATTTCCGGCTGCACGACGCTCAACGCATCGATGACGGGTTTGAATGGACCCGCAATTCCCGAGGCCGCCTGGGCCTCATACATGCGCTGCAACAACATGATGATTCCGAACACCATCGTGGTGGCGCCGACGACCGCGGTGCCGATGAGCACCGGCTTGGCCGTGGCTTTGAAAGTGTTGCCCGCGCCGTCGCCCTTTTCGAGCTGATACTTGGCATTTTCGAAGTCCGCGTCGAAACCAAAATCCCTCTTGATCTCTTCCTTGATGCCTTTTCGTGCCTCGATCTGGCTGAGTTCATAGACCGATTGCGCGTTGTCCGTAACCGGGCCGTAGCTGTCCACCGCGATGGTCACGGGGCCCATGCCGAGAAAGCCGAACGCCACGAGGCCGAACGCAAAGATCGGCGCGGCGAAGAGAAATTCCTGCGGCATCAACGAGAGCAGCGCCGGGTTCTGCGAGAAGTAATAGGAGGTGAACATCAGGAGCATGATGACCAGGCCCATCCAGAAGGCCGAGAAATTACCGGCCACAAAGCCCGACAGGATGTTCAGCGACGCCCCGCCGTGCTTGGAGCAATTGGTTACTTCCCTGACGTGCCTCGATTTGGTACTGACGAAAATCTTGGTGAATTCCGGTATCAGCGCGCCCGCCACCGTGCCGCAACTGATGATGACCGACAGCACCCACCAAAGGTTGGGCTGCGCCGCACCGGCAGCGTCTTTAAAGTCACCGAGCAGGAGTTTGCTGGCGATGAAGGTCACAATGATGGACACCGCCGAGGTGAGCCACACGAGGTGGGTCAGCGGGGCTTCAAAGTCGAAATCCTTCAGGCCGCTAAACTTCGCCTTGCTGATGACCTCGTTCGTGAAGTACGAAATCAGCGAGGTCACAATCATCAGGGCGCGCATGGTGAAGAGCCAGACGATGAGCGTCGCGCAAATGGTGGGGCTGGCCGCCAGTGCCAACGCCAGGAACGCGATCAGCGCCACGCCCGTCACCCCGTAAGTTTCAAACCCGTCCGCCGTCGGACCGACGGAGTCGCCCGCATTGTCACCGGTGCAATCCGCGATCACGCCGGGGTTCTTCGGGTCGTCTTCGGGCAGCTTGAAGACGATCTTCATCAGGTCGGACCCGATGTCGGCGATCTTGGTGAAAATGCCCCCACAGATGCGGAGCACGCTGGCGCCGAGGGATTCCCCGATGGCAAAACCAATGAAGCAAGGGCCGACGAGTTCGCGCGGCAGGAACGTGAGGATGCAAATCATGAAAAACAGTTCCACCGCCACGAGCAGCAGACCCACGCTCATGCCCGAGCGGAGCGGAATGCCCAGAGTGGCAAGGGGGTTGCCCTTGAGCGCGGAGAACGCGGTCCGGGAGTTGGAGACGGTGTTGATGCGGATGCCGAACCAGGCCACACTATAAGAACCCATGATGCCCAGGATGGAGGCCAGGAGAATGATCACCACATTTTCTCCGGAGTTTCCCTGGAGAACCTTGAAGTAGTAGATCATGCAAGCCGCGATCAGCACCCAAAGGATGGCGAGGAACTTGCCTTGAGTGAACAGGTAGGTCTTGCAGGTTTCCCAGATGGTGTTGGAGACGTTTCCCATCGACGCATGCACCGGAAGGGCTTTGGTCTGCTTGTATTGCACCAGGCCGAAGGCCGCGCCAATGGCGCACACCACGATGCCGAAATACATCAGCAGGTTGCCACTCACGCCGCCCAGTCCGTCAAATTTGACCGCATCCAACGCGGGAACGTGGATGTCGGCCTCGCCGGCGCAGGCTCCCGCCGTGGATGCCAGGGCGAGCAGGAGACTCCAGAACAGTAGTTTCTTAGTGTTTCTCATAAAAATGTCGGGGGAGAGTAAGGAATGCCCATACGCCATGCCAACCCTTTTTTGGCAAAGAACTCTCCCAAAATTGAACTGATGCTTCTGTTTTTCCATCGCTTTGTTGCGTATGAAGGAACGGTGTTTTTGGCCCCGGATCGGCCCGTCGAACCGTTCATAAACCTGCGTCTTCGAAAACCACCGGTGGAAGTCGGGCTCGAAATGATCCATTGATTCTGGCCCAAGACGTTTCTTCCGTCAACGTGTTTTGCCTTGTCGCTACCCGGCCGTTTTACCATCTTCTGTCCGGTGGCCGAACAAACCGCTTCAGATGTCCTGACCAAACCGGACGCCGCGCTGGAAATGACGCTGCGGCCGTCCCTTTTCTCCGAATTCACCGGCCAGGCCAAAGTCAAGGAACGCCTCGAAATCACCGTCGCCGCCGCCAAGCAGCGCGCCGAAGCCATCGACCACGTCCTCCTGATCGGCCCGCCCGGCCTCGGCAAAACCACCCTCGCCCATATCCTCGCCAAAGCCATGGGCGCCAATCTCAAAAGCACCAGCGGCCCGACCATCGAAAAGGCCGGCGACCTCGCCGGCCTGCTGACCAATCTCGAGGAAGGCGACGTGCTCTTTATCGACGAAATCCATCGCCTGCAAAAAACCATCGAGGAATATCTCTACCCGGCGATGGAGGATTTCAAGCTCGACATCATCATCGACCAGGGCCCGAACGCCCGCAGCGTCCGCTTGAACCTGCCCCGTTTTACCCTCATCGGCGCCACCACCCGCAGCGGCCTGCTCACGGCCCCCCTGCTCACCCGTTTTCCCATTCGCGAGCGGCTCGATTACTACCAGGCCGACCAGCTCCAGCAAATCGTCGTCCGCTCCGCGCGCCTCCTGTCCGTCGAGATCGACGAGCATGGCGCCCGGGAGATCGCCCGCCGCAGTCGCGGCACGCCGCGCATCGCCAACAACCTGCTCCGCCGCGTGCGCGACTTCGCGCAAGTCAAAGACCACGGCCAGGTGACCGCCGCCGTGGCCGACAGGGCGCTGGCCATGCTGGAAATCGACGAAAACGGCCTGGACGAAATGGACAAGCGCATCCTGGAAACCGTGATCGTGAAGTTCGGCGGCGGCCCGGTCGGCATCAGTTCGCTGGCCGTTGCCGTGGGCGAAGAACCCGACACGATCGAGGAGGTTTACGAGCCTTACCTGATCATGGAAGGCTACCTCAAGCGCACGCCGCAAGGCCGCGTCGCCACTGAATCGAGCTACAAAAAGCTGGGGCTGAAACCCAGCCCGGGTCCGCAGGGCAAGCTCCTCTAGCGCCGCCCGGACGGCCCGACCTGCCGCCACGAAAACAAGTGCGGAGACTCCATGACCGGATGAACTCGCCGCCAATGCCTCACGATCAGCAGCCATTTGCCGCGCAACCAGGGCCGGCCGGCCGGCCGCGATTGGAATCTGTGGACCTGCTCCGCGGTTCGGTCATGCTGCTCATGGCACTGGACCATACGCGCGATTTCTTTTCGAACAGCCCTTTTAATCCGCTGGACCTGACCCGCACCTTCCCGGCCCTGTTTCTGACGCGCTGGATCACCCATTTCTGCGCGCCTGTGTTCGTATTCCTGGCCGGCGCGGGCGCATTTCTAGCCACCACTCGCGGCAAATCCATACGCGAACTCTCCCGATTCCTCCTCACGCGCGGACTTTGGCTCGTGTGGCTCGAACTGACCTGGGTCAACTGGTTCGGGTGGCAGTTCCACTTCAACCTCCATTACTACGGCATCCAGGTGATCTGGGCCATCGGATGGTCGATGGTCGCTCTGGCCGGACTGGTCTGGCTGCCGGGCCGCGCCATCCTGGCCTTCGGCGTCACCATGATCGTCCTCCACAATGCGCTGGACGGCCTTAAACCGGAGAGCTTCGGCGCCTGGACGGGTTTGTGGCGCGTCTTGCATTCGCCCGGAACCGTCGAGATCGCTCCGGGCATAAAGCTGGGCGTGGGGTATCCGCTGATTCCCTGGATCGGCGTGATGGCCGCAGGCTATGCGTTCGGCCCGTGGCTCCTGCGCGATGCCGCGGTCAAACGCAAATGCCTCCTGGTCCTCGGGGCTTCCCTGACCGCGCTCTTCGTTGTCGTCCGCTCGACGAATCTGTACGGCGATCCGAGACCGTGGATGCCGCAGCAGAGTGCGCTGTTCACCGCCTTTTCATTCCTGAACTGCGAGAAATATCCGCCGTCGCTGTGTTACCTGTTGATGACACTCGGCCCGGCGCTGCTGTTGCTCGCCTTGTTCGACCGCGGAACACCCGCACTGCTCAAGCCGATCCTGGTGTTCGGGCGCGTGCCGCTGTTTTTCTACCTGCTCCACCTTCCGCTGCTCCACGGACTTGCCCTCCTGGCCAGGCGCCTGAATCCAACTCAGGACGCGGGGTTTGGACTGGCCGGGGTTTACGGTGTGTGGATTCTGGTCGTCGCTTTCCTGTATCCCGTGTGCAGCGCTTTTGCCGAATTCAAGCGCCGCCGCCCCGATGCCTGGTTGAGCTACCTTTGAAAAGATCCGCGTTTTGGCCTGACAGATTCCTCCAAGTAGAGTTCACTCTCCAAAACAACATCATGACTTCTCATCGTCGAATGTTCCTCAAACAAATCGGCTTCGGGGCCGCCGGAATAGGCCTCGTTTCATCCATGCCCGCCTGCCTGGCCGCTGAGCAGATTGTCAGGAAAAACCTCCCTCGCAGCACGCCGGAAGCCCAAGGCGTGTCGTCGCAAAAGATCGTGGAATTCCTGGACGCACTCGCGCAAAGCAGCCATGAGTTTCACAGCTTCATGATGGTCCGGCACGGCCATGTCGTCGCCGAAGGCTGGTGGTCTCCCTACCGGGCGGATCTGAACCACATGTTGTATTCGCTCAGCAAAAGCTTCACTTCAACGGCCGTGGGTTTTGCCGTGTCCAACGGCAGGTTGAAAGTGGACGACGCTGTCATCTCCTTTTTCCCGAACGACCTGCCCGAAGCCATCAGCGACAATCTGGCCGCTCTGCGCGTGAAACATCTGCTGACAATGTCCGTGGGTCACGCCGGAGATTCAACCCCCCTCATCACGAAGGAGGAGAATTGGGTAAAAACATTCCTGGCACTGCCCATCGCCTGCCCGCCCGGGAGCGTTTTTCTCTACAACAGCGGCGCCACCTACATGCTGTCCGCCATCGTCCAGAAAGTGACCGGAGAAAAGGTTGCCGATTATTTGGCTCCCCGCCTGTTCCAGCCCCTGGGAATCCATGGCGTGACGTGGGAAACCTGCCCGCGCGGCATCAACACCGGCGGCTGGGGGTTGTCCATTCAAACCGAAGGGATCGCCAAATTCGGGCAGTTCTATCTCCAAAAGGGCGCCTGGGACGGCAGACAGATTCTGCCCGCAACCTGGGTCCGCGAAGCCACAACGTTCAAGATTCAACAACCCGCCCCCGCCGGATCGACCCTCGAGGCAATGAAAAAAACCAGCGAATGGCATCAGGGTTATTGCTACCAGTTCTGGCGCTGCCGGCACAACGGCTACCGCGGCGACGGGGCTTTCGGACAATACGCCATCGAACTCCCCGACGAGGGTGCCGTCATCGCCATCACAAGCGAAAGCGCCGACATGGCCGGCGAGATGAATCTGATCTGGGACCATCTCCTGCCCGCCATCCGCGAAAACGTGCTGCCGCCGGATCGGAAGGCCCAGGCCCAATTGAAACAACGGCTCGCGTCGCTTGCTTTATTGCCGCCCGTGGCCGGCGCCTCCTCGCCCGGGGCTGCCGGAATTTCCGGCAAAGCCTTCCAACTGGAACACAACGAGCTGGGCGCTCAAACCGTTTCGTTCGACTTCAAGAACGATGCCTGTGTGTTCACATTGAAGGACGCCCGAGGCGAACACCCCATCACCTGCGGCCTCGGGAAATGGGTGGACGGCCAAACCGACATGCCCGGAACGCCGCCGAAATTGACGTCGGGCGGCCTGGGGCCGGTCTCGAAGATCGTCGCCGGCGGCACCTGGAAGGACGACACCACTTTCGAAATGACCTGGCGCTTCTACGAAACCCCGCACCATGACACAGTCACCTGTCGCTTTAACCGGAACAAACTCCGCGTGGATTTCATGAGCAGCGTCGCGGAAAAAATGCCGTCGCACAGTGAGAAACGGCCGTCGTTGCAAGGACAGCTTGCGGGGTAACTTCCCGTGCCGCCCGCCGCGCCGGGAATCGGCCTCCAACAGCCGCCTCCGCGGTCGGCTGCCTCGTTCAAAAGGCCCGTCAGAGGGCAGAGCCCCGCCTTCACCAGCCAGGGGTTTACCGCTTCACACGATAAAACAATCTCACGGCGTGTCACCAAAAAAGACTGACAAGCGCGCGCGAATCGCTTTGACTCTTGCTCTGTTCTATGCCGAAACGCGCCGACATCCATTCCGTCCTGATCATTGGAGCCGGGCCGATCATCATCGGCCAGGCGTGTGAGTTTGACTACTCCGGCACCCAGGCGTGCAAGGCGCTTCGGGAGGAAGGTTATCGCGTCGTCCTGGTCAATTCCAACCCGGCCACCATCATGACCGATCCGGAGTTCGCCGACCGCACCTACATCGAGCCGATCACGCCGGAGTGCATCGAAAAAATCATCGTCCGGGAGTTGGAAGAAATGCGAAAGCTGGGCGTGACGGCGGGCGCAACGCCTTCTGATTCTGAAATCGCAAATCGCAAATCGCAAATCGCAAATAAGCTGGTCCTCCTCCCCACCCTCGGCGGCCAAACCGCCTTGAACACCGCCATGGCGCTCCACCGGTCCGGCGTCCTGGAACGGCACGGCGTCGAAATGATCGGCGCCAAGGCCGAAGCCATCCACAAGGGCGAAGACCGCCTCGCCTTCAAGGAACTCATGCTCTCCATCGGGCTCGACGTGCCCATCTCCGGCGTGGCGCACGACATGAACGAAGCCCGCGGCATCGCGGACAGGATCGGATTGTTTCCGCTGATCATCCGCCCGGCTTTCACGCTCGGCGGCACCGGAGGCGGCATCGCTTATAACGGGGACGAATTTGAAGAACTCGCCAAACGGGGCATCGATCTCTCGCCCGTCAATGAAATCCTGATCGAAGAATCCCTCCTCGGTTGGAAGGAGTACGAAATGGAGGTCATGCGCGACAAGGCCGATAACTGCGTCATCATCTGCTCCATCGAAAACTTCGATCCCATGGGTGTTCACACCGGCGATTCCATCACCGTCGCGCCCATCCAGACGTTGACCGACAAGGAATTTCAGATCATGCGCGATGCCAGTTTCGCCGTCATTCGAGCCGTCGGCGTCGAAACCGGCGGTTCGAACATCCAGTTCGCCGTCAACCCCGACAACGGCCGGATGGTCATCATCGAGATGAATCCACGCGTCAGCCGCAGCTCTGCGCTGGCGTCCAAGGCCACCGGATTTCCCATCGCCAAAATCGCCGCCAAACTCGCGATCGGTTACCTGCTCGATGAGATCAAAAACGATATCACCCGCGAAACCCCGGCCAGTTTCGAGCCGACCATCGATTATGTCGTCACCAAAATTCCGCGGTTTGCGTTCGAGAAATTCCCCCAGGCCGATCCCACGCTCACCACCCAGATGAAAAGCGTCGGCGAAGCCATGGCCATCGGCCGCACGTTCAAGGAAAGCCTGCAGAAATGCCTGCGGTCTCTCGAAATCGGCCGCAGCGGCCTGGGCGGCGACGGCAAACCCTGGCGCATCGGCACGGAGGTGTATGGCGACCGCGACATCCTCCCCCGTGACGTCATCAGCCGGAAACTGAGCGTGCCGAATGTGGAGAGGATTTTCTTCATCCGCCACGCCCTCCGCGCCGGATTTGACATCGAAGAGATTTTCAACCTGACAAAAATTGACCGCTGGTTTCTCGTTCAGATCAAGGAGATCGTGGATTTCGAGGAGGAATTGGCAGGGTCGAAGAATTGACTTCGGCGGGGCGGGCGTCCCCGCGAGCCGCAGTTGGAACTTAAAGTCACAAATTGCTGCTGCGCAGGGTCAGGCGGAATTTTCCCGAAGGCGAAGGCACCAGAACCGGCATGAACTCGGTCTTGATGCCAGCCTCGGGTTTCAACAGCGCTTCGAGTCGCGCGGCCACGCCACCCAACCCGGCGGCGGTCGGTCCGGATCCGTCCGGTACAAATCGGAGAAGACAGTCGCCGGCCTGGCTCTGACGCAATTCATAATGGGCGATCCCGCCCGTGCCGGCGAAGCATTGATCCACCTGCCAGGTCGTCACTCGCGTACCGTCCCGAGACCTGAGCGCGTCGCGGGCGCGGCCGTGAACGATGTACACGTTGCCGTAGGGCAGCGTGTGGCGCTGCGCGAGATCGCCGATGCAATAACGCAACAGGGGCATGTAATCATTCGTCAACGTTGTGACCACGAGGTCGCCCACCTCCCGGGCGTCCCCATCCACGATTTCGAGAAACGCCGTGTCGTAGCAGGGTTTCATTTCACCGTGTTCATTTTCCATCAGCAGATGACCGGTCTCCGTCGAGCCATACAGGTTGAAGACTGGCACCCCAAACACGCGTTCCAGAATCCGGCGGTGCACGACGCTGACAAATTCGTAGCTGCACAGAACGAACCGCAGTGTGGAAAACTTCAGGCCGTGACGCTCGCAATAAAGGGCAAAGCGGGCGCCGTGAACCGGGTCAACATCGAGGAACTGCGGCGACCATTCGGCAATTTCCGACGCCATCCGCGCCAGGTTCGCGTCGCTCAGAAGAAACGGGATGCGGGCGAGATTCACGAACAGGGTGTTCCCGCTGGTACGGTGAGCGCGGGACTGCCAGACGGTTGGGCAGGCCAGGCCGTTGCAGGCCGGCGAGGTGATGGTGGCGCGCCGGGCGTTGGGGTGCCCGTCCAGTACGCGGGCGATGAAGGCATTGAGCCGAAGCGCGCGTTCTTCCTGGTTGTTCCACCAGTGCCGGCCAAAAATCACCGGCAGACGCTCCTCGGAAGTGCCCGAGGTGTGCTCCACTTCGACGAGCTTTTCGCGCAGCAGGGCGTCCAGCGAGCAATCGCGGCCCAGGACATTTTCCGGGAAACCGGCCCGCAGCTCGCGCTTCGTGATCAGCGGCAACCGGGTGAACCGGCTCAGGCCGCCATCCCGGTCCTGCTCCATCGGTTCCAACCAATCATGGTAGAGTGGCACGTTCTGCCAACGTGGAATGAGTTGCGCCAGTCGGGAGACTTGCGCCGTCTCTGCAATCAATTCCGGTGTTGTCAGCACGCTCGTAATATAGACGAGATTGGCCGATTGCAAAACGGAGACGAACCGCTGTTGCTGAACTTTGTCCCGGCGATTCGCCAGCACCAGCAGCCCCGGAGTTTCCATTCGCGCGCCCACGACAATGCGGGTTGGGATTTCATTCCTGATCTCGACCCCGCCCCGGCATTACCATGGGAAGTCTCCTGATTTGAGGGGCGGGGACTACCGGCCGATTGTCCGAAGCCGGAACCGGGATTATTCCGGGTTGTTCTCTGACTGAATATGATCGGCCAGAAGGCCCGACACTTTGCTCAATAGCGCATCCGATGGATACGAAGGATCGTTCACCAGCTCCCTGGCTCGAGCCACTTGCTCTGCCCGGACCTCTGGCATTTGCTTGAAGGCACCGGCCAGCTCTTCCGATGCGCTGAGAGCCAAAGTTTTCTTTGCAGGACCCGCCTTGCGCACTTGGATCTTCGCCGCCCGTGCCTCTGCCGCTCCTGATGATACGCTGTTCCCGGTTACTCGCATATTCTCAACTTTTCCTGGTCAACTCGATTGTTCCTCTGTCTGCCATTACATCGACCAAGCCCCGCCGCACTTTACACCATTGTCCCGCCGGACATTGCGGATCATCTCATCCGTACTACAACGGCTCAAGCCAAATCCAGCCCGCTCAGTTTGGTGGCCGCCTCCTCCCAGCGGGGAATCAACCGCAGAAGACTTTTCTGGATCCCGGCCAACTCGCGGTTCAGTTCCATGGCACGGCCGGGTTGCTGGTACGTGTCCGGCTTCTCAAGTTCGGCGGTGAGTTCGGTCTGGCGCGATTCCAGCGAGTGAATCTCCGTCTCCAACGAATGGACGATTTGCCGCTGCTCTTTGCGCTCGCTCGAACGGGCCTGTCGCGTTTCGGCTTCGCGGCGTTTTTGTTCTCTTCTGGCGGGGACCCGCCGGGCCGCATCCCCGGCCTGCCCGGGACGGCCCGGGGCGGGTGCCGACGCGCCGCCGGCCGCCGTCAACGCCGTCCGCGCCGAGTGCGCTTTCGTTTTGTCGACGTAGTAGTCGTAGCCACCAGGATAATGGGTGAGCCGGCCGGCGTTGATGTGCACGACGTGATCGGCCAGCGCGCGGATGAAATAAACGTCGTGGCTGATGAAAACCAGAGTGCCCTCGAACTGATCGAGCGCGAACAGCAGCGCGTCGATGCTCGACAGATCAAGGTGGGTTGTCGGTTCGTCCATCAACAGGAGATTGGGCGGATCGAGGAGCAGCTTGACCAGCGCAAGCCGGCTCTTTTCCCCGCCGCTCAAGATGCCGACCCGTTTGAACACATCGTCTCCGGTGAAAAGAAAACACCCCAGTAGCGTGCGGACAAATTGCTCGGTAACACGCTGCGGGGTGTCAAAGGCCTCATCGAGCACCGTCCGGCTCGGATCGAGCATATCGACCCGATACTGCGCATAGTAGCCCGCCTTGACATTGTGGCCCAACTCACGCGAGCCGCCCTGGGGTTGGAGGACACCCCCGAGAATCTTGAGCAGAGTCGATTTGCCGGCGCCGTTCGGTCCGACGAGCACGACGCGCCGGCCGCGCTCGGCCACGAAATCAATCCCGCGATACACCACGGTTTCACCATAGGCGTGGTGGATGCCTTTGAGAGTGATGACCTTCAACCCGCTGCGCTGCGGCTGGGGAAATGAGAAGCTCACGTTCCGGTCCTCGCCGCCCGGCGCTTCGATTTTCTCCATGCGGTCGATCTGCTTGAGCTTGCTCTGCGCCTGCGCGGCCTTGGTGTTCTTGGCGCGGAAACGGTTGACGAACTCCATCAGATGCGCGATTTCGCGCTGCTGGTTCTTGTAAGCGGCGAGGAGCTGTTCCTCCTGGGCTTCGCGCTGGAGAAGGTAACCGTCGTAATTGCCCCGGTAACGGACAAGCTTGCTCTGGCGGATTTCCACGATCCCGCCGACGAGTTGGTTCAAAAATTCGCGATCGTGCGAGATGACCAGGATCGCGCCGGGGTAGCCCTTCAAGTATTCCTGAAACCAGAGGAGTGCGTCGAGATCGAGATGGTTCGTGGGCTCGTCGAGCAGGAGCAGGTCCGGTTCGTGCGTGAGGAGGCGGGCCAGATGCGCGCGCATCACCCAGCCGCCGCTCATCTCGCACGCGGGCCGGTCGAAATCCTTTTCGCGGAAACTCAGCCCGGCAAGAATTTGCTTCGCCCTGGCTTCGAGTCGATATCCGCCCAATTCGTTGAAACGGTCGTGGACATTGTCGTGAACTTCTTCCGGATGCAACGCCCCGGCAGGATGATCCGCTTCCCAGGCTTTGATGATCCGGCGGAGCTTCATGTATTCCGGCGTGGTGGCGGTGGCGAGTTCGATGACGGTTTCATCGCCCACGGGAGCGCTTTCCTGTGGCAAATGTCCGAAGGAAACGCCGCGTTCAAGAATGACCTCTCCCTCGTCGGCGGATGCTCCGCCGAGAATGAGGGAAAAGAGGGTGGATTTCCCCGCGCCGTTCGGCCCGACCAGACCGATGCGGTCCTGACGGTTCACCTGAAGCGTGGCGTCGGCGAACAACACACGTCCGCCATACGCCTTGCTGATGCCGGAAAGGGTCAACATGAATTCCGCGCCTTGAAACGGACCCCGCCTATTTCAACGCGACATAGACACGATGCACATCATCGTGGTCGTCGAGGGCGTTCAGAAAATCCGCGACTTCCCGGCGCGCCGCCTCGTTGAGTTCGGTAAAGTTCTTGGCGACGTAACGGATTTCGGCCGCGAGGACGTTCCATCCGGCCGCTTTCAACGCCTTGGAGACCGCGTCCAGATCCCTGATCTCCGTCAAAAATCGCGCTCCCTTTTGGCCGGCGGGAACCTCCTCGGCTTCCAATGGTTCGATCTCCTGCGCGCCCGCCTCAATCGCATCCCCTTCGGCATCGCGGTTCAAATCGTCGTGAGTAGCTTCGACGACTCCGAGGTGGTTGAAGAAGAAGTTGACGCTGCCGGGCTGGCCGAGCGAGCCGGCTTTGAAAAGATTTCGGATTTCCGGCGCGGTGCGGTTGCGGTTGTCGGTGAGGCATTCGACCACGACGGGCACCTTGTGCGGCGCAAAGCCTTCATAGGTGACCAGCTCGTAGGTTACCTTCTCATCTGTCTGGCCGGAACCCTTCTTGATCGCCCGCTCGATGGTATCGCGATACACCGAAGCCTTCCTGGCTTTTTCGACCGCGGCGGCCAGGCGGGAGTTCAGGTCCGGATCGGGGCCGCCGAGTTTGGCGGCCACCATGATCTCGCGGACCAGTTTGACCACCATCTGCCCTTTTTTCTGTGCATTGGCCTCGCGGCCGGCTTGCTTCCATTGAGCGCCCATATCCTGGCACACTGTGAAAGAACCGGCCGCCCGATTCAATGCGAATCGGCAATGCCCTGCCTTTCTGCCTTTCTTCTATGGCCCTGTTGACGTGAACAGAACGAGGAAGATCCCGATGGCCAGCGCGATCCGGTACCAGCCAAACGCGTTGAAGGTGTGGGTCTGCACGTAACGCAGCAGCCACTTGACCGCGATGAAGGAAACGATCGCCGACACCACGAACCCCAGGCACACCATGTCCCAACGCTCCGGCGCCGCGCCGACAACCGGGTGGCGCAACGTTTTGTGGATCTCATATCCGCTCGCGGCAATCATCGTCGGAATGCTGACGAGAAACGAAAACTCCGTCGCGAGCGGGCGGTTCAAGCCGAGGATCAGGGCCAGCAGGATGGTCGCTCCCGAGCGCGAGGTGCCGGGAAACACCGCCGCGAGGATCTGGCCCAGGCCGACGGCAATGGCGACGTTCCAACCCACCACGTCCTTGCCGGGCTTGCCGCGCAGCCAATATTCGACCGCGAGAAACAGGATCCCGCCGATGAGCAACGCCACGCCGATGGGCTTGAGGTTCTGTTTCAATTCCCAATGAGCTCTTGTGATAAGGAATCCGCCGACCCCGGTGATGAAAAACGCAACGACGATCTTCGCCAGATAGTCGCGCACGGCGGGATCGTTCCATTCGAAAATGAACTGGTGAAAGCGCTGGCGAAACAACGGGATGACGGCCAGGACGGCCCCCAACTGAATGACGACGGTGAACATCTCGCTGGCCTCGAAGCGGCTGATCTTTTCGAGCCATTGTTCGGCGATCAACAAATGGCCCGTCGAGGAAACGGGAATGAACTCGGTGATTCCTTCCACGAGACCCAGCAAGAGTACGGAGATCCAATCAGGCATGGGCTGTTTAGACGGGAAAACGGCGCGAAAGACAAGAAAGAAAAGCCGTACAACGTTGAAATCGTTGAAATGCTGAAGCGTTGCCTGAGTGTACAGGCCGGCGGCTTCCCACGGTGACGCCTGACCCTTTCAACGTTCCAACGCCTTTCACTTCCCCTTTTTGCCCAGGAACGATGCCAGGGCGCCTTTGGAATCCTCCTCGCGCTGGCGCACTTTCAACTGGCCGAGGATCGAGTGCCAGCCGATGTAGATCTTGTGCCATTGGTTTTCCACGTTGCGCAACGCGCCTTCGTTCATTTCGCTGAGATACCGCAGGGACGGAGTGTTGCCGATGAGGGTATGGACTTCCTCCCTGCTCGGCGAACTGACCTCGACGGAGGCCAGGATGATCTCCAGTTCCTGGACCAGGACGCTTTTGCTTTCGAGGAACTGGTTTTCATCTTCGGCGCTGAATTTCTTGCCGCGGGCGAGATTGACGAACTGGTTGAACTGTTTCCAGCACTCCAGATAGTTCTCCATCTGCGCGATCAGTTGTTCCAGCTTTTTGGTTGTGCTCATAAGCGCGTATCAATTCATGGACGACGTGGTAAACTCGGTTTTCGGAGACAGAAAGACGATGGCGCCGCCGCGCATCTCCCGGGCGGTGATGCGAAGGCTGGCGAAATGAAGGTTGAACTCGGAGAGCGGCATTTGGGCTGTACGGGCCTCGCGAAACAGTCGCAACACCTCGATGGCTATCTCGTGCAACAGCGCCGGCGGATACCCGGAGGCAACGGTCGTTGCCACCACGTTCCCCTCCCGGTCCACCGTCATGCTCCCGGATGGCAGCCGTTGAACGCGCGCGCCCGTCTTGGAAAATGATTTCAAGAATCCCATGATGCCACAAGTTGCCTCGTCTGTTCCAGCATCCGCTGGGTTTCCATGCTGAGCGGCCAGGCCACCAGAAATGTTTTCTGCTCCCAGGGCAGCAAAACGAGACGCCGTTCGAGGCTGTTCCCCTCGATGTGCGACAGCGGCCCCGCTTCGAGCCGTTCGCTCAATCGCTTGCAGGATTCACCCGCCTGGCGGACCCACTTGGCCGCCTCCTCCCCCGACTGCATGCCCCAGCCTTTGGCCGCGCCAGACGCGGGAACGCAGACCACCCACTCGGCGCCTTCGCGGGTCAGCACCGAAAGCTTCCAGACGGTCTTCCGGTGTTCCACTACCTCCTTGGAGCCGGCCGCGCCAGGACTCGCAAATTCATCCATCGCCTGTGCCATCTCGAGCAGCAGGGCGTTGGCAGGCTTGTTGATCGTCCGCTCGTGGTCCGGCTCAGCCGGCAGATTCTCGAACGTGCCGGACCTCCATTCCAGAATCCGTCGAAACGCCATTTCACCGGCCGCGCCTTCGGCTTCGGCATGGATCAACTCCCCCCCCGCAATCCAGATTTTGCCGACGAGCGCCCCGTGCGTGATGCGCAGGAGGGTCGAGCTCTGGGACAGGCATTCCATTTGAACGATGTCCATGAGGCTCTTGCTCTGCACGCCGCGGAAGCCGCCGACCACGTCGCGTCCAAGCAACGATTCCAGGCACTCGAGGAACATCTGCATGTTCTGCTGCGTTTCGGGCTTGAGCCAGAACAAATCCACCCCCAACGCGTAGGCGCGCGAGCGAAATTCCTCGTCCTGCATCGCTGTCATCACCACTGTGCGCAATTCAGGAAACCGGCGGCGGACAATAGAAAGCACCTGCAAGCCGTCCATCTTCGGCATCTTCAAATCGCAGATCAACAGCCGGAACGGCTCCGCCTCGAGCAACGCCAGCGCCCGCGCACCGGTCGTGGCAGTATGAATTTCCGGCTTGCTGGGAAGCTGCGACAGTATTTCCTTGTACATCGCCAGCACATCGGTCTCGTCATCCAAAAGCAGGATTTTGTGGTGTGCTTCCATAGCGGCTCGTCAACGGCTAACTCTCCGATAACGTAAACTCAAGCTCAAAAGGGCCTTCACTCCCCTGCGAGCGAAGCAAACCGTATTCCCTTCCCCGGGGGCTGGTCGCTTTCCTGCCGGCTCCGTGTGAAAGGGCCGGTTGGTTGGATGTCAATCGCGCCGACAAATCCCCGTAAAAAAAGCCCGGAGCGATCCGCGGACTTCAATGTGGACACCAGTCCAGCGTTGAGACAACCCTCCGCAACCCGGTCACACGGAGGAATCACGGCAGTCCCACCGTTCATTCCGTCCGACTGATCCCTCACTTGTCCAAACAAACAAACCGCCTCAACTGGCATAGTTCCTGCGCGGTTTTGCTTCCACAGAGTCAAAGTTCGGCACCAATCAACATGAATCGCGCATCGGTGAACGGCGGAAGCAGGCTGCAAGCGGTGGCGGAACTCCTTGCATTTGGGTTTCGCCCACGGACCCAAACGATCATCGATGGCATGACAGGTCCGAACCCCTGCAGCGAGCCATGAGCGCGCCACCTCATCGAAGTCATATGTTTGCTTTTCTGAAAAACATCATCCTGGGCAAGCCGGTCGAGGACCGCGTCGGCGAAACGCAGGAACCTGCGCCGGAATCCGCAGTCCCGCCCGTTGCGCCGGCTCCCGCACGCCCCTCAGTAAACGGCCTCCCGCCCCGGCCGCCGCCCAGGACGCACGCCACCGGAAATGGAAACAGCGTCGAAGTCTCTTTGCAAAGCGTGCTGGGCACGTTCCCCCCCGAACTCAAAGGCAGAATCCGGCAATCCGACGTCGGCGAGGCAACGGTTTCCATCCCCATTGAGAAAGTCTTGCCGCAGTTGGAAGTGGGGGCTGCAAAGATTTCTTTCGGAGAACTGCGCCGCGCCGCGCCACAACTCTTTACCTCGGGAAGCGACTGCGACCAGATTATGGTGACATTGCCCCTGAATGAGATTCTGCTCCAGGTTGACCCGGCTCTGCTGCCCAGGCGCCAGAACCAAAAACACATTGCAGTTCCTGACGAGATCAGAAGTCCCTTCGGAGACAACGGCGACGGATTGATCTTCTCGGTAGGCCCGACGAAGGCGGAAACGCCCGCGCCTCCGCGCGCAACCACCCTGGCTCCTCCGCGCGCGACAACCCCGGCCGCTCCGCGTGCGTTTCCCCCGGCTGCTCCTGTTCCGCCGGCGCCGGTTCCGCAAAAACCTGCTCCGCCCGCTCCGACGCCACCGGCAAAACCGCCGATGCCGCAACTGATGCCGCTTCAGCCGATTTCTTTTCGGGGTTCAATGGGTTCCACACCCACGCCGCATGCGCCCGTTGTAAAACCGGCTGGTTTTCCTCCAGCCAGCAGGGTTCCGGCGGCGTTCCGCGGCGTGGGTGCCGTCACTCCGCCCCTGACGCCCCGGGAATCGAGCCTGCCCCGTCCTCCCACGCTGGCTCATGATCCCATCCCCCAGCCGCCCAAGCCCACGTTCGATGTCCCGTCGCTGCACGTTCCGTTGATGACCCTGACCGAGGGCTGGCCCGAGGCGTTGCGCCACGAAATCGTGCAATTGAACCTGACGGACGCCAATGTCGCCCTGCCGGCGCAGGCGGTGGAACAGGCCCTCAAGCGCGGCAAGGTGGCGTTTCCGTGGAAAGTGTTGCGTTCCTGGATCAAACCCGCGCCGCTCCCCACCGTTTCGGTGCACGACAATGCGGCGCTCGAACTGCCACTCAAAGTCATTGCGCCCCTGTTCCTGACCCGCCAAAAGGACGCCGGCAAGTCGCAACAAAGAGTGGCGATCGACGAAAACATCCCGAATTTATTCTTCGGTCTTCCGCAACCGGGCGCGCCCTCCGCCGACGGCGGAGCCGCGGCGCCAAGCCATGCGGTCAGCAAGCCCCTGGACACAAATTACTACGTCTGGAACGACAGTTCGGATACCGCGCAGATAGTGGAGTCGGACTTCAAGCCCAACCCGAAGGCTTCGCCGGGAACGACCTTTGTCACGCGTTGTGCGACCCCCAATGAAGTGGCTTCCCGCGCGGCGGCCCTCGATGGCGTGGCCGGCGCGCTGATCGCGTTGCCGGACGGGTTGATGGTCGCAAGCCGCCTGTCCCCTGATTTGAACGGCGACACGCTGGCGGCGTTCCTGCCGCACATTTTCGGGAAGGTCAGCCAATGCACCAAGGAGTTGCGCATGGGCGAGCTCAACAACCTGAACTTCACGGTCGGAAACGTCCCCTGGAAGATTTTTCGCGTGCACGCCATTTTCTTCGCGGCCTTTGGCCACCCCGGCCAACCGCTGCCGACAGCCCAATTGGCCGAGCTGGCCGCGGAACTGGACAGAAAAAAACAGTAAGCACAGGACGCTATGGCTATCATCAATCAGGCAACGAAGGAATTGCAGGTCAAAATCGTGTACTACGGCCCGGCGATGGGCGGGAAAACGACCAACCTCGTGCAGGTGCACGACCACGTGCAAACCGCCGCCGGCAACAAAGGGAAACTCGTCTCGCTAGCCACCAGCTCCGACCGCACCCTGTTCTTCGATTTTCTGCCGATCGAAGCCATGTCGATCAAGGGGTTCAAAACCAAGTTTCAGCTCTATACCGTGCCGGGCCAGGTGATCTACAACACTACGCGCCAGCTCGTGCTCCGCGGCGTGGACGGCATCGTGTTCGTGGCCGATTCGCAATACGAAAAAATGGCCGAGAACGTGGAGAGCTTTCAGAACCTGGAAGACAACCTGCGTTCCCTCAAACTGAACCCCGCCGATATTCCCTACGTGCTCCAATACAACAAGCGCGATCTGCAGAATACTGCGCCCGCGGAATACATGGAGTTCCTCTTGAACAACCGCGAAGTGCAGGTCCCCTCCTTCACTTCCGTCGCCCACAAATGCGAAGGCGTCTTCGAGACGCTCAACATGATTACGCGCATGCTGCTGAACAAGTTCATCAGCCAGAACACGCCGCAGTACGCATGACATGGCCACCTTGCCCCAACTCCTCGAGGAGGATATCCAGCTTTTCGACGATGCGCTGCGCGAACTGCTGAAGCAGAGCGACGCCACCACGGCACTGGTCATCGACAAGGGCGGCTTCCTCATCACGCAGCAAGGCGACGGGCGCCAATTTGACCTCACCACCATCGCCGCGCTCGCCTCCGGCGCCTACTTGGCCAACCAGACCATCGCCAATCTCGTCCACGAAACCAATTTCAACAGCGTCTATCAGCACGGCGAAAAATTCAGCATGTTCACCCTCTCCGTTGACGAACAGTGCATGCTGGTCGTCATTTTCCATGCCGGCGTCGGCGTCGGCGCGGTCAAATACTTCGCCACACCGGCCGCCGACAAGATCGCCCGGCAATTGAAGAACGCCCAGGAACGGGATCCAAACCTCGGCCTGGATCTGTCCATGCTCAACCTCGCGGACCCCAGCGAAGTGTTCAAACGCAAGCGCGCCTGAACGGTCCCAGGCGAAACAGATCAAGTCCTTTCGAAAAACCGGAAAAAGAGCGCTTGCTTGGAAACCGGTTCCGCCGCGCGGCTGATCGCGGCCATCTGCGATTCGCTGAGCGGCGTGAACTCGCGCGCCAGTTTCACGTTTTCCTCCAACTGTGCGATGGAATCCAGTCCCACGATCACCGTGCTGACCGGCAGCGACAAAGTATAATACATCGCCTGCCCCATATCAAGCGTTCCCGGGCGCGTAGTCTCGACAATCCCTTCCCACGAGTGCTTCTGCTGCTCGAGTGAAGGCGGCGTCCACTTGGCCAGCAGGCGTCCGCGCGCCGGAATTTTCATGCCGATGATGCCCATTTGCTTTTCCACGGCCAGAGGCAGGAGCTCGTCCATGAAACTGAAGTGGTGCTTGTCCGCGCCGTTCACAGCCATCAAAACGGTGTCAAACGGGAACCGCCGAATGGCTTCGATGAGGCAGTCCGGGCGGTAATGGCCGGTGATGCCAAGAAATCGAACGAGCTTTTGATCGCGCGCCTGGATCAGCGCCTCCATGGCGCCGCCTTTTGCAAAGACTTCATCGATGTCATGAAGCGTCCCCAGGTCATGGAGTTGCCAGAGATCGAGATGGTCCGTCTGCAGCAGTTCCAGGGATTGCTCCAGCATCCGCAGCGAGCCATCGCGAGTGCGTTCCTTGGTTTTGCTGGCGAGGAAGGCCTCGGCGCGGCGGCGTTTCATCACCTGGCCAATGTGGCGTTCGCTCCACCGTTCCGGCCCGCCATAAATCGAGGAGGTGTCAATGTAATTCACTCCCAGGTCGAGCGCCCGCTCGATGATCGGGATGGCCACCGCTTCGTTGTGAGGGTGCTCGATCGCCGCCTGGCCGCCCAGGCTGTAGATGCCAACCCGGTGACCGGTCTTGCCCAGATTGCGCGTGGGCATGGTTCCAGCCATCGCCGGATTCGAGACCTGGACTGGATTGGCCGGGACGGCATTGGAGAGGGCGGTCGGGGCGAGGACCGCCGCCGTGGCGACGCCGCCGAGTTTGAGAAAGTCCCGGCGGCTCTGCTGCAGATTGTTGGATGTTTGTTTTGCGCGCATAACGTTGCTGGTGTTCGGCAGGAATATTGCATCCGCGTTTGCTTCTCAGCAAGTTCAAAGGCCCGGTGGTACCCTGGGAGAATTCGCGCCGATTCGCGCAATTTGCAGACAAACTCCTCTTCCCAACCCCATCGGGGTTGTATCACTCGCGCGATGCACTGCTGGCCAAGCTGCTCCGGCCCTTCCAACCGAAAAAATAGCTGTCGCCACGGCCGGCGCAAATCCCCGCTCGCGCGATGTCCCAAGATCTCCGGCCCCCATTTGCCAACAGTACGGATAGCCTCTGCACACTGAACCCTTATACTTGCCGTGCGGCGAAAAATCCGACCGGCTTGCGCCGGGAACAAACCCTTTGCCCCCGGAATGGGTTCCCGGGAGGAGCAGGCAGGAATTTGGCGATGAGACTATGGCAGTGTGCTTGAACAAACAAAGCACGTCGGTAAAATGGGCCCTGCTGCGGAATGGACCCCGGGTCTTTGCTCTTCTGGGAAAGGCCACTCCCTCCGGACTCACCCCATTCACCCCTGAGGATGTTCCCACCGGCTGGGCCGTAACAGCCGAATTCGGCTGCCTCCGATTGGAACGCCTGTCTGGTTATGAAGAAGTCACAGGCGACCGGCTGATGTTGCCCACCCCGTTTTCCTACGATTACGGTGCCTGCGGACCCAACGAGTGTCCAGATCTGACCCGGACGGTTTTCGGCCTCCTGCCTTCTGAACTGGATGAATTGATCGCGGTGCTTCGACACGGGAGTTTTCCGGTCCTGGGATTCTCGCCGACCGATGTGCGATGCAGCATTAGTTCATGCACCATTCCCGGCTATTGGCCGCACGTGGTCGTGTCGAACATGGCCTTGTGCGGGAACATCACCTCTCTCGAAACATTTCTGCGGATCGTGATCAGTTCCCTGCCGCAAAACCACCTCGGAGTCCGCGTTCCAAGCCTGCAGCCCGTGATCAAAAAGATGCTGCGGCTGATGGTCGTCCAACGCCGGGGCATCCACTACTGCAGGGAAGCCCTCGCTTCCGTCCCCGCCGGCGGGCTGGGCGTCAAGTAAGCCTCCAAACCGGGCTCCACAATCCGGAGTCACAAGGATCCGATCGAGTCCGGACGAGAAGCTTGAATTCAGGCACCGATCAGTCGCCCGACTTGCTCTTTCCGTGCACCTGCGCGGCGACCCTCAACCTCAGGGCATTCAAACGGATGAATCCCGTCGCGTCGTTCTGGTTGTAGGCTTTGGTGGGATCCGCTTCCATCGTAGCAATGTGGGGGTTGTAGAGGCTGACCGGGGACTTTCGACCCGCCACCATGATGTTGCCTTTGTAAAGCTTCACGCGCACGGTGCCGGTCACGTTCTTCTGGCTTTCGGTGACGAACGCCTGCAACGCCAGCCGCTCCGGAGAAAACCAGTATCCATAGTAAACCAGCTCCGCATACCGCGGAATCAGCGAGTCCCGCAGGTGCATCACCTCGCGGTCCATCGTGAGCGTTTCCATCTGCCGATGCGAGAAGTGCAAAATCGCCCCGCCGGGCGTTTCATAGACACCGCGCGATTTCATGCCGACATAACGGTTTTCCACCATGTCCACCCGGCCCACCCCGTGTTTGCCGCCCAGTCTGTTGAGCGATTTCATCACGCCGAGCGGCGTCATGCGCCTGCCGTTCACCGCGACACAGTTTCCCTTCTTGAATTCGAGCGTGACGTATTCCGGTTTGTCGGGGGCGTCTTCCGGCGAAACGCTGAGCTTGAACATGTCTTTGTTCGACGCGGCGAAGGCGTCCATCCAGGGGTCTTCCAGGATCCCGGCCTCAAATGAAATATGCAGAAGGTTCCGGTCCATCGAATACGGTTTCTTCGCAGTGGCCTGGACGGGGATTCCCTTCTGGGCGCAATAGGCGATCATCCGCGCGCGGCCCGGAAACTGGTCCCGGAACAGGCTGTCACGCCAGGGTGCGAGGACCTGCAGCTCGGGCGCGAGCGCGGCGGCGGTCAGTTCGAAGCGCACCTGGTCGTTGCCCTTGCCTGTGGCCCCGTGGGCAAGCGCATCCGCCTTTTCCTTGCGGGCAATTTCAATCATGCCCTTGGCGATCAGCGGTCGCGCGATGCTGGTGCCGAGCAAGTATTGGTTTTCGTACACCGCGCCCGCCTGGATCATCGGAAAAATGAAGTCGCGCGCAAACTCCTCCTGCAAATCCACCACATACACCTTCGACGCGCCGGTTCTCTTCGCCTTCGCTTCAAGGCCCTTGAGTTCCTCCTCCTGGCCGATGTTCGCGCAGAAGGCGATCATCTCAGCCTGGTAATTCTCTTTGATCCACGAGAGCAGCACCGAAGTATCGAGACCGCCGGAGTATGCCAAAACAATCTTCATCTCGGGCAATTAAGCGGGAACCGGGCGAAGACACCAGCGGAAAATGAAGGCGAAAAGGCGACCCGTGCCCTGCGCGCTTCCGCTTGGCCGCTCCACTCAGGTGAAACCGCGGACGGACACGGATAACAACACATTGTTATCCGCCAATGACGCGAATTTCCGCGAATGGAAACCAGGACAAGTTCACTCGCGGAAATTCGCGTCATTCGCGGATAAATTCTTTTCTCCCTATCCGTTTATCCGCCCGTTCCGCCGCGCTCCAGGGTCTGGTCCTCCCACGACGCCGGATCGTCCAGCGATTCCAGGTGCGTGAAAGCGGTGCTGTCGGGCAAGGCGCGCCGGATGTCGCCCTCGATGCGCTCAAGGAGTTCGTGGCCGCGATGGACCGTCCAGCCGCCCGGAACAAGCACGTGCACGGACACAAATTTCCGCGCGCCGGCCCGGCGTGTGCGCAATGCATGGAACTGAATTCCCTCGCTCGAGTATTGGTCAAGGACGCCGCGAACGACGGCAACATCGTCCGCGGACAACGCGGTGTCCATGAGGCCCAGGACGGACCTCTGCACAATACGAATGCCGGTCCAGATGATGTTTGCCGCCACGACGAGCGCCACCACCGGGTCCAGCCGCTGCCAGCCCGTCAGCGCAGCCAACCCGACCCCGGCCAGCACGCCGACCGATGTCCACACATCGGCCAACAAATGATGCGCGTTTGCTTCGAGCGTGATGGAATTGTGCCTGCGTCCCACGCGCAGCAGCAGCAGCGAGACGGCCAGGTTGACGAGGGTGGCTGCCATGGAGACGGCCAGACCCACACCGATCTCCGCCAGCGGCTTCGGCACCATCAACCGCGGCACCGCCGCCGCACTGATGCTGACCGCCGCCACCACAATCAGCCCGCCTTCGACGCCGCTGGAAAAATACTCGGCCTTGCTGTGACCGTAAGCGTGGTCCTCATCGGCCGGACGCGCCGCCACCGTCAGCATCGACAACGCCATGATCCCTCCGATCAGGTTCACAACCGATTCGATCGCATCCGAGAGGAGCCCGACCGATCCCGTGATGCCGTAGGCCGCCGTTTTCAGGACGATCGTGAAGAGGGCGGCCACGATCGAGATCCAGGCAAAACGGGTCAGCCAGGAGCGGTTCATATCAGATCATATGGCAGAACATGCCGTCGCGGAGTTTGGGCTCAAACCAGGTGCTCTTGGGCGGCATGATTCCGCCCGCATTGGCAATCGTCATCAACTCCTCGATGCCCGTCGGGAACAGGGAAAAGGCGCAGGCATGATCTCCGCGATCCACCAATCGCTCCAACTCGTCCGTGCCGCGAATGCCGCCGACAAAACTGATCCGGTGGCTCGTTCGCGGATCGGCGATGCCAAAGAGGGGATCGAGGATATGTTTTTGCAGCAACGTTACGTCCAGTTTCTCTACCGGGTCCACCGTGGCGGCGAAGCGCGGACGGAAGTTCAGCGTGTGCCACTGTCCGGACAGATAAAGACAAACCTCGTGCCTGCGGGACGGAGCGGTCGCGCCCGGCGATTTGAGGATGAACACTCCGTCGAGCCGCTCCAGCAGTTGCGCGGGCGTCAGTCCGTTCAGATCCTTCAGCACGCGGTTGTAGGGGAGGATTTGCAGTTGGTTGTGGGGGAAAATCACGCTCAGGAAAAAAGCGCTGCGCCCCGCGCCATTGCGGTTCTGGAAAACTCGCGCCGCGGCCGCGCTGCGATGATGGCCGTCGGCGATGTAAAGAAATGGAACGCTCGCGAATGCGGCTGCGATGAACCGGATGTCCGCAGCGTCCCCGATCGTCCACGACGTGTGCCGCACGCCATCCGCCGCCGTGAAATCGACCGCCGCCTTCCCGGCGGCCCGTTTCGCGACAAACTCATCGATCGCCGGAATGGCCGGATAGGTCAGGAAGACCGGGCCGGTTTGGGAATGCAGGGCTTCCATGTGGCGAATGCGGTCTTCCTCCTTGTCTGGCTGCGTGAGTTCATGCTTTCGGATGACGCCTCCGAGATATTCCCGGCAGCTCGCCACGCCCACGAGCCCCACCTGGCTGTGCCGTCCCATGACTTGCCGGTAAAGATGGAAGCACGGCCGCGCGTCCTGGCCCAGCGCGCCGAGAGCCAGCAGCCGGTCAAAACTCTCCTTCGCCTTCGCGTAAACTTCCGGCGCATGCGGGTCGGCCGAAGGCGGCAGATCGATTTCCGGCCGGCTGACGTGGAGGAAACTGAACGGATTTCCCGCGGCGATCCGACGGGCCTCCTCCGACGACATGACATCGTAAGGCAACTCGCAAATGCGTCCGGCCAGTTCCGGCCGGGGGCGCATTGCGGCGAAGGGTTCGACGGTTGCCATAACGCGCGGCGAAGATAGGAGAGGCCCCCGTCAAACGCACGCCGAAATTGCATTGGCCGGACCGCGGCAGGCAAGGGATGCCCGGAACCCGCCGGGCGCCACAGATTCTGCTGGCCATCGCGGGGGCCGCGCCGGTAAGCTGGCAGCGCGATCGACAGGACGCGCGTTATGGACATCATCTTCAACTGCCCTGAGTGCGAACAGGAACTCGAGGTCGATAGTTCCGGCGCCGGAACCGAAATCGACTGTCCCTCCTGCGGCGAGAAAATCCTCATCCCACCGCCCGGCACCGAAGGAACGCGGACGGCCACGCCGGCAGACACCGGGAATATTCCGCTCGCCCCAGGCGCCAGCCCCGTCAACCCGATTTCCAGTTCCGCCGCCGCCAAGGTGGAGATGCACCTCAAGGTGCCGGTGCATGCCGCGCCCGCCGCAAGCCTCATCGCCAAACCGAAAGTCGTGGCAGAAATCGTCCCCAGGGATTCGGAAAAGAAAGTCCGCATTAAAACGATCCGCCACACGGATTGCATCGAGGTCGGACATGACCGGTTCGATGAGTTCGTAAGCCAGTTTCTCGGCAAAGTGGGCGAAAAAAACATCGTCAGCATCAACAGCATCAACTACACGTTCCTCGACATCGGCACGCAAAAGCTCATGACCGAGTACGGCGTGATGGTCATCTACAAGGGTTGACCGCCTCCTCCGGCATTTCTGACCTTGCCTTGGCCATGTCACGTTACTACCGTGCCCTCATGAACCGCTGGTCGATTCGCCTGTTCTTGATCGCCGTTTGCGTGCTGGCGGTGCCGTATCGCTCTCCGGCGCCGTTGATCTACACCCCGGGCGAGGGCTGGACATACGAACCCGCCGGCGGCGAGGGCAACTGGCAGCGCACGCGCGCCAAGGATCAATTGATCGTCGCCCAGGACGCGTTTGACAAGAAGGACTACAGCCTGGCCCTCAAAGCGGCCCGGCGCGCCGTCCGCGTGTGGCCGCTCTCCGATTACGCGCCCCAGGCGCAGTATATTGTCGGACGCTGCTACGAGACCAAGGGCTTCGATGAACGCGCCTTCAAGGAATATCAAACCCTGCTCGAGAAATACCCCAAAGCGGTCAACTATGAGGAGATCCTCAAACGCCAATTTGACATCGCGAACCGCTTCCTCGGCGGCGAATGGTTCAGGCTGTGGACGTACATCCCGTTCTTCCCGTCGATGGATCGCACCTCCGATCTGTTTGACAAAATCGTCAAGAACGGCCCCTATAGCGACATCGCCCCGCAGGCCCAGATGAAAATCGGCGAGGCGCGGGAGAAGCAATCGAATTATGCCGAAGGGGTGAAGGCCTATCAACGGGCCGCAGACCGTTACAACGACCGGCCCCAGATTGCGGCGGACGCCACCTACCGCGAAGGCATCGCTTACGAAAAGCAGGCCCAAACCGCCGAATACGATCAAAGCACCGCCGGCCAGGCCATTGCCACCTTCACCGATTTCATGACGCTCTATCCCGACGACTCGCGGGTGCCGGAATCGCAAAAGACCATCACCCAGCTCCGGATGGAGCAGGCCCGCGGCAATTTCGAAATCGCCCGGTATTACGAGAAAAACAGGAAATGGAACGGCGCGATGATCTACTACAACGAAGTGTTGCTGCGCGATCCCAATTCGCCGTACGCAGCGCAGGCGCGCGAGCGGATCGAAGCGATCAAAAAGCACCTCGTGACGGCCGGCCGATAGCCATGCGAGCGATCCGACCGGTTTCAGCTTGTCTCGCGCTGTTGATGCTGAGCGGTTGCGCCGGCTACAAACTCGGCCCGGCCGGCGGGATCGAGGCCGGCGCAAAAATCCTCCAGATCGACTCCTTCTCCAACCAAACACTCGAACCGCGCCTGGGCGATGCCATCAACGCAGCACTGCGGAGAAGCCTTCAGGAAGACGGCACCTACCGCCTCTCCTCCGGCGGCGGGGCGGACATCATCGTGACCGGAACCATCCTCCGATACACCCGCAATATCCTGAGTCTTGTCCCCAACGACGTCCTGACCGTCCGGGACTTTCGCGTAAACGCGACCGCGCGGGTGATCGCCCGCGACACCGTCACCGGCAAGGTTCTGCTGGACCGTCCGGTCACCGGTTATACCCTGGTTCGCGCCGGTTCCGACCTGACGAGCGCGGAACGTCAGGCCCTGCCCCTGCTGGCCGATGATCTGGCCAGGAAAGTGACGGCACTCCTGGTGGACGGAACGTGGTGAACCCGCGCGTCCGCCGGATGCGGGCAAAACACCGGTCAAAAAACTTCTTGATTGCCCGCGCGGGTATTGTATCAGTGGATTGTCTTATCGTTTCACAAACAACTAAAACCAAACTAATGATTATGAACAAAACCATCCTCAAGCTATGGCTTCCGGGTCTGTTGGTTGCCGCCATCGCAGGAATGCCCCTTCACCTCGGCGCGCAGGACACCAACAAGTCCGCGATCGAAAAGAAGGAATCCAAATCCAAGAAATCGGGCGTGCCGTTCCATGGAAAACTGAAGGCCGTGGACAACACCGCCAAGACCCTTTCGGTGGGAACCCTGGTGATCCAGGTCACCTCCGACACCAAAATCACCAGGAAAGACAAGCCGGCGACGCTGGAGGACGGGATCGTCGGGGAGAATGTTCGCGGCCGGTACGTGAAAACGGAGGATGGGAAGCTGAACGCACTGACGATCCACCTTGGATCGAAGGAACCCAAGAGTGAGCCGCAGAAGGACGAAACCGGCGCCGAAAAGTAAACGAGGGTTTTGCGAAAGCGGCAGGCCGGTCCCCGGCCTGCCGCTTTCATTTTGGGCCAAATTCAGCGGCGCCACCAACTGGTTTTCGTCTTGGGTGAACCGGGGCTCTGTGTGGTCTGGGCCAGAAGCAGCATGGTGCGCGAACGCTCCAGCGCCATCTGGAATTCATCGTAACTCATGAACCGGTCCCGCGGCTCCTTCGCCATCGCCTTCATCAAGGCGTCGCTCGTCGCCTGCGTCGATTCCGGCAACACCAGATTGGGCGGCGTCAACGGCGTGTGCACGTGCGCCGAGACGAGTTCCTCGACCGTGGGCGCTTCGAAGGGAACGTGCCCCGTCAACGCGTGGTAAAGCGTCCCGCCCAGGCTGTACATATCCGAGAGGGCCGTCTCCCGCTCGCGTTTGATTTTTTCCGGAGCGACATAATAGGGTGTGCCCCAGGTGACATTCTCCATTTCCTGTTCGGCCTCGGCGCTCCGGGCCAGGCCAAAATCCACCAGTTTGGGCTCGTTGTCGGCATTGAAAAGGATATTGCCCGGTTTGATGTCGCGGTGCAGGAGATTGTGCTTGAGGGCCATGTCGAGGGCTGACGCGATCTTGATGCCGATGTCCAGCACTTCCAGCTCCGAAATGCGGGTCTGCTTCTCAATCTTGGTGTCGAGACTGCCGCAGTCCGCCAGTTCCATCACGAGATACCGCTGCCCCTCCCACTCGTCGAACGTGTAAATGTGGATGATGTTCGTGTGGTTGAGCGAGGCACAGGCGCGCGCTTCGCGATAAAAATCATCGAGGGCCTTCTGGTCGCTCAACAACTCTTTCTTCATCAGCTTCACCGCCACCATTCGAGCCAGCGTGGTGTCCAGCGCGCGATACACGGTTCCCATGCCACCTGATCCGATGACGCCTTCAAGCTCGAACTGGCGTAGCATCAGCGGCATCATGATCGGATGGCCGCACTTCTTGCACGACTCCGTCGCCAGAGGCTGCAAGTCGCCGGAAATGAAGACTTTGGTGTTGCAGTGGCTGCAAGTGACCATCTTCAGTGGAGCTCTGTCACCCATGACTGTAAAAACGTAGCATCAATCATTCCGGATACCAAGTCTGTGTCCCGCAGTCTGAAGCCCTTGCTGCAATGCGGGAAAATCACTCTTCCGGTGCGCATTTTCACGCTCCGCGTCCAATCGGAATCCAACCGAAGATCCGCGCCGAAACCGGCCTCCAACGCGTCTGACGAAAAAAATTCGCTTCCGAAGTCCGTTCGCTTACGAGTTTTACACGTTCTGAGCAAGATTTTTTTTTGACAAACGACGCAAAAGGGTGTTTTATGCAGTGCGTTAAACCATGAATACCGCGTTGACAACGCAGCAGAATCTGAAGCAGGGCCAGTCCCGGCCGGTTGGGATTTGGCATCGCTGCGCCATGATCCCAGGCAACGTGGGTGGAATTTTTTAAACCATAATACATATTTCCAGAAAAACCCGCGATTGCCAGTCAGTCGCGGGTTTTTTGTTTGGAAGCAACCGTCCCGGCACAACGCCGGGACAGAAAAGAAAGGCAAACAGTGAAAGAAAATACCAACATCAAAAGGCTGCCGCCAAGGTTCGGGCCTGAGACGCGGTTTGAGGTGAAGCCGGCCCCGCCGGCGCCCTTCCGCGCCGCGCACGAGGCCGATCTCGACAGGTTGAAACACCGCCTGCTCTTGCGGTTTCTCGACGAACTGGCGGACCCGAAGTTCACCGGCTACGTGCGTCGTGCCGCCAACGAAGCGGCCGCACTGGCCTGGGTGACACCCTACCCGCTGCTGGTGTTCCCGGGATTGTTCGAGGAGAAGACCCACGGTGCGCTGCTTCAAGCTGAACGCCAGGCAAGCGTGCGCCAACGCAGCGTCGAGCTGCTGGCGACGGTATGAACGCCGGAATGCTTGACATGGGGACGATCCGGCCGGGGAACCGTTTGCGCAGGCGAATCCCTTCCTGCAGGGTTTGCGCTCGCGCAAACGGTTCCTCGCGCCGGTCTTGCCCGGACGCCGCGACGCGCGGCGTCTGAACAAACCGAGCGCGACAGCACCTTTCGGCCGCAATCGCCGGGTCCGGGCGGCGCCCGAGCGCCGCCCCGTCCACAACCGTCGCGGCGCGCGCGTTGGGGGCATGTTGCCCAAAGACTCGGAGCGCGGACTGCTGAGTCTGCGCACGGGATATTTCGCGGGAATTCCTCCCATCCTCATGCATCCGGGATTCGCGCCAGAACAGGGCTGTCCGCGCCGCGCCCGGTTTGCGCAACACGCCCTTGGGATGCGCCCCGGTGCCTTTCCAGGACATTTCCCGGCTTGACTGCGCGCTGCTGAGTTTCCATATTGCAATTCCGATTCTGGTAGGTTCAGAAGAGACTTAAGATTTGTATGTCGAAGTTGAAGGTTCGAACGTCTGCGCCAAAACCCGGCGCACGAAAGGAGAAGAGCCCTTCCTCTACCGACAGAACAATCCGGGAACCTGAATCCGCAGCCCCAGATCAAAACAGCTTCGCTCCGGCGCACTCCTCCCCATTTGCGGCCAATGGACAACCCCCGGCTCCGGGTTCCGCCGCCCCAACGAACCCGCCGGCCGCCAATAACGTCGAGATCGCAGAGAAAATAAAGGAGTTGATCCGGTTGGCCCAGGAGCAGGGCTACCTGACGTATGGGGATATTAACGAGGCGCTCCCGGACAATTTGATGACCCCCGAAGGCCTGGATGAAATCTACATCAAACTCCGCGGGCTGGAGGTCGAGATCGTGGATCAGGCCGAGGTCGATCGCATCAAACAGACGGATCTCGAAGAGGAGGAGGAGGACAGGAACCGGCTGGACATCCTGGACGACCCAGTCCGCATGTATCTCAAGCAAATGGGCCAGGTTCCGTTGCTGACGCGCGAACAGGAGGTCGAGATCTCCAAGCGCATCGAGGACGCCGAAAGGGAAGTGAAGCGACTGATCTACAGCCTGGGGTTTGCGGCCAAGGAACACGTTGCGCTGGCCGAAAAACTCGTCTCCGAGCCGCCCAAAGAACGCTTCGATCGCGTCATTCTCGACAAGAAAATCGACAACCGGGACAATCATCTCCAGGCCCTTCGCAAACAGCTCAAGCAACTGGGCGAACTCGATCAGCAAGTCGATCAACACTATGCCGCCTGGCAGGCCGAGGCGGCCGGGCCCAGGCGGGACAAGCTGTACGCGGCGTTCAAGAAACTGGACCGCAGGTTGTGGAAGGCCTTTGACAACTTCTACTACAAGCAGCGGGTCATCGAGGAGATGACGCTGGTGGCCGAGAACATCCACGACAAGATGCTGTTGGGCTTGCGCACCATCGAGGAGTTCAAGGACCAGCGGAAATCGGCGGCGCCGCACGGAATCGCGCAATCGGAAGAGCGCAAGATCAAGGCGCTCGAAGAGTTCGTTCGGATGCCGCACCAGGACTACCTCAAAGTCTTCACACAATTGAAGCACTTCGCCGCGAAAGCGCTCCAGGCCAAGACAGAGATGGTCGAGGCCAACCTGCGCCTCGTCATTTCCATCGCCAAGAAATATACCAACCGCGGCCTGTCGTTCCTCGATCTGATCCAGGAAGGCAACATGGGGCTGATGAAAGCCGTCGAAAAATTCGAGTACCGCCGCGGCTATAAATTCTCGACTTACGCCACCTGGTGGATACGCCAGGCCATCACACGCTCGATTGCGGACCAGGCCCGCACCATTCGCATCCCCGTCCACATGATCGAGACGATCAACAAGCTGATGCGCGCTCAAAAGCGGCTGCTCCAGGATTTCGGCCGCGAGCCGACGCCGGAGGAGTTGGCGGACGAAATGCAGTTGCCGGTCGAGCGGGTGCGCGCCGTGCTGAAAATGGCGCAACAGCCCATTTCCCTCCAGTCGCCGGTGGGCGACGGCGAAGACACAAACTTCGGCGATTTTATCGAGGACAAGTCCACGGAAAGTCCGTCGGTCATGACCAGCTTCAGCCTGTTGAAGGACAAGTTGAGCGATGTGCTGTCCAGCCTCTCGGAACGCGAGCGGAAGGTGTTGGAACTTCGCTTCGGGCTTGGGGACGGCTATTCCCGCACCCTGGAGGAGGTCGGCAAGCAATTCAGAGTCACGCGCGAGCGGATCCGGCAGATCGAAGCCAAGGCGCTCCGCAAGATGCGCCATCCCACGCGCATCCGCCAACTGCACGGATTCCTCGAAATCGAAGCGACCGAGTGAGCCGCGTCAGGGCCGGGGCACATACACCTGCACCGCGGCGAGCAGATCATCCATCGAATCGCTCTTGCGCATGAAACCGCTGGCGCCCCGAAGCATCGCCTGGTCCAGCAAGTCATCGTCCGGCACTCCTGTGAACATCACCACCGGCAGCTTCGGAAAATTGGCTTTGAAATACCCCAGCAGTTCCAGTCCGTTTTCACCCGCCAGCCTGATGTCCAGGACGGTCAAATCGAAGCGCCCTTCGTCCGCCAGCGCCATCGCCTCCTGCCCCGTGTTCGCTGTCGTGACCTCATACCCTTTTCCGCCGAAAAAAACCGACAACATCTGCAGGATCGGCGCATCGTCATCCACAAACAGAATCCGCGGATTCATCGCCATGCTTTTAGCACGCCGGGCTCGGATTGCAAGCAGAAGAGGATCGCACGACGCAATCGGATGCCCTTCACTTCATGCACTACAACTTTGCACGGGTTCACCAGACTCTGCGGGTGACACCAGCGATGGAGGCGGGTATTGCCGATCACGTTTGGAGCTTGGAAGAAATTGTGGCCCTGCTGAGCATTTAAGCGGGCCGGAAATAGAGATTCCCGATTGCGCGAGTCATCAGGTTTATAAACCAGCATTTTACCTTGTTGAACCACAGCGCCGTAACGGAAAAAACAACGAATGGAGACAGCATCAGTAAAATTCCCGGAGAATTAGCGCATGCTGCCCCAAAGACAGTCGCAATAATATGAATAAATTGGTGCCTCACGTCTGCCCCAGAATTGAAAATCAGGGTCAAGTCGCGTTGCGCTTCCATCAATACGCGTTTATCTACTTTCCACGAAAACAGAACGGAAAGGTCCACATCATCCAGCCTGGAGATGCTCTTGTTGCAGATTGACTCGACTAGGGGATATGCTTTTTCTTTCTCCCCAATGTCTCCGCTTATTAAAAGCAGCCGTAATTCATCTCGGCACTGGAACAGGCGATATTTTAACCTCTGAAGCAGAACTGGTCGAAACAGGTTCCAATATAGCAAATATAGCGGCAAACCCAGAAGGAGGGCTATTAGGCACATCAAAAGAAGAGTTTTCATTTTCTTTCGCTTCCTTCGACAGATGATTTTAGTGGCAGTTCAAGCTTTCCCTGCATCAATCGGTTTCTTACATCGGCGATTCGACCCATCTCTTGCTGATAAAAACGCTCACGCCATCGAAGAATCCGAATGCATACAAATATCGTTACGGCGGCCACAACGTAACCCAGCCAACCATACGTCACAAGTACCTTCAAAAGGACTTCCTTCAGGTCGGCATGATCCAGTTTCCATAAACACGCAAGCGCAATCGCAAGAAGCACAAACCATGCAAAATTGCCCGTGGCGAGTGATTTTAATGCCACCTTTTCGACCGTGGAAACACAGCGGCAGTAGAAGCTTTCAGAATTGTCCGGTTGTGTCTGGTCCGGCATTCCGGCACTATGCCCATGACGCCATTGTTTAACAACAACTTTCAAACTGTACCACTACCCAGCGGGTAAGCGGCTTGACACCCTCACCGGAACGCCGGATTCATCCGCAGCGACACAGGCCGTGTGGCCGCCTGCCGGATGAATCCGGCGTTCCACCCGGGAGCCTGTTCCGGGCGATAAAATGCTTGGTCAATTTTCCACGATCCCCTAGTCTCCGGCCATGGTTCGCGTTGGCATTGGTTATGACGTCCACGCCCTGGTGCCGGGGCGCAAACTCGTTTTGGGCGGCGTCACCATTCCGCATTCCAAAGGACTCGACGGACATTCCGATGCGGATGTTTTGATGCACGCCGTTTGTGACGCCATCCTCGGAGCGCTCGGCGAGGGGGACATCGGCCACTTTTTTCCAAACACCGACCCGCGCTGGAAAGGCGCCCCCAGCCGCATCTTTTTGGAGGAAGCCGCGCGCCAGGTCGCGTCCCGGCAGGGGCGGATCGTCAATGTGGATTCAACCCTGGTCGCTGAAGCTCCCACGATCAACCCGCACATCCACGAGATGAAAAACCGCATCGCGGAGGCTCTTGGTGTCAGCCCCGATCGCGTCGGCATCAAAGCCACCACCAACGAACACATGGGCTTCATCGGCCGCGAAGAAGGCATCGCCGCCATGGCGGTGGCCGGCGTGGATTTGCCCGCATGAATTCGAGGTACAAAGCCGGGGGGTTGCGGTTCGTGTGAACCCACGCCGGTGACGGTTTGAATCCTGCAACCCCCGACCTGCAACCCGACCCAATGCCCAAAGCCGAGATCCGTTGGAAGCGCAGGACTGAAGAAGGCCTGAAGATTCAGGTTTATGCACAACGGATCAGCCGCGACTGGCGCTTCTACATCCGCGGGAAACGGTTCGATCAATGGCAACCCCTGGCGGAACCGCCGCTCGAGGATTGGCTCGAGTTGCTCGATGCCGTGCGACGCCTCGTCACGCGACGGCGATTGCAGCCTGACGACGAAGAACGGCTTTGTCGCCGCATTCGTGAACGATTTCCGGAAGCGGGAGTCTGAGCGGCTCGAGGACGCCTTTCAGCGGTCCTCGTCGGTTTCACCCCTCATCCGCGACTTGAGCAACTCCTGCTGCTGCTCGCAGACGGCGCGCATGCAGTCCCCCAGGGCCTTCAGGTCCACGGGCTTCTTGAAGTAACTCTTCACGCCGACTTCCGTGCTCCGGCCGCGAATCACCATCCCGTCCAGGGCGCTGACCACGATGACCGGAACGTCGGCCGTCGAGGGTTGCGAACGCAGGATTTCGCACACTGACGCGCCGTCGATGTCCGGCAACATCAGATCGAGCAGGATGACATCCGGCAGCAGACGCCGGGCCTGGTGCAACGCCTCCACTCCGTTGAACGCTGTGTAAACCTCGAATCCCTGCCGCGAGAGATTGTATTCGGTCAGTTGGACGTAATCCGTTTCGTCGTCCACCACCAGTACTTTTGGTTTCATGGCTGTCCAGCGTGCCCTTCCCGCGTTACCATTGCGCGGCGTTTGTGTTAAATACCTGTCACAGCGTGGAATGCCCGGCCCCCTCCGGCTTCGCAATGCCGTCCGGGCGGGCAGCTTCGCCCGCAGGGCCGGATCCGCGCGATCGACCCTGGAAGGCAGTCTGCTCGACCGCGCGCATCGCCCGGGCCTCCGCCTCGTCCACCCACAACCGGAATCGCGACACGGCGCTGGCGTTCACCGGCGCCAGAAGGCGCGACAAACGGAATGCGGTGTCACGAACGGCCAGGCCCGCCTGCTCGGCATCGCAAGCATTCAGGTATTGCTCCAGATGGTTCTCCACTGGCACCATGAGCAGGGGCTTGCCAAAATAGACGGCTTCGCACACCGACTCGAATCCCGCGGTGCAGGCCACGCCGCGGCTCGAGGCCATCATGCGGAGAAACTTGTCGCCATGAATCCGGTGAAACACGAGGGTGGCATCGTGCCGTTCCTCCTCCGGCGCCCCGGGTTTGTCATAAAAGCAATGGATCGGAACCTCGGGATGTTCCCCGTGCCAGAGGATGATTTCCGGCGCGTAACCGTGGTTGAGCAGATACACAAGCAGATACCCCCCCAGGGAGCCGGACCGCAGCTCGAACACCTGCCGCCGCAGAATCGGCGGGGACACAAACAGGTTGCGCTCGGGAATGTCCGGAGCCGGGTAAAAGGACAGCGCGAGCCGCGCCGACCGCGCGCCCGTGAGGCGGACGTACTGTCGCATCCCGAATCGCTGCGCAGCGAACTCCCTGACCTTCACAAACTGCGGATGCTCGATCATGAACTGATGACCCACAGCGAGAACCGGGGTCGCATGGGGCCGCAGCAGGTTGTACAGGCCCATCAGGGGTTCGAGAAAATTGACGATCAGGTCGGGCTGAACCGCCTTGATGGTTTCTCCGATGGCGCCAAGGCTGCGGCGGAAGCCGGGCAGTTGGCAGACCAGACGGGCAGCCGACCCTGCCATCGATACGCCCCGGCCTTTGCTGAGCGAGAATCCGGGACTGGCGATCCGGCGAACGGGGACGGAAAATCCCTGCTCAAAGAATGCCGGCAGGCTGCGGGTCTGATTCGAACCCACCAGCACGGCCGCCACGCGATGCCCCCGCCGCTGCAACATCTGGCTCATCGCGATCGCCTGCGTCATGTGTCCCCTCCCCTCGCCCTGGACTGTGAACATCACTTTCATGAAATCGGATGAGACGGATGTTTCCATCGTAATCCTCCACCAGGGCCGTGCAGTTTTCCACCCAATCCCCGCAGTTCATGTAGAGCACGTCCCCGACGGGACGGATCTCCGGGCGGTGAATGTGTCCGCAGATCACCCCGTCCATGCCGCTTTTCCGGCTGAACCGGATCATGGATTCCTCGTAATCGGTGACATACTTCACGGCCGACTTGGCCTTCAGCTTGACGTAGGAAGCGAACGACCAGTAACCAAACCCGAAGTTCCGCCGGATCCGGTTGATCCACACGTTCAGATCCAGGATGCGATCGTAGAGCGCCGAGCCAACGCGATCCAGCAACCGGTTGAAATGCATCAGGCCATCGAACTGGTGCCCGTGAAGGACGAGGTAACGCTTCCCGTTCGCCGCCGTGTGGACCGTCCGCTCGACGAGCCGGACGGTGCCGAAACTGATCCCGAGGAATTTCTCCAGGAATTCGTCATGATTGCCCGTGAGAAAGGTCACCCGGGTGTTCTTGCGGTTCTTTCGCAACAACTTTTGAATGAGTACATTGTACTCGTCGGCCCAATACCACTTGCGGCGCAATTGCCAGCCGTCAATGAAATCCCCGACGATGTACAGGTGCTCGCATTCGGTTTCTCGAAGGAACTCGAGAAGTTTCCCCACCTGGGAATGCTTCGTGCCCAGGTGAACGTCCGATATCCAGATGGTGCGATACTTCACGTGCTTGGGGCAAATCCGCTGCGTCACGGGAACCTTCGTTCGCCAACGCACGCCTTGGCAAGACCAAATCCGTTTCGACACACGTTCTTAACCTGTGTCACCGGACCGACACGGAACTGTAACACATCGCGGGCCGTCCCGGCCAAAAAACCGGCTGACATCCTCCGCACCGTTCGCTACCTTGCCCGGAGAGATGACTAAACCGCCGTTGATCCTGATTTCGCCGAGCATCGAAAAGGAAGGGGTCGAGTTCCATGACAGATCCATCAGCCTCTCGGAGGCCTATCCGCGCGCCGTGGCGCGCGCCGGGGGAATCCCCCTCGCCCTGCCCGTGGGCACCTCCCGGGAATTGATGGCCGAATGCGTGCGGCGCGCCGACGGAATCCTTCTCACCGGAGGACACGATATTGAACCCGGCCTTTACGGAAACGGACTTCCCACGAAATTACGCCGGACGGTGGAAACGACCCCGGATGGTGGACAGCGCGACTTGCGGGAGCTGATATTGATCGACGAGATTTTCCGGCAGCGCAAGCCGCTGCTCGCGATCTGCCGGGGGCACCAGCTCCTGAACGTGGCCCTGGGGGGAACACTGATCGTCGATATTCCCAAGCAGGTGCCGAAGGCCATCAACCACAGCCGGATGGACCGGCGAAGCGAAAAGGTGCACGAAGTGCGATTGACACGGCAATCGTTACTGTCCAAGATCGTCGGTGAGCGAATACTGGGCGTGAACAGCACGCACCATCAGGCTGTGGGCCGGGTCGCCGAGCCGTTGCAGGTGACCGGGACAACCGGCGATGGAATTGTCGAGAGCATGGAACTGAAGTCCGAGGCGGCGCGCCTCCTTCCTTTCCTGCTGGCAATACAGTTTCATCCCGAGCGCTTGATGGATCGCTACGCCGAACATGGAGCGATTTTTTGCGCTTTTACACAGGCGTGTGCCTTGCATCGTAAAAAGAACTTATGAAGGGCAACATATTATTGGTGGATGACGCCGCAGACATCCGCGAGCTGCTGGCCACCTTTTTGCGCGACAATTATATCGTCACCGAAGCGGACAGCGGCGCCGCCCTGAAGCAGGCTTTCCTGGAACAGCAGCCGGATGTCGTCCTGTTGGACATCATGCTGCCCGATGCCAACGGGCTGGACCTGCTGCCGCAAATCAAAAAGCAGTGGCCGGAAACGGAGGTCATCGTTCTGACCGGCAACGCGACGTTTGAAGCCGCTGTCGAGGCCACCAAACGCGGCGCGTATCACTTCCTGAACAAGCCGTTCGACCCGCAGGGACTGTTCGTCACGGTCGAACGCGCGCTGGAGCACAAGCAGCAGAACGAAGAGAACAGCACCCTGCGCCGCGCGCTCTCCACCATGAGCGGAGGCACCGCGCCCATTTTCCAAAGTCTCGTCATGCAGACCGTCGTGCGCACGGTCGAACGCGTCGCGCCCAGTGATATTTCAATCCTCATCACGGGCGAAAGCGGCACGGGCAAGGAAGTCATCGCGGACCTGCTCCATGCCTTGAGCCCCCGGAGCAAGGGCAAGATCATAAAAATCAATTGCGCCGCGCTGCCGCGCGAACTCATCGAAAGTGAATTGTTCGGCTCGGTCAAGGGCGCCTTCACCGGCGCGCACACGGACCGCGAAGGCCTCTTCCGGCAGGCGGAAGGCGGCACGTTGTTTCTGGACGAAATCTCCGAAATGCCGGTGGACACGCAAAGCAAGCTGCTCCGCGTCCTGCAGGACCAGGAAGTCCGCCCGGTGGGCGGCAAGGTGAGCTATAAGACCAACTGCCGCATCGTCGCCGCCACCAACCGCCGGACGGAGGAGGCCATCAAGGAAGGAAAGCTCCGCGAAGACCTGTTCTACCGCATCAGCGCCATCTCCGTTCACCTGCCGCCGTTGCGCGAGCGGCGCGAAGACATCATGCCCCTGGCAAACGCCTTCCTCAAACGCTTCGTCGCCCAGGCCAACCGCCCCATCCGCGGATTCACGACCGAAGCCGTGGACCGCATCACGGGTTTCGAGTGGCCGGGCAACGTGCGCCAGTTGCAAAACGAGGTCCAGCGCGCGGTCCTGTTGTGCGAGGGAGGAGAGATCGACTCCACCGACCTGTCCATCACCAGCGCGCCGACGGATACGGAAGCCTCTCACGACACCAATTTCACCCTGCTGGAAGGCGTCGAACGCAACGCCATCGTCCAGATGCTGAGGGAAACCGGCGGCAACAAGCTGGAAACCGCCAAGCGCCTCGGCATCGGCCGCCAGACCCTCTACAACAAAATCAAGGCCTACGGAATCGAAGTGTAGCGGGTTGCAGCGCGGCATCCGCGAATTGTCGCCAATGGCCGCGAATAAAAACCGGGACGAATTCATTCGCGGTCATCCGCGAATTAACGGATGAATTTCATTTCAACCCAGCCCCGCTCGCGGATTCCACAGGGATTACATCACACTCGCAGATAAGCCGAGATCCCCTCCCGAAACGAAACCGGTTTCAAACCGAACAGTTCGTTCGCGGGTTGCGGGTTTCCCACATTGTCTTCCTGCAGCATGATCAATTGGTCGCGATTCAACGGCGGAGCCTCCTGCAGCAATCGAGCAAAAACAAATTCCAGAATCACCGCCTGGCATCGGGCAATGCCGGGCGGCACGTGAAGCTTGAGCCGCCGTCTCTGCATCACGGCCAGGATCTGATCCACCAATTCGTCGAAAGTGAACACCTGCGGACCGCATAAGTCGCAGGTCTCACCAATCGCACGTGGCTCGGAAAGGGCCTTGACGAATGCGGCGCCCACCGCTTTCGCCGACACCGGTTGGAATTTGGTCCGCCCGCTGCCCATGACCGGCACCACCGGTGAAAAGCGGATGATTTTCGCGAATAGATTCACAAAGCCGTCGCCCGGCCCGTAAATGATCGAGGGACGGAAAATGGTCCAGCCCAGGCCGCTCCGGCGCACCTGCTCCTCGGCCTCCCACTTCGATTGATGGTAGCGCGACCGCGCGCCGGACCGGGCGCCGAGCGCGCTCATATGGACGAACTGTTTGACGTTCGCGTCCTGCGCCGCAAAAACGACGTTCCGTGTTCCGCGACCATGGACGTTCTCGAAGGTCTGGTCGCCGATTTCACTGATGATTCCCACAAGATGGATCACCGCATCCACGCCGGCGCAGGCGGCTTGCAGAGAATCGGGGTCCAGCACATTGCCCGGATGGATTTTGGCGCCGTAGCGCGTGGCGATCTCCTGCGCCGCCCGGGATTGCGGCTCGCGCACGAGCACGCGGGTGCGATGGCCGCTGACGCGCAGTTGCCGGACAATTTCGGCGCCGACAAAACCGGTTCCGCCCGTGACCAAAACGTTCATGGATTTGCGATTTGCGATTTGCGATTTGCGATTTGGAAAGCAAGCTTGATGCGCGTCGCATAGGCTTCCCAGTCCGGTTTCTGGCGGAATTCAGGTGACCTTGCACGCTCCAGGCACGGACAACGACCGCCCGCGCGTAAATCGTATATCGTATATCGTAAATGCTACAGCTTCGCCAACTCCTCGCGCAGCAGTCCGACCAAGGGTTGGATCGTGGCACCATCAAACTCAAACCGGCAGCCGGCCGCCTGGAACAGCTCCGGCAGCGGACGCGAGCCGCCGAGTTCCAGGGCTCCTTTGTAGTCTTTCAACGCCTTCGCCCTGTCCCGCTTTGAATTGGCCCAGACCTGAAGCGCGCCGATCTGCGCGATGCCGTACTCGATGTAGTAAAACGGATGAATGAAGATATGGAGCTGTCGGTGCCAAAGACTGGCACGCACAGCCTCGAAGCCGCTCCAGTCCACCTCGCCACCGAAGCGGTCCATCAACTTCAGCCAGGCCGCCTCCCGCTCCGCCCGCGCATGCCCGGGATGGGTGTAAACCCAGTGCTGAAAGGCATCCACGGTCGCGATCCATGGAAAAATGCCGGCGATGCCTTCCAGGTGCGTTCGCCGCGCGCGATTGGCCTCCACGGCCGAGTAAAATGCTTCGATGAACTCGTTTCCCAGCAATTCCATGCTCATCGAGGCGACCTCGCAGAATTCGATCGGGGCGCCGCGGTAGGCGTAAAGGTCCTCATCGCGCGTGGCCAGCGCATGGAAGGCGTGGCCCGCCTCGTGCAAAATGGTTTCCACGTCCCGCTGCAGGCCGACGGCGTTCATGAAGATGAACGGCAACCGCGCCTCGGCCAGGGTGGATTGGTAGCCGCCCGGCGCCTTGCCCTTGCGGTTGGCCAGGTCCAGCAGGCACAAATCCTGCATTTTCTGAAAACCGCCCGCCAGCTCGCCGTCGAGCCGGTCAAAAACCTTCTGGGTGCGTGAAACCATTTCGCCCACTTCCGCGAACGGCTTCAGCGGCGGACGGCTCAGCGGGTCAACCGCCAGATCCCAGGGACGGAGTGTTTCGAGCTGGAGCTGCCCGCGCCGGGCCGCCTGGAGCTCGCGAACGACCGGCATAAACTCCTGTTCCACCGCATCGTGAAACCTCTCGCAATCGGCGGGGCCGTAGTCGAACCTGCCCAGCCTGCGGAAGGCGTAATCGCGGTAATTGTCGAACCCGGCGTTTTTCGCGATTTCCTGCCGCAACCGGATGAGTTTGTCGAAGGTTTCCTCGAACTTGTCGGCTTCCTGCAGGCGGCGGCGGGCCACCAGTTCCCAGGCCTCCCTCCGCAATGCCCGGTCCGGCTCCTCCAGGTAACGGCTCATCTGCACCAGGGTCCTCTCCTCCTCGCGAAACCGCACGGTCAACGAACCGCTCAGTTTTTGATATTGCTGGCTCAACTTCGCCTCCTCGGTTTCCAGCGGCACGTTCTCCGGACGGAACAGCTCGACCTGGTTCTTCGTGTCGCGATCCAGAACCAGAAACCGTTGCGACGGCAATTCCCGCCGCAACGGATGCGCGATATAAACGCGGGCGAGCTCGAACTGGCGCGGCTTGAGTTGGGGCTCGATGTTTTCGACAAAGTGCAAATAAGCCTTTTCCGCATCGGCGTTGTCCGTGTGACAGGTCATGGCGATGTAACGTTTGGAGGATTCCTCGTCCAGCGCGGCGCTCAGCTCGCTCCAATCCAGCAGCCAGCCCTCGACATCCGCGACGGACCCGCACCGTGCCGCGCGCTGCTCCAGTCGATCGAACAATGGTTTGATTTGATCCCAGTCGCCCAGGTCGATTTGCGGCGGCAGAAACCGGCGCGGCTTGTGCGCGGGCAGGGTGTCAAATGGCAGCAGCTTCATCGCCGGAGGATAATGGGTCGGCGCGAGCGGGGCAATGCCGGGTGGAAGGGACTCCCGGGCGGAAAGACCCAACATCCAACATCCAAAGTCCAATCACGAAAATGGATGTTCGATGTTGAATGTTGGTTGTTGGTTGTTCGTCCGGATCACCGCCACTCGTGTTTCGGGTACCGGCGCTGCAATTCGGACTTGAGCCGCGGGTACTGTTCGCGCCAGAAGCCGGCCAGGTCCTGCGTTACCTGCACGGGCTTCATGCCTGGTGTCAGGATGTGGACCAGCACCGGCACGCGGCCCAGGGCAATCTTCGGCGTCTCCGTCACGTCGTAAAGCTCCTGCACCCGCAGGGCAATATGAGGCGGATGACCGGGTTCGTAAACGATCTTCGGCGTCCGTCCATTCGAGAGCGAAAGGCGTTCCGGGGCATGCTTCTCAAGCAACTCCCGTTGCGCGGCGGAAAGCCAGGATGTCACAACCGGTTTCACGTCACGGTCCTTGATGTCTTTGTAGCCATGGGCGCCGTGGCAGAGTTGCTCGACCAAATGACACCGGTCTTCGGGGGTAATCGGCGGCAACTCGAATTCCGGGCACCATTTGACGAGCAGATTCAACCTCAGAATCCACTGCTCGATGCAGTGATCCCATTCCTTGAACACGAGGCGTCCGGCGACAACCTCTTCCGCCAGCAGTCGCGCGGCGGCGTCCGCGGGCGGCGGCTCGATGCGCTTCGCGGAAAGCGCAAGCCCGCGGAACCGCACCCACTCGGCGGCCATCACGCGCTTGGCCGTGGAATCGAACTCGACCCGAAGTTCGGTCTGCATGTCTTCCGGGAACAATTCGCGCAGCCAGCCGTCCTCCACGGCGGTCGCCAGGGAAAGAATCGTCGTCACTTCCTTGTCCTTGCCTTCCACGTCGCGGACTTCGGCAGCGACAAACAACGGGCTGTGCTGGACGACGCTTTCACGCGCCAGAACGCCGCGGCGGCCGTGGACCAGTTCGCACCGCAACGTTCCCTGGTCGAGCCGGTGCGCCACGCGATCGGAAAAGCCGATCAACACGCACTTCTGCAGGGCCTCGTCCTTGATCTCCCGCGGTGTCACGTCGAGACCTTCGCGCTCGGCGATGCGCAGGAACTGGTCCAGCAAGGGACCGACCTGGCGGGTGGTCACGGCGTGGATGCCCAGCTTGCGACAAGCTTCGATCCGGAATTGATTCTTTGCGGCATAAATCCAGGCCCGTATGAGGATCCAGAAATCGGAGGATGCCTTCTCGCCGAGGAGATCCTCGCGCATTCCGGCCGTCTGCCGGTCCACGTTGCGCAGGAGCAGGTCGCGTCCCTGCGTCAGGGCGGCCACGAGCGCGGCCTGATGGACGCAGCCGTATTCCTGCGCCGCCAGCAACATCCGCGAATAGCGCGGATGCACCGGAAACGCGAGCATCTTGCGGCCAACGGAAGTGATCTGCAGTGCGGACGTCCCTGTCCGCGGATTCGCGGGACCTTCTTGCGCGGAGCCGATGCCCGCTGCGGCGGGGCCTCCCGAAACCGCGGCCAGGGATGCCTGCGGCGCTTTGATCGCCCCCAGGTCCGTCAGCAATTCCTCCGCGCGCGCCAGGCTGTGTTCGTCGGGCGGCTCCAGCCAGCGAAACGCGCGCAGGTTCTCCAGGCCGGCAGCCTTGAGCGTGAGAACCACCTCCGCCAGATCCAGCCGCTTGATTTCCGGCAATTCGCGCTCCGGGCGATGACCGTGTTCGTCGCGCGACCAGAGCCGGACACAGATCCCAGGCGCGGTGCGGCCCGCGCGGCCGGCGCGTTGGTCGGCCGAAGATTGGCTGATTTTTTCAATCAGTAGCGTGTTGATGCCGCGGTGGGCGTCATAGCGCGGGATGCGCGCCAGTCCGCTGTCGATCACCAGCCGGACCCCATCGATCGTGAGCGACGTTTCAGCCACGTTGGTGGAGACAACGACCTTGCGCTGGGGATACCGCGCCACGGCCGCGTCCTGGTCGTGGGGGGAAAGCTCGCCATGCAGCGGCAACAGGATGAACCCCCTGGCTTCATCCGTGTGCCGGATGGCTTCGATCGTTTGCGCGATCTCGAAGCCTCCGGGCATGAACACGAGGACGTCGCCGCCACCGCCGGAGACGACGTATCGGATGAACGCATCCGCCGCCTGTTCCCAGACCGGCCGCTTGTCGGTGTAACTCGGCTGCGCGGCATATCGGATCTCGACCGGGAACGTGCGACCTTCGCAGGCGAGGACGGCGCAGGTGAATGGTTTCGTCCGGGTCGATTCGAGGCTCCGGTCTTTCCCGTCGGAAGATCGAGCCTCCCCGGGCCGGCTCTTGCACTGGGACAGGTAATCCGCCAGCAAATCCGCGTCCAGTGTGGCCGACATTACCGCCAGCCGGAGATCGGGGCGTGTCTGCTCCTGCAGATCCAACGCGCGCGCCAGGGTGATGTCGCCGTAAAGGTGCCTTTCATGAAATTCATCGAAAATCAGCGTGGAAACACCGGCCAGGCCCGGGTCGTCGATCATTTGCCGGAGCAACACGCCCTCGGTCACGAACCGGATCTTCGTTTCCGGCGAAGTGACGTTCTCGAACCGGATCTGGTAGCCGACCTCGCGCCCGAGCCGGACGCCGATCTCCTCCGCCACGCGCGCGGCCAGGAGCCTGGCCGCAAGCCGGCGCGGCTGGAGGATCACCAACTGCCCGTTGGCGAGAAGCCCATCCTGCAGCAGCATCTGCGGCACCTGCGTGGTCTTGCCGGAACCCGTCGGGGCGGACAGAATCACCCGGCTGCCCGAACACAGCGCCTGGACAATCTGCGAACGGATTTCCCAGATGGGAAGAGAAGAGTCGGGCACGGCAACAGCAAATCGACCGGGCCGGTTTAGAGGTGGATGTGGCGCAAGGCCAGCACAACGATGGTCACCACCAGCATTAAACCCGATGGCATGAATTTCCGGGTCTTCGCCAGGCGAAGAGCAAACACCACGAGCAACACGGCCAGAAGAACGTCCGCGACGTAGTACTGAAAGACAATCCCCGCCGCACAAAGGCTGAGCAGCGCCGCAAACACGACGGACATGATCAGCGACACCCGGCTTTTCCCTTTGAAAAAGCCGAACAACCCGCCGATGACCAGCAGGATGATGTATATCCAGAGAACTTTGCTTGGATTCATAATTGATTGTGTTTGTTCGTGGCAACGTAGCGGAAACGAGACGCGAAAGGCACAAAATAATGCGCGATCACCGCCCGGGGTGGCGACGGCTCGTCGCCAGGTCTTATTGTCTGCAGCGCTCACCAGGCGACAAGCTGTCGCCACCCCGGTATCTACCCGGATTGCACTTCGAGGCTCAAAATCTCGCCCGGCTCGCATTCGGCGACGACCTCGAAGGGACGGCAACAGATCTCGCAATCCGTTGTAAAGCGCTGGAAGGCGGCGCTTGTGTCAACGACGATTTCAAAAGCCTGCCCGCAATAGGGGCATTGGACGGACTCCGAGATTTCCATGCCGCCACTCTAGTCGCGCTTCACGGAAAAGCAAAACTGGCTGCCGGATTTGCACCTGGAGAAAAGTTAGCCTCCATTGGAAATCCGGCGGCGGGAGGCTTTCAGCGCAACTTATTGCACTGGAAGGGTAGATACGATTTGCGGCCGGGAAGAGAGAAGGATTGGCGTCCGGTCTAGTTTATGCTAAGTATGATCGTTGTATGAGCCGCTTTTTCAGTCCAAACATCGGATTTCATGGCCGGTTGGTTCGCGGTGTTATTGGGGCGCTCACGCTCATTGCCGGCATCATCATGGCCGATTTTGAACTTTGGATTTGCCTGGTTCTGGTTGTCCTCGGTCTCTTCGGAATCTTCGAAGCGGTCCGCGGGTGGTGCCTCGCGCGGGCCTGCGGCATACGCACCAAACCCTGACCCTGCTGCGGTTCCTCGCTCTCGCGAGCGCGGCTACAACCCGCACGCTCAAGGCTCGACGTAAACGGGCATGCCAATCCACACGAGCTTGAGCAGAAGCTCCGCGTTCCAGTTCGCCAGCCGGAAACAGCCGTGCGATTCCGTGCGCCCGACGAGCTCCGGATTTGGCGTGCCGTGAATGCCGTAACCCGGCTTGTCGAGTCCGATCCATACGGTGCCGACCGGATTGTTGGGGCCGGGCGGCAGGACCAGTTTTGCCTGCAGTTGCCGCGCCTCGTCCGATTCAGGAAAAACGTCCGGGTCAAAGGTGTAATTCGGGTTGGGGGCAATGACTTCCACGTGCAATTCCCCCACCGGGCGCTTCTCCACGCGCTGCGCAATGCTGCACGGGAAATGGCCCAGTAGATTGGTCGAAGCATCGAAGATTTCCAGGATCTTCTCGGACAGGCTGATGCTCGCAAACGCCGCCTTGGCGGGCGCGGCGGCCGAGCCGGCATCGGGAACCCACAAGACGGTGCCGGTCACAACGTTCGTCCAATCCACGTCGGGATTCAGGCGGCGGATCAAAGCGGGGTGTGCATGACTCTTCTCCGCGACGAGTTCCAGAATGCTTTCATATTCGAGCGCGGTCTGTTGTGACTTGGCAAGCCACGTCTTGCCGAGCGGCTGCAGCCGCGCCAGGTCGTTCGAGGCAACAGTGTAACTGCCGAGCGGCGGTGCAGTCAGGATCAGTCGGAGTTTTGTATCCAAATCCAATTCACCGGTGCCGGGAAGATTCTCCTTCCGCTGGAAGGCCAGGATGGCCAACCGGGTTTGCGGCCCCAGCCGGCCGTCGATCGAACCCGGGGAAATCCCCTGTCGGTCCAACACAACCTGCGCCTCGAACATAGTCTGCACGGGACGCGGACAGGGTCCCCCGGAGGCCTCCTCGATTTCAGCCGTTTCCATGGCAGTCCGGGTCCGATGGGCGGCCGCGGCCGGACGCAACCCACCGGTGTTCGACTGCGCCGTCTTCCCCGACACGCCCGAACGCGCCTTGCGTCCCAGCCTCGTTCCCGAGTCCCACCAGAGCCACATCAGACCGGAAAGGGCCAGGACGATCAGGATCCAATAAATCCGGGCTCGCGGCGGCTTCCGCGAATACAAGGGTCGATATCTCCGGTGTGGCGGCACGCCGAGATTAAGCCACAAGCGGGAGTGTCGGTCCAAGAATTATGTGGTGTGCGCGGCGGGGACGGGGACGCCGCGGAGCGCCAGCTCGCCAATGAGCTGCGCCGCGGCCTCGGGCAACACTGCATCGGTGTTGATCATGAGGTGATATAGCAGAGGATCGTTGATATCCTTGTCGAAGTGCTTTTTAAGATATCTTTCGCGGCCAAGGTCTTCCTCCCGGATCCGGGCCGCCGCTTCCTTTCTGTCGATGCTTTCAGAGTCCATCTTTCGCTCGATGCGGCATTCGAGCGAGCTGACCAGCCGGACGTGCACCACATGCGGGGTGTGGGCAGCGATGATGTTGGCGCCTCGTCCGATGATGATGACATTGCCCAACTCGATCAGGCGCCGGATGGTTTCGGACGTTTGTTGGACCAGCGTCCATGTGGGGGGATGCAAGCCGAAGAGGTCATCCAGAATATCGTCCACTTCACGGACGCGGTCTTCGGGCATGAACCGGGCCAGGCGCACGGGCAACTGATGGTCCGCCAAAACGGTTTCCACGAGGTTCCGGTCGAAAATCGTCCAGGGTGGCGCCCCGGGAGTCGAGTGACTTTGAAGATAGCGGCTGAGCATCTCGGCGATGATCCGGGCTCCGCAGCCGGACTGCCGCGATATCGTGACGGCGCGCGCAGCCTGGCGGGGTTCGCGACCCGGTTTTGCGGTGGCCGGTGGTTGCAACTGACAGTTGATGAAACTGAAGCAGCGTTCGACTCCGACGGGTGTGTTCATGATCGCCTCCTGCGTGGGTTTTGGCCGCCGGACGCAGACGGCGGAAAAGAGCGCACCGTTCCTTGTTCCTTCGCAAGGAAGAATCGAAGCAATCTCATAACGCCTCCGTCTCTGATTTCCGCAGCGGCTTGCCGGCTTGACCTGGTTCCTGTTCCAGCCGATTCCAGCCTGGGTAAATTTACTCCCAACCGGCAGCCGGAGCCACCGGCGGCCACGGATTTTATGGGCTCTAATTTTATGGATTACTGCCCGACCGGGCGCAGTGTGCGGCATGCGGCCCCGGAGTCCCGGAGTTTTCCCCGTTGCCGGGCTTGCGGCGGGGACGGCTCCAGGCTCGCGCCGGCATTGCACCCATGAAAAGGGCCGGCAAAAGCCGGCCCCTTCCTGAATCGCGTTCGGTGATCTCAGCCCACCAGCGGATTGACCGCCGGCGCCGACGACGCCGGATCTTCGGGCTCGGGTTCTTCCGGCAGTTCAACCAGGGGTTTGAGCTGCGCCTTGCGGTGATAGTCGAAGCCCGTTCCCGCGGGGATGATGTGCCCCATGATCACGTTTTCCTTGAACCCGCGCAGGTAATCCACCTTGGCGCGCGTGGCCGCCTCGGTCAACACCCGGGTCGTGTCCTGGAACGAAGCGGCGCTGAGGAAACTTTCGGTTTCGAGCGACGCCTTGGTGATGCCCAGGAGCACCGGCTGCGCTTCGGCCGGCTTGCCGCCCATTTTTTCGACGCGCAGATTCTCCTCCTCGAAATCGAGCTTGTCCACCTGTTCGCCCCAGAGGAACGTCGTGTCGCCCGGCTCGGTGATGCGCACCTTGCGCAGCATCTGGCGGACGATGATTTCGATGTGCTTGTCGTTGATCGTGACGCCCTGCAGGCGATACACTTCCTGCACCTCGTTCACGAGATGCTCCTGCAACTCCTGCGGACCGCAGATGTCCAGGATTTCGTGCGGATCAATCGGTCCTTCGGTCAACTGCTGCCCCTTTTTGACATAGTCGCCCTTGAAGACGATCACGTGCTTGCCGATGGCGATGAGGTGTTCCTCTTCCACGCCGGTCTGCGGATCTTTGATGACGATGCAGCGCTTGCCGCGCACGCTCGTTCCGAAATCCACGACGCCGTCGATCTTGGAAATCTCGGCGGCATCCTTCGGACGGCGCGCTTCGAACAATTCCGCAACGCGCGGCAGGCCGCCGGTGATGTCCTTGGTCTTTGACGTCTTGCGGGGCGTTTTGGCCATCAACGTGCCGGCGACAATCTTTTCGCCTTCATTCACGACGATGTGGGCGGCGGAGGGGATCGGGTAGTTGGCGGCCACTTCCCCGCTGTCATACAGGATGATGATCTGCGGATGCAAATCCTCCTTGTGTTCGATCACGACCATCGCTTCCTGCTGGGTCTGCTCGTCCACTTCCTGCTTCATGGTGACGCCCTCGATGATATCGTGGAACTTCACCCTGCCCGCTTTCTCGGAGAGAATCGGGACGTTGTAGGGGTCCCACTGCACGAACGTCTCGCCCTTCTTGATTCTGGCCCCGTCCAGAACGGAGATGACCGCGCCGATCACGACGTTGTGGTTTTCCAGTTCGCGGCCGTCTTCGCCGAGGATGGAAACCGAGCCGTTCTTGTTCAGCACGATGTTGTTCCCGTCCTCGAGTTTCACGAGGCGCAGGTCGTTATACTGGATCACGCCGTCGAACTTGGCCTTGATCTGGGGCACCTTGAAGATCTGGGACGCGGTGCCGCCGATATGGAAGGTGCGCATGGTCAACTGGGTGCCGGGTTCGCCGATGGACTGGGCGGCGATGATGCCGGTGGCTTCGCCCAGCTTGACCAGCAGGCCGGTCGCCAGGTTGCGGCCGTAACAATACATGCAGACGCCGTGTTTGCTTTCGCACGTCAGCACCGAGCGGATCTTGACTTTTTCCACGCCGGCTGCATCGATCTGCTTGGCTTTGATCTCGTCAATTTCGTCGTTCGCCCGCACCAGCACTTCCTTCGGGTTCTGCGGGTTCACCACGTCGTCGCACGAGTACCGGCCCACGAGCCGCTCGCTGAGCTTGACGACTTCGTCCTCACCTTCGTAGATGGCCTGGACCCAGATCCCGTTGGTCGTGCCGCAATCCCGCTCGCGGATGATCACGTCTTGCGCAACGTCCACCAGCTTGCGGGTCATGTAACCGGAATCGGCGGTTTTCAGCGCGGTGTCGGCAAGACCTTTGCGGGCGCCGTGTGTCGAGATGAAGTATTCGAGCACCGTGAGGCCCTCGCGGAAATTCGAAAGAATGGGCTTCTCGATGATGTCGCCCGACGGTTTGGCCATGAGGCCGCGCACACCGGCGAGCTGGCGCACCTGCTGGCGGTTGCCGCGCGCCCCTGAATCCACCATGAGATAGACGGGGTTGTATTCCTTCTTGCCCTGGTTCTTTTCCAGCGTGCGGAACATGACGTTGGATATCTGGTCCGTGCAATGGGTCCAGATGTCGATGATCTTGTTGTAGCGTTCGCCGGGGGTGATGACCCCCTTGCGATATTGCTTTTCGACTTCCTTGATCTGCTTCTGGGCGGCATCGATTTCCTGGTCCTTCTCGACCGGGATGATCATGTCGTCAATGCCGATGGACACCCCGGCCTTGGTGGCTTCGCGGAACCCGAGTTCCTTGAGTTTGTCGAGCATCACCACGGTCTTTTCGTGGCCGCAGACCTTGTAACAGCGCCAGATCAGATCGCCGAGCTCGGACTTCTTGACCGGTTTGTTGGGAAAACCCAGCTCCGGCGGCCAGATTTCGCTGAAGAGAACCCGACCGACGGTGGTTTCGATGATTTTCTTGTTCGCATCGCCCAAGACGGTCTGTTTGCCGAAATCGGGATTGGCCAGGCGGATGCGCTCGTGTGTGGTGATAGCGCCGTCGTCGTAGGCGAAAATGACTTCCGATTTCGAGCCGAGCAGCTTGAGCGTCCTCGAATCGCTCGGCGCGGGTGTCCGGGGTTCGGCGGTGAGGTAATAGCAGCCGAGCGTGATATCCTGCGTGGGCGTGATGATGGGTTTGCCGCTGGACGGGCTGAAGATGTTGTTTTGCGCCATCATGAGCAGTCGCGCCTCCAGTTGCGCCTCGACCGACAGCGGCACGTGAACCGCCATCTGGTCCCCGTCGAAGTCCGCGTTATAAGCGGTGCAGACCAGGGGATGGATGCGGATCGCCTCCCCTTCGATGAGTTGGGGCTCGAATGCCTGGACCGAGAGGCGGTGCAGGGTCGGGGCGCGGTTGAGCATCACGGGATGGCCCTTGGTGACTTCCTCGAGAATATCCCAAACCTCGGTCGTCTGCCGCTCGATCATTTTCTTGGCCGATCGGACGGTATGCACGTAGCCGAGCTCTTTCAGGCGGCGGATGATGAAGGGCTCGAACAGGACAAGCGCCATCTTCTTGGGCAGGCCGCATTGATGCAGCTTCAATTCCGGGCCGATGACGATTACGGAACGGCCCGAGTAATCGACGCGTTTGCCGAGCAGGTTCTGGCGGAAGCGGCCGCTTTTGCCCTTGAGCATATCGCTGAGGGATTTGAGCGAGCGATTGCCGGCGCCGGTGACGGCGCGGCCGTGGCGGCCGTTGTCGAACAACGCGTCCACGGCTTCCTGCAACATGCGCTTTTCGTTGCGGATGATGACCTCCGGCGTTTTGAGCTGGAGGAGGTTCTTCAGGCGGTTGTTCCGGTTGATCACCCGCCGGTACAAATCGTTCAGGTCGGAGGTTGCGAACCGCCCGCCCTCGAGCGGGACGAGAGGCCGGAGGTCCGGGGGGATGACCGGGAGCACGATGAGAATCATCCACTCCGGGCGGCTCTTGGATTGCTGGAACCCCTGGAGCAGCTTGATCCGCTTGGCGATCTTCTTGCGGATTTGCTTGCTCTTGGTTTCGGTCATGGCCTGTTGCAGCATCTCGATCTGCTTCAAGAGGTCCACCTTGGCGAGCGCGTCGCGCACCGCCTCGGCGCCCATCTTCGCCGTGAACGCGTCATTGCCATAGGTTTCGCGCGCCTCCCGGTACTCGTGTTCGCTGAGCAGTTGATTTTGTTTCAGCGGCGTCGAGCCCGGATCGATCACCATGTAATCCTCGTAGTAAATGACGCGCTCGAGGTTGCGGGCCGTCATGTCGAGCACGAGGCCGATGCGGGAGGGCATGCATTTGAAGAACCAGATATGGCAGACCGGAACGGCCAGTTCGATGTGGCCCATGCGCTCGCGGCGCACCCGGGCGAGTGTCACCTCGACGCCGCAACGGTCACAAACGACACCGCGATGTTTGATGCGCTTGTACTTGCCGCAGGAGCATTCCCAATCCTTGACCGGGCCGAAGATGCGTTCACAGAACAGGCCGCCTTTTTCGGGCTTGAACGTCCGGTAATTGATGGTCTCGGGGTTCTTGACCTCCCCCTTGGACCAGGAACGAATGGCGTCGGGCGACGCGACGGAGATCGCGACGTACTCCACGAGGTTGACCTTGTCCAACCCGAGCAACTCCCGGGCGCTTTCTTTTGAGCTAATCATACTGTTTCAATTCTAGGGTGTTCTCCCGCACTGAAATCCCGCCGTTAGACCGCCGCCAGGGCCGCTCCCGGTTCGGCAGCCGCCTGATCGACCGGGTTGGAATAACCGACCTTGACGTCCAGGCCAAGGGATTGCATTTCCTTGACGAGCACGTTGAAGGATTCGGGGATGCCGGCTTCCAGGCTGTTATCGCCCTTGACGATGCTTTCGTAAATTCGCGTGCGGCCCTGCACATCGTCGGATTTGACGGTGAGCAGTTCCTGTAGTGTATAGGCAGCGCCATAGGCTTCCATGGCCCACACCTCCATTTCGCCGAAGCGCTGGCCGCCATATTGGGCCTTTCCACCCAGGGGTTGCTGGGTGACGAGTGAATACGGACCGACCGCGCGGGCATGAATTTTGTCCGCCACAAGATGGCCGAGCTTCATCATGTAGATGTAGCCCACCACCACCTCCTGGTCGAACTTCTCGCCGCTACGGCCGTCGAATAGATGCGTTTTCCCGTTATCCGGCAGTTCAGCCTGCCGCAGATAACCGCGAATGTCCTTTTCCTTGATCCCGTCGAACACGGGCGTGGCGAATCTCAATCCCAGGAACTGGGCGGCCCAGCCAAGGTGCGTTTCGAGCACCTGGCCGACGTTCATCCGCGAGGGCACGCCCAGCGGATTCAACACGATGTCCACCGGGGTTCCATCCGCGAGGAACGGCATGTCCTCTTCGGCGACGATCTTGGCGACCACGCCCTTGTTCCCGTGGCGGCCGGCCATCTTGTCACCGACGGATAATTTGCGCTTCGAAGCGATGTAAACCTTGACCGATTTGACGATGCCGCTGTCCACGCCCTCGCCGGCTTCGGCGCGTTCGATCTCCTCGTCGTACTGCATCTGCAGGTCGTCAAACTTCTTTTTGAAGCTGCCGATGATTTCATTGATCTTGTTGCGGATCGGGGACGGATCGATCTCGATGCGGTCATAGACCATCGCCAGCTTGCGCAGGAGCGTCTTGGTAATCTTGCGGTTCGCGGGAATGATGATTTCCCCGGTCTCGCTGTTCACCACGTCGAGCGGGATTTTTTCACCCAGCAGGATGTTGCTCAACGCTTCGGTCAACTGGTCGCGCAGTTCGTCCGTCTTCTTTTTATATTCCTCTTCGACCTGCTTGGCCTGTTTCTTCTCCTCGGAAAGGGTCACTTTTTCGCGATCCGACTCCTTCTTGGAGGAGACTTTGACGTCCATCACGATGCCATAGGTGCCGGACGGGACCTTGAGCGAGGTATCTTTGACGTCGGCGGCCTTCTCGCCGAAGATGGCGCGCAGCAGGCGCTCTTCCGGCGCGAGTTCGGTTTCCGATTTCGGGGTGATTTTGCCAACCAAGATGTCGCCCGGTTTCACCTCCGCGCCGACGCGGATCACGCCGTCGGAGCCGAGGTTCTTGAGCGCTTCATCGCCCAGGTTCGGGATGTCGCGCGTGATTTCCTCGGGTCCAAGCTTGGTATCGCGGGCGCTGACCTCGAATTCATCGATGTGGATCGAAGTGAAAACGTCATCCTTCACGATGCGCTCGCTGATGAGGATGGCGTCCTCGAAGTTATACCCGTTCCAGGGCATGAACGCGACGAGCACGTTGCGTCCCAGCGCCAGTTCGCCGTCGCGGGTGCACGGGCCGTCCGCGATGACCTGGCTTTTCTTGACCGTTTCGCCCTTTTTCACCAGGATTTTCTGGTTGATGCAGGTCGCGGCATTGGACCGCATGAATTTACGGACCGGATAGACGAAAACGCCCCTTTCGGTATCGGTCTTGATTCTCTTCTTGCCCTCGGACAGCTTGCCGTCAGGGGTGATGACGATCTGGCAGCCGGTGACAGAAGCCACTTTGCCGCCTTCCTCGGCGACGATGACGGCGCGGGAGTCGCGGGCAACCCGCTCTTCCAGATTGGTCGCCACGAACGGCGCCTCGGTCACGAGCAGCGGCACCGCCTGCCGCTGCATGTTCGATCCCATCAGCGCGCGGTTGGCGTCGTCGTGTTCGAGGAACGGAATCAGGCTGGCGGCCACCGAAACGAGCTGCTTCGGCGAGACGTCCATGTAATCGATGCGCGCCGGCTCCAGGTCCACGAAGTCGCCCTTGCCGCGGCAGACCACGCGGTCCTGCGTGAAGCGGCCCTTGTCGTCCACCGGCGAATTGGCCTGGGCGATGAAATACGCTTCCTCGCGGTCGGCCGTCAGATATTCAATTTTTTCGGTGACCTTGCCGTTTTCGACCTTGCGATAAGGGGTTTCCAGGAACCCGAAATCGTTGATCCGCGCGAAGGTGGCCAGCGACGCAATGAGGCCGATGTTCGGGCCTTCGGGGGTTTCCACCGGGCAAATGCGGCCGTAGTGGGACGGATGAACGTCGCGGACTTCGAACCCCGCGCGGTCGCGTGACAGGCCGCCGGGCCCGAGCGCGGACAGGCGGCGTTTGTGGGTCAGCTCGGCCAGCGGATTGATCTGGTCCATGAACTGCGAGAGCTGGCTGCGGCCGAAGAAATCGCGAATGACCGCCGAGAGCGCCTTGGGATTGATGAGCTTCTGCGGGGACATGGCTTCGACGCCCTGATCGAAGAGCGTCATGCGCTCTTTGACGAGGCGCTCGGTGCGGGCGAGGCCGACGCGGCATTGGTTGGCGAGCAGTTCGCCCACCGTGCGCACCCGGCGGCTGCCGAGGTGGTCGATGTCGTCCAGGGTCCCCTCGCCCTTCTTGAGTCGAAGCAGGTACTTGGTCGCGGCCACCAGATCCTGCTTGGTCAGGATGCGCGAGTCGCCGCCCTTGATGCCGAGCTTCTGGTTGATTTTATATCGGCCGACGCGGCCCAGGTCATATCGCTTGGCGTCGAAGAACAGCCGTTTGATCAGCGCGCGCGCGTTCGCGGCGGTCGGCGGATCGCCCGGACGGAGCCGGCGATAAATATCCTTGAGCGCCTCCTCCTCGTTCTTCGCCGGATCTTTCTTCATGCATTTGATGATGATCCCGTCGTCGGCGGTCGTGTCCACCACCTTGATCCGGCTGACGCCCAGCTCGGCGATTTGCTTGACGACGGACTTGGACAGCGGTTCGAAGGCGCGCGCCACGACCAGGCCCTTTTCCTGGTCCACGGCGTCCTCAATGAGGACCTTGTTCGGGAGATCGTCGCGCTTCTCCGCTTCCTTGACGGTCATCTCTTCGAGGTCGTAAAAGAGCCTCAGGATTTCCTCGTCCGCCCCCCGGTTCTTGTCGGCGTCCTTGGCCTTTCCGTCCTTGCCTTCCGCGTCCAGAAAACTCAGCGCCCGGAAGAAGGTCGTGGTCAAGAATTTCCGGCGGCGCTTCTTGCGATCGAGATACACATAGAGCAGGTCGCCCGTGTCGAACTGGGCTTCGTACCAGGAGCCGCGGTCGGGAATGATGCGGAAGGAATGGAGCGTCTTGCCGTTGGGATGCTGCGTTGCCTCGAACGCCAGCCCGGGGGAGCGGTGCAACTGGCTCACGATAACGCGCTCGGCGCCGTTGATCACGAACGTGCCCTGAGGCGTCATGAGCGGGAGTTCGCCCATGAAAACCTTCTCCTCCTTCGCGCCCTTTTCCTCCTTCAGCAGGAAGGTGACATAAAGGGGAGCGCCATAGGTCAGACCCTCCCGCAGGCATTCCAGCCAGTCCAACTTCGGCTCGCCGATCTCGTAGGAGTGGAAATCGAGCACGCATTTTCCATCGTAGCTCTCGATGGGGAAGACCTCGGTGAACACGGCCTGCAACCCGAGGTTCTTTCGCCGGGATGGAGCCAGGTCCGCCTGGAGGAATTCCCGGTAGGAATTCGTCTGCAATTCAATCAGGTTCGGCGGAGCGATGATCTCACGGATTTTACCGAAGTTGATTCGTTCTGTAACGCGAGCTGGCATTTTGACCTTTTCACAGTGACCGGCCGATTCGCCGGTCCGTTTTTTTTCTACTAAACGACATAAGGCAAGCACCCTGCGTCCAGGATAGACTTGCCGGCTCTCAAGCCGCCCACGGCGGCATCGCTGTCATTTTATACGCTAATCTAATGAATTCCAAATCTTCAGGTTCAACAGGCGAAGCGGGGCGGCGGTCCCGCCACGGCGGGAGGCCGCCGCCCCAAATCATTCGCCGATCACTTGACTTCCACTTTGCCGCCCGCTTCTTCCAGTTTCTTCTTGGCCGCATCCGAATCAGCCTTGTTCGCTCCCTCCAGGATCGGTTTCGGAGCGCCTTCCACCAGAGCCTTGGCTTCCGCGAGCCCGAGCCCGGCCTTCACTTCGCGAACGGCCTTGATGACGGCGATTTTCTTGTCCGCCTGGACGCCGGTCAGGATGACGTCGAATGTATCCTTGGCGGCGGCAGGGGCGGCGGCTCCGCCTGCGGCACCGGCGGCGGCGGCCACGGCGACGGGCGCGGCGGCGGTCACACCCCACTTGGATTCCAGTTCTTTCACGAGGTCGGCGATCTCGATGACCGTCGCATTGCTCAGTTCGTCCACGATTTTTGCTTTGTCCAGAGCCATAGTACCTTTCATTTCGTCTCGTCGTCCTCCGCAGCCGCGGATGGTTTCAGTTCACAGCTTGCAAACCGACGATTTACGTTGTTGTTTGTGTGTTTCCCTCCGCGCCGGCTTCAGCGGGGAGGAAATCCGAAAATTCAGCCCTTCTCCACGCGCGCCTGCAGCACGCGCGCCATCTGGCTGGCCGGCGTATTGAGTAATCTGACCAGTTTCGTCGCCGGTGCGTTCAACACCCCAAGCAACTTCGAGCGCAAGGCCTCCATCGACGGCAGATCCGCCAGGGTCATGATCTCCGTGTCCGCCAAGCGCTGGTTGTTCAGGCAGCCGAACCTGACCTTCAGCCGGTCGAACTCGGCGCCGAATGTTTTCACGACCTTGGCCGCGGTGGAAATGTCCCTCTGCCCGGTGACCACCGCGAGCTGGCCCGTCAGGGTGCCGTCCAGGTCGCCGACCCCGGCTTCCTTGGCCGCGATGCGGAAGATGGAATTCTTGACCACGTGCACTTCCGCGCCGGCCTTGTTCAGGCGCCTGCGGAGTTCGGTCATGTGCCCCACGTTCAGGCCCTTGTAATCCACCACAATGAAGAACGGCGAGGCGTTGAGCCGTCCCACGTAATCTTTGGTCAAACTTTGCTTTTCGGCGCGCATGATCTTGGTTCGTTAAATCGCTGGATCGTTAATTCATTGCGTCGTTCCCGTCAGTGCCCCGCAAACTCCTTCACGTCCACGGACACCGGCGGGCTCATCGTCGCCGAGAGGGTGCACGTGTGAATGTAGGTGCCCTTGGCGCTGTGCGGCCGGGCTTTGACAATGGCCTCGATGACCGCACGGGCATTTTCCTCGATCTGAGTCGCGCTGAACGACGCTTTGCCGATGGGCACGTGGATGTTGGCCGCCTTGTCGATCTTGAACTCGACGCGGCCGGCTTTGACTTCCTTCACGGCTTTGGCCGTGTCCTCCGTGACGGTGCCCGTCTTGGGATTGGGCATCAGTCCGCGCGGACCGAGCACCTTGCCGAGCTTGCGGACTTCCGCCATCGCTTCCGGCGTGGCGATCGCAACATCAAAATCAGACCACCCTTCCTGGCATTTCTTGATCATGTCCTCGAAGCCGACGTATTCCGCACCGGCCGTCCTGGCCGCGTCGGCTGTCGGGCCGCTCCTGGCAAAGACGAGGACGCGCACCATCTTGCCGCTGCCATGCGGAAGCGGGACAGTCCCGCGCACCATCTGGTCGGAATGCTTCGGATCCACGCCGAGGCGAAACGCCAGATCCACGGTTTCGTTGAACTTGGCCTTGGGAAACTTGGCGATGACTTCGACAGCGGACTTGAGCGGATATTGTTTCGTCTTATCCACCAGTTCCAGCGCTTTTTTGTATCGTTTGCTAGGCATTCGGTTTTCGTTGCGGTGCCAGCGAGCTTTCGGCTCTCCCGCGGCTGTTTGTTAATGTGTCGCGCGACCGGGCGCGCGGCAACTGACGCTTTTATCCGACGACTTCGATGCCCATGCTGCGGGCTGTGCCGGCGACGACCCGGAACGCGGCGTCTTCGGAGGTCGCGTTCAGGTCCTTCCTTTTCAATTTGACGATGTCCATCACCTGCTTGCGCGTCACCTTCCCCACTTTTTCCTTGTTGGGCTCCTTGGAACCGGCGGTGATGCCGGCGGCTTTCTTGAGCAGCACGGAGGCCGGCGGCGACTTCGTGATGAACGTGAACGATTTGTCCTGATACACCGTGATCACCACGGGGATGATCAGGCCCGCATCGGCTTTCGTGCCGGCGTTGAATTCCTTGCAGAAGCCCATGATATTGACGCCGTGCTGGCCGAGGGCCGGGCCGACGGGGGGGGCCGGGTTGGCCTGTCCCGCCGGGATTTGCAACTTGATGATTCCTGTTATTTTCTTAGCCATTGTCTTCGACTCGTTGAACCGTTAAATC